>JAABUQ010003236.1_pt1 | contig 30360 bp, 26 predicted proteins | sample 5560001 | NCBI WGS metagenome assembly JAABUQ01 (sample SAMN10711888, study PRJNA513371) | rock metagenome | isolation source: Antarctica rocks | place: Antarctica: Victoria Land, Finger Mt nord | collected 2015-12-18 | reverse complement strand
CGCGGACCAGGGCAGTGACGACGAGCGCATTGATGGAGGTGCGCGTATCGAACGCGGTCGTGCGCAGCCATTCGTACCGGTCATCGTCGAGGCGGACATTGTACGGCGCCGTCGCACCTCCCTCCGCTACCCACCCCTCCCACGTGGTGCGGCCAGCCTCCCTCTCAACGCGGTACGTACGGACGGCCGCCAGAACGATGCTGTTCATGGGGCGCCGCGTCTGGAAGGACTGGAGCCGCAGCCATTCATACAGGTGGGGCGGAAGGCGGCATTGGAGGACGTGTGTGCAGGCCCCGTCTCCTACGGCCGCGTCGTGAGCGGGCGGTGTCGGTGCGGTGATTGGTTCTCTCCTCACACAATTCATGCGCTCCCTCCATCTTACCGTAGTGGTGGTGAGGTCATTGGTGCGGGGCCAGGCGCAGGGGTGCGAGACCGCACGCCGGACCAGGGGTACGCGCGGCGTCAGCCCTGGTTCTGGTGCAGCCCCGCAGCGTCGCGGGCGCGTGCGGCGATGGATGCGCCACCGTTGCCGGTGTCGGCCACGGTGACGGGTGGTCCCCACAGCGAGAACGAGGGGGAGACGCTGGTCACCACGTTCGTCCGCAGCACGTGGCCGAAACTGCGCGCGTAGCGGGGCTGGGCTCGGCCTGGCCCTGGCCAAGAGCAGGGCCGCGCGCAGGAGCGGGGACAGCACCGCCCGGTCTACCGTCGGCGTCGGCAGCGTCGTCACCGTTGTGCTACCATGAACCGACGGGGCAACCACCCCCGCGCCAGAGAGTGCGGCCGGTGGCGACGCCGCGCCGGAGGCGGCCATCATGAGATCGAGCAGGCCAGAGGCCCTGGGCGTCTAGAGCGGTGAAGAGGACCATCGTCAGGTCGTTTCTCGCCTCTCGGTGGCCTGTACGCTCCTCGCGACCACATAAGCCTCATCGTCCCGACCCACATCCTTCCCAGTGGTGGCGCTGGCCCTTTGCCTGGTCACGGCTGCCCGCCAGCCTGCGCGGCCGGGCGCGCTTCGCCGAGCTCCTGACCATCGGTGCGATCTCGGTGTGGCTGCTGGCGACGGTCCTCGTGCCGGCGGCAGGTCGCTTCGTCCAAAGCGTGCGCGCCGCGCAGGCGCAGGGACGCGCCCTCGGCCCCGCCCTCGCGGACGCGCTCCCCGCTCTCTTCGGGCAACCAACCGTCGAGCGGGTGCTCGGTGTGACGGCCCCATCCCAGCGGCCCCGCGTGACCACACCGCCCCAACGGCCTCACCGCACGATCGTCCTTGCCCGCCGCCCGCCCGCCACGATCGTCCCCGCCCGCCGCCCGCCGCCGTGGGCGGTATCTCTATCCAGGCGTCGCCCTCGTCGCCTGGTCGAATCCACGCGCCGCACCCTCGGCGCCGCGTCCACCCGCCGCCCGTCGCCAGCGGTGGCCGAGAGACGGACGCGGGTGTCACGGGGGGTGGCCGCCAGCCACGACCCGCTGACGACGGGGCCACCCACGCGTAGCGCGGGCGTCCGGGCCTCCCACCGTCGTCAGCGGTCGACACCGGCGGCCCACACGGTGCGACCGCCGGGTGGCGCCCCGCCGGTGACAGCGGCGCCGAGCGCCACGGTCGTCGCGGGACGGGGCGTCGTCCGCCCCGCTCCGTCGGTGCGGCCCCTCTCCACCCGAATGGCCGTCACCCAGGCGGCGACCGTGACGCCTTCCCCGCGCACGACCGCGCCGGCGCGGCCTCTCCGGCGAACGGCGCCGGCCTCGCCCCCGCGCAGAGTGGCCCCTGCGACGGCGCCACCCGCAAGGATCGTGCGGCGCGGCAGCCCGCGCGTCCAGGTCCCTCTCACGCCCCGCAAGGCCGGACGGCCACGGCGGCCACGGCGGATGCCGCCTCCGCACCGTGCGCCGGCCAGGGCGCGCCCCGCCCCGCGCCACCAACCGGGAGCGGCGGCCACGTCCCAACCCGCTCTCCCTCCATCGCCGACACACACAGCGACGACACCGCTGTTCGTCCCTTCCGCACGACCAGCACGCGGCCGCGGCGCGGGAGCGGCGCCATCCACCGCCACGGTTCTACCGCAGTGGCTGCCTTCCGGCGCCCCTGCGTCGCCCACGGCAACAGCGACGACCCTGCCCCCGACCGCGCGGCCTCCGCGCGCCACGCCGCCGCGCAGCACGCCGCCGCCTCCCCTGGCGCCCCCAGTGAGCCCGACCAGGACACCGCACGCAGCGGCGACGCCGACCAGAGCGACGCCCACGGCCCGGGCGACAGGCACGCCACAGGCCACGACCACGCCGACGGCCGCAGCGCGCGCGACCCCGACGGCCATACCCACGATCAGGCTCCCTGGAGGGAGACACCGGCCGGTCGCCCCTCCCACTGCGACCCCGTCCCTCCCGGTACGGACGCCGCCCTCATCCCCGCTGGCCACGCTCCCCACCGTGACATTCCCCACACGACCAGGCACGACGCCGGTAGGGACGCCGCTGGCCGTCACGGCCATCACGGTCGCAGGTCCGGTCGCCACCGTCGTGGCCGCTGTGCCCACCATCGTGGCCGCTCTGCCCACCATCGCGGTCATACCGACGACGGTTCTCGTCGTGCCCACGGTCGTCGTGCCCACGGTCGTCGTGCCCACGCTCGTCGTGCCCACGCTCGTCGTGCCCACGCTCGTCGTGCCCACGCTCGTCGTGCCCACGCTCGTCGTGCCCACGCTCGTCGTGCCCACGCTCGTCGTGCCCACGCTCGTCGTGCCGACAGTCGTCGTGCCCACGCTCGTCGTGCCCACGCTCGTCGTGCCGACAGTCGTCGTGCCCACGCTCGTCGTGCCCACGCTCGTCGTGCCCACGGTCGTCGTGCCCACGGTCGTCGTGCCCACGCTCGTCGTGCCCACGCTCGTCGTGCCGACAGTCGTCGTGCCCACGGTGACGGCGGTCCCTGTGGTGCCCACGGTAACGGTGGTCCCTGTGGTGCCCACGATCGTCGTGCCCACGGTGACAGTAGTCCCTGTCGTGCCCACGGTGACAGTAGTCCCTGTCGTGCCTACGGTGACAGTAGTCCCTGTCGTGCCTACGGTGACAGTAGTCCCTGTCATACCCACAGTGACAGTAGTCCCTGTCATACCCACAGTGACAGTAGTCCCTGTCATACCCACAGTGACAGTGGTCCCCGTCGGCAGGTGACCAGGAGGGCACCGGCGGGACGCTGCCGCGGGCGCGTGGCGTGAGGGACGGTCGTTGACAGGGGGACAGAAGCCCGTCAGGGGGACAGAAGCCCGTCAGGATGTTTGACCACCCGTGCGACTCCGCTGACCGGGGATGGCCGACCTCACGCGCGCGACAACGCGACCAACGGTATCGTCGGCGCGGTCTTCACCAACCCGCGCGACGACCGGTGGCTCGGGGACGAGCAACACCGCCGGTGGGACGGTGAAACCCTGACCGGTGCTGGCCGACGACGTCATCCGCGCACGTACGGTGCCGTCTGACAGCAGCACCCGCCACCGAGCATGAGGCCGATGCCCCTCACTCCCCGTCTCCATCCCCGCCCCCCAGCCTCTCGACCGCGTAGCGCACCCGCCGCGCCTCCACCCATCCCGCTCCCTCCGCACCCGCTCCCGCGACGCCAGCGCCGCGCTCGGCATCATCCCGTATCCAACCCTCGAGTCGGCGCTGACCCCGCTCGTGTCCGGGTTCATGCGATAGCCACCTGCCATAATACGGCCAGCGCCGAGGGCCAGGCCGTCGGGGTCGGGGTGCACGATGGCGTGGTACCACAGCGGGACAACTGCCTCAGGCATCGGTCGTGGCCGCCTCCTCGGCGTGGGTGGCCTGGGCCTGGGCCTGGATGAGCGCGGCGACGACCTGCGCCTTGATCGATGTGCGCGCGTGGAACGCAGTCACGCGCAGCCACTCGTACAGCTCGTCGCCGACGCGGAGGTTGTACATCGTCGTCTCGCCCGCTGACGGTGAGCGTCTTGTCGGCGGCGAGGTGCGATCACCCTCGACCTCCGCACGGTAGTCAACGATGGCCGACAGGGCAATGCTGTTCATGCTGCAGTGCGCCAAGAATCCCCGGAGACGCAGCCACTCGTACAGGTCGGCCGGGACACGGCAGGGGATGAGGTGTGAGTGGGTCGGCTCCTCAACAGCGGTGGTGTTGCGATCAGGAGGCGCATAGGTGGACATTGGTGATCTCCTTTAGCGTTTGGGCGCAAAATCCTACACAAATAGAGCAAGTTTCACGGAATGGTCGGCGTGCCAAGCTGCACCTCGGGCACGAGGGCGTTGATCAGGTCTGAGACCGTAGTCAACGCCTCGGCCAGAGCACCGGGCAGCGGCTGGTCTGGAACCACGGCCGCCAAGCCAGGACGGAAGAGACGCGTGTAGAGTTTGGTAAAGAACTGCGTGACTTTGACGCCGAACTCCGTGAGCACGTAGGTCTGCGACTGGGGAGACGCTGGATCACGCCCTTGAGACGCAGACGGCGCAGACCCCCATCGGCGCGACATCTTTTAATCAAGGGGCATCTAGATTGCCTCGTCGGCGTGGGAGCGGCGGAGGGCAGCGACGACGAGGGCGTTCATAGAGACATGGGCACAGAAGGCCGTCTCGCGCAGCCACTCGTACAGGTCGTCGGCGACGCGTATGCTGCGCTTGGTGATGTCTGTCCCTTCAAGGGACCCCACGTCCGTGCCGGACGCGACATTGGCGGCCAGCGTCATGCGACAGCGGCGAGCACAAGGCTGTTCATGCTGCTGCGGCTCTGAAAGGCGCGCAGGCGCAGCCACTCGAAGAGGGCGGTAGGCAGGCGGCACTGAAGGATATGGGGCGAGGATGGCGCCCCGTTCTCACTACAAATTTCGTTCATATAGTTCGTATACCCCATAAGATCATGTGTGGCAGCGCGCTGGACCACACGTCGCGCTGTGAGAACCGCAATCTATCGATTCTGATCATCAAAGATGTTGCATACAGCCAGTACAGGCTATCATAACAACAGGCTCCTGGGTTAAGGCAGAGAGCGGTATCTATAATTGACTCTGCCGAGGAGCCTACCTGCTGCCAAAGGCTACAAACATTATGCGAAGGCGGACTCGCTGAGTTAGGAAAGGGAATCGTCGTCATGGATTGGTGGTCGGACTATCGGGAGGACATGAAACGGTACGTGGCGCTGCGCGGCGGGCTGGTCGTCTCGCTGCTGACCGAGCAAGGACTATGGGCGTTATTCCAATACAGGGTCGCATCCTCTATTTATCGTAGTTCAGTGTCCCCCTCGCGCAAGCGTCTCCTGCTCCTCCTCACTGAAGTGTGGCGCAAGCCTATCGAGATCGCCACCGGAATCTCAATCCCCTACCGGGCGTCGATCGAGCCCGGCTTCTATATCGGTCACTTCGGCAACATCTTCGTCCATGCCGACGCCGTCATCGGGGAGCGCTGCAATATCCATCAAGGCGTGACAATCGGCATCTCGGGTCGGGGGGCGGCGCGCGGCGTGCCGACGATCGGCAATCGCGTCTACATCGGTCCCGGTGCGAGCATCCTGGGCAAGCTGTCCATTGGGGACGATGCCGTTATCAGCGCCAACTCGCTGGTCGTCAGCGACGTGCCGGCGCACACAACAGTCATGGGGGTCCCAGCCCGCGTTATCAGCAAGGATGGGTCGGAAGAATTCATCAAGGGATAGCAGCTACCCTCCTACTCCCGGTCGGAAACAATCCCTAAACGAACGGCCGCGTGAACCCGGATTACATGCAGGGCTGTGCCATAGGAGTCGAGCTCAACGACCGCTTCATCGGGGATGGTTACATCGAATTCCTCCTCGATGGACAGTAGCAAGCTCAGGCTGGCGAGGCTAGTCCACGCCGCGCAGTTCGATCGATCGCGCGCTCTCACCGGTATGTCCGCGCAGGGTAGTACATCGTCGAAGATTCTATCCAAGCGCGCGCTAATCTCGTCCACTCCATCACCCTTCTGTCGTCCTGTCGGCGCATCACCGATGCGACGGCCTCCGCGTCTATCTATCGTTCCACGACGACGATGCCTGTATCCCGCGCGACCGCATCGCCCGCATCGCGCACGGCATCCGCGTCGAGCACCCATTCGCCCGAGGATAGGAATCGCGCGCCAAGGCCGGTCAGGAAGCGGTGTACCGGCCTGTTCTGGGCAGTTTCGCGGAAGACACCGCGCACCACGCGGCAAGAGAACCTCCGCACCAGCGCCGTCAAGATAGTCTGCTCGACCCCGCGCGCGAAGGCGCGGCAACTCAGCACGAACTGTCGTACAAAGAGCTCGCCATTCGGCCGGCGGTTGCCCACGACCACGGCGATCGCGCCAAAATCGCCGAAGCGATCCTCCAGACGGCCCGACCAGCAGAAGGCGGTCGGCCGCTGGCTCATTTCTATCCAGTCGGCCACCGCGATGCGTTCGCCGGATAGGTTGAACTGGTTGGTCTTGTTGATCAGTTCCAGGGAGCGCGGGGCGGGAAACGCATCCGTGTCGAGCGTCAGCCGCAGCTCGAAATGGCGCAGATGTCCCAAATCTGTTGCGTCGCCCGGCACGGACGCCGTAGCCGACGTCTCGGCGAAGGCTCTACGTGCGCGTGCGCGAGAGAAGCTCGCCGTCCGCTCCCGGTCCTCGACGCTCACGCCCCACGTGTAGAATAATTGTTGCAGGTCGTGGAAGAGACGGAGCCAGTCGTCGCCGGTCTGCGGGACATCGAAGACGGTGACGGCGGGCAATTGCGCCCGCACCTCCGCAAGCTCCGCCGGATTGTCGTCGACGAACACGACCGTGTCGATCCCGACGTTGAACTCCTCGACGATGCTTCGGATATTCCGAGACTTGGTTTCCCAATTGCACCGATAAGCGGCGAAGTCGTCCAGCCGCAGCGTCATCTCCAGCGCGTCGAAGATGGGCACGACATCCGCCTCGTTGTTCTTGGAGCAGAAGGCCAGCAAGACGCCCTCGGAGGCGAGCTTCTTGAGGAACTTTTGATACAGATGGTAGGCATGCCCCATCCCTTCCGCCCGATGCTGGATGCCCTCGTGGCCCACCTCACCGATGATGCCTTTCCACAGGGTGCCATCGAGATCGGTGACCAGGACCTTCTTGCGCTCCGTCCCCCTGATAGTCGCCGCCACAAAGGCCTGCGCCAACGCCTCACTACCACCCGGCGTGAGCGGGCATCCCGAGGAGAGCAGGTCCCGCATATTGAGATCCAAAGGCGGCGTGCGGAGCACGCGCGCCCCGAGGATCGTGACCGCGCTCGCGATGTCCTGCATCGCCGCCAATGCCGCCGTGGCGGTCTCGCCGTACGCCATGGGCGGGGCGGGGTCCAGCAACGGAATCCAGTTCGCGGGCGCTATCATGACGTAGGACTCCCCTGCGCCGCGCGCCCGCACCCATTCCCGGAGACGCCCCTCGAGTGCGCGCCGCCCATCCTCGATGGCGACATCCGTGACGGGCGCCAGCGTGCCGCGCGACCGCCACGAGAGGGCCGGATGCAGGTCCTCCCACGACAGAACGAGCAGGGCGGGGAACCGCGCCAGGGTTGTCATCGTCTCCCGCAGGGCATCCGTCAGCTGGTCGTAGCCGAACGTGACCACCTCGGGCGTCGCCTCGGGACGCGCCCGGGCCAGCAGGGCCTGCATGTATGTCGTCAGGTGCAGGGGTTCGAAGGAACAAACGAGCGCCACCTTCGCCGACGCATCAATGGTCGCCGTACGCGCGCTCAGGACTGCTTCGCGGAGTTGCATGGTTGAGGTACCCTCATATGCCGATTAACCAATGTCCGACAACCAACCAATCTATCGACCCATCCCCTCTCATCAGCGCCTAGCGGCCGTCTTGTCTGCTGTCCCCGTCGCGCAGGGTCCTACCGATGAGTGCATATGCGCCCTCCGCTTGCTCCGATTCGGATTCGTCGGTCCGAGCAGCCACCCGGTATACAATGGGCGCCATGACAAGCGCCTCGATATAGAGGCCCCCCAGCCAGCCGAGGGCGACTCCCAGCAGGCTGCCGCTTTCGAGGCCGCCGATTGCCGCCATTGCAAGCTCGAGGACACCGCCGACCGTGGCAAGGAGCGCGGCGCCCATCACCCGGCCGTGGACCCGATTGATTGTCACGTAATGGTCCTTGACGATCACCGGGAAGACCCCAAGCCCTAGCACGCGTAGCGTCCAGCCAGCTTGCGCGGCGTACGCGGACCCGAAGAGGTCCAACACCCTGTCGGCGCCGACAAAAAGCACGATGTTGACCAGCACGCCCGCGACCATCGCCAGCCCGAGCGTGAACCGCATGCGGTGCGTCAGAGCCGCGGGCGACCGCGTGCCGACGGCATAGAGGGCGGTCACGAGCGCCATCGGCCCGAAGAACACCAGGCCGGACACCATCGACGCGACGTAGAAGTAGGCGTTCGCGGTAGGCGATAGGATCACCGTGACCACCACGGGCAGGGCAAAACCGGGGAGCTGGAGAGCTAGATTGAGCCAATGGTGCCCTAGCGCCCTGCTGCCGAACCGGCGTAGCAGGTACCGGTGCAACCCTAATCGCCGCGGATGTAGTCGGCTTCCCTTTAGTGCCAGGAGCAGGCCCAAGCCCGCGAGCGACGCCAGGTTGCCGAAGACCCACGTCGCATAGATCGCCAGCCAATCTCCTTTGCCCAGCCACAGGCCCGCGGCGACGAGCGCGCCAAGTTTGATCGCGGCGAAAACCGCGTTGCGCCCGAACTGCAGACCGCCGCGCAGCAAGCCAATCAGCGCCTGGTCGAGCACCGCCGTGATCGAGGTGAGGGCGACGCCCAGGGCGAACAGTGCGACGGCGGCACTATCGCCCGCCAGTGGGCGCAAGGCGGGGGACGCGAGAGGCGCGGCCAAGGCGAACACGAGGCCGAGGACCGCGCCCACGGTCCCAGCCACCACTAGCGCCGTGACGATGAGCGCCTTCTCCTGACCAGGTTGGTGCGGCAACTCGCCGATCAACAAGGTGCCGAGCCCCAGCATGCCCACGTTGCCTAGCAGGGCCATCGCGGAGATGCTCGCCCCGGCGAATCCCACGGCTGCCCTCGGGAACAGGTGCGCCGCCAGCAGCCAGTAGGCGACACCGAATCCTGAGGTGACAACCATCGCGCCGATCATCGACACCGCGTTGGACACGATTGTCCAGCTGGCCGTCCCTCGCAAACGCGGCAATGCCCTTACCGACAGCACGCCGCTGCCCCTGCCGCTTATTTGTCGCGCCATAGCCACGCGCGACGATAGACTGATCGCGGACGGTCAGCGCGGTAGGAGATCGTGGCCGACGCCCGTCCGGCGCGCGACGCTGTCGCTTGCCCCGTGTCGCCCCGCCCCGACGCGAGCGGCGGCCACGTCCGGGTCGCGGGTTTCCCTATGGTGAATTGCACCTTGTGTTATGCGCTCCTGTTCTCGCCGACGACGCGCGCGATATGCGCCGGTTCCGGCAGGGGAATCGCCGCCGTGGCGCCGGCGGGGAAGCCATTGCCCGTCAGGAACGGCGTGAGCGCCTGCACGGCGTCGCCGATGCAGGCAAACGACGCGACCTCCAGCGTCACGTTGTCCGCGGGGTCGTCGCCCGCGATGACACGGTAGAGCGCGCGGTGCTCGCACTCCACCCCCAGGAAGCGCGCAGCCAGGAGTGCCAGGTCGTAGCGGCCGAGCGCCCCGAAGCGATCGATTGCCGCCAGGTAGGCGCTGATAAACGTGGTCTCGAGGTGGTCGATCGACCAGAGGAACGTGTCGGGCATGCTCGTGTAGCCTATCTGATCGAAGGTCGAGGTGGGGAAATAGAACTCTTTGTACGGTGCGGTCGCGCCCAGGTCAGACAGGATGCGCGCGTGCCTGTTCTCCTGATCGAGCGCGGCCTGCAGATAGGCGACGTTGGCTGGATCGCCGTTGCGCGAGACGGCGTTGGGATTGGCGGCATAGCCCGCCACCCTGTGATCGCCCGTGATGGCCCTCGTGGTCAGGCCCGTGTAGTAGAACGTCGTCGCCAGGCGCTCCGCGACCAAGGCCGCGTTGAGGATGTCCTGCACGCTCTCGCCGCAGCCTACGGCGTCCAACGTCGCCGATGTTGCCCGCGCCGATTGCCGCGCGGATAGGCCGGCCAGCGCCGCGCCGGCTCCCACTCCCGCCATAGTCCCCAAGAACCGCCGCCGGGCCGTGGAGGCGCCAGCCTCGCCCCGGCCGAAATCGTGATCTTTCATCATGCCTCCCCCTGAGTTACAGGAACGTGCGCACGAGACGCGTGCCGTACGTGCCCACCACGCGGGCGATCTGCGCCGCCGTGGGGACCCTGATCGCCGCTGTAGACCCACCGGGTAAACCGGATCCGGTGATGAACGGGCTCAGCGCTTTGCCGACGTCGCCCGCACAGGCAAAGGGCACCGCTTCGAGCGTGACATTGTTGGCGGGGGCGATGCCGGCGATGCCGCGGCCTAGCGCGCGGTGCTCGGCCTCGACACCCATGATCCTAGCCGTCACGGCGGCCAGGTCGTGGCGGCCCAGCCGCAAGAGCTGGCTCACCGCCACGGCATAGGCGTCCACGAACGCCGCCTCGAGGGTGTCGAGCACCCCCAGCGCACTCTGGCGGTCCGCCGATGTTCCCAGGCGCTCGAATGTCGCGCGCGGGAAGTAGGCGTGCGCAACGGGCGAGGACGCGCCGGCCTGCACCAGGATCACGGCGTGCTTGGCCTCTGCGTCCAGGGCGGCCTGCAGGTAGCGCACGTGACTGGGGGTGCCCGCGCGCCGCCTCCCCACCTCCCCCAAGTTGGCGGCACGGCCGCCCAGGCGGTGGTCGTGCAGCACGGTCGGCGTGGTCAGCAGCGTATAGTAGAAGGCCATGGCCACGCGCTCGGCCGCCAGCGCCGTGTCAATGATGGTGCGCACGCTGTCACTGCAGTCCCCCGGTACGACATCGTCCGCCATGGTCACATCGGCGCGCGCGCCGGCGAACAGCAGTCCCGCGCCCACCGCCGCCGTGCGTCGGATCATAGCCGCGCGACTCGTTGGGGCGCGCTCGGTTCCTGTCATCGTATCCCTCCTCGTATGTCATCTATCGTCCGTCGTCTGTAGCGGATCTCTATCCGTTGCCCCGTCGATATGCTCGTCTGTTCGTCACCTCCCCTGTACAATGGTCAGGGTGCGCGTGGCCTGTGTTTGCCGCGGCCCGTCCACCGCCCGCACCGTGACCCGTATCGTCGCCTGGCCGTGGCGCAGTGCGATAGCCCGCGGCACCGGGACGGCGATTGTGAGGCGGCCGTGGTCGTCCATCGTATCGAAGAAGGAGACCGCCCCCCGGCCAGAGTAGCTAACGGTGATGTCCATCAGCGCATACGCGGCGTAGGAGAGGGCGATGCGCGCGCTACCCCCCGATGGCACACCTGGCGGGAGCATCCGCAGGCGCAGCTCCGGTCCGAGCGGGAGCCGTGACGGCGGCGCGGAGCGAGGGCGGGTCGGCGTGGCGCTGCTGATGAGCAGCGCGGCGCGATGGGTCCCGCCGTGCCGCGGAGCGAACGTGACCGTGATCGTGCAGGCCGCGTACGCGCCCAGCCCTGCAGCCCCGCCACAAGTGTTGCGCTCGATGAAGTCGCGTCGGTCAGCGCCCGTGATGGCGGCATCGATGGGTAATGATGTCGCGGCAACGTTGACGACGCGTATGGACGCCGTGGCGTCGGGCGCGCCCACGTGACGCCGGTCAAAGCGAAGCGTGTCCGGGTTCACCACAACGGTGTGTAGGCGCGGCGCGGCGATGGAGACGATGGCATCTGCGCTCCCATCGCCCGCGGGCATGCCACGGACCCGCGTCGGGGTAAGGGACGGGCCGGCGCTACTTTGCGTTGTCTGATTCGTTGGCGCCGCAGGGTAAAGAGCGCCCAAACGCTGGACGATGATGATACCAACCACAAGAAGAAGCGGCACGATTGGTACGGTCAAGACTCTGGCCACCATCCTAGTTCGTCTCCCGCCATAGCCTCGTATCAGTTCCCTGCAGGCTAAGAGGACGACGAGGAGCATGATCGCGGCGATGCCCACGGTAGTCGAGGTGGTCGAGACGATCAAGTGGAAATGTTGTAGCGCAACGAGTCGGTGCTCCCATTGTGCCGGTGTCGCAATAACCCCGAACGGCGGCGGTTGTCGGGATAGATAGCCTGAAAACATGAAATGTCCTGCTCCCGACGGGAATACCGATCCCCCATCCGATGGTGATCAAGAGGGTGAGCGGGAACGCTGGCGTGATACGAGTTCCCCCTCGCGCGCCGTCGGGCCGACGCGCTCGACTATGCCAGAGGCCAAGTCGCGGGTCTGGCGCGCAACTGACGGCGAGAAAGGGTGGGAAGGCGTCCTCCCCTTCCTGGTCGAGCACCGCGCAACCCCATGGCCACTATCGATGGGACGGCAAACAGGGCCGCCGATTTTCATCGTCGGAGGCGAACGGGCACACGAGCATCGCTATAACGATGCAAATAGGAATGCGCTGCTGCCACTGTGTAGCAACGGCAACGAGCGGGCTGCACTGTCGCCACACAAGGTTTATTCTATCGGGCATCTAGAGTGCTTACCTTAAAAAACGCGGCTTGGTCTATTACATCATTGTAAGGATCGAGCTTGGAGCTGGCGGCGATGAAGTTGACAGTATCTGCAGGAAAGGTTACATCACTATTGACCCTACTCCGGCGGTGTGGACCTGAACCCCGCCGATCTGGGATCGTTACTGGATGGTCGTCCTGGCGACGCATATGCCTCCCGCGCCGCCCTCAGCGGCTGTGCGGAAGCCTTGTTCATAGCGGGGAAGCATGCATGGGTATGACAGAATCTAACCACCGCCGGCGCCGCGGCTGCGTCGCGCCATGCGCGTGCTCTCAAGGCCACCGTCATGGCTGAAGCTGGGCGGCTGCTGGCGCACGGCGCCTCGGCCACGACATCTACGACGGACATGTCAGGGTTGGGTAAGCTCACCGAGCGCGTTGTGGCATGGACTATCCATCCGCGAGGCGCGCTGGCGCAGGCGGCGGCCGCATTGGTCGGTTGGCCGCGGAGCCAACTGAGATGGAGCGTCCTGGGATCGATAGTCGCGGCGCTTTCGACCCAAGGCCGCTGCCTGGCCGATCTGCCCATGTTCCGGCACGACACCGTCGAGGAGGTCCTGTGCGCATCCTGATGCTGGCTCAGTTCTACCCACCCACGATCGGGGGAGAGGAGCAGCATGTGCGCGGCCTCGCCGTGGCGCTCGCGGCCCGTGGGCATGAGGTTGCCGTCGCCACGCTCTGGCACGAGGGGCTGCCGGAATACGAGGCAGACGAGGGCGTGCGGGTGTATCGCATCCAAGGCGCCCTGCAGCGGGCACGAGGATTGTTCAGCGAGAGCGGCCGTCGTCATGCGCCGCCGTTCCCGGACCCTGGTGCGACGTGGGCGTTACGCGAGGTGGTGACGCGTGAGCGCCCGGATGTCGTCCATGCCCACAACTGGCTTGTACGCTCCTTCCTCCCTATTAAAACCCAGAGTGGAGCGCCGCTGGTGATGACGTTACACGACTACAGCCTGGTGTGCGCGCGGAAGAACTTGATGTATCACGATGCCCCTTGCTCTGGGCCCGCTCCTGTAAAGTGTCTGGTCTGCGCGTCCGACCACTACGGCGCCGCCAAGGGCGTGCCGACCGCGCTGACCAACGCCGTGATGGGGCGCGTGGAGCGCGCCGCCGTTGACATGTACATCGCGGTCAGCCGCGCTACGGCCGCCGGTTGCCGGCTGGCCAACGGTCCGTGGCCGTATCAGGTGATACCGAACTTCATCCCAGATGACGTGGCCGAGCGGCGCGACGATGCCCACCCACTCCTAGACCGGCTCCCGGCCGATGGATATCTCCTGTTCGTCGGCGACCTGAATCGACGCAAAGGGGTCGATGTGCTCCTCCAGGCCTATGCTCGTCTGGCCGACGCGCCGCCGCTGGTTCTGATCGGACGCGAATGCGTCGACACGCCGACGCAACTCCCGCCGAACGTGATGATGTTGCACAGTTGGCCGCATGACGCGGTCATGGCGGCCTGGCGACGCAGTAGCGTGGCCCTGGCGCCGTCGGTCTGGCCGGAGACGTTTGGGATTGTCGCCCTTGAGGCCATGGCGCTCGGCCGGCCCGTCATTGCCTCGCGCATCGGGGGATTGGCCGACCTCGTCGTGGATGACGAGAGCGGCTTCCTGCTGCCCCCCGGCGACGTAGACGCGTTGCGCGCAACGCTCGCGCGCATGCTGGCGTCCCCGGAACTGGTGGAGAGGCTGGGCCAAGGCGCCACGCGACGGGCCGCCGAATACCACGTCAGCGCGGTCGTGCCGCGCATCGAGAGCGTCTACCGGGACGTGCGCTCACCGGCCGCACGGAGCAAGCGGTCGCATCGCGACGCGGCGCTGAATGGGCACGATCAGGCATGAGAGAGATTATGGTCGCGATCGACCAGCCAAAATGAGACGCGCGCATTGCGGGCGGGGATAAAGAGGGCAGGATGCATGAATGCTAGCTCTACACCGATCGAAGACCGGATGCGGGAGGGGATGGACATGGTCGAGCGCCTCCACCCTGGTGATTCGACCGCCACGGAGATCAACGTCACCTATCGCCTCGGCAAGCTCCAGCGGCGCGGGCTGCTGCACGGGACCTGGCTCGACTGCGGGTGCGCGGACGGGGGGTTCGCGTTCGCCCTGGCGCGCTGGGGCGCGGAGCGCGTCGTCGGCATCGACGTGGCAGAGGAGCGGATTGCGCGGGCCCGGCTGAGCGCCGTCCCGTCCATGGATTTTCGTGTCGCCTCCGGCGAGTCCTTGCCGTTTCCCGATGGGTCTTTCGACAACGTCCTGTGCAACGAGATGATCGAGCACGTCGTAGACGATCGCCAAACCTTGCGGGAAATCTGGCGCGTGCTCCGTCCGGGTGGGCATCTCGCCCTCATGGCCCCGAATCGTCTGTTTCCCTTCGATGGGCACGGCATGCGGCTCACCGCTACTATCAACGTCCCTTTCCCTCCTCCGCTCTTGCCGTGGCTGCCCACCGTCCTGACAGGGCGCTTCCTCTGCGCTCGACACTACTGGCCGGCCGAACTGCGGGATTTGGCGCGCGCGGCGGGCTTCGAAATCCTTGAGGTCGATTTCTTGTTCCCCATGTTCGACCGCTATGCCTGGCTCCCGGAGCCGATCGTGCGGTGGTACAGGTCCACCGTCCATCTCTTCGAGCGGACTCCTATCGTGCGGCGTTTCGGCCTCTCAACCTTTATCTTGGCGCGGCGGCCGTTCGCGGCCCCCGGCCACTGACCGGCATGAACGCAGCGAACCGCAGCGAACCGCGAAGCTCCGCCCCATCAGAGCCGGGCGTGGTGGCATCCGGCAAGGACTCTCACCGCGCGTATCGCATCGCAGGGGCGTATGACCGGGAGCGTTTCCTGATGCGGGCGTACTTTGGCTTGACCGCCGTGGGCTTGGTCGTCGCGGCGCTCCGCGGGGCGGCGTTGTCCTGGGACGGAAGCGGCTATCTGTTCGAAACGTTGGACAAGCAGACGCCGTTCGTGCCCAACGACCGCTTGATCGACGTCCCCCTGCAACTGCCGGTCCTGCTGGTCAGCCGCGTCACCAACGATCCGGACGTCCTGCAAACGGTCTTCGGGCTGACGTATGCGGCGATTCCCCTCATTGCATTGGCGGCGGCGTGGTGGGTTGTGCGCGATCGGGCGCGCTCACTCTTCGTCTGGGCCGCGCTCGGGATCGAGCTGGGGATGTTGCCGGGTCAATTCGATTTCACGTCCGAGGCGAATATAGCCTTGCAACTCTTCTGGCCGGTGCTGCTCGCCCTGCTCACGGGTCTGCGTCGAGCCCACGTTCCCCTTGTCGCGGCGCTCGCCATCGCCGTATTAGCTAGCCATCCCGACGCCGGCGCGCTCTTTATCCTGGCCCTCGTCGTCGCCCTGGCGATCGGGGTGCGTCATAAGGACGAGGATCGCCGGATGCGGCGGTGTGCATTGGCCTTCGGCGTGCTCGCCGTGATGGCCCTGTTCGTGTCGTCGCGATCAGGCTATGACGCTCAACAGGTATCACTGGACATCCTGCGCTGGAGCATTGCCGTGTCGACCTCCGGCCTGCCGACGGTGGCCCTGGCGTGCGCTTTGTTCGTCGCGGCGGCGGTTTCCGCCGGTCCGTTCGCTGAACGACGCCGAGGTCGCCACCTGATCCTTGCTCTCCGCGTTATCGAACTGGTGGGCATCGCTGCGGCGCTGCTTGCACTGGCCGTGTGGGCGAGCGACCCCCATCTGTGGGCGTCGGCCAATAAGTACAGCTTTCCGACGTTGTTTGTGTCGCTGTGCTTCATGACTATGGCCGTGTTCGAGGGCCTTGTACATGCTCCAGGCGCTGTGCGAGATGCTGCGCGGGACGCCCATCCCATCACCGAGCTCGATTGGCCCCATCGCATCGGGACGATCCAGGCCACGGCGCTTGTGTTTTCGATCGTGCTCTGCATACAGAGCACGGCGTGGTTCAATCTGACCGGCAGGTTGCGCGAGACGATGGATCAAAGCACGTGGGGTTGTGTGTCAATGGCGCCGCTAGGGTGGCTCCAGCAAACGCCGCTCAACCAGTTCGCCACCCCCGATCAGTCGATACTCCTGCAAGGGCGGGTCCCGCAAAAGGTGGTGCTGGCCGGCAACGGGTGCAGCGACGCAACGTTCTCCGAGGGGGTGCGCTTGAACCAATACGCTCTGCGCGGATGGGACCAGGGCTGGTTCGATCTGCGGGCGTTGGGAGGACGGCTGGTCGCCGATCGGAACATAGCGCGGGGATGCTCATTCATGCTCTCGACCGGTTGGTATACCACCGAGACGGACGGTTCGTACTGGTGGCGCTGGAGCGATGGACGCGATGCGCGCATTCGCATCCTAGTGGACAGAGCCACGACCGTCTTCATGAACGGGCAAATCGAGTCGATCCGCTATCCGAACAGGGTGGATGTGCGGCTGAATGGCCAGAAACTCACCGCGTTCGACATTGCGAGGAAGGGATTGCAATCCTTGGGCCCGCTCCCCCTCGCGCTCGGGCGGGGCGCGAACGTGATCCAATTCGCCAGCCGCAATGCGGCCGTAGTGGTCGAGGGTCGCCCGCTGGCCATCGATCTGGCCAACACCACCATGGTGTCCGGTGACAACCACATGGAATGCAATCTGCACCCATGAGCGAGACGCTGCGGTGGTTGAGATAGACATCGCTCCGTGCCTGCCAGGCACCCTCTTTGTCCACCCTCGGCATGTGGAGAGACGGTATCGGGGCGCCGGCCCATCTACCGGTTCGACCGGGACATCCGGGCGCGCTGGCGTTCCACGCGGCTGAGGTCGAACCAGCCGTGCCCCAACGTCGCATCCCAGGCGGCGATGCGCACCCTACCCGAACGCTCGAACTCGGCGCAGTTGTCCCCCTGCAGGACGAGCCTATTCGGCGCACGGGCCTGTTGCAGGAGCGCGAATGAGGCGACCGACCAATGCCCAAGCGCGGTCTCCTCGAACGTCGTTATCGACTCCGCGACGATACAAGGTGTGGACCCCTGAGCCAGATTCTGCCGCAGAGACTGCGTCAACTGGAGGAACGAGAGCCCCTGGACCGTCAGCACGGCGAGAAACACGATGCCTGCGGTTCGTAGCGCGCGCGTGCGGAACGCGAGCACTACCAGCATCTCGCGGGCGTCAGCCTCCCGTGCGTGCGCGTTCAGGCGCCTCCCCAATCCTTCGTACATCGCGAGCAGCATGAATGGGGCCGTACCCACCAGGCTCCAGTCCCGGAAACTGACCACCCCCGACCAGGCGACGGCGTTCTGGCCCCATGGCACGAGCACGATCCCTGCGACGAGCACGCCGAGGATGCCGTAGAAACGCAGGAAGCGAGACGCGCCCGCGGCGCCGTGAGAAAGGCGGGAGGCGAGGAGGACGGCGGCCGTGGCCAGCGGCGGCGCCAGGCTGAGCAGGATCCACTGCCAGTCCTGGAGCGTGCGATCTGGGCGCGCCACTAGGACCAACACACTTGCCGCGGCCACGGCCCCAGCGCGCGCCACGACTCGTCGGGGCGATGGAGTTGCCTCACACGCCGGCCCATCGCTCCGACGAACGGTCGCAACGACGATAGCCGCGCTCCAGGCGCAGGCGAGGGCCACGAGCGGCGGCCCGATGACCGACACCCTGACCGCGTACTGGAGCGCGGCCCCGGTCGCGACGCCGGCCTCGTAGCTGTCGCGACCCACGGCATAGCGGACCAGCGCCAGCGCGACGAACAGCGCTGCCCAGGCGGCCATCGAGCGGTACGCGCGGCGATCGGCTAGACCGCCGAGAAAGGCGGCGACGGCCCCAAGCACGCACAGAACACTCGAAATCGGGTGCGCGACGAGGATGAATGCCAGCAGGACGACGACCAGGGGAATGACGCGCCGCGGCAGGCCCACGACGATGGCCAGTAAGATGGGCCAGAACATCTGGACCGCCTGGAGATCTTCGCTGTTCATGTTGAATTGTCCGGGCAGCGTGCCCAGGCCAATACCCAGCGCCGCCCAGACGAAGAGATGCGGCGCCCGGCGCCGCACGATCCACCATGCCGCCGTCACGGCCACGAGCGGCACTGCGGCGTAGGCCAGGGCGTAGGCCAGGCGTAGCACGCCGAGGTCGCTCGTATAGTGGCTCAGGAGCAGGACAGGCCCTTGCAACAGCGCGTTGCTCAGTCGATTGTGCGGGGTAAACGGCGCTTGCGCGTCGAGCGCTTTGACCAGGTAGTAAGCGCCATCCCAGGCGAGCGGTGCCCCGCAGATAGCCGCGATCGTGAGGGCCATGGCGATCAAAGCGATGTAGAGACGCATTCATTTCCTCCTCCGCACCGGACCGCCATCGTCGCCGCTGGGGTCCAGATGGCCCGCGGTATCGCGGCGTCATCCATCACCCCCTCGATTAGCCCCTCGACCCGCCGCTGCTCCACAATGCGACGTGACGGTACAGCTTCCCGGTATCCAGACGGTAGAGCACCGCGTCCACCCGCGTGGCTCCCCGTCCAACGACAGGCAGGATCGTGGTGGCCGTCCAGGTGTCGCGCGGCTTGAGCGCGAAGTCCGGCCAGCGCCGCAAGACGCGTGTCCCCGCGAGGACCTGGAGTCGATAGCGCACAGGCGCCTGCTCCATGCTGCTGACGCCCAGCCGCACACTCGTGCTCCCGGCTGCGCCGGACGGCAGCATCCACAACTGGGTGAAGCCGGGGTGCGGCTGGGTTGCCTCCCCGTTCCCCGCGACCACCACCGCCCCGATGGTGAGACAGCTTGCCAGACCGTATAGCGCCCACTGGCGTGGGAAGGAGCGGCGCCAGGGCTGCGGGAAGGGGCGGCGCCAGGAGAAGGTGTGAGGGCGCAAGCGCGCCAGCGCGCCCGCGCCCGCGCCGACCGTGACGACCCCAAGCGTGGCCGCCCACGAATCATCGCGCATCCCACCGGGCGCGATGTTGAGCAGGAGGCCGCAGATCACCGTGAGCGCGATGCTCGCGCCCAGGGCGAAAAGAAGCCGCTCGGTCCCTTCCAAGGCGCGGTCCGGGAATAGCGCCGCCACGACGGCATATCCCGGCAGGACGAGGACGAGCGGGATGGTACAGACGGCGCGTAACGTCGTGTCGCCCACCGCGATGAATCCCGTCGCGGTCGCGACGGCCAGGGCGGTCAGTAGCAGGACCAGGCCGAGCGTTTTATGGCCCATCGGACAGTCTCCCCACGTCATAGATCACGATATCGCCGCTATCAAACACGCGGTCCACGCCCTTCAGGTTGTCGAACTTCGCCAGTGCAGCGGCGGAGATTGGATGCTTGAACGGCCCGTCGTTCTCGAAGTAAACCCCGCCCGGCGGCAAGCCGCTGCTGAGCCGGCGATCGACGACGAGATAGCGGACCTGGCCATTGCGCAGCACCGCCCGCTGGACGAGACCCATGGTCGGCGCGATGAAGGCGATCGAGGCGTCGACGTTGTCGTACAGGTGGGTGACGATGCGCTGCTGGCCATAGGCCGCCATCAGCCGCACATTTGTCCGGTCCGCTACCACACGATTGTCTGGTCCGAGCTGTGCTCGGGCCCAGAGGGCAGCGCCCACCCCTTGCGGCTCGACAGAGCGCGAATCGGCGAGCAGCAGGTATGGTCCGGGCAGGCGGTCCCACGGCGGCCAGCCCACGATGACGCCGCCGAACAGCACGACCGTCGCTGCGACGACCATGCCCAGGACTTGCCACGCACGCATCCGGCGCGACTTGCTGGATAGGCCATAGTCGGTGACGCCGACGGCCACGACGAAGGCCAGCGCCACGAAGACGAACTCCGACGCCCGATTCGAGATTTCCGCGCCGCTCGCGGTGAGACGCAGACCCAAGCTCACTGGGTAGGCGAGCGCCCCGATCGCTAGGGCCAGGCCGGCGGCGCTGGCGCGGTGCTGCCTCCAGAAGGCCACCAGTCCGAGGGGCAATCCGGCTAACAAAAGCACGACCGAGGCCAACCCCGTGATGCGCTGCCATAGAGGCTCGACCTGCCCCGTGCTGGAGCGGAACAACTGACGAGCTTGCGTCTCGCCGAGGAGGATATGCACGAACTGGCTCACGGCTGACACAAAGTTAGGGGCCAGATATCCGATGGTGAGGGTCGCCACGTACGCCAACCAGGCCAGGGTCAGCACGAGCGCAAGGAGGGCAACGCCGCCGGGTCCGGCGCCATGACGGCCATCCCCGGCCATGCGACCGGGGATGGCCGTCACGGCACGCAGGGCGAGCAACGCGACCAGGGCAAAGCCCGTCAGGTGATGCGTCACCACGATTGCCGCGATCACCAGGATGGTCACCACGTTCAGGCCCACCCAGTAGCTGCCGCGCACGTTGAGGCGCCGCTCGACGGCGAACAGGACTACAATGGTCAGCGGCAAGGCCAACGACTCGTAGGAGAACTGCGCGTCGAAGTACAGAAAATTGGGGTTCGTCATGTACAGCACGGCCGCGATCCCCGCCACACGGGCCGAGCGACCGACCTGCTCGTAGAACAGGTAGAGCGCCAGACTGAGGACGAGCCTTGCTACCCCAACCACCAGCACACCGGCCGGGAAAGCAGGAAGGTGACTGACGCTCATCACCGCGCTCGTCACGATCTCCAGGCCCGGGTAGAACGGGCTTACCGGGATTAAGGGGTTCGCGTGGAACAAGTGATGGCTTCGCGCGATATCGTCGGCGGTGCGCCAGTGCACGAACTCGTCGACGAACGTGAAAGAGAGCGGGCTGTGCATGATCTTGGCGAGATAGAACCCCATGCCGAGAACCGTGACGAGGCCAAGCCTTTCTCGCCGCGACGCATGCGCCGAGAGCAGGCGGGCCGCGACGGGCACGAACAGCGTCGCCAGGCCCGTCCAGAACAGCGCCTCCGCCCAGCTGTTGCCCCTACGTGCGGCGGTGTCGGCCAGCGCCACGAGCAACAGACCAGCGGCGCTCGTCACGGTCAGGGCCGGCAGCCACCCCGCCGTGCCCGTACGGGTGGCCCCCTCGTCCCCCTCGGTGCTGCCCGCCGTCGCCGCCTCCGAACCGGTGACGATCATCGACTATCGGTTTCGTTCGTCGGGTGTGCCGCAGGTTTCTCGAGCCGCAGTGCCCGGTGCGATCGTACCACAGTCGCGGTAGAGCGCGAGGAGACCCGCGGCGCAGTCGTCCCATGTCGGGATAGTGATGCCCTCGGGCGGCATGAGGGGCCGCTCGATCTGATCCAGCAGCGCTGCAGCCACCTGCCGCGGCCCACTATCCAATGGGACCGACCGCACCAGCCCACGCTCGGCGAGTTCATTGAGCCCCGAGGTAGCGGCAACGAGTACCGGACGCCGTAGGGCCAGCGCCTCCATGACGGCAATGGGATGGGCCTCGTACTCGCTCAGGAGCGTGACGACGGACGCCTGCGCGAGAGCAGCGGCCATATCCTGGCGCCGCTGCGCGGGGATAGCGCGAATGTCGACATAATCGGACACGCCCTGCCGCCGCGCCAGGCGTCGCAAGGCGTCACCATAAGGCCCTTGGCCGAGGATGAGCAGGCTCGCCGCAGGATAGTGCTCCCGCACGTACGGGAGCGCCGCGATAACCCGGTGGTGCCCCTTGTACCGCTCCAGGCGGCCAACGGAGACGATCGGCGCGCCGGCGCCGGCCGCTACGGCCGACCCCGTGATGGCAGGGAGGCGTCCCCCGTTGGGGATAACGGTGAACCGCGCGGCCGGCAGACTCAGGCGGTCGCGGAAGAAGTCGGCCTCGAAGCGCGAGACGCCAATCAGCCGATCCGCGCGCGCTAAGAGCGGCCGGATCACGGACCATTGCGCGCCGCGCAGCACGGATCGCACGCGCGACGAATGGCCTCCCGTGTGGAAGGTGACGACGTACGGGGTCCGTGCCCGCCGCGCCCCGAGCATGGCCAGCGGTGCGACAAGCGTCTGGCATCCCTGAGCGTGCACGATGTCCCAGTGCCCGTCGCGCACAATGCGATAAACGTCCGGGGCGAAGCACGAGTCGGCTGCGGTCGTCAACACGCCGACCCGGCGGACCCGGACGCCTTCGCTGTGCTCGACGGCCGGCAGCGCGCCGCTGGAATCGGTGGTCACGACCGTCACGTCGACACCGGCCGCCGCCAGTCGCCGCGCGACCTCGTACACATGAGTCTCCACCCCTCCCATCGAGGGGAAATAATGCGGGGTCGCCATCAGCACGCGCAAGGGCCGCGGTTCCCCTCCCGTCGGGGGCGACCCCGGCGAGGGGAGCGCGCGGTCCCGCACGGTCATCGCGCCGCACCTACAAGGGCCAGTCCGCTTGTATACCGCGCCTTCAGGTAAGCGGTGATGAGGTGGGTCAGCATCATATGGGCATCCTCGATATAGCCATAGTTATCGCTCTGGACCACGACCGCGTGGTCGAGCTGTCGCCGGACGAGGCCGCCGTCGAAGCCGAGCAGCCCGCACGGCATCACCCCCAAGTCATGCGCCGCTGCGACGGCGGCCACGATATTGGGCGAGTTCCCACTCGCCGTGATGACGATGAGCAGATCGCCCGGATTGGCCAGATTGCGCAATTGCTCCGCGAAGATGGCGTCGTACCGGACATCGTTTGCCCACGCCGTCATCAGCGGCGCATTATCCACCAGGGAGATGACTTTCAACCGCCTGGAGGGCACCGCGACGCCCGTGCCGAGCACGGTCTTATTCAGGTCGCAGGCCATGTGCGACGCCGTCGCGGCGCTCCCGCCATTGCCCGCGACGAAGACCTGCTGGCCGTGCTGGTAAGCATTATCCAAGCATGCAATGATAGCGTCAACTCCGCCCAGGGCAGGCGCGTCGAGGACGGCCTTGAAACCGGCCACATACTCCGCCATGAAGGATTGTACGCCGCGGGTGTGCTCATACCCCATCTCCATCGATCAATACTCCCTTTCCTCGACATACACAATCTTACTCCCCTGTGGCTCGAACCGGAACGGGATGTGCCGCAATTCCGGGAGGGCTCGCAGGATGTCCGCGTGCCTCTCGGGGCGCGCATACAGCAAGAGGAAGCCGCCCCCGCCCGCTCCCAGCAGCTTCCCGCCGATCGCCCCGTGCTCCCTGGCGCGCACGTACCATGCATCGATCCGGCCCTCGCTGATCCCCGAAGCGAGACCTCTCTTCATGGTCCAACCCTGGTGCAGGATGTCGCCGAAGCCATCGAGCCTCCTATCATCGCCGTCGCCATCGTTGGGGACCAGGAGGTCCTTGAGGTCCGCCGCGAGTTGCGTCATGTGTTGCAGCGTCCGGCGTCGGTCGTCGTCCCGATGTGTGTTTTCTTGTTGTTCGCGCAGGATGGCGCCGGCTGAGCGCGTCATCCCCGTGTAGAGCAGCAGCAGCCGCTCCTGGAGCACGCGCTTCGTCCGTGGGCTGCAGGTGATCGGGTCGACGAAGACGCTGTCGTCCGGGTTGAATTGGATATATTGGAGCCCCCCGTACGCCGCGATGTACTGATCCTGCTTGCCGATGGGCGCCGCGCAACGCTCGATTTCGATGTGGCAAGATTCCCGAGCCAGGCGTTCCGCGCCCGCGTACCGCCCCTGGTAGGCGTGCAGCGCGTTCAGGAGGCCAACAAGGTAGGTGCTGGAGGACCCCAGCCCGGTGCCGCGCGATGGGATGTCGGAGATCGAGGTTATCTCCAGGCCGCCGTCGATCCTGACCAGACGCAAGGCTTCACGGATCAACTCGTGCTTCAACTCCTCCACGCTGTCCACCATCTCGGTGATGCTGTAGCTCGCCCGTATCTTACCATCGAATTTCTTGTTGACGGTCACGTAGATGTATTTGTCGATGGTCGTGCTGACCACAGCCCCTGGTTGGTGCTGGTAGAAGGCTTGCAGATCGCTGCCGCCACCGATGAAACTGATCCGCAAGGGCGTCCGGGCGATGATCATCGCTCGTACCCTTGGGGATGGCGTTGTCGCCACTCCCAAGCCGTCCGCACCATCGTCTCAAGCGCGGGATAGCGCGGCGTCCACCCCAGCTCGTCGCGGATGCGGGCGGAGCTTGCCACCAGGCGGGCCGGGTCGCCTGGTCGTCGCGCCGCCGGCACGACCGCGATGTCGCGGCCCGCCACCCTACCCACCGTCTCGATGACCTCCTTATTCGAGAACCCAGTCCCGTTGCCCATGTTATACGCCCGCGCCCCGATCTTGTCGATACACGCCAGCGCCTTGAGGTGGGCCTGGGCGATGTCCGCGACGTGTATGTAGTCGCGGAGACACGTGCCGTCCGGCGTGTCGTAGTCAGTTCCGTATAGCTGGATTGCCTTGCGCTGTCCCAGGGCAACCTCGAACACGATCGGGATGATATGTGTCTCCGGCACATGGTACTCGCCGGAGCGCTCGGTCGCCCCACAGGCGTTGAAGTAGCGCAGCGAGATATGGTTGAGCCCGTGGGCGTTCCGATACCAGGGAAGTATGCGCTCGAATGCGAGCTTGGACTCGCCGTAGGCGTTCACCGGCCTGTGCGGCGCGTCCTCGGGGATCGGGATGCCTTCCGGCTCGCCGTACACAGCCGCGGTCGAGGAAAATACCAGGCGCCGCACGCCGGCCGCAGCCATTGCGTCGAGCAAATTGATGCCACCGGTCAGGTTCGCCCGGAAGAACAGGCCCGGGTCCCGCAGCGACGCGTCGATCAAAGCCTCCGCAGCCAGGTGTACGACAGCGTCGGGTGCAGTCTCCGCGACGACGCGCGTCAGTGCGCGCGCGTCGAGCAGATCGCACTGCACGAAGGTGGCGTGCTCGTGGACGGCGCCCCTATGCCCGTGTTGCAGACTATCTAGCGCCGCAACCTCATAGCCCTGTTCGACCAGTTGCTCCGTGACCACGCTCCCTATAAAACCGGCGGCTCCGGTCACTAACACTCTCATCGTATGCTCCTCCTCAACTTTATGTATGACAGCCCAACATACCCCTCTGAGGCACTCGCGCTCTTGTAAATCAACGCGACCGCCGTGGGGGCGGGAGTTTGTTGCATTGTGGGGCTGCGGACGACGACGGGACTGCCAGCGGCGATAGAGCCGCTGCATCTATTATCGGCGCTGTTTCCCGATCACGACACCCGCCGCGCTAATCGGCGCGGCAGGCTCGTGTCTCGCGAGTAATCCGACAGGCCACGCTTGCGCGCCGCGTCCATGACGAACAATCGGCCCGACGCGTACCCAACAACTGTGGTGACCAATCCCGCGATGATGAAGCCTGCTCGTCCGAGCCCCGCTATATCCTGGCGCAGCACGGCATCAGAGAGGCCTCGGACGACACCCTGCGGGAGCGTCCGCACCGTGTAGTTGCGCTCCGACGAGAGCGCCTGGTCGGCGCCCAACAGCCACGACACAACCGCCTTGGTGCGGCCCTCGAAGAGGCAGCGTCGGCGGAAATAGCGCCAGTGCGCACGGCTCGCGGGCACCTTGTGCTGGACGACGGCCCTCGGTTGGTAGAGCAACATTGCCCCCGCCTGGTCCCGCTGTAGCCTGATGCAAAACTCGGTCTCGTCGCCGCCATAGCCCAGGCGGAACCCGCCGAGGCGCTCGAAGACCTGGCGCCGGAAAGACATGTTGCAGCCGAGCAGGTTGCGAACGGGCGCTGCGTCGCGCGGCATGCCGCGATAGGTGCAGCCAACGACCCAGTTGAACTCGTCGGGGAACCAATCGGGCCGCGCACCAATCCACAGTGGAACGATAGATCCGCCGACGCCGGCCACTCTCCCGTCCTCGTAGCCCGCCCGCAATTGTCGCAGCCAGTCCGGCGCCGCCACGGCATCATCGTCGAGGAAAGCCACGACGGCGCCGCGCGCCGCCGCGATCCCGCTGTTGCGCGCCTCGCCCAGCCCACGCACCCCGCGATTCTCGATCACGACGACCTCTGATAGGTGCGCGCGGACGCGCTCGAGTAGGTGGGGGTTGTGGTCGACGACCACGATGACCTCGTGGGCCGGCTCGTCCTGGCTCCGCACCGAGGCGACCGCCGCGACAAGGTCGTCGTACCGCTCCTCACTGTAGGCGCAGATGACGACCGAGATGCTCTCAATGGTATCCATTATTTATCGGGTTGCCCCTCCCACGCCTCATGGCGCGCTGCTTTGTTCGATCTTCGGTCCGTTGACGGTTGAGATTGAGGGCGGGGATGCTCGCATCACGCAAACGCCTCCTCCCGTTCCGACTCGACCGCGAGCTCGACCTCGACCTTGACCAGATCGAGGGCTGGGCTTGCCACGTACCCCCGTGGGCGCGGGAGTCGCTCGGCCAGGATGGTGCGCAGCACGCGCCGGCCGTCGCGCCAGGCGTTGAGGTTGCTGACACCGTGGATGCGCCGACCCTCGAAGCTGGGCACCTCGCGCACGCGCAGCCCAGCCTTGGCGATGCGGACGTTGATCAGGGTCTCGACCTCGAACCCGTCGCAGTCCACGTCCATGTACGGGAGGCAGTGCGCCCAGAAGGCGTTGTAGCCGTAACACAGGTCGGTGTAGTGGGTCCCATAGAGCAGGTTGACGACGGCGTTCAGCCCCCGGTTGCCCAGGCGCCGCAGCGGCGTGATATCGGTGCTGCCGCCGCCGGGCAGGAAGCGCGAGCCCTTGGCGAAGTCGGCGCCCTTGAGCAGCGCGTCGACGAACGAAGGAATTTCGGACCCATCGGCGGACCCGTCGGCGTCGAGCATCACGATGATATCCCCGGTGCAGGCGGCGAAGCCGCAGCGCAGGGCGTTACCCTTGCCGCGGCGCGTCTGCTCGACGACGCGCACGCCCGGATACAGGGCGTGCGCCACCGCGACCGTGTCGTCAATGGAGTGTCCGTCGACGAGGATAACCTCATGCACGTCGGGGGGGATGCGGGCAAACACGTGCGGCAGATTGGCGGCCTCATTGAGAGCCGGGATCACGACACTGACCCGCCGTGTCGTCCCGGTCGAGGGCGCAGTGTCGAGCGCGGCCAGGACGCGCAGAGGGGCATCCTGGTCGACGGTCACAGTGATTACCCCTGACCTCGCGGGGATCTCATCGGTGTGCATCGCCTGTTGGTCTCCTACTTGATTGCTGAGCACCAGGAACGAGAGCGCCAGCCGTGGCGGCGCCGCGCAAACTTCCGCGCAGCCCAACATCACCTTTGAGGGGCAATATACGGCGTGCGTGGCCCGCGGCCAGTCCGTCCAAGCTAAGCAGGTACTCAAAAGTCTGGCCTGCCTGTTTAGGCGTGATTCAGGCGAAAAAACGTGCCGAACTTATGGTCACATGCTTAGGGCGAGACGTGCCGCGGCCTCACGCGGCCCCCCGGCCAACACGTGGCCGCGCCTATTGGATCTGACGGCCAGGTCGAGAGGATGCCCTTCCCTCCTCGATTGAACGCCGCGCTCAACCCAGGGCTAGTTGTCATGGGACGGTAAAGGTAAACCGACCCGCCTATCAACTACCATTCCACCATCGTCGACGACGGGCGGCATGTTCGAGCGTCGGTGTCGCGATCAAGAGCGATGGGCTGCATCGCTGGCACAAACGTCGGTATGGCGATGGGAACATTGGACTGCAGCATCGCCATACAAGGTTTATTCTAGTGCAGTTCCGACGTATGTACCTGAAAAAATGCGGCGTGTTTCATTACACCTTTTTAATGAAGCAGGGAACGTCGTACTAACGCACAATCCCATGCCCGCCTGAATGTGAAGAGTTGCCTGCCGGGGTGGTTGCGCGGGACGGCCAGCCGTGGCTGGTCCCGCACAGTTCCCCACCCATCGCTCCACCGATGTAGCCCGAATAGGTCCTATCGCACCCACTTGCGCCTTCCGATACCTACCATGCACGCGGTTTTGGAGCAGTCCTCCCCTGATGGAAGTGCCGCGATGGCCTGGAAAGCGGAAGACAGACAATGGAAAAGAGACTATCCTATGGGCTCTCGCGGCGCGCGGCGCTTGCCCTCGCCCTGCTGGCGCTCGGTATCGCCACTGTACTCCCGTCGCAACGTGCCCACGGAGCAACGAGCGTGGCTGTTGCCGTGGACGCCACCGTTTCACTCGGCGCTATCCCGGAGACAGCCTATGGCATGAATGAGGGGGTATGGGACTACAACATGCTCAATCCCGTCGCCAACGGGCTGATGCAACAGGCGGGTATGACCCTCATGCGCATGCCGGGCGGTTCGACGGCCGACGGGTACCATTGGGAGAACGATAGCTTCAACACGACCGCGTCGACCGCGAGTAATTCCCCGCCCCAATGCTGCGGCTACATCAGGCCGGGGAACACCTACACTGCCGCTGTCGAGACGGCCAAGGCGTACGGCATGCAGCCCTTCATCACCGTGAACTACGGCTCGACCGCGTCGAACACCGCTGGCGGCGACCCGATCGCTGACGGGGCAAACTGGGTGTACGACGCCAACGTCATCCACCGGTACGGCGTGAAATACTGGGAAATCGGCAACGAGACCTACGGCAGCGGGTATTACGACGACAGCAACTGGGAGACGAACCTGCGCGCCAATCGCACTCCGGATCAGTATGCCGCCGACGCGGTCGCCTACAGCCGGGCGATGAAGAACGTCGACCCGTCCATCAAAGTCGGCCTAGCCCTCGAGACGCCAGGCTATTATCCATGGGGCGCAGGCACGTCCTCGTACGCGGGCCAGGGGCCCGGCGGAGAGGACTGGAACAGTCATGTTCTCCAGGGAGGCTGCCAGGCGATCGATTTCGTGGATGTCCATTGGTATCCCACGTATAGCGATGGGACGGACGCCGCCCTGCTCTCCGCACCGTCGACGCTCGCCGCCCCGCGGCAACCGGGCGCCTTCATTGGAATTAAAGGGCAGATGGACGAGCTCCGGAGGGAGATCGGCGCCTTCTGCGGACCGCGCGCCGCGCACATCCAAATCTTCATCGGTGAGAGCAACACGGGCAACACGACCGTCCAGCGCACCAACATCGCGACGGCACTTTTCGCCTCGGACGAGATGCTGACCTGGCTGGAGAACGGAGTGGCCAACGTCAGTTGGTGGGATTTGCACAACGGCCTCGAGCCTTCGACCCCGGCTCCGGGGATCGGCGTGACGCACGACGCCTACAATGTGAGCGATATCGGCGTGCTCTCATCCGGCAGCGGACAACCCTGCGCGCCGTCGCCATCGTCCACGTCCTGCGAGCCGCCGGTCGATACGCCCTTCCCCGCCTACTATGGCCTGCGTATGGCCGCGCTCACGGGACGGCCAGGCGATACAATGGTCGCCGCCACGTCCGATGCGGCATCGGTCGCGGTCCACGCGGTGAGGCAGGCCAACGGCAACTTGGCCGTGCTCCTGGTTAATAAAGACCCAAACAGAGCTGAGCGCGTGCAACTCTCGCTCACGGGCTACGCGCCGGCGGCGACGGCGACGACATACAGCTACGGGGACGCGCAGGCCATCGCCCACGCTGCCATCGTGACCGGCACTATGTCGGGCGCGGGCGCATCTTTTGCCCAGAACGTCCCCCCCTATACGATGATGACGCTCGTGCTCTCGCCATCGCAAACGACGACGCCCGCCGCAACGGCCACGACCACACCGGTCCCTCCGACAGCCACGGTGACGTCCACAAACACACCGACGGCACCGACGGATACGGACCCACCGACGGCGACGGCCACGCACACCCCGGCCCCATCGACGGCGACGGATACGGCCCCATCGACGGCGACGGATACGGCCCCACCGACGAGCACGAACACGCCTCCCGCGACGAGCACGAACACGCCTCCCGCGACGAGCACGAACACGCCTCCCGCGACGAGCACGAACACGCCTCCCGCGACGAGCACGAACACGCC
>JAABUQ010003235.1_pt1 | contig 30379 bp, 28 predicted proteins | sample 5560001 | NCBI WGS metagenome assembly JAABUQ01 (sample SAMN10711888, study PRJNA513371) | rock metagenome | isolation source: Antarctica rocks | place: Antarctica: Victoria Land, Finger Mt nord | collected 2015-12-18 | reverse complement strand
TGGGATGTTGGCTGGGGAGGGGGGGGGGACGTGTTTTGTGGAGGGGGGTGTTGCGCGTGGGGGGGCGTTCTTTTGGGTGGGGAGAGAGGTGAGAGGGGGAGAGGAAGGGCAGAGGGAGAGAGGACTAGCAAGGGGAAAGGGGAAGAGGACTAAGGAGGGGAAAGGGGGTGAAGGGAGGGGGAAGAAAGAAGGGGGAAAAGGGAAGAGAGAGGTTATGTATCCGATGTTGGAACGCAGAGGAGTGCTTCTCGAGGTCTTTTTTTGCGATCTGTTGAGTGCGAGGGATGTGGTATTGCAGGCGCGCTTGCTCGAAGGAGGGATCTTCTGGGGAGGTGTAGAGGTTTGTGATTGGGCCTGGTGGTTTTTGGAGATACTTTTCTTCTTCGTGATGCTGGTGTTAGTGAGGTTTGCACCGCAGTTGATGCAATGCTAGATATGGCCATGGAGGGATGTGGAGATCCCCTGACTTTGATGGCATGAGTTTTGATGTGAAAGTTGACTATGTGGCATATAGTACTGATACCCACATACCCATATATATCCACAAAGTACCTTTGCCTCGTATCTATTGGCTGCAACCAACCTCCCCTCTCACGCTACTCTCACCAAAGCTTATTCAGCCCAACCTCTTTCTTCGCCTTGCTCCCCTCCCTCTTCACCCTCTCGACCGTCCCAGGCGCCCCAGGCGTTTTGAAAAACAAACTCGGCCCATCCCCCTTCGGCACCGTATGTGCCAAATAACCCCTGTGCGCCGGATCCCGATAATACTCAATATCCTTCCTGCTCGTCGGGTCCGGCAGCCTGTACTCGAACCTCTGCTCCCGTTTCGGAAGCTCGATCTTCGATTGCAGCGAGTGTATCGGATCCATCCTCCCCTCGCAAATCTTCTTGATGGCGAAATTTGTGTAGTATCGAGTGGTGACGGTGCCCCCCGCGGCTTCTATAGCGGCGATCGCGGAGGCCGAGGCGCGGGAGATTATTATGTGGAGGGGACCAGGGACGGTGTCGGCGCCTGTGGCGAGGAGTTTTACGCCGTCTTTGACGTTGGAGATGCAACGGGAGTGGCGGAGTTCGCGGATTGTGATGGGGTGGGTGGGGGAGATGCGGTTTTGAGAGATCCAGGAGGTTAGTTTGGAGAGGTTGAGGGTTGTGAGGTCGACTGAAAAGCTGGAGGATTGGTGTTAGTGAGATTGGAGATTATGGGAGTGGGCTTTCAGAGCGGTGGATTTCTTAGAGGCTGGCAGCATACTTGTTTTTAAATCCCCTCTTTCCATGCACTACTTCGTCGGGCGTTTGGCCGCCGTTGAATTTGAAAGGGACTTTGCCGTGCTGTTTCTGACCTCCATGGCCTCGCCCTGATGTTTTGCCCTTCCCTGAGGAGGGACCTCGACCTCGTCTGATCTTGTGGGAATATGCACCTGCGTTGTCACGGAGGTTCGAGAGGATTGAGGCGGCGCGGGAATGGGCGTAGAGGCATGGAACGAGGAAAGGCGAAATGGGAGCGGTGATGGATTTAGAGTGAAGAGCCTGAGTGGCCCTGGGTAATCGGGGTGGCATTTTGTTCCGCTGGGGATATGGTTGTAGACGTTGATGGTCGAGTTCAAAATCAAAGGATCTTTCAGAGAATTGGCGCTCAGCTACTGTAGTTTCCGCCTGCAGGGATGTTTTTCGCAGCTTCCGAGGTTCTAAAAGCATACATATTCTACAACAACTTCTTCTCCCTTTGATTTTGCACAAATGTTGAGAGAGACGTGATGCACCCCTGGAGCCCTAGATGGCCACCTCCCTAATCGTTCATTTCACTGAAGGTGTTTCGGCGGAGCTGTGCTCAATGCGCCAACGTAAACATGGCCCTTTTGCGACTGAGAAGGCGAATATTCTTCGTTGTCGGTGTACTCGCTTTACTGATAGCCATTGGATCTAATGTCTTTGTCTTCTGGGGTATATCTCACGAGGACGTTAAACACAAGCTTGACAACATCCGTCTTGGAGATCTACGCAGCATTCCCGGCATGCCCAAGAAACCATGGCACGCCAACGAAAAAGTCGATGCCCCTCTCGAGCCAGTCGACAATCATCCCATCGCTGGGCTGATGCAAGAGGCCGATAAAGCCTTCCGGAAATATGAGGATGGTCGCTCCAAGTCCTTTAAAGAGACAGTGCAAACTTATAGAAGAAAATATGGACGACATCCACCCCCTGGCTTCACCACATGGTACAAATTCGCCCGCAAGAAGAATGTCCACAACATCGATGATTTCGAGCAAATCATGGACGATATGCGACCATTTTGGGCAATTGAGCCAAAGGCGATTCGAAGTCTGGCGGCCAACATGTCGAGGGACGCGGATCAAGGGGTTTCGGGCCTACATATACGCAATCACAAGATCGTGAAAGAGGATGGCGGGAATTGGAGGTCAGAGACCCTTGTCTCTTTGATTCAGAAGTTTGTCAAGTATTTGCCAGATATGGACATTGCCATGAACAGGCTCGACCAACCGCGAGTGGTGGTTCCTTGGGATGATATGCAAGCCCTGCTCAAAAAGGAGAGCGAAACCCGAATGACCCCTCCGGAAACTAGTGACGACTTCTCTACGAAGATGGAGGGTTTTTCGGATACAAAGAGCACTGGGAACGCCAGCATCTTAGAAGAAGACCCGGAGTGGTACCCTGCACATGGAAAACAATACATGGATATCGTCAGCACCGCATGTCCACCAGAGTCTCCAGCTAGACTCAACGACTCAGGGTACGCAGTCATAGCTGATGAGCTATACAAAGATCGTCTTGGAGGACTCATCATCAACTTCAATCGCAGCACAGACCTGTGCACGGTCGGCCCGCAAATCAAGGATAAACACGGCTTGCTATTCTCCAGCTCGACTATGATCGCCACAAAGCGATTGGTGCCTATCTTCGGGGAATGCAAAGTCAGTGTCAACAGCGATATCCTCTTCCCAGCGAATATGTATTGGAAGATTGACGACCGTTATGACTATGACGGCAAGTACGACCAGGTCTGGGAGGATAAGAAAGATGTGATGATGTGGCGGGGCGTTACGTCCGGGGGAACACAGACCGCGACCAATTGGCGGGACATGCATCGTCAGCGATTGGTCATGGAAACGAATAGCACGGAGCTGGCAGGGAGAGAAGTGAGGATTCTGACCGAGCAGCCTGAGAAGAGAGGGGAGTACGAGAATTATCGGGAGTTTCATCCCTTCTCTTTCGCAGAGAAGCATACCGATGTCGGGTTCACAGAGACACCGGGTTGCGTTCCAGATTGCAGTTTTTACGACGGAATCTGGACGTTGAAACCACCGGTTCCGCTGCCAGAGCAATTCAAAAACAAATTCCTCGTCGATATCGACGGACATTCGTTTTCCGGGAGATGGCATGCCTTCCTCGAAAGCAAAGCGCTGGGCATCAAAGCCACGATATTCCGCGAGTGGCACGATTCGAGATTGTTTGCATGGCGGCATTTCGTGCCGATGGATAATAGGTATGATGATGTTTATACACTGCTCACTTACTTTCTGGGTGTTGGCACACCGCCGGAGAAGCGCATGCAGGGGGATACGGATGGAAAAGCGTATGTGGCTCGGCATGATACTGAGGGAAAGAGATTGGCGGATCAGGGGAGGGAGTGGGCGAAGAAGGTATTGAGGAGAGATGATATTGAGGTTTGTTGTTTGCCTCTGAAAGACACGGATTGGATACTGATGGTAATTTAGATCTACATGTTCCGACTTCTTCTTGAGTACGGACGGATCATCGATGATAACCGGGATCGGATTGGGTATTCTGGTGATGGCAGTGAGCTTGACAAGTACGATGGCGTACAGCTCACTACGGGCCACTCCGCCCTGACCGATGCGTGATGTTGCTCAAAGCATTCGTAATTGGAGTTGGGTGTTCAACGTTGGGTTGATGGAGATACCCTTTGACTTTGGCAATTTGTATATTTACCACTGATATCGTATAAACACATAAGCGTCCTCATGTACTGTACAGCTGTGTGGGCGCCAAACACGAAGGTCGATTTCAACCTCGGGGCACCACCGGCTTTTGAAGGTTGAGGGGGTCTGGCGCCAGCAGATTGCTTCTTCGACAAGCATAATGCTTTACAAGACACGGTGTGGAACCATGGGAACACAACAAGCCGGCTCGGAATGGCGCTCTGTCGCAGTCGAGCCCAATCGAGCACGCATGTTGAGAGTCAATAGCACGAGAGACGTAAAGGGTGGCCTTCAAGCCACCCCAACCTCTTCCCTCTACTGTGGTAGAGTGCCTGATACATTCTCGGTCGCTTCCTCTAGTTCAATAGATGAGAAGAATTTGAAAATATAAAACAAGGTCGGCAAACGGAGTACGGAGATAAGGTCAGAATCTAAGACAGTGAATAAAACGGGCAACACTATTATAAAACTAGTACAGGATTAGTTAGTGGGAAGACTCCACCAATAGTGCCTTAGATGAAACTTGTTCCTGAGCACTTGAGACACCCAAAGCAGAAACACCCCAAAACCCCCCCCAGTCCAACTTTCCGTATGACCTCCTCAGCTCAACATCCACATTGTCGCTACACACCATTTTCTCACAGGGAAGGTCCCTATGGCGGCTTCGTGGGAGTCAAGACTTCGCCCAAATTGTCGGTAGCTATCAGGCGCAAAGATCAATTCCCTACCCCGTGTTTTACAACTCAGCCCCTCCTCAATCAATCTCACATATTCCTCGAGCTCCTTAAGGATTGCAGGTGCTGCGAGACTCAAGAGGAGGCAGTCCTTTCACTCGCTATTCGATCACTGTTCATGATCATATCTCGCTTAGCGCCTATCTTGAAGTTGCACGGCTGTATAAATACAACAGAGGGGAAACACATACGCTATGACTCGCCCACACGTTATACGAGCAGGTAAGAATACCAATTCCAAGGGAAATGATCTACTACGTTGCTCTTCAGATAGGAGCACCGAGTGACATCATCATAGTTGCTGATCTGAATTATTCTAGATACCATTGACCTCCAAGATCCCAATGCCCCATCTGCAAAAGACCATACACGCCAGCCTACATGGGCAGGAGCAATAGGAGATGGCTCGCCTGCCCCACACCAAGCAGACGCACTCAAACATGTTGAGCTAGAATTATCGGAACAACATGGCCGAAGTCCCCGTGCTTCTCAGGATTTGTCTGGCAAAGAATTACAATTACTTCACGACGAGGCAGAGACCCACGGCCATGCAGACGCGAGCGAGAACCTGCTTCGAAATTCAGGACACAACACGACCGATGATAATGTGGATGGTGGATCAGAAGATGAGAGTCTGGATGATGATTTGATCGACAAGATCTCCAGCTCTCCTTCCATTGGGGACGATGGTGGGTATCCTTTACCATTACCGTGGCCCAGTCGGATCACGTCCCTTCGTTCAATTTCTCCCGCAGAAAAAAAGACGACCCATTCGTCGGATCCCCCCAGTGATGACTTTTCTTCCCCCTTCTCTGAGACCCCCGCACATTTTCCTCTTTCGTTCCCGCGAGATGCGCAAGAGCAGTCGCCGTCCAAAGATCATCATCAGAGTGGTGAGTATGCCAAGAGTTCCAGGACCAATCTCGTCGTGGGCGAGTACGATTTAGAAAAGTGTGACCACTTAAGTCCATTGGTCAGCGAGCAACAACTTGGCAACTTTGAAGAGGATTTCGTGAACATGCATGATTCTTATGAGGCAGACTTCGACCCTGACGACTTTCACCATCTTTTACTCCCTGCAGACGACCCTCTCTTGGACAACAGCTTCGACGGTGCATCACCAGCAAGCGAATCCTCACAATCTTCTTCACCAGCATCTCAAACTTCATGGAACGGAGAAACCACTGGAGAACCTGATGATGATACGGAAGACATTTCTTATGTGGACGATGAACGCTTTGTCGATTCAGGATGGGGTGGAGAGTGCTTACGAGAAACAGAAGACATCGATTTCGAGTTCGTTTACGCCTTACATACTTTCGTCGCGACAGTCGAAGGGCAGGCAAATGCTACGAAGGGTGATACGATGGTGCTTCTGGACGATGTAAATAGCTATTGGTGGCTTGTGAGAGTGGTCAAAGACAGCAGTATTGGTGAATGTGCCATGCCAATGATGTGATTCGTACTCATGTTTCTAGGCTACCTACCTGCAGAGCATATCGAGACACCCCTGGAGCGACTCGCAAGGTTGAACAAACACCGGAATCTTGACGTGAGTCAAAATGAGCATCACCGTATCGCCGTTGTACTGAAACCACACTCTATAGCTATGTACAACCATGCTTGGTGATCAGGAAGAAGAAAAGAAAGCAGGAAATCCTTTGAACCCATTGAAAAAGGCTATGCGACGGCGGAATGTCAAGACGGTCCAGTTCACGGCACCTACATACGTTGAGCCTTCAGACGTCGAGTATGATAGCGAAGAGGAAGAAGATGAAGGCAGCGGAAGTTTCAGTAATCAGAGGCCAGAGGGAGCCGAAGTACAGAGCAGGCAAGAGCAAGCAAGTCAAGTCGATGACACTGCGACTGTTGCACCTCTGAACACTCGAGACCGAGTCAGCAATGGTAGACCAATCGATGGCATGGTCAGTGCTGAACCAAACAACCTGGACCGCGATCAGAGCGACATTGCGGAGAGGGCCCGGACAAGTGATGAGATCTTTGAACGTACGAATACCTCTTACCACCGAAGAGAGAAAGTCCTTGCTAATTATTGCAGATGAGGGCACATCGAACAAGTCGAGAAAAGGCACCGTGCGAAATACCGATTCGTTTTTCAAAGATGACACTGTGGAAACTCGAAAGATCAACCTTACTCCAAGCCTTTTGCGTGATGACTCGAATGGTGCTCCTCGAGGTTTGGGAGAACCTAAAGAGGCGAGTAATTATCATCGGCTTTTCTGACTATGCTAATACTTCTTCGATTAGTTGAAGACTAGAGCAAGTCTCGATTCGCTGGAAAAAGACGCCCCTCCTGAGAAGACCAAGGATAAAAAGGAAAAGAAGGAAAAGAGAGGCATGCTAGGTGGCATGTTCAAACGCAAAGACAAGAAGAGTAAAAATCAGGATAAGGAGTCTGATGATGTGGTGGACAAATCATCAGGCGAATTGTCCAGACAGTCACCTACACCTAAAGAGTCGATGGAGTCTCTGACCCAGGATGGACAGGGAACAAAAGTCTCCTCACTCACTCCTCAACCTTACAGACAAACCAGCAAGTTGCAGAAGACTCCACCAGCGAAGTTGTCACCAAAATCTTCGTATTCTACACAACGAGATGCACCTGCTCCGAGGCAAGGCCCCGTAGAGCAGAGAAACACAGTCATTCCAGAACCCAGTCGAGCTGCACCTCCTCCAGCGGAGTCGAATGGTTCTATGCGTCTAATATTGTCCGAAACACGACCGCTATTCGATGAGACTCAGATGCAACCCAAAGCGTTAGATGCTCCTCGCCAAGCAGAACCGAACGAATCCCCCAAACAATACTCACCGAAAGACCGAAGCTCACCAAAGGAATATTCGCCTAAGGATAGAAGCGGTGGTTGGGGAACTCCGTTTGTCAACTCTCTTAAATCAACATCCCCCGAGCCCAAACCGGAACCCGTTATACAACCCAAACAACGGATGCCAATAGAGGACTTTGATTCCGCGTCTTCTGAAGAACCTACGGAACCTTCGTCCACTCGCGAATCCCATGAAACACAAGAACCGGACCGAATCGAACATCAACCTACAGTCACCCAACCTACCGCACCGACTCGTGAAGCCCCCAAACCGCTACAGACCGAGCCACCCCCTGTAGACCGCCTCTCGGAATCACCCATCCACGTTCCTTCCCAGGAACAACGCACGCTACATCAACCACCTCCTCTCATGGCCGATTCCTCAACCCTCTCTTCCCGCAATACTTCTCCCGTCTCCGCCCTCTCAACGCCCTCACTTGTGGAAGCTCCTTCCGCAGGCGCCGTCCATGAACCTACCCCTCTCACAACTCGCAATCCAGAAACCCCTGACCAGGCCTCTACTTCTACAACACCCACCTGGAGCGACGCCGGTCTACGCGCCTATCTGGATGATGATGCTGAGATCCGTGATCTGTTGATCGTGGTGCACGATAAGTCTGGAGCAACGCCTAGACGGGATCATCCCGTCGTACAAGGCCTATACAAAGAGGAGAACGCCAAACTCAGTGAAATTGGAAAGCGACTGGACGGATTGCTGGGTGAGTACCTCGGAAGAAAGAGAGGCATAGGTGCGCGGTGAGGGTGCCGTGCATGGGAGGGGGTTGCATGCGGCCGGGGAACATACTAATGATCTTGCTACTCGAATGAGCTGGCCGTTTAGCATCTGACGGCATACTCGGGCTCTTGACCAGCTTCTTCGTATCTCGTACGGCATTTGTGCTGATCTTGATACTTTCGTTCGCAATACTTGCTAATAGGCTTGAGGGGTTGGTGGTGAGCCGTCTGCTTTACATTTGTCCATTCACATACGACATACATCACACAGCGTGTGGACTTTTATTTGTTGTTAGCTTCACGATTGTCATTCACATACGAAATCAAAGCCGTTTAACACACCATCCTGTATCCATCCTCCAACTTACCGTTCAAGATACCATCTTTCTATATCATTGATCGCCTTCTTTTTAAGTATACCCCCAAAAACCCCCTCCATCCCCCATTCCCGAATGGCAAAAGCCCAGTGAACGCAGTCTCACTACCCTGATCATTACTCCACATAGCAGCATCTACATCGATTCTTCGCCCACCGTCCGGAGATTATATATAGGTCTCTCCCCATACAAAGCATGAGCGATGGACCAACGAGACGCCGGACCGTGAGTTCACTCCGGTAATCGAGTCGAATATCAAAGAGGGGGAAGGGGATACCGCCTGTGGTAAACTCGCTGAGAGAAGGGGATATAGATCGCTTACCAAGACGCTATGGTCGCACATCCACTTGAATTGAGGACTTGATGGCTTTTCTGCCCTGGTCGTGTTAGATTTCGACGGGCCGTCCCATCATGTACGGCCCATTTTCGTGTCGTTGCATCCGCTGCTGTACCCTACCACTCCTCCCTAACTCGACTCGGCCCACGATATCAATAGTACCTACGTCGATAAATTGATCCTTTTTACCGACTGAACGCTGACTCAACAGATTACAGAACTAGCCCAGTAAGTTACTGAGATAAATTTTGTTCAGTAGGTAGGTCGTCAGGACGGGCCAGGAAAACTTCTTGTGCCTTTACGTCTTGCGCGTGGACCATACCTACAAGCATAACCAAGCTGGCCGTGCTGCTTCGGGCTTTGGACTTTGGGCGTTGGGCTTCGGGCGTTGTCACGATGGACGACCAGGCCGAAACGGACGAAAGTGGTTGGAGAAGAGTTGAAATAATTTATTCAGTATACCCTGCAACCTCGCCGGTGATCAACCTCGCCAGTAAGTGAGGATTGTTGTGGCTTTCAGAGCCGCGGGGAGGGTGTGTTGGCTTGGCTTGTGTTTTGAGGAGTACACAGGATCGACGTCGACTGAATAAGATTTAAGTGCTTGGTACGGAAGTCGTGGATGGTTTGTAGAGATATGTTGGATCGTGCTGGGCCTGTGCGGTTTCTTGGTAGCTGAGTGATGGTATGACTGAGGGTATCTCCGGTGGAGTCTATGAAGTAGACCGTCTCTGGATATCGACCGATCCCAGCACGTACGAAAACCTTGTACCAGTCCCACGCGCGCGGGGAGTGGTCAGGGCAACCCGTTTCGCAGTTGCTGCGGCGTTCACCAAGAAGATCGAGGAGTCGTGCGGTGCACGTAGGAAGAAATGGCAGCGGGAGAGGCTATGAGGACAGTATTATATCAGCGCCCGCGGCCGTGACTCGACGCCGTCGTTCCGGCGAAGGTGCAAGCCGGAAAAAAGGAGTGAAGATTTGGGATTCTTTGGCCGATCTGCTGGAACGGTTGCGAAGATGAATGCAGTGGCTTTGTCTTTGGAGCTGGACGCTTACTGCGGCTGGAGAAGCTCGAGATAAAAGATATGGACTGTGAAGGTGATGGCAGGGGTTTGATCGCTAATAGCTTCGCGTGCGAAACTTTTCCCGCAAGGCTCATGGTGCTGAAATCTATATGGCTTTCTCCGTCTCCCGGCCAGCCAAACGGCGAGGTCCTTGGTAGAATACTCAGCCTGGACAACAGCTGGAGCGGGATTTTTCTTCCTCCTGCTCTGTATTTACGACGAAAGGCTTTTGATAGTATGAGATTGGAAGGAAGTGTTGTGGTGATTGAGAAGATGTTCGGCCTCGATATCTTGTGTGAGATAACGATATTCAGGATTAGTACGACGACTCATTGAATCGACAATATCCCCAGGGTCACCGGCTCTGTGCTCCACGACTCTATGCTCCACGGTTCGACGAAGTAGCATTACTATGTGCACAAGCGCGAGCTAAACATCATGATATGCAACGAAATAAAGACATACAACTAGATTCAAATTCTCAAGGTATGAACGGTCCAAGCTCAGCGGGATGCTAGCCGGTGAAAAAACATATCGTCCGCTCTTCCACGAGAGCGCTCGCTGCATCCTCCCTTCCTTCCTTCCTCTGGCAATTTCCCGCGACTTCCTCACCTATGCTCTCCTTATGTCACCTACAATTCCTCTAGTAATCCCGTTTTTCATCCCGCCTCTCGTACTCGCTCCCACCTGCCACATTGCCTCGTCCGTCACCATAATGCTACAAGTCCCAGTCAGCACATCTGTTGCCTATCCGACCCATTACCGCCCAAAGAGATCAGACGGGATCATCATACCTTCTTCCTCAGCGCCTGCAGCCTCTTCTTCTTCGTCTGCGCATTAATCCACGTCCCAATCACAAACGATATGATGTTGAAGAACGGCACCCAAGTATGCTCGGGCAGGAACTTCTGCGCGAACGCCAGCGCCAGGGGGGATGTCACCCAGCTGACTTTCATGACGGGCATGAAACCCGCGCGCACGGTGGCGCGGACTTGGTGGAAGGTTCGAGCGCCGGCGATGATGGCCATGGAGGCTAGGTAGACAGTGTTTTGGATTGGGGAGATCTAGACGGAGAAGGAGGTAGAGCGTTAGATTGGGACGGTCGAATCGCAGCACTGGGTATGGAGAGGTCGACGTACGATCAAGTTGCTGACTACAATCTGCATGATCTTCGCCTTGAGGCTCGTCCGGCCTGAGAATACCCTCTGTAGAATTTGGATCAAGAAGTGACCCAAGGGCGCGCTGATGAAGGCACCGTAGACAGCCATCTTCGGCACTCGCGAATTGACGTAGTGCCCGTGCGGGCTGCGATCTTTGGCAATATAGGATGCGAGGACTTCTTGCAGCGCCGCGAGCGAGCCCGACGTGAGCATTTTTGTGCGGAGAGGGTTTGTTTGCAGCTGTTGCAAGTAGGCCTGACAGAAGAGGGGTCAATGTGTGTACCTGGGCGCGAGACAACGGTGGTCAGATCTTACGGCGAGATAGCCTTGTGCGGTCTCTCCTCCCGTCAAGCGCTCTCCTATCTTGTGTGCCACTTCATGTTTGCGGCCACCAGGGATGGGCATGTCCCGGACGCTCTCTTTCTCAAATTTGACCGACATGGCCGGATTCTCGTTGGGCCTTTGCAAGAGGTGTGGGGGTTAAATACCAGAGCTGTGTATCTGTATATGGGGCGCGCGGTCAACTTTGTTAGTCGACCTCTTAGAACATCATAGAGAGAGCGATGGATGCGTTACTTCAATCGCGCTTGGTTGTTATCGGGTGAGTGGGAGGGCCGAGGCTAGAAATGATGTGTTGTTGACAAACGAAACAGACAGAGGTGAGAGTGCCCATTCGCAGGGAGTGCTTACCGCAATGATTCGCAATTGGCTCCTGATGTCGTTCTGATCGCTGTAGAATTAATGGTGTCGACGACAACAAGTGCACGAGAGCAAACAAACAGGCGTCCCCTCGGTCAGAGGAGGCCGAGGAGCTCCAATTGCTAGGGCTGATGATTAGTCATGATTACAAGCTAAGAGAATTGAATTCATTACAATCCGTATTTTATACCATCTCTCTTCGCTCAGTGATATATAACCGAGGAGTAGAATTGTGCCTACGTTCAAGATATTTGCATATTATTTCTCATTCCGTAGATAGTCGCTATATAATTCCGCCTCAGTGATTCCTTTCCACAAGGTCTAGCAGAAGTATTGGCAGTAAAGACTGCTCGCCACTCTACTGTCCACGTCGCCAGAGCTCATTCCCTCCCAGCAGCACTTTCTTTAGTGTCTTGAACAACATTCTAACAACCTCAGCTGGCATCGTATGTCAAATTCCTATCTGCATGTCTTGTACGCCTTGCGAATTTATGTCAAAAGGCACATTAATGCCAAATTTCAAATTCACGGTTCCTGCTCCGCTCGGTCGAGTCAAATGCCAAAAGGTCAAGCTTGCGAAGGGTTGTCTTTTCCAGAAATTCTCTTGGATGATTGCTGGAGTGTAAGCATCATAGATCTGGGTCTCTTATCTCCTACAGTGGAAGATCTCGGTCTGGATCGCACTGTACCGATCTCTAGAGCTTTCTGTATTACTATGCCCCCAATGGATTGTGCCGGCCTCATCCACGATTATGGTTGTCGTCCCCCGGGGCGTCTTTTCCTCCACACACTCTTCACTGGTCTCTTTGGTCCAGAGAGGAGAGGCTCCGCAAGACGAGGTGGTGCAGAAGACCGCACGGATGTCATTGAGCTCGCTGAGTTTTTCAGTTTGATTTTTTATTTCTGAATTCGGCACTAATTTCCGAAGAGATGTGAACGAACCTCCTTATTTTTGAAGGTGGAAAGATCCGTAACCATATAGAGTAGTGCCTCCTGAATGAAGCCATGATATCACTATGATGTTGAGGTCAGTCAGATGCAAATTACTCCTGCCAAATGTGCCCGACGGATCATGCACTTGTCTGCATGTCGGAGGCCTAAATCGCCAGCCATGCTTGACCATTTTGTATGTCAAGGGTCAGTCTCTAAGTGGTCTAAACCGCAATTGAAAGCGTCATGTAAGAAGTCAGTCCGTCCTTGACCGCAACGGAAGGTACTAAATTACCCTCCTGTTCAAAGAACGCCATACTAATAGACATCCTTCTTGGTCCGTACATTTGTGCCCTGCCGCAGTACATGGGCAGCACATGTCCATTGTCAGCTATAGCTGATCTGGTAACGGATCGTGGTTGCGATGGGGTGTGTTGGGCGTATGCATTACCGCGAGGGTCTCGGAGCCGTCTCCTGAACATATCGTGCAATATTTTTGTTTGCTCAACGTGGAGAAGGTGGGGATGCGCCCGAGTCCTACTGGCCATACTGAAATGTGTTCTCCAGTCCTATACTTCGAGGAATACTGCCGCCATTCAAAGGAACAGTACTTCAGCCAATGAGATTCGCTTACGCTTTCATTGATTTGGGTTTGTATCGCTGACAGCTTGTCATCTTTGGTATATCGATACCAAAAGTACTTGCACTGCTCCTATACTGGTCAGAATGTAGATATGACAGAGTCAAGTTAACCGCGATAATCTCGAGCGATTAGAGCTTATCCAAGTTTGAGTATCTTTTATTCTTTGGAGTCGCTGCTTTGCTTTTGGGTTCCTTCCAGGTTTGACGGCTTTTTGCTCGGTCACCAGTCTAATTGAGCATTAGGTGGAGCTTGGTACGCAGAAAAGTATATACAGGATAGCTGATTGAGTACGGAGCATTACTAAAGTAAACAGATAATGGAACTAGACTAGCCTTTTTTATTACTAGGGGTGCTCTTTGATTCCACCACCCTTGCATATTATTCATAAACAAACAAATAGAGCCTTAAAGACATACGATACGATAGACTGCCCCTCATCTGCAGCTGTTAGTCCTTTATTCGATTAAATATTTAAGATTTGAAAGATTTAATTATTACTCAATCTATCGAAAGTAAACTGATTTCATATTTTATCCGGAAGGAAACCAGAAAGAGACTATCGAAATTAATTGAATAGAAAAGTTGCTAAAGATTGGGATAGTTACAGCGGTAATATTTGTTAAAAAGCGGGACTTCTTGATAAGCAGAGTTTTGGAAGGAGAATCGGCCTCAATACGATAGTAGATCGGTTAAAAGATTTTGGGATCTCGAATGTTTGGGATTTGGAAAGAATCTTCTTATCTTTAATATTGATATTTTTGAACTTTTTAGAAGACTTAAAATGCATCTCTTTGGATAGAGTATTAAAGGATACCGTCTGGTCTTTCCATAGCTCATAGGATAAGGACTGGCCCAAAACCATCGAGGTTTTCCGACTGGTAATCAACTTTCAAATTGACTTGCGTTCTGCATCAGGAACATCTCGAGTCACCTCTGGGTTTTTTCTTGTGAATGTCCTTCGCCGATGATCTAATCCTCTTCTTCTTGAATGGCCCAGGTAGCTTCTTAACGACTTCTTCTGCCGACAGATTTTCCTCGACATCTTTCATAGTGACCCCGTCTTCGCTTACCAGGCCCATGCTTGCGAGCGGATCTGCGCTTTGAGTACCGGTAGGATCGACCGCCGTATCGTCCCAGGCCTGTTGTACGCTCGGGGCTGCCTCGTCGGCCTCTCCCTGTGCTTTGGCTTCCTCTTTCGCTTTTTCCTTGGCCATCGCCTTCTGGTTGGCATCTTTATCCGACTCTTGGGCCTTTTCCACTCGGTGCTCTGCACCTATGTATGTAATCGAAATTGTCGATTTCGCCATTCCAAGTATGCATTTTCCGCGAGAAACAGCCGTTGGACGAGACGCAGTATATGAAGGCGACGCTGATTGTCGCCATATCGAAGCCCGTCGAAGTTGCACGATATGATGAGCGAATCTTTGGCGTGGCTGCAGGTACTCAGGAGACGGTCGAGACCAGTTAGGGACCCCATTCTCTGACTCCCCACAACGCTGAAGATAACGACCAGCGATTCTTCTCCTTGGTGAGAGTCAATCGTAAACGCTTCTTCCTCGCGGAGGGAGAATTCAAACGCGAGCGCCTTCTTGAACAGGTTGACTTGGGCGGTATAGCCTAAGACCACACAACCATTTTTCTCGATGATCCTATCCCAACATGCACAGTGGTCGAATAGGCCCTTTTTTTTTTGGTACAATCGTTGTACTTTTCCTCTCCGTTCTGGACTAACCCAATGAATTGGCACACAACGTCCGAGGCACGTTCGCCAATGTTCATCATCTGTTCAAGGTAGTAGGCAGTTTGCACATATTATCTGATCACATGCCACTCCTAGAAGTATGGTAAACTGCCCGTCCTGTTGCCCGGCAACAAATCGGCGGTATAGCCCGAGATAGTGACAATGTCCTTGGTAGGACTACCACCCTTGACGTAAGTGTGGGCGAGCTCGATGGCGATATTCGCCTCCGCTCCGTTGTGCTTGGACCGGGCGGGGTGCAAGGCCACGTTGATGCCAGGAGTACAGCACAATTTATATATATATATTGTGAGAGATGGGTGATTCCACACAGCTCTGTGCAGTTGATTTGGCAAGCAATATTTCCAACGCTCAAGAAGTTCCCCATAAAGAAGGATATACTATTTCTTGCAATAGCGGGTCTTAGTGCGGGATGTTTCGAGGAGCCACTGAACACAAATGCAATTGAGCGTGACCATGTACATCAATGAAATCCATATAGCTATTGAGTGCATATGCATCACCGCGGGTCTCGAAGCGAAGTGGCATGGCTGCCATCGGCTACCTATGGAAGTCCGATAGGCTGTCGATAGACCTCGCAGACTCGATATGCCCCATCCTGTAGTAGATGACGGCATTCTGGTAGGTGTATACGGTATCGTACATTCGATACTGCCCGTCGAGACGCAGGGAAGTGGTGTTGAACTGTCGTTTGAGTGCTTCTTCCACAATGTCCAAGAACTTGACGAACTTGGAGAATACGACAATTCGCACTGTCTTGCCCTTATCTCTGAGGGAACGGTGGATTTGCAGATAGTCCTGCCTTCTCCGTTAAAAGAGTAATGCTTTTATCCTTCGATACCTTCAAACGCTCTAAGTTCTCAGTTTCTTTCGAAGTTCTTCGGTTTGCTTCCGATTCGTTTGAATCTCCGAATCTTTTGCCTCGATCTCCGTATTCTTCGCCCTAATCCTTTCCTAATAAAATATCCCTGCTGCTTGTTATTCATTTAAAGTCGATTCGATAATCTCGGTATTTACTGTTGACTGCGGATTAAATTGTAAGGCAACTGCTTCTGCTTGGGACACCGAGACCGAAAAAAGGGCGATACGCTTTTTCCATTCAAAGGCTTTGGCTTCTCTGAAAAAGGTGTCAATGAAAAGTTAACAGAAAGGCCTTTGAGAGTACTTCCGGAATGGGCTCTCCAGGCTTGACGACAATGAAGGGAGCCTGAATCCTTGCGGACGATAGAATATCCTTCTGCAACTTCTCTACCTTGCACAGGCAAGTATCCATTGGACATCTTCAGCGCTGGCGAGATCGAAGCTGGCGTTGAAGAGAACATCGACCTTCCTCGTGCAAAACTCGGAGTCACGACAGCTTCGGAGCATTTCCAACAGACCCTGCCGGGGCAGTCTTGGTTGTTGTTGCCAGATAAGCGGTACGTAAGCCCGTAGATAGAACGCCAGCAAAGTTAGTGTTTCTGAAGCTTCTCCAAAGCAACATTGGTGTGCATTATGAGGCTACAGGGTCGGCGGACTTCAGTCTGGGGAACCTCGAGATGGGTGACTGTGATTGTAACGATTTGGAGCATCGAAGATCACCATCATGTTATAATCACAGATAATATACTGAAAGCGGTAATTATTTAAGAAAAAGATCAAGCACTGCCAAAGCCAGCAACTGCATCTGGCGTAGATGGCTCAGTGGTGGTTGGTTTGGTGCTTGGCTGACCATGGTGAGGAATCCATCTGCGTCGAGAGGCGTATCGGAGAAAGAGTCATAGACGAGAGCGCAATTTCATTGAAAAGGTTGGCTATTGGTAGTGCGGAGTAAGGAGGAAAGGCGTGTGATGCGTTCTTGGTGTTGAAAGACTTTTGGATTCATTCATGAACACAATGTTTCGAGGTAAACGTAAACCGTATCAATGGTGTGGTAGATGTTGCATAGAATGATTGATAGTAGATGGTGCACTGTCTCCTAATATACACCATTTTTAGGAGCGCCCGGATATGGGACTCATGAACGAAAGTGCCGTGGATCGCACTAAGTGCTGCGCATTCCAAAGTGGAGAATTTAATGGAGAAAGGGGGTCCAAATAAGCCCTTGGGAAATCAAAATGTTGAGTTTGTCTTTAATGGAAGAGAATGGGAAATGTAACCTGATAACAGAATGATATGGAGTGAGGTCCTTTGCTGCACTCCGGCTTTGGAGTTTGTCGTGTTGTGGGTTCACAACATTGCTTGTGGTATTTGAGGATGGCGGAGCTTTCCACATCTTCGATGCTTTCAGCAGTCTCACTTCGTACCATTGACCTTCAGTAGTGGTATGTTGACTCGGTAAATTTACAAAACTGCTGTAAAGATTTAGCTCTATGGGGAGCAGTTCAGATATCGACATTAATGAAGCGGACTGACATTTTGTAACATAGAGCAACAGATAGAAATCGTGAGGATGCGGTCACAACTGGCCATGTCATCCAAGTGTGTCTTCCGGCGAAGACAGCAAACATCTCTTATGATCTATGGGTTCACTTGTTCATAGAAACTTTGTGTCTACCAATTCTTGACATTGTGTTGACGAGTGGCATGGAGGAAACCAGAGAAGGATAGTAGATAAAGAGAGAGGATGTGTAGATGGGCGATGCATGGAGCGAGCCGGAGAGAACCCACAGATGAACGGAAAATAAATAAGACTGAAGGTAAGCAGTGGACGAAGCATTAATAGACGAGGATCTGGGACGTGATTACGGCTAGTAAGACGTGGTTGTGAAGGAGAAGATGAGTAAATCAGAGAGCCAAGATGTGTTACGATCAACACAAACTTGTGAAAGAGACTGATCGAGACAGTGCTGTGATGTACAGCTCTTTCATTCATGACTAGCCTTCTTTGCCGCAATCGAGCTTCACACCTAAGTAGGAAAAGCATGTTTTAAAATACGATTGGATCAAAGGAATAAATGCGGGATAGAGAAGGCTATACCTTCACCTTCAAGCCATGTACTAGAAGAGGATGAGGTACCAACTGTGAAATCTATATTGTGGTGAAAATGCTGATGGAGTAGTGTATTTCCAGGGTGTCTAAGGATGACTTTGTGAAGCTGAAAGCTGCAAGTGATGAGTAGGCTGAGGAGGGATAGTATTTTAGAGGCATTATTGCTCGTTAGCTTACTTGCAGAATTCGCTAACTATGATGTATATCATGGGGTGCAAATCTTGAACATGTAGAAAAATCTCTAATGGAGAGCAGTACCCTGAGCTAAACCCTTTTGGGTACATCCGATTTCATGGGCACTAGCATATCATCTCTAGAACACCATCTGCAATTACAAATATCTTTTCTTTATAAAAACGGGATCTCGCTCTTGCACGCGTCCATCACGAATCATACCATCGATCCCCATTCTCATAAAAACGCTCCCGACGCATCACCCAATTTACTTTGATTCCTGCCGCGCCCATGTTTTACTCAGGTATCTTGCCTCAGCGAACACCCTGTAGGGGCGACGTTTGTAAAACGCTCAGGCGGAGCTCCTCAGCCGTTTGGTGTTTTTTGGATACTCCTCGACGATGACAACCTCCCTTTCTTGTAAATCTGTTGGAGATTTCCTACTCGATCGAAACATCATACGTCCATTTCCCACGCTTCAGCTCCTGAAAAATCCTCACCTCTCCCCTTCCCATCCCATTTGATAAACCCCTCACTCCACCTCAACCCTACTCCCACTCCTCCAAATCCCTAGAATATCCAACGTCCGTCCAAAATCAACTGTCGGATTACCCCTCACAAGCACCAAATCCGCCCTCTTCCCCACGGCCACCACGCCCCGATCCTCTAGCCCGAACCGTTTCGCAGGCACGCTTGTCGCCACCCTCAGCACCTCCACAGGGGTGTGTCCAGCTTCCACGAGCAATTGCAGCTCGTGGTGCACACTCGCCCCGTGCGTCACACCTCCCAGCGCCGGCATAGGCACGCTCGCGTCGGTGCCGGCAAGGATGTCGACACCGGCGTCGTGCAGGGTTTTGACTGTTGCGAGGATGGAGGGGAGAGAGCTCTGGGGGTAGGGTTTGAAGCTTGCGTTCAGGGTGTCGAGCAATGGTTTCGCGAGTTTGGACGAGACCCGGGGTGGGGAGACCATACCCGTGGGGACGTGACCCAGGATGGAGGCGTTGAGACAGAGACCGGGCGTCACGAACGTCCCCGAGCCCGCGATCTGGGCGATTATCTCCGGTGTGTGCGGCCGATTCAGGGATAAGTGTGCTAGCCCGTCGTACCCGACGGAAATTGCCTATGCTGTAGCGTCCAGTCTCAGGACGTGCGCGAATGCCATCTTGCCGTGCGAGTGCGTGGCTTTGACAGCTGCGACCAGCGTCTTGTGGCTTGGAACGGGGAGGTTGGCTTCGCGGAGCACGCTGCCTTCTTCGATCATGAGTTTGATGTAATTGGCGCGAGAAGCGATGCGGGCTGCGACGAAAGCGGTTGCTTCGTCTGGAGTTGATGCTGTGGGGCGGACGAAGCCCGGTCCTCCTGCGCCTTTTGGGGGACCGTGGGAGTGAAGCGGCGGGCCGGCTTTGCCTCGTGGTGGCGGGATGCGTCTGTGGAGTTCTTCTGGGTGGCCGCCTGGGACCGAGAGACCGAAGTCCGCGGTGCGGAGATCGGCTACGTCTTCTCGGTCGATGATTTCTTCTCGCTCAGCGTGGGTCCAGTGGCCCATCATTTCTAGTTCTGTGGTCACGCCGAATTTGAGGGCGAGTTGGAGGTTAGGGAATTTGGTGTGGGTGCGGCAGTCGATGAGACCTGGGAGAAGTGTAGAGCCAGTACCGTCGATTATGGTGGCATTCTCCGGGATGGAGCCATTGATAGTTGAGATTATTCCATCTTCAATGATTATATCATCACTATCATGGACAGTATGGACATCAAAGACTCCGGCATCAATTATTGCAGTGACCATGATGGCTTCTGTACCTAAATGGTCTTTTGATAAGGAAACTTGGAATGCAAAAACAGTACAATGTCTCAACGGAATTGTCGAGCCTTTATACACGCTGTACGAGTACACACGGCAGTTTCAGGAAAATCCCGGAATCCGGGCCTTTTTCGCTTCGTCCGTTGAATGAAGCAATTTCAATCCAAAAACCTGCACTCGCACATGGTCTTCTACCGAGGCGGAGACGTCAATAATGACAAGCGATCGCTCGCACGAGACGAACAAGTCCTCAGTGCTCTGTACCTTGAGTGTCCATGAAGGCATTGGTTAGTAGTCCATGTATACGCTTGAAAACCTCGCTTACTGTACAAGTGAAAAATCTCCGGGCTACTCGCAATTTGTTCCACATCTTTGTCCAAACTTAAATTCAACTTCATTCCTATGGCTATCATAATTCAGATCTATAGATTGAACAACGCGTATCATACCCAACCACTAAAGATATTGGGTGAGTCAAGAAAATTCGTTCCTATTAAGATAGAGTATCTACGACGAAGGAACATCAACAAACCACAATGCACGCGTCCAATTTCCATCAGATTCTCCCTCGCCCACATGGCAGGAACTGACAACATGCATACCAATGGCTACAATTTCCACGCAAACACTTCTCTACTTCCTTCCCTTCTTCCCCACCCCTTCTCCCCACTGGATCCGCCCCTGGCTCACGGCAGGTGAGTCGGCGAACCTAATCCCGGGCGCTCTCCTCTCTTGTTCCCCAACGCCTGGTTCAGGTAGAGGCACATGCCCTCTCGTCGGCTTCCTCTCACCCCCATCGTCTTCGCTATCGCTGTCTTCCTCAATCCCCTCGCCTTCGCCAAGCGCAGCTAGTCGTCTCCTTCGCTCTGCAGCTGTCTCGCCTTCTGAGTCTAGCGGACTTCGTCTCGGTGGGCTGGTAAAGGCATGCAATTGGGAAGGCGGGATTCGTTCAGTGCCGTCATCATCCGAATCTTGGCGTTGTAAGGCAATACGACGACGTCTTTGCGCCGCTGTTTCGCCAGGACCAGAACGTTTAGCGATGCTATCAGGTACATGGTGGAATGGTATAGCCTCGTTGTTGGAATCGATCAGGGCCAGGCCGTCATCGCCACTTGGTTTGTCCTCATCGGTCTCGATCCTTCGTACGACTGGCGTGTCTTCATCTTGGCCCTGTTCATCTAGTGGCGCTAATGCTGGCCCGCGTGGGGTGGCTGTAGAGTCGGAACGCGAGCGAGTTGCACGCAACTGCTTTGACTCTTCAACTGCGTCTGCATGGACTTCATCTTTGACTGCTCGAGGTGCGTCACTCTCCTCGACCATCTCCTGCCGGGCTTTCGGATCGAGCCGCTGCAATTGTTGGACAAATTCCATCTTGCTCATCCGGCGGCCGCCGGTGCCGACGGTAAAGCGGAGTCGATCATCATCAGGCTCAACTACAGACTTCTTTCGACTTTTGGCTTGGCCGCTTCCCTCACCTGTTGGCTCCTCTACAGCCTCGCTCTTGCCGCCAAGTCCAGCCCAGGTCGTCATCCTCTTCAAACCATGTCGTACTGGAGTAGTGTCGAAATGGCCTGGGCCGTCTTGAACGCCACCTCGAAGGCCTCTTTTTGCTGTCTTGGAACCGAGATCAATCTTTCTGATGACTTCACCGTCCTCGTCTTCAACGATGAGCGTCTGGCCGAATTGATATGCATGAGCAGCTTGACCGCCCTTCCTTTCTTCAGGATTCAATTCTTGTGCTTCCGGCTGTGTTGGGCTGCTGTCTTTCTCCTTACCCTTCCAACCATTCCATCCACCAAGCTTCTTGAAGAGCTTTCTCGAGGCTTGCTCAGGATGTCCAAGAATTGTCTCAACTTCCTTCTCCAGCTCCCTTCCTTCGTTTTTCTCATGTGGATGGTACTTTCCCTTTGCATGCTCGCCGCTGGTCTCTTTGCGCAGAGCGTTCTCGTCATCGAGAACATGTCTCCTCTTCTCTGCATCAGACTCGCCCCGCGTATGGTGAACGTTAAGCACATTTCCCTCTTCGTCCTCAACAACCAAATCCCCATCCTCATCGAAAACTTCGATTTCTGGCTCATGGACCTGCTTAGAGCCACGCCTTTCGTTTTCAGCATCTCGTTTTTCTTGGGCGACTTCCATCTCCAGTTGGTCTGGAGGCTCATTCTTGTCTTCACTGTCTGTCGGACTGCTGCTCTTCTCATTTAGGGTATCGGAAATACTATCCTCACCATTCAAAACCTCCGATCTCCGTTGCGGTGCTATGGCGGATTGGCTGATCGGACCACCAGGACCCATTCCTGAATCCCATTTCGACTTCCTTCTCGTGGGCCGTGGCATTTGAATTGGAGTTTCTTCTTCCTTTTGTCTGCGCAGGAGATTGCCTGGGATCCCAATAGGAGGCAGAGTGCCTGGGGGTAGCTCTGGGTTTAGCTTTTCAACCGAAGACGTAGCACTAAAGTCGTCCTTTCCTTTCGACATTGAAGGCTTCGCGGTTGACGCAATTCTTGGTAGCCTGTTCATCCATGAAGGTCCTTCTTCGTTGGCTTGGGTATAGGACATGGTCAGTGTGAATGAGTTGATTCGCTTTCCCAGAGTGAATACAGCGATGGAAGAGCCGTGGACTAAGATCGAGGTAATGACCAAGAACGTAGTAAGCGGCCAAATGATTTGGACAATGAGATAATTCTCCGAATTCGGGTCTGTTGGAACTACAGCAAGAGGCTCTGTGGAATTAGTTTCTAATTCCGCTCTGGCAAGGATGGCTGCAAAGATAGCACCCACGCCAATTGGACCGAAGTGACCAGCAAAAAGAGCCTCTCTCCAAGTTTTGATGTCCGGTATAAGGGGCTTCAAAGCCATCATGATAGGTATGCGACGAAAAAAGACGACAAAGATGGCGATGACGCTTAGTCTCCACGGGGTGAGCCCTATCAAAGGATTATTGTATTGCTCCCAGGGTATGATGGAACCCAAGTAGACGAAGTAGGCCAAATTGAGCAACAGGTCAATGACGTTGGAAACGTGGGATTCTTCGGTTTTTTGGGTGAACCATCCATCATTACTAAAACCAACTCCAGCGGCAAAGCCGACAAGCAGATCGTCTGTCCCGAGTGTGGCTCCAGTGCCAGCACAGAAGAGTGCGAGGACGAAGTAGAAGACCAAAAAGCTCTCTCGGTCAATGAGGCCCCTCCTATCAGCCCACTTGATGGCATGCCTGCCAAGGTAGCCAAGGAGCACTCCATATATGGCTCCAAATATACATTCGTATAGAATAACATTGCAAAACCAGTGGAAGGCAACCTCATCTGTATTGGGGCGATAGCGAATTAGATAAAAAGAAAGATAGATGAATGGAAAAGCCATGCCATCATTGCAACCAGATTCCGCAGAGAGGAGATCGCGAAGATGCTTTGGGACTCGTTTGGCAAACTTCCCTTTTCCAACCACGGACGAGGCCAAGACGGGATCAGTGGCGGTAACGCAGGCAGCGCAAGCCAGACTCTCAAGCCAACTTAATGGCGTAATCATCCACCAGATGAATAGACTCGTGATCAGCCATCCAAAAGTCATGACTGGAACTAGCAAGAAGACGACAGATCTCCAGTGACGTTCCATGTACGACTTTGGCAATTCGACGCCAACGGCAAAGCATTGGACGACCAGCACGACGCGAGAGCACTCCAGCGTGATTTGGTCCGTGTTTCCCCAGGACAACGGATTGAATAGATTTGCGGCATGTGGGCCGAAGATGACTCCGCACAGTGTGGCCACCGTAGCTTCGCCAATGTACATTCTCTCCTTGACGAAGAGGGAGACCAGCATGAAGAGGCTGGTGAAGCCTCCAATGATGAGATAGGCTAGATGCGGCTTGTTTACCGCAAGCTGATCCCACGCCATGTTGCTTGTTTGTACCACACGCGTTTACGGACACTGGAATCTCTCCACCACGAGGACCGTCCGATCTTCCTGCCACCAGCCGTGTGCAAAGCGTGGGGCCCCGACTGTATGTCTCTTCCTCGAATACGTCTTCGAAGGGTATCAGAGCAGCAAAGTTGGGCTAGACTTCAATGAGGTTCGAGTCGTTGCAGTAATGTCAGAACTTGGTCGGATCCCGCCCCCTGCGTTCTAGAGATTTCAACGGTGATGTGTGCTGCGCAGTAGGTCTGTAGGAGGCCTTGAAGATAGCTAGACGCAGGCTAGGGCGTTCAACGGCAGAAGGGAGGATTTGGGGATTTCTCTGGAGAGGCCCAAATGCACTCGACGGGAATGCGTATTGAAATGCTGGAGATGGCAAGTTCCCTATGCATCGTTGGCCATATGATGTGACTATGTGGCCTTGTAATTGGTTTGGTAGTATTGCCCCGTCTTTGATAGGGTCATTTGTTTCGTACGAATGTGGGGAAGGACGTAGACTGAGCCGATGCGAGTTTTGTCTTTTTTTCGCCAAGAGGCTAAGATAAGGTTTTGGTGGTGGTACCTTAGTCTTGGGAAAGACAATCAGCAGTCTATCATTCGCTCCACGACTTGCAGCCAAGATCCACAGGGCTTCGGCGGAAGGGCTAACAGGTCAGATGATGATGTGGACGAGGTTATGATAAGATGCTGCTGCTGTCACCATGTGCATCGCCTTGTGAAGGAGGGCGGGGCTTGTTTCATTTTGCTCAAATGGACTGCATGGAGGTGATCATAATGATTGGATTTGAGTATTCGGCATTCGCCATACGGTAGTCATACAACAGCAATATTCGCCAGATCGCAGGAACGCCAAAGAAATACAATCGCCCAGTCCATGCAGATCCCCAACGCCCAAAATCCAAGAGTACCGTATCCGTAACATGTTGGTATGCCAAGACGCCAAAACTCATTCCGCTCCCATTTCCTTGGTAACCAGAGTAAAGGGGTATCTCCTGCGAGCCGCTGACCATGAAATGCCAATCCATCAAATACAGAAAACCAAAATCGACGGTTAAAAGTCAAACATATCCTCAGTCCCGCCCAAAGAGCTCCCTCCATCATATGGTGGTGAGGACAAGCTCACAATTTCCACCCTCCTCCAACTTCCTCCAGCATCTCCTGGCACCCTTGGAGCCACCGGCAGCCCAAAACTTTCGCAATTGTCCACCGCCGCTCGCTCTCCATTTCCAGACACCCGTGGGCCAACTCCAAAACCTCATCCTCGTAGCCTACGACGCTCTTGGCGGTCTCTAGAGCGTGCGTGTCCCATTCTCCAGCCAGAATCATCATCTGCACCCGGGGCTGGAAGACATGTTGAAATGGTAGATCTCCAACAAGTAGAGCGAAGACGACGACGCCATAAGCCCATACGTCCACGACCGGACTGAGGAAACCTGCTGGACTCTGAATCAATTCAGGAGAGGCATATTGGAGGCTTCCTGCGATCGAAGTGCTGCTCTCCGATGGACCAATATTTCTTGGAGGTGGCCGATCTGCAGCTCGTTCGTATGGGTCGGGTGAGTTGCTCCTCGTATCGTTGGTAATGAATTCGGCGAGCCCAAAGTCGCAGAGGAGGAGGTTTCCACCATCTTTCGCGGATTCAGGGTCGGAGATATCGACCAAGCAGTTTTCGAGCTTGATGTCTCGGTGCACAACTCGCACATCTTCGTGTAGATACCGAATGGCAGATGCGAGTTGGTAAGCGTACCGCCGCGCCAGATCGCGACTCAGGCCTTGACGATTCGAACGGATGAGATCGAAGAGCGTACCTCCGGTGTTGAGTTTGGTGAAGCAGAACGTAGCAAACTGCGTATCGTAGACCTCAATGAGCGGTAAGATGTTGCGGTGACCTAGGCATCGCCATAGGGAGACTTCATGTTCGAACTCCGCTTGCAGCTGCTCATTCTCCGTCTCTTCTTTCCCAGGTACGAGCTTCCGAACGATTTTAGCAGCACGGCAGATGCGTTCATCGCCTTCGAGAGTATATGCCTCCTTTACAGTGCTGAAACCTCCGAAGCCGACTTGTTTCCCTAGAACGTACTCTCCCACCTCCTGTCCCTCACTGTCCGGCTCGGGCGAAAGCTCCTCCTTAGCAAATCGCGAGAGGAAGGCGGTAGCTGGAGACATAGACGAAGAGGTAGATCTTCGTGAGCTTTGCCGCCGTTGTACTTGACGCATGCTCATCTTCCTCTCGGTGGTGTAGCTTTTGGCTCGACTGCCGGACTGTTGTCGGCGTGGCATGGGCCAAGCACTCGAGTCTTCAAGAGAATGCGGTGCTGCGAACGGGGGAAAGGTCGAGATCGGTGATAACAGGATGTCCATGTTTTCTGGTGGTGTTCTTACTTCTGATATGACAGGGGAAGCTGTTGAATCCGAGGTAAGAGATGCGGCTTGGTCTCCACTGGGAGGATCACCCTTTCCTGCAATGTTGTGGTTTGCAGGTTGAAGCAGCGAATATTGTGAATGATCCCCGCGATTCAGATGGTTGTGTATCGGCCTGGGCGATAAAATAAGTTCACCCGTAGTGGTATCGTATTGGTTCAAGTCGGCTTCGCTGTGTGTTCTGAACAAGGGCGACCTGACAGCCTGAGGTGCAAGGTCTTGTCCGAGGGTATGCCCTCCCGACTTGGTTTCCAGGGCAAGGCCTTTTGGCTTCGTATCCACGGCAAGCTTTGGCAGCGGCTCCTCTAGGCCACGACGATTGCCCGGATCTAGTATGACTTGAGGACTAAAGCTGATAGACGGTCTTCTGTTCTTCATGAATTGGTCCAAAGGGGAGAAATCCTCGTAGAGAGTGTTACCGCCTTGTAGTTGATACCTATCCAGTGACCACTTATCCTCTCTTGCATTGGCCGGCCGCGGCACATCAATGGGCGGAGTAGCGGCATGGGCCGTATCTTCCGCGTGGGCAAGCCAGCTCAGATCTGTATCAGAGGCCCTGCTCGTAAGCTGTCGAGAGCCAATATTTCCCTTCCGCCCGGTCTCCTCCGAGTGCTCTCGCTCCAAGTGCGTAATTGTGGCACATTTGTCATTATTATGACTGTCTGAGGTGTGAGTCGCCGGTGTGGGGGTCAAATCGTCCGAAGGAGTCCTCAAGCTTTGGATTTTAGCCTGATAGTCATGGGCCATGCCACAAAGGACTCCTCGACGATTGACTATCTATGCGTCCGCCCGCACAGGAGTATGTATGCGCGAGGCTAATGTGGGCTGCAGCTTGAATTCTTTTGGCGCACCTCTCATGCGCAGAGCAGGAGCAGTAGCTGAACGAAGCCGGGTGGGAGATTCGGAGAGTCGCGAGAGAGGCTGAGTCGAGAAAATCAGAGAATAGAAGCAAACACTCCTAGATTGCCCGGCGATGTGGGTAAGGATCTGAGCGCAACGGCGATAGCATTTGGGGGTATGTGGTTTGTGGGGCGAGTGTTCACTGCCTGGTCGAGAACCTGTGTCGCAGTAGATGTGTCTCGCGGGAACAGTAAAGCTCTGAGAGGTAAGCAGCAGCTGGAGGGTTGAAGTCGAGAGAGTGTTGGTGATGGAGAAGAAGACATTGTTTGCCAAAGAGGACTCCGCCCCCTACATGAGCATCCGAGGGATTCGTTTCCTAGCGGCTGCCACCGAGCCCTGCGCTACTGTAGGGTTATAGTACTGTATGTACCTACATACCTAAGGTACCCCCCCAAGCCCCCGCGTATTGCCCCGCGGCTCCCCAGAATTCCTCGCATATCCGCGCCCGAGGGGCCCTAATTGTGCCGAATTTCGAACGTGTCATTCTATTAGGTGCCTTACGTATCTAGTTAGGCCGACTGACTCCTTTTCTTACGTTATGTACCTCTCTGACTCTCGCATTTGTAAATCTGCTCTGTCTTGGAAGGCTCGAGTAGTCAAGACCGGCCAACATCACCAGCGGCACAAGGTGTAGTCCCTTGCATACAGACCACACCCTACGCTTATATCGCCAAAGCAACTATAACATTACGCTGACAATATGCATCAAGTAACTCAGGAAGTAGAGTCACTGGGATGGCTCTCTTGCGTACAGACATGCGTAATGGCAAGCCTCCGTCGTGGTTTATTCGATCACGTAATGACTACATCTCCTGGCATGGGCTCGTCCTCAGGTCTTGTTGGCTTTCAGTCTCTGCCGGCGAAAACACTCGATTTCAACCTTTTCGCCGCGAGCCTGGTTCTCTCGCCTCTTCTAGCCTACTTTCCCGTTTCTCAGGCTCTTCGTTCTCGCCGTCGGCTCTTGTGTGGATTGGAAGATCCTTCTGCCCCTTCTTGCGAGCTGACTGCCCCGTTGCCGTGCCTTTCTCTCTTGCAGATGATGGGCCTTTCTCTTCTATCACTCTCGTGCTCTAGCACAAACCTTCCTGCTCTTTTCAGGTTAGAACACCCAAAGCAGGTAACTTGAAAAGGCTAAACATTCCCTTGCAGGAAGCTGTGAGACCAGTTCTAACAGACGCGACCAATTTCTCATTCTCAGACGCAAAATCCATGGCACGCACTCGAGCCTACGCACTTTGCGCTTTGGTTTTTGCTCCAGTCGATCCACTTCACCCAGCACAATGGGAGGACTCGATCACGCCTCGCTAGCATTGACGCAAGACTACCAATTCGAAACCCTTACTCAGATCCGCACTGGTTTCAGTGGGCTGAGCGTGAGTCTTGTGCCACACAAAGATGTTCTTTCTCCGGCCAGCAGACATAATGTTCTGTACGTTCTACTCTGCCCAGCGTACTGCTACCCGAATGCAATGTTCGGCTTGACAGAAAACATGCGAATTAGGCAACTGGGTTACAAGGGTTTCTACGAAATTCCTCCACTCTGGTAAGCATCCAGATTTTTGACGGTGTTTGCGGAAAAGCTGCCAGGGTCGTGAGTGGTTTCGATGTGTCAGATGCACTCAGGGCTAAATCGTCTGATTGATAAATAATGGTGCACAGCACCCTAATATATATGATGATGAGGCCCTAGATAGGGGCAAATGAATGTTCCTAGCCCTGTTTTATACCTATTGCTTCGCCTGATAAAGTGGAGAATAAGTAGTATAATAATAGTATTTTGGTAGTATAATTAAAGGTCCAAATAATCCTAAAGAAAGCAAAATAGGAAAAACGGGCTAATAAAAGAAAATAAGGGTAATAATAGTTAATATACCTCCCTAGGATAATAGCAGTCTAGCTATAATTATAATTTTATCTAATTAGTAAATAAAATTATATAACTATTCAAGTTAATAAGCTATAATATACGAATAAATTCCTTATATTTCTAATAAGGAAGGGGTTTAATAAAGCTATTTATTCATATTTTAATTATAAAAACTTATTTAATAGTAATATAATTATTTTGAACTTCTTAATAAAATCAATATTAATAAATATTAATATATTTAAAATATATAAATAACTTAAAAATAAATTAATTAATAAAGTTTAATATTTGTTAATTATTATAAATATTAATAATATTTTAACTTATTTAAAAATATATATATTCAAAAAATATATTTTCTTAAATTATTTATCAAATTATTTTATTAAAAATAAATAATTTAATTTTAATATTAAATATAATAATAATAATTTATTTTAACGCTTTCTAATTAATAAGATTATTATATAATTAGAAAAAGTAATTAAATAAGCTTTTTTTAAATAATAAAATTATTAATAAATATAATATTTAATATTAATAGAAAAATATTATTTTATATTTAATTATTATATTTAATTACGAATATTTTAATAGCAAATAAATATATTATTAATTAATTAATTAAAGCCAAATAATAAAGGGATAGATTTTAAAAGAATTAAATAAACCAAAAATTAATAAAAATATTATTTAATTTAATAATAATAATAGCAAATAAAATAAAGTTAATATATTATTAATATAAATATATTTATTTAAAAATAGTTTAATATTTATATAAAAGAATTTTTTTTATTAATAATAATATTTTTAATAAAATATAACTTTTAAAAGGAAATTTATTAACTATTTTTTTGATATATAAATTTTAACTTAATTAGATTTATTTAATAAAGCGTTTCTAATAATATATATATTAATAAATTATATTAATTTTCTTAAATACTAAAGTTTATATATATTAAAAAAAAATACTTTAAAAATATTATATTTAATTTAATATTATTTATTATATAATATTATAAAATTATTAATATAAAAAAATATAATTAATTAATTATTAATTAAAAAATATTTTACTTTTAAT
>JAABUQ010003232.1_pt1 | contig 30394 bp, 4 predicted proteins | sample 5560001 | NCBI WGS metagenome assembly JAABUQ01 (sample SAMN10711888, study PRJNA513371) | rock metagenome | isolation source: Antarctica rocks | place: Antarctica: Victoria Land, Finger Mt nord | collected 2015-12-18 | reverse complement strand
ATTTAGTGTGCTTTCAAGCGAAAAAAGAATTACTTGATTTGAACTAGTCTACGTAGCGCAATTAATTAATATAGCTTCGAATTAAACGAAGAAGTCTATCCGAATTCTTGGATTGAACAAAAAAAAAGTGTCCAATTCGATTCAACGATTACACTACAGTTTATAAGAAAGTTGCGTTCGAAAGCAATATATCTTTCTATTATTTAAGATTTAAGATGTTTAAGATATTTAAGATCTTAATTATCTTAATTATCTTAACTCGAATTTAAGATATTTAAGAATTAAGTCTTTTTAATTATCTTAATTCTATTAATAGATCTTCTCTTTTTAATTATTTTGTAAAAAGTAATGCGCGACAAATAGTATCTATTAGCATGCGACTCGTAATATTATTTTCTCTCTTTAAGAATTTTTGTCTCGAAACTATTTATTCTTTCTTATTATATTAATTAAGTTAATTATTGAACAACGTCGCAATTTTGTTGCTAATTGTCGCTATAAGCACGTTCTTTTTAAAATGCGTTTTTGTCGAATTTGCGTCTTATTTGACGTATTTTATCGAATAAATAGAAAATATCTTAAGTATAAGAAGTATTATTAAAAGAATCGAAAATATAATTTGACTTTTAATTATTAAAAAATAAATAAAGCTATCTAGAAGATTAAAAATAGATTGATCGTCGATTCGATATTCGGTTTCAACTTTGGAATCGAATCGAATCGCCGATTCAACTTTAGGAATCAAATTGGAAATCGATTCGATTCCAACTATTTTGAAATTAAATCGAATCGAATCGAGTCGATTTTCGATTCCAATATTAGGAATCGAATCGAATCGCCAAGAATGTCAAGAATACTAAGAATAGTATAAATTAAGTTTAAATTTAGATTTTTTATTAATTACTAGGTAATGCTTAGTAGTAATGCATTTATAAAAAGAAATTTCTAATATATTTATTAATTAATTTAAATAGATTAACTATTTTTATTAAATTATTAATTAATTGTTACTGAAAATAATCAAATTTACTAAAAATAATAGTTTTGACAATTCGATTCGATTTTTCGATTCGATTTTCGATTCAACTTTTGAAATCGAATCGAACTCGATTTCCCAAATCGACGCGATCAATCTAACCAAAAAGCTAAATAATAAAATAACAAAGTTGCGCTTAAGAATTGCGCGAAAGACAGAACAAAGAAAATATTAACTTTGTTGTTTAAAAAATATAAGTAATACAAAGTCGAAAAATATTCTAAAGATCAAGAAGAATAAGAAAGAAATTAAATATATTAAAAAAATATTCGAAATTCTATTCGATACTATTATTAATTCTTTATTGTTTGCTTTTTTGTCTTCTAATATTTTGTTAACTCTTATAAATAATTTTGTCGCTAACAAAATTGTCGTAGTTTATCAAGATACTTTTTTAGATTCTTAAGTAACTCTTATATGTTCTCGAAGATAAAATATTCTTTTTATTTAATTAAATATTTTTAATTTTTCTATTGTAAAATTTTCTTAATCTTATATTGTTTCTCTTTTTATAAACAGAAATTAAATATATTTTGTAAAGACGTAATTAAATTTGCTAATTTTAACAATGAAATATAAAATACTAAAAATACTTTAACGTTCTTAAATAAGTCGAATTTGTAATTAAATAATTTCTTTGTCTTTTTAACAAAAAACAATTCGACTTTAATATAATATAATTTCTTGTTTAACTTTTTTGTCTTAAGATTTTTTGTAAAAAGATATATTTTATTTTTTTTCTTTAATTAAGATATTGTTTTTTGTTTTTTGTTCTAGTACTTAATCGATTTTTCTTGCATTTTTAAGATATTGTTGTGTATCTTTTTTAGTATTGCTACTCTCTTAATAGTTAACTAAATTGACAAATATTTTTGTTCTTTCTTAAAGAGATTGAGTTCTCTATTATAATTAACGAAGAGTAAAGTTATTTTAATAATATTCGAAACCTTTGTATTTAATATTAATTAAATTATAGATAAAAGTAATACTCAATTGCTATAAGTACTGTTGACTTAATATCTTAAATATTGTTTTAAACTTTAATTTGTTTGCTTTATTCAATTATTTATAGTTAAATAATAGATAATAAATATTTTAAGTCTTGTTTCTAATATCGATAGAAATGTCTTTTAATAGTTAGACATAAAAAGCTTGTCTTTGTTACTAATTAGTTCTTTAAGTATATTGTAATATTGTATAAGTCGATTCAATATAATATATTTTAGTTGTTCTACTATAAACTTCTTCTTGCATACAATAATATATAAATACTTGATAAGTCTATTAACTATTATTAATATTAAATTATATTTGTCTTTAATTGCTAGATTTGTTAATTTAAGCAACTTAATAATAAAGTTTATCGTAACTTTATCTTATAATAATTTAAATAATTTCTAATATTAAATCTTGTTATAGCTCGCATATATATTATATTTGTTTTGCTAACAATTAAAACATTGTTTAATATATATCTTAACAACTTGTCTTATTTAAGAAAACTAACAATACTAATATAAAAGCTAAAGAATTTTAATTACTCTTAAATATTTTTGCAATAATTTATTATAATATTCTTTTATATATTTGTCGATTTTGTCGATAAATATCTAGAGTTTTTTTTTCTTTACTAAAAACTCTTTCTTATTGTCTCTAAATATTTGTAAAATAACATTTAGTTTGTATTTGTTTGCTAATAATAATTTGTTCTTGTTAATCTTAAGTATATTATAATTAAACAATTTTTTGTTTTTATATAGTTATTTCTTTTATTAAGTGTGTTTGCTTTATTGTTATTTTTGTTTAATATATATTGTATTTTAAACTTGTATTGTTTAAATTATTCTAATTATTATATTTGTTTTTTGTTAAGTTATTTAATAGTAATAAAGTATAGAAGATTCTTATAATTTGTAAGAATTATAAATTTTAATAATTCTTCGATATATACTCTTTACAATTTTAGAGAGACTACAATAACAAGTAATTTCTTGTTGTAAATATTATAATTTTGTTTAATTGACAAGAATTTTCTTAAGAGATATATTATTAAATATTATATGTTTTTATACTTTTAATTAAAGTATGTATTGATAACTAAATTTAATGCATTAAGTATTCGCGTTTCGAAAGATAGATCGAGCTTGATAGATTAAGATTCTCTTAAGATCTTGTAGATCTTACGAATCTAACTATTCTACGTACTTAAATTAGTATTGTCGAGACAAAATCTATTCAAAGAGCTTGTTTTGTTTTCTTTATATTCGACAAAGTTGCGAAATCTCAATTAAATTAGATTACGTCTTGACGCGTAAAGTTTTGATGTTCGCAATGTGTACGAACATTTGCAATTGCTTGCTAGCTGCATAATTGCGTCAAACTATTACGTTTTTTGTTTTAAATATTAGATTTCGTCGATTTAAGCAAACTTTACTTTTGAGACAAATCTAATAAATCAAGAGAATATGTGTGTATCTTATGTAAATAAATTATAATTACTATATAGAACAAACGCATTTACGAACGCAATATTAAGAAATATTAAGATCGTTTCTCGCAAAGCTTGACTTAAACTTCTAGATTCTCGCAGATAATGCAAGATTTACGAGCTCTAATCTTGATCTCGCACAAAGTTCAGATATTAGTAACAGAAAACTGCGATTTTTGTTATAATAGATCTAGATATATCTAGAACTAAAGTTAGGATTTATCAAATGCGAATAAATTTCAATTTTACTTAATAATTGTAAGTTGTATATTTTTAGTACTAGTTTCTTTAAGTATTTTAGCTTAAGATTCTAAAATAACTTCTTTTTTGTTAATTTTTATATTTATAATGTCTTCTTCTTTGTAAAATTTATTAGTAATATTATATTAACAAAGTAGTTTTTGATAAATTTCTTGTTGTAATTTATAAAATCTAAAAAGAATTAAACTTCTTTAATATTAATAAATAATTTTTATTCTTTAATTATTTATAGCTTTTTAAGATTTATGCGTACTTTATATTGTTTAACAATAAATTTAAGAAAATTAACTTCTTTTTAATAAAACTTGCATTTCTTTAGTTTAAAATATAAATTTCTTTTATTTAGATATTCTAGTACTTTGAAACCTAATTTATATATTCTTTTAAAATATTTGGGTAAATTATAATATTGTTCAAGTATATTATAACAAATCGATTTAAATATTGTTATAATATATTATTGATTATTTTTTAATATATTGTCGAGATATTTGTAAGCTCAAACAATATTATTATATATTTATATAATTTATATTGTATGCGAAAAGTTGTTTTCTACTTTTTCTTTGTTTTTATCTTAATCTAATTGTACGTTTCTTGTAAGTCTAATTTAATAAAGTACTTTGCTTCGAACAATTAATTCTAAAGTTCGCTAATATTAAGTAGTAAATATCAATTTTTTATTGTAATATTGTTTAGCTTTCGATAATCGATATATAGACAAAAAAATTTGTTCTTTTTAAGTATAAAGAGAATCGAGTATCTTGTTTATAATTTTTTTTTTTTTGTTTTTTACTAAATATTCGCGAAGTATTTCTAGCTTCTTTTTAAATAAAATATATATAAGTTTAAATATAAATTGCTTGTTTAATTCAAGTTTAATCTTGTAATTTTACAATTAATATTTAAATAGAATCTTAATTATTTTCTCTTTTTAAAATAAATACTCTTAATTGTTGTATATTTATAATATGTGCTTTAGTAATTCTTTTGCTATATTAAATAGTTTAAGAAATATTATATTTAAATATACAAAGATCGATTAAAAGATTGATTTGCGAAAATCGATATTATACTATCTTATTGTACGAGAAGAGACGAGAGAAAAGATCTTATTGACAATAACGCTCACGATTTATCTTAATCGTTAGAATCAAATAGACGTATTTAACGCGACATTGACAAGTAATTAAAACGCACTCAATGCGTCTTAACGCAACTTATCACAAATCGCAATAAAGATTATCGCGAAAATAATAAAGATCAAAAAGCTCTATAGATCTAAAAAAAAACGCGTTCGAAATAATTTCAATAACAACGTTGATTAAATAGTATACTTTTGTCAAGAAGTTTACGCGCAAATTCAACGAATTCTTCGCGAAGAATAAACGAATCGACATAATTTTTGTATCAAAAAGATTGAAAATAACAACGAATCAACTAGAAAAAGTAAAAAGAGTTGAGAAAGACACACAAGATACAAGTATATAGACGAGCATAATATAGAGCTCGTTATTAGTTGCATAGACGAAAATTAAGATAAATGTCGAACAAGTACTTTCAAAGCGACGATCAATTGAAGAGATAAAGTTAATAATGTAAATTAAGAGAGAGAAAGAGACGAAAAGAATACACAAGATAAGCGCAATAAAGATAATTACATTAACGTGCGACTCGAAAATTATTAACACACTAAATGTGCGAAAAAATATACAAAAAATAAGACGCTTTAAGAGAATAATAGTCTTTAGAATTAATAACAAATGCAACAAGAAAATTTTAAAATCGAACAATTTTTGAATTAAGAATATATTTATCGCAACGATTTTGTGTTGTAAACGCGCAAAAATAATAATATAAAACATTAAAATAAAAAGCATGCTCAAGAATATAAAGAAGAAGAGAGCAAAAACAATAAAAAGATTATGCAAGATTATATATTAAGAATTGAAGATTAATAAGATAACTTGATTTACAAAAAAAAAGCGACAAGAAGAAATACGTCTTTATTGTAATATAAGTAAATTGGGCGAAAATAACAAATAAATTGATTTAATTTAACGTAATTTATAAGTCGAATATTAAAATATTAAAATATTATAATACGAGTTGCAAAATAAAGCAATATATAAAGTGTCAAGAGTATAATTACTTAATATACGAACACAAGAACAAACAATAATACGCTTATTGTGTGCGAGATTATCGCTTCGATTAATGTTTACATTAATTAAACTTATTAAAATAAAAGTGCGACGTTTGTAAAAATGCTTACAAAACATTCGATTTCAAGTGCTTTAATAAATAGAACGAAAAATTAAGAATAAAAGAAACAATAAAGACAAAGTTATTGTATTACGTTGTTAGAGCGACGAAAGCGAACGAAACGACAATTATCTTAACAACTTTCGAGAGCGCAACGACGTTCAATTAGATGTTAAAAAAGAAAACAAAATGCAAGATAACAACAATTGATCGATTAACGCAAGCAAGTCGCATGCGAAACATTCTTGTAATAACAAAAAAAAACATAATTTAACAATTAATTAAGAAAAGACACTTTGACGAATCGTTAAGTAGTTAGTTTATTCTAATAAGACAAAATAGCGACGAAACAACAATAATATTGTTATAGAATATGTCTTTTACGTAGAAGATACAAAATTTGATAAACATTAACATCGAGAATTACACAAAGTAACTTTAATAAAGACACAAAACAAACTTAAAATATTACAATATAATGTTTACAAATCAAGAAGTAAAATAATAATTGCATTGCTTTAAAAGAATAAAATATAAAATTACAACATATTAATAATATAAGAGTTGTAACAATATTATGCTAAGACGAAAACATATAATTCGAGACGCGCAAACTTTACATTTGTAAATAATAACAAAAGAACATACTTCTACGTTAACAAACACATTAATAACAATAATTAGCATAGCATATAACATTTCAAAGATGTAAAAACAATAACATTATAACTATGTTTTGACAATAACAAAACAAGATATAATTTTATTAACGTTTATAACGTTTACAATTTGTCTTCAAATAATTATAACAAAATAATTTACAAAAACAATTTTTTAACAATAGAATTAACTTTGCGCATGCAAGACGAAAATGTTATTGTAAAAGATTTTAATTTGCATTTTTTTTTGAGCGAATTCTTTTTATTTTAGACAAAATTTGTTTTCGAAAAATTTGTTAAATATAATACGCGTAATTGACGCAATATTGGCTCTCTCTTAAGAAATTATAATAAGAAATTATTAAAGCGCTCATATTATAATCGATTTATTATTCGTTATAAAGAAGATAGCAAATCGATTAATATATTGCAATACAAACAAGAAGATAAAAAACTTATTTAATTATTTTTTAATAAGAATGATGCTAAATCTTCGAACGCAAAAGAAGTTTTAACGTTGCTTTAAACAAAATTGAAAAGCTATAAACTTAGAAAAATTCGACAATATATTAAGAAATTTATTACTTAAATCAATATTAAACAACTTGATAAAAAGAGATCACATCAATAAGTACACAACAGAGTTGCTTAATATTTTGAAAAAAACTATTAAAAACTTTATTTCGTGAGGAAGATTACACGAGAAAGTCAAACTTAAATAGACAATAAAGTGCACGAAGATAATCAAAGAAACTAAAAGATTACGTTGACAATATCGCATCTCTAGCAAATAAACGATGTACGTTCGAATATGCAACGAAAACAACAAGATTCTAAAGAGACATAAACAAGACAAGTTTCGCAAACAAATAAAAGCTTCGAAAAATATTATTAAGAATTTCTTCGAAATAACAAAGTAAACTAGAAACGCGACAACAAAAACGTTAATTAAGTTTATAATATTATTATTACAAATCGACACAAACATTGCGACAACAACAAAAAACAAAATCAAAACAATACTTCGATCTTATTTTCTTTCTTTGTCTACAATTTTAATAAACGACTTAAACAAATTCTCTTATTTAATCTTTATAGAAGACAATAAAATAATGTCGAAGCGCAAAGTAATAAGAGCAATATACAAGACAACTTCTAATAAGATATTAGAAATTAACAATATAATTAATTGTACGTTGCGACAATTAATTTGCATTATCTTATTTTAAATAAGATCTTTATTCGATAGATACATTAAGAAAGAGATGCAATCGTCTTATTTTAATAAGACAATTACAACAATATTGCGCAAATCGAAAAAAAGAACTATTTTAAGTCGTTATTCTTTAAATCTATCGCATTATTAAATATATTAAATAAGATATTAGAGTCGATAATATTGAAACGTCTTTGTTACGTTGTAAAAACGCACAATACTTTATTAAGCATACAAATAAAAGCTAGAAAACAACGTTTAATCGACACGACGTTGCAATTAATTACGAAAAAGATTTACACAATATAAAGCAATCAAAAGAAGAGAGTAGCATCTTTACTTAATCTTGATGTATTAGACGCATTTAATAATGTGTCGCATATTCAATTGCTTTACAATATAAAAAAGAGACAAGTTTCTACTTGTTTGCTTAAATAAATAAAGAATTTTCTAAAGAAACGTTATATTATTTTAATTATAGACGATTATACAATAAAGAAACGCAATGCGAACGTAAACATATTATAGAATTTTTCTCTCTATTTAGTTTTATATTTGTTTTACAATGCGAATTTATTAAAGATGTGCAATAACATCAAATTGCGAGTTAGCGCTACCAATTTCGTAAATAATATTAATATATTAACGTATAAGAAATCGATCAAACGTAATTGCAAAATACTAAGTTAAATGTAGACTAATCGTCGAACCAGATTATAATATTATTCCTCTAGCTCGATCTAGCGCCAAGATTGGGTCGCGACAAGTTTTTGAAATCGAATCGCTCAAAGTAGTTTAGCGCGCTTTGCGCTAAACTACTTATAGTAATCGACTAAACTACTTTAAGCGATTCGATTCTTCGATTTTTTTTGGATCTAGGTCTTGGCATTTGCACGTGACATTTCCGGGTTAGCGCGATTAGTCTAGTTAAATGTACGACAAATGCGAACAATAAGTACGAAGTTACAAGTTCAAGTTCGCGAAAAAAAAATACAAATTAATTTATTTTTTGCGAACTTTAAAGAGATTCGATATAAGCGTTAATATAACGCTAATAAAATACGAGATAATTGTCAAATTAAATATTAGAATATTAAGAATTCAACTAAATTTGAAGCTAAAATAAAGAACTTATTTGCATCAAATAAAGATTAAGCTAATAATCCAACACAAAAGCGCATTAATAATAGAAAGTTCGATATTTAATACTTCGTTAAAGACAACTAAGCGCAAGTATATTGTTATTAAAAAGTCAATAATAATTTACAATGTTATCGCATAATATACGTCTAAAAATATCAAAAATTTAAAAAAAAAAATTTCGAAGTTGCGATCGATACAAAATTGCGTATTTCGACGCATTACGAATGTTTATAAAACGATATTTACAAAAATCTTATAAATTAAGATTAATGTATCTTTTATCAATATGCATCTCGAAAAGTTAATATAGAAATCAATAATTATTATAGATGTGCAAAAGTTAAGCAAAATAATAGACGCAACAATGTTGTGTATAAGTAACAACTTAATATTAAAAAGAAAACGAAAATTAAAATTTAAGATAATATTTTTGCAATTTAAGAGAAAATAAATGCAAATAAAACTCGAATTAATAACAATATTGCGATAATAATTTTACACAATTGCTTTATAAGTGAAACTTCTTAAAATAGTTATTGCGTATAACAAGAAAATAATAATAAAAAAAATACGACGCAAACAAGTTTAATTAATATTGAAGAACGTATTTCGACAAAAGGAATTGCGATAAAAATGTTATTGTTGTCTTAATAGGAACAAACTAAAGAATTAAGAAGCAACTAGAAGACGTTAAAATAACGCTTACGCATTACGACAAACTCAAGAAACTTATAAGAGCGATCAAAAAATTGACGAAACATTGGGAGACATTTGTTAATTCGCAAAAACGAGTTTACAAAATGTATTTCGACAATTAAACTTTACTAAAAATTATAAAAGAGATAAGATCAATTTCAAATTAAATATGTTTTAAAAAAATATAAAAAACACATAATGCGATGCAACGTCGCGACATTATATTGAAACTTTATTAAATTCTAAAATATAAAGACATAAAAGACAATAAAATTGCAAACGAAGTCGCTAACAAGACGCACAAATAGCGTTTACTTCTCGCAAATTAGATATTAAACAAATTTATCGTCAAAAAGACGCTTATTTAGACCAAGATTCGAAAGAAATAATAATTAAGATAGTTAAAAGATAAGAACGACGCAAAGTATCGCAAGCTTGCATTTAGAATTACGTATAAACACATGCAACTATACATTAATTGTTTCAAATTATATATTGCACTTCTAATACAATTAAGAATAAACAGAATCGACTTTAATTATTTTTGTGTAAACGACAAATGTTTAAGATTACGACAAGAACTCGCGATTGCGATTAGAAACGCATAACGATTAAGCATGTTTTATTAATTTGTTTTAAATAACGACAAGAAAGAATACAAATGTAACAAGAGATTAATATTACGAATCTATAAAAATTGCTAGACGAAATCAAATTTGTCGTCGCAACAATACGCATAATTTTAATTATTAGATTGTTGCGTCAATTTTAGACAACAACATTGTTAACGATGCTTAAGTCTTTCTTAAATTTATAGAGTTCTTATTTAGAGAATTTTCTTGTATTACGAATATTACGATATAGAAGACGAAGACGTAGCGTTGTTATAACAACTTGTTATAGACGAAATAAAGATCGCAAATTCTAGTCAATTATAATTAGACAAACAAACGTTAGTGTTGTTCGTCTATTCGTAATTAATTAGATTTAAAAATCGTAAAAGTATATAGTTCTCGCATAGATTCTTAGAAGTGTTGAATCAAGTATAAAAAAAATAGTTTAAGACTCTTCAAAGATTTGTAATTTTCTTTATTTACTTTGACTTTATAATCTAATTAATCTTTGTCAATATTTATTAAGTTAAACTTTATTAAATTGTTTTTTTGCAAGAATGCAAGCTCGCTACTTGTAATTAAATTTCGACTTAATTTCTTATCTATTATCGAACGCTATTAATGCGTAAATTGAATATAAATCGCGTAATTATATTGTGCAAATCTAAGTACTTATATATTTTAATTAACTTCTAAATTGTATTGCTTTAATTAAGATATTTCTAAAACAATATTATAAGTAATTATTCTTATTATATTAAAGATTAGTTTCTTGTAATATTGTTAAATAGCTATTAATAATAATTTTGTTTCTTTGTTTACTTTTTTATTTTTCGCGAATAATAGATTTTTATTTATAATTACTAGATTGTAAACGTCAAACTTCTTTCGAATAAAGTATTTTTTTCTCTTCAAAAGAGCTTTGATTATAAAATTATCTATTGTATCAAAATCGATTATTGTTGTAAGTTAACAACTATTAATCTTAACTAATATAATAAAATATTGTATATATGCTATTAAGTTTAGTTGCTACTATTAAACTAATATATTGTATTTCTTTGATATACTTTTTATCAAAAAATTTGAACTTTTTTTTGCTTCTATATTGTAATTTTTGCTTCAAATACTTGTTTGCGTTAAGCTTTCTTCTATTGCTAAATTGCTAACTTTAATTTTCTAAAAAATTAATTAATTTCGTTCTTTTCTTTTAGATAAATCTAGTATAAGTTATTGTAACAAATTGTTTAATTAAAATTTGCATATATTATAAGATTTAATTATTCTATTCTAATATCAAATATGTTCTTTTCTATAATAGTATTGCTTTCTAGCTTTTTTTTGCATTTGTTTATAATCTTCGATAAGCTAACTAAAGTCTCGAGATAATTTGTAATATCTTCTATATATTTGTAAAAATCCTTTTAATTATACTCTTTATTTAAGTTAATAACTAAACTATAAAATTTAATAGTTTTCTAAAGTACTTAATTAACTTTTTGCGTAAATACGAATATCTTGTCTAATAATATTTTATTTAGAACTTTCTATAATTAATTTAAGTTCTTTATTAAATAGTAATTGTTGTTTAATCTAGTCTTAAGAATATTTGTCTTTGTATCGATTTGCTTTCTAATATTGTTCTAATTATCGAATATCTCTTTTAATATAATATTGATTTGTCAACAATTTATTAAGTTTTATGATCGACAATCTCTTGCAACGTAACTCGATTTGCTATATAAATAGCACGTTTTTTAAAATTTGTTATTTTGCTTTTTTCTATAGTTCTTCTCTTTGCGTTGTTAAATAAAATAAAATTTTATAAATATAGATTTACAAAATTTAGATTATTGTATTTCTAATTAAAACAAAATTCTTTTTACTAATATTTGATCGTTAATTTAAAGAAGATTCTTGCTTTTTTATAAAATTAATTATATTATTTTTCTATAATTCTTTTATATAGTTTGTTGTCGAAATCGATAACTACTTCGATAAAATCAAATATATTGTTAATAAATTTGCTATTACGCATAATTTTATTTTTAAGATTGTTCTTAAGATTTTATCGAAATATTGTTATAAGTACAATATTGTTTTACTTGATAAAATTAATATATTTTTGAAATTTTGCTACGTAGTTTGTTGCAAAAATTCGTTGAATTAAGTGCTAAATTACTCTTTTTGCAATTTGTTTCTTGTTAAATATTTCGAAAATTCTTCGAAGCTCTCTCTTAAAATTGTTAAAGTTTGTAAATATTTCACGAGAGTTTTTGTTATAATTCTTCAAGTATTTGCATAAATTCGATTTAAGTTAATATTGAGCTTTTTATTTGAAAAACATGAATGCAAAAATCGTCTTTTAATTTGTTAGAACAAAACAGAAGATAAAATAAATATTTATTTGTATAAGTTAGTTCTTCAAGTCAATACAATCTTTATAATAGACGTTAAACTTGTTAATTCTTATTTTGTCGTCTTTACTAAACGTTGATCGACATAATATTGTTGAGCTAGTGCTCAAGATAAAGACGCGTTAATCTAATATAAATATTCTTAAAGTATTCAAAATATTACCCTAATACTTTTGTAAAAGATATTAGAAAGAATTATGTTATTAAAGAGATTTGTAAACGTCTTTAAGCAATGCAAGTAATTACTCAATCTTAAGAATTGCAACTATAAACAATCTTATATTTAATAAATCTTTACAAATAATTTAATAAATTAGAGTAACAATAAATAAAAACTTAAAATAAGTTAAACACAATTTATAAAAAAGTCGCGTTCGAAAGCTATATATCTTTTTATTATTTAAGATTTAAGATATTTAAGATGTTCAAGATCTTAATTATCTTAAATATCTTGATTCGAATTTAAGATGTTCAAAAGTTAAGTCTTCTTAATTATCTTAATTCTATTAATAGATCTTCTCTTTCTAATTACCTTGTAAAGAGCAATACGCGACAAATAGTATCTATTAGTATGTGACTAGTAACAAGTACTAAGAAGATATTTAAATATTTGTTGCAAATATAGTTAATAATATTGTATAAGAAATTCTATAATTAATCGAAGTTAAACAAGATATATAATTACAATCTTTTAACAATTAAGATTTGCAACAAATATGCTATTAACTATCTTAAAAATTGTTTTTTGTTCTTAAAAAAGTTTCGAATTTAAATTTATAACAAAAAAGATATTAAATATATTATTAATTAAATTAATAATTGTATTATTTTTTATACTTTTGCAATCAATAAGAAGACAACTTTAAAAAACTTTGCAAAAAAGAGCTTTTAATATAAATAGAAAATAAGAAGATTCGATTATATATTAGACAAACAATTAGTAAAGAATATATCTATTAGAAACAAAACTTTAAAAACAAATAAAACTACTTGCAAGCAATTAAACTCTTATCTATTTTAGAGAGAGTTAAAAAAAACTATTAGTTAATTATATAGTATTGTTTTTAGAGATTTAAATAGTATTTTAAACAGAGTATGCAAAAGCGCAATTAATTTTATATGAAATAACTAAATTTTGTATATATAATATCTAAGAGTATTTTAGAACTCTATATATAACTTAAATAGACTTTCGATATTAAGTTTGTTTTAATATTCTATTATTATTATTTTAATAAAACAATGAAACTCTGTTAATATTTAGAGTTTAAGCTAGCTATAATAGACAAAATTTAATAAAATTTAACAGTTGCTAAACTTTTAGTATTAGAGCTTTAAACTCTAATGGTAAGAAAGTTAGATATTTTCTACAATATCTTTATTCGCGTTTGATTTTGTAAGATTTTAGTTACTTAGATATATAGATCTAATATAACAAAAGTTGCAATTTTGTATTACTCGAATTTTAGAACTAACTAAAATCTAGATTCGAGTACTTTATTTAGAATATCGCAAATCTTGCAAATTCTATAGAATCGAGTAATCTTTAATGTTTCAATATAACTACTACAAAAATCAACTATAATTATTTTTGTATTAATTAAAAACTTAGCAATTATTATATTTAATAGTATCTTAATAGATATTAACAATCCATTAAACTTAAATATTCTTAACGCTTTAATTGTTTAAGAAGTTACTATTAATTGCACAACTAAAAACTCTCTCGATTTAATAGATATATCAATTAGTCTAACAATATTTATATTAGTCTAATAACTAGATATTAGACTAAGTTCAATTGCTTTATTCTATACAAGTTTTTATTTTTATTATTGTAATTACTTTGCGCTAGATAATAGCCTAGATTGACGCAATAATATAAACAACATTTATGCGATTAATAAAACAAACAATATTACTTTGTCGTATTATTAGTATATATATTATATTTTCGCAATCTAGAGTATAGAGCGCTGCGACTAGATATTTAATATAATATTAATAGTTTTCGAAAAATTACACTAATTCTTTTGATTAGATATTGTATATCTCTATATTAATCTTTTAATTCGAAACAAGATTCTTAATTATTGTTAGATATCTCTTGTATTTCTTTAGATAATTAATTAATTTAATATTCTCGAATCTATTAATTGTATAATACAAATAATTCTTTTTCTTGCAAACAACAATAAATTGAAAGTTTGCAAACAAAGAGATCGCAAACAGTATAGTAGAGATGTCTTTCTTTAGCAAAAGATTAAATAGCTATTGTTTATATTCTTAATATTTTGACTTCTCTAAGTATTTATGTTATTAATATCAATTTGCTCTTCTATCTAACAAACAAATTTATCAATATTAGTGCAATCTCTTAATAGTAGATTACAATACTTATATAGCTATTCTAATTTTTTGCGATATTATTGTCTTTAAATTTCGATCTCGACAATATTTGTTTTGTGTTATGCAAATTAGTTAATTATTCTTTTTAATTATTGAGTAACTATTACTTATAGTAGTAGATTCTACATTATTAATATTATTCAAATTTTTATTTAATTTATTCTCTTTATTGCTTTTGTTATCTATTTCTCTTTTTAATAATACATAAATATTTTTTTCGAGTTTATTCTATAGAAAACAACTATTAGTCGAATTTCTTTTGTTAGAATGCAAAATTTTATTTTTTATTTTGTCGAAAAGTCTTTTTTCTCGAATCTAAGTATTTGAAATTAATCTAACAATTAGTGTAACAAATAGTTAATATATATATCTCTCTTCTATTTAATTTAATACTTGCTATCGAAGAGAAGTATTGTTTGTCTCTTTTAATTTTTAACAATTGTATATTTTTCTCTTTGCTATCTTCTATATCTTTTACGCAAATTATCGAAGTATCTAGTATAGACTTCTAATTATTTAGCATATTATTGTTCTTGTTCTATTTACTCAAATAAAATGTCTTCTCTTTTAGACGACTTTCGAGACTAGCTTGCACAACAACAAATATAACTATTTACGTTCTTATAAGTCTATCATAATATCTTGTATTCGACAAATTAATATATATTTTGCAAACAAAGTATAGAAATGTTATTAGTAATTATAATTAAGCAAATCTTCTCAATTTTGTCAATTTTTTCTTTTTTCTTTTTTCTTTTTAATTCTTAATAGTTTAATATATCAAAATATATATTAACACAATAGCAATCGATAACAAAGACTTAAATATCTATCTATAATTTGAATTTTTTTTCAAATTGTTATTGCTATTGTCGAAGAAGACTTACGATATAATTTTAACTATAATAGAGACTAGAAAAAATTAATTATGTTTCTGCTTTTGTTAGCAATATAACGCGTACTAACTTCGACTTTCTTCTCTATTAAAAAGTGTCAAAACTTAGCAATATCTTAACTCTTAATTTTGTTTTATTAACATTTATAAAAATATATTAATTGCGAATTACGTTTTGTATCTTTTCTATTATACAAGTTCAACAATAATCTATATAATTTAATAGCTAAGACTGTATTAATTGTCAAAAATATTATCGAAGTATTATAGATATTTATTTGTTTAATCTTATTCGACGTTAATATCGAATTTATATTCGAAGAAAATTAATTGTAGTCAAGTCTTTTAACAATGTTAGTTTATACTATTGTTATATGTCGATCGAACTTAAGAAACTCTTTTTCTAATTATAAATTTTCTAGATTAGTTTTGTAGCTAGATATTATTATAGTTTTAAGCAATAAATTAATTAATCTTATAATTTCTCGATACTTCTAAGTAGAGTTGTCTTTAGATTGTTTTTATACTTCAAATTAAAAATAAATAATCTTAATATTGTTAAAATCGACTTTTTTGTATTGCTATTAGTGTATTCTAGATATTATAAGTTGTTCTTTTGCATATTCGAATAAAAAAACTAGAGTTTGCGCTCTAAAAATAATTTAATTAAAAAAATTAGAACTTTGTATTTTCGAAAGCTATACTATCTTGAAAAAATATTGTAATATATCGAAAATCTAGAAATTATTGCGCTTTGCTTCTCGATTATAGAACTTTTTTGCTTAATTATTTTATTTTAAGTTCAATTTGTAGTTATTATTTTGGAATTGCTACTACTATCTAATATAAACTTATAAAAAGATATATTGCTTGCTATAGAAAAACAATTGCATAATAGCAAAGCAAGTAAATTTTAAAATTTGTTGCAAGCTTTTTGCAATAGAGATTTTGTCTAGCGTTTGTATAATAGTTGTCGCTTGCTTGTAGTATCTCGAGTTTAATATTATTTTTAAATAGATTTTTAATAAGAATACAACTTTTGATTTATATTTATCAAAGTTGTCGAGAAAGATATTGACGTCAATATTGATGCGCTTTTGTATTATAGAGATTAGAGATCGAAAATAAATTAATAAAGATTGCAATGCGTAGACTGGTCGCGCTCACCCCGGAAATGTCACGTGCAAATGCCAAGACTTGGGTCAAAAAAATTCGAAGAATCGAATCGCTCAAAGTAGTTTAGTCGATTACTATAAGGAGTTTAGCGCGCTTCGCGCTAAACTACTTTGAGCGATTCGATTTCAAAAAATCGTCACGACTCGATCTTGGCGTCGAGTCGAGTCAAAGGGGTGGTATTATAACCTGGCCCGACGATCAGTCTAAGAGTATCTAATTTAACGTTTTAAAGAATCTTATATTGATCTCTAGAGTCTTCAATTTGATATAGATTAGATTAAATGTTGTTTCGTGCAATAAAGTTGTTTAAATTAATTAATGTATATATTAAACAAATCTAAATTAACAGTAAGTATTTAGAAGTTATACAGATCAATTTAAATTGTTGTTTAAGAATCTCAAACTATCTCTCGATAATATTTCTAAGAAAGACATGTTGTAGATTGTAAAGCTTCTCTTTAGTTTGCGATTTTTAGATTAATTGTTGAATCAAGTTTCGATTCTAACTTTAGAAATCGATTTGATCTATCAATTCTAACATTAGAAATTGACTCGAAATTCGATTCAATTTCTATTATTTTAAAATTAACTCAATTTGGTTCGACTCGATTTTCGATTTCAATATTAGAAATCGAATCGAATTGTTAAGAAATCGAAAATAATATTATTATATTAAGATTTTCTATTTTTGAATATAGATTATTATAATTTTGAATTTTTCGCTAAAGTGTTAAGTAGTATACTTCGACACAAAAGTTACGCTTGCTTATATTATTTTAGAACAACTTGCTTAGACTAGTTATTGCTTGCATTATTATAATATATTATTAAATAATTTTATATTAAAAGATTATAGAATAGAATATAGTTTTCTACTATTTATTTCAGAATTTCTTTATACTAATACTAAGTCTTGACAATTTGAGTCGATTTTTTAAGTCGAATTTCGATTTCAAGTATAGAAATTGATTCGAATTGTCGATTTTAATTTTAAAAATCGAATTTTCAAGACTTTCGAATCAAATTAATACAAATTGTCAAGATTCAAGTCAAATACTTGATCTAAACTTGACAATCCAATTCGACGCAATTAGTCTAACTTAACTCGACAATTAGTCTATTCGAATTAACTACATCTATAACTTGACGTTTGTTATTAAAAAGTTAAGTTTAATCTTTAATTAAAATTAAATTTATTGTTTTTATTTGTCTTTCTTGCTTCGCTTGCGAGACGTCGACAAAGCTTAATCTTTTTTTGCATCTATTGTAGTAATAGCAACAATAGTAAATTAATCTTATTTGTATTTATTAAGACAATCTAATTTGTAATACTTCTTTGCATAACATTTATAGCATTCGATACAACTTAAATAGTTTGCATTACTAATCTCGTAAACTCGCTTATATAATATTGATAACTCTTTTAAAATATAGAGTTTCTTGTTCTTAATAAACTTATTAATTTTATTTAAGTAATAATCTTAATAAGATTTGTCTAAAAAAACATTAGAATCTTTTGTATTTTATTAATTGTTAAAGTTACTTGCGTTTGCTTTGCAAGTGCAATTTAACATTTATTCTTATATAATAATTATAACTAAAAGTTTGTCGCAAATACTTAATAAATTATTAATATCTAAAATCTTTACTTTTAGATTTGATTTAAACTTAACTAAAAATACATAAATTCTATATTTTTTCGAGAGCAACAATAAATAAATTTCTAGCTTATCTAGATATCTCTTAAAGACAATTATTTTTTAATTTAACTTTTATCTAGTGTTCTCTTATCTTTTGTAGACAAAAAGACAACAATTAGCAAAATTAACTATTAAATTTAATAGAAACTTTTTAAATCTTTTAAAGATTTTGCTTTCTAGTCTAGCGCTATTGCTTGTTTTTAAATATTACTAAGTAGTAACATTGTTTTTCAAAAATAACATGCAATAGAGAATTTTGTCTTTATTAATAATAAAATATATCAAGAATTGTATTATATTAATGTCGATTTTGCAAAATTAAATAATATGCTTATTTATACTTAAACTCTTGTATAATTTTAGCTTTTCGAGCTTTAAGAACTTAAATACAATTAACAACAATACAATAACAATCTAGAAAACTTAAAAGTTCGTTGCTTTTGTTGTTATAATTTAAGTCTACTAAATATTTTGCAAATCTTAAATCTTTGTTATTAACATTTTAATTTACTAATATAAAGTTAAGATTTTGATAGTATTTAAGTTATTATTTTTATTATTGTTTTGTAAGCAATTATTATCTTTAAAAGTATCAAATTTCACGAACTTTAATTTAGTAATTAAATAGTTATTGTAAATTTAAGTTGTTTTAATTCGATATAATACTATTATATTTCGAGTTTTTCTCTTCGAAAAACAAAACAATTAAAATTGTAAAATACAAGTGCGCTTACTTATTGTCGACGCACTAAAATATGAAAGATGTAAAATATAATAGACTTGTATTATTATATCTTAATTATTTAAAGTAAATAATAATAAGACTAATTGTTAAAGAACAACAAGAGACAAGCTTTCTCTCTATTTGATACTTGTTTTAACGTACAAGTCTACTTCTCGCTTTTTAATTAAAAAGAGAAGTTGTGATTATTTAAGACTTTTGTAGAAAATTAAGATTATATACTCTATTATATTTTAAGATTCTAGCGCGTTAAGATCGTTATAGTATTACAACTATATATATTCTTAATTCTTAATTTATCTTTGCTTTATCGTTTAGATTTTAATAACTTAATAATTTAAATAAAGAATATACGAATCTCTTGTATTAATTTTGACGTTAACTATTAATCGATAATTAAGTATATAATAAGTTATATAAGAAATTGCATTGTATTATGTGCTTGCAAATTTAAATTCTATTTAGAATCTTTATATTTTTTGCTTTGTATATCTAAAACAACATTTATTATATTTGCAATATAAAGAAAGATTATTAAAATTTTATTGCGCTACTTTTATTAAATCAAAGTCTAATAACTTAATATTATTAAAGATTTTCTTTATATACTTAATTATATTAAGCTTAATAACAAAGTCGATTTCTAAATTGCTTTGTAATATAAACAACAAAACGTTATATAAAGAATCTTGAATTTCTAGACAACATATATAATTTTTTTTGAATTGTCTTTTTTAAAGCAAGATACAAGAGTTATAATAAAGTTAATATTAAACAAGTTATAATTTTCTTATTTTCAATTTTACAAAGATAATTGTTTATGTAATTAATATATATCACAACAAAATATTTCTCAAAGAACAAAATAATAACAAATTTAATTTCTATAATGTTAATTATATTTATTACATTCGCGATTCTTCTAGCAAATTCGTTTTAATAGAATCGAATAATTGTTGAATAAACGAAATAACAAGAATAATTGCTCTAATATTCTATTAGTATTTTTATTAGTAAATAATAAGTTATTATTAGTATCTTCGATTGCATTTTCGCTATGCTTGATTACTTTACAAGATAATAGTTCTATCTACAAATTAATTAATAGTCGATTGCACAATTAAGTAATTGTTCAAGTAATATCTTAATATTTGAAATATTTGTTACTTAGTTAACATATGCGCTTAGATAAAATTTGTCTTTAATTTAATCTTTTTTATGTTTAGTCTCTTATTTAACTTATACTTAACTTTAGCATCTTGTTATTGTTATCTCTCTATTATAATAAAAGCAACATATTGTTATGCTCTCTTAATATACTCGAAATCTTACTTTATTTCGAACGTTTTAACTTGTATTATGCAAACAATCTATATTGATTTTATACTTTCAATAAAAGTTGTAAATCTTATTTCGACTATTCTATTTAATATTTAGATTTTTGTGCTAGATTTACTTATAGCAAACGCAAAAATATTGTTGACGTAAACTTCTAAAATTACTTTTAATGCAAGATCTATAAGTCTAGCAAGCAACAAGACCAATTTTTTGTTGTTAGTAAAAAAAAAACTAGTATTATTTTAGAGCTTGTTGTTATTTTAAATATTATTACTACTTTAAATATTAAGATTGAAGCTTCTTTAATTCGATATTTGTATAATCGAGAACTATTAATATTTTAGTTGTTTTACATACTTGTTATTTCGATTATATCGATATTAATTTGTTGTAATTCTTTCTAAATTGTTGTGATTAATACAATAAAGAACTATTTTATAGATTTTATAATCTTAGCAACTCTCGAGAAAGTATTTAAAGAGCAAATAAAGATTAAAAAGAAAATAGTTTTACAACAAATTAAAAATATTATAATATAGCAAAAATTGTTTTCTTAAGTTAATTGCGAAAGCTAAAAAATTGCAACTATTTAAAATAAAATTGCTATACAACTATTCAAAAAATTTCGATTTATTTAAGACTATATTGTCGAATTTAATCGAACCTAATTTGATCAAATATAATCTAATATAAATTAATTTAATCTAATATTAGATTGCAGTTACGCAAACTACAAAAGCAAAAAATCTTATAATATATCTCTTATCTTTAGCTGCGTTAACTGTAATCAAAAAATTATTATTCGACTATTTGTATTTATCTATTATTATTCTTATTTTGTTGTTGTTATTTGCGCGTCTCTCTTTTAGCAATTATTATTTTTGTTGTCTTATTTGCTTAACAAGTTTCAACAATCTTTTAGTTATTACAATATAAAGTATTGTATATCTTTTAGATGATATAGTTATTAATATAGAAGTTTTTGTTCTAATTGTTTGTAAATACTATATATGCGCTTTGTTTAATTGTAGTCAAATCTTAGAGTTGTGATAATTCTAATTACTATAAATCTGATTATTTATTTTAAGATATACGCTCTATCTTAATTAGGTTGTATATATTATAAGACTTGTTATAATATCTTTACTTTAAGATATCTATTAATGCGTTTATATACTATATAAAGTTATTGTTTATATTATATTAATTGTTGTTTAAATTCTAAATATTTATTATAATTAGCAATTGACTTACAAGTATTTTTTTAATATAGCTTCGAGTTTTTTGTCTCTCTTCTTAAATATTAATTTTTTTCTAAATATTAAGAATATAGTTTTACAAGAATATTTAGTTTCGACAACTAGTATTCTCTCAATCTTCTTAAATTATCTTGCAAGTAAGTATCTCTATATCTATAAACTTATCAATATATTTTTAATATATAATAAAAAAATAGATGCAAATTAGACATTTACTTATTCAAAAAAAGTCTTTTTTTCTTATCTTAAATTTATTATTATTGTGTTATTGCTATGTTGTTTAATCTTTTATTTTGCAATTGCTCTTAAATTGTCTTTGTTAAATAAAAAGATTAAACGTATTTATTAAATCGAACATATTAAGTAATTAAGCAATATTAATTGCTAATCTTTAATTTTTGAAATCTACTCTAATTTTCTTCAATATATTTATTTTTATTTTAGATATATTTTAGTAAAGCAATTGCAACTTCTAGCGTAATCGACGAGTTAAGTTTCAATTCAAACAAGTTAATTCGTTCAATTCCAATTCTAAGATCGAGCAAAAGTTCTAGTTTAATCAAGTAAGTCGAACGTATAAGACGCGTTAAGCGTTCAACTTAACTCGTTCAATTACGTAACGTTACGTAACACGCTAATTATATACAATTAGCGTAAATTCTATGCTAGCTTAATCGAGTTAACGCATAGATAAGATAAAATAAAATAAGCAAATGTTAACACAACAAAGTTAACTTAAGTTCTTGACACTAACTCGACGAAATTCGACTCTAAGATCGATTTCGCGTCTTGATTCTAATTTAATTTTACAAGACTCAAGAGAGTAAATTAAGTTAAGAAAAAAGTGTTCGATTCGATTCAACAATTACACTAGCAACTTCTATAATTTCGAAGTTTTTGTTATTCTTATAAGTACATTTTTGCTTATTATAGACTTAGCACTAATTGCGTTGTGCAACAATATATTAAATATAATCAAAAAATTAATCTTTTGCTTACTATATCATAGTATTTGTAACTAATAATTCTTCTATTTGTTTGTTTACTTGTATTGCAATTTTATCTTTTTATATATAACTTCTTTAATCGAATTGTTATATCTAATAGAATTGTTATATTACTTAATATAATTAATTTAGTAAGCAAATATGTAATGTTTAAAAAAGTTAAGATACTCTTTTCAATTTCTCTTATTAATTCGAAATTTGCAAAAGACATTTCTTAGCTTGTTAATTCGATATAAAATATAATTTATATATTTAAGTATTTAATTATTGTAACTTCGATAATAAGTTAATATAACAAAGTTTAGAAAGACTTGTACGTAAAGTATAGCATATAATACAATTAATATTAACAATAAAGTTACAACAAATACTAATTAATATAATATTAACTTTTGCTTATTGCTTATTTATTGCTTGATTTTGCTAAAATAGTTAAAGTATTTTAATTCTACAAATATTGTAATAAGTTAAAATTAATGCTTTAGTTAGTTTGCGACAATCTTATTTACAAGAATTTTCTTGTTGATAAATCTTTTAAATATAAATATATATTTGTCGAAAAAAATACAGATTTATTGCAAAAGATAATTAACAATATTGTTACTATATAATTAATACAAAATGTTTATTAATATAACGTTATATATATTTAAAAAAGATTATTTCTATACAAAATTGTCGACAAGATACATTTAATTCGAATACTTTAATAGATTTTTTCTTTTGTGCTACAAACGTATTTGATTAATTATGCTCTTATAAATACAATTTAACTATATTATTCGAAGATTCTCTTGTTTAATTAATAGAACTATATTTATAGTGCAGTATTGCTCGCTCTTTACGTCTATAATCAAAAGCTACTCTTTATAATCTAGTTTAAAATTAACTATAATAGGAAAATAATAACAAGTATAGTTGTTTGTATACAAAATAAACGTCTCTTTGACAATTAAATTTTTTAGAACTATATTTTAGATTCTGTTAGCTCTTCTCTCTTTCTTATAATCTAATTACTTATATTTAAATATAACTTCTATTGCTCGATAATAAACGTTTGTTTTAGTATAAAAGTTTCTTAATTTTATTACTAATAAAAAATTAAATTAAACAAAATTTGAATAGATTTAACTTTTTCTTGTTTTGTTGTTAAGATTGTCTATAGTAAGATATACAAAATAGATTTGCTTATTATTGTGCATATATGTTAGAATTGTTTTGTCTATAGATATAAATATAAATATTGTTGTTGTTTTGAGCAAAAGTAGTTTTTGTTTTTGTTATTATTAATTTTCTATATAAAATTTGCTATAGATTTGTAACTTGCTATCTATATTTTATTATCGAACAAATTAATAAATTAGATTGTCGACAAATATCGAGTAATTAATTAAAAACTAAATATACTTATAACGTCTTAATACTATATTATATATATAGAACTTTACAAGACTTGTATTAGTTTTATTAGCTCGAACAAATACTAAATTTAGATATAATTGTTTTCGATATAATTTATATAATGCAAGCAATTCTTTTACTTTCTCGAGCTCTTAAAGCTTAGTAGATTGTATAAATCAATCAATTATAATCTAATTAATCTAATTACTAAATAGTTAGTAGATTGTTGCATCTATTACATTTAGAGATATATATATATATATTTGAAAATATGCGCAATTAATTGTTTAGTAGATTGTCTTATAACTTTCTTAAATATATTAATCTAAATAAATATTCTTGTAATAACAAAAGATGCTTCTAAATCTCTAGATTAATTTGTGTTGTCTTTTTTAACTATATTTATTTAACAAATGCAATTATTTGCTATCTTGCTCTTATTTGCGTCTTCTTTGTATAGATTTTCTAAATTAGATATTTTGTTGTCAAATAAATTAAGAACTTCGAATTGATAAGTCGAGATATCTGAAGATAATTCTTTAATATTTGTAAATCTATTTATAGAAGTCAAATTATTTGTAGTTAGTTTAAATCGAACAAGCAAAAGAATCTTAACAAAAAAATTAATAAGCTTATTGTATAAATTGTTCGACAACTATATAAAGACTTAGTTCTCGAATTTATAATTGCTAATATTATTTAATATATTTTTTATAATTGTTGTGTTATTAAGCAATATAATATATTTATTGTTTTTATTATTTAATTAAAGCAATACTTCGATAGAAAATTGTTGCATATATTGTTGTCTCTTATTTAGTTTAACTAAATATATCTTTATATATTGTTGCATTCGCAACAATAAAATAAAATCTTTTCTATAGACTTTATAGTAACGCATTAATATAACTAATCTAATCTATAAAGATATCTTTGTCGATTAACTTATTATATAATTAATAGTTTTGTAAGACTCGAACAACAACAAAAAAGTAAATTGCTAAAATATTCGAAATAATCTTTCAAATATATACTATATTTGTAATATATCTCTAATAGTAAATACATATAATTTGATCTACATTTAATCTAATTTGCACTTAATTTAATTCTAGACTAATCTAATTTTAAATTAATCTAATTTGTATCTAATCTAATTTACATCTAATTTGTTTTATATCTAATCTATCTTATATTTACTCAATATATTATTAACTTGATTTTTGTACTACTTTAATTATCTTTTAGGCTTTTGATCAAGATACTTAAAAGATATTAATACTCTCGAGATATTTTATTTAAATATTATTAGACTTCAAACAATACAATATTGTTTTACGCTCTTCTTAAATAACTAAATTTATTAGAAGTAATTATCGAATATAATATATGAAAATATAAACAAATATTATATTGATATTATTAATTTTGTCTTAATAATAATCTTTAGTATTAGATTATTGTCGAATTTGACAAACAGTATCTTTGTATAATTTAGAAAAATAAATCTTGTTATTTACGCAATACTTCTTTGTTAATTATATATATATTTCAAAAAATATATAAGTAATATTGAGCAAAATAAAGACATTAATACAAATTTTTATTTGTCTAATAACAATATCGAGATTTTTAAGTTCTTTGTATTTAACTATACTTTTAGAAACTCAAATCTATAGTAAAAAGATACAAAGAATAAAAAGTACTTTCGAAGACAATTATATTAATAGTACAAATCTCTATCTTAATTTGTATTATATAATAGAAGCAAAAGAATTATATAGTTTATAAAACTTAATAATAAATTAATTGCCTCAATATTATACAACAAAAAACAAAATATTCGACTTCAAGCATTACAATTAGATATATTACAGAATTAAGTCTAAATTATTTATAAAAAATATTATAATTTAGCAATTTCTTTTAATTTATACAAAGAAGCAAAATAGTAATTAAAGTATTGTATACTCGATTGCAAATAATACAAAGCAAGAAGTTTATAAACAATATATTTAAGATTAATATATTCTTAATTTTATTATAAAAATATACAAAGAAACTTACTCTCTAATAGACTTTTTTTTAATTTAGCGCATAAGCTTTTAAGTTAATATTAGACTTTTCTAGATAGTAGACAATAGTAATTTAAAAAAGATTGTTAAAAAGTTGTATCTTAAATAAAAGTTGTATTGCAATAAAGATCTTAAGTATAATATTTATTATAAAGATTAAAGTTGCTACTTATGCAAATATTAAGAAGTATATAATTATTGCTATTTGTATTTGTTAGAGTAGATTAAGTCAAATTAGTTTGCGTTAAATAATTTATTACTATCTTAAATTGCTATTTCTTTTGTTTTAGAAAAAAAGTTTAAATAAAATTTATATTAAATAAACTATATATATTGTCTCTTGCTTCTTAATAAAAATTGCGCTCTTAAAAAATTGTTTATTGTAATATTGCTATTGTTGTCTTAGACTATTTAACGTAATTTTTTATTATAAACAACTATATCTTATTGTGCTCTTATAATAATTTAAATTTTAGTCTAATTTAAACTAACTAAATAAGTAATATAATAACTTAATTTTTCTTTTTATTCTGTATTATATTTGCAAATTACTTAAGTCTTTTTTATTGTATATCTTCTATTAATTGTCTAAGTTATCTATTAAACTTGTAGTTAAATTAAATAAATAGATAAAAACTGTATATATCTAGTATGCGCGCAATTATACAGCTAATAACTATATTTTATTGTCGAAATTGCAAACGTCTTTGCAATCTAATACGCGTATAATTTTTCTTGCTATCTAGCAACAAACAAAGTTGAATTTAATTGTTTATTAGCTTTTAAATCTCTTAATAATGCAACTTTAATTTTTACTCTTTTTATAATTCTCGAAAAAAAAATTGTATAAAAGAATATTAAAGTATTAACGTCAAGCTATTGCATATTATTTACTTCGAGATTTGCAAATTTTTCTTAAATATTCGAATTGCATATTAATTGCTTAAGATTTGTAATAGAAATAAAACTTTTAAGTTAACAATAATAATAAATCTCGAGTTTAGAATTAACTGTTACTCGACTAGTTAATATTATATAGTTAATTAACAAAATATTACAATATCTAATTGTTGTAAAATAAAGCTAAAAACGTATAGACGTATTGTTATCCTTTTAATATAAAATTAGCTGTTTCTAATTAATTAGATCTCTAAACACAAGAAGTATATTAGATAGTAATATAGAGTATCTTATTCTTTAACAAATATTACTAAATTATATATATCTTTTTTATTTGTTAATCTCAATCTATATTTTCGAGCAATATTAAGAGACTAATTTAGTTACAAATCAAATCAAATTAATTTAAATTAATTTTCTATTTTTAGTAGATTGCTTTATAGCAAGCACTATAATATATATATCTTAATAAAACAAGATATAATAAAGTCAAAGAGTATTTATATATAAAAATATCTTTGCTTTTTGTTGTAGCAATATTATTTCTTTTTTTTGCTCAATATATATCTATTCTTTTTGTTTGTTTTGTACAAGAGTTACTCGAATTTTTAAGTTATTGTTATTGTCTCTTAATAATAGCTATCAAAATTTATATTTCTTTTTAAAATGTATTTTATTGTAAAAGTATTTATTGCTTATAAACTCTTGCAATTGCAATTTTGCTCTACAACAATTAATATATATATTTAAAGACTTATTTGATAGCAAATTTATATAGAATAGCGTTGACAAAAAACTTAATATGCGTAAATCTAATTAAAATAGAAAAGAAAAACTTATTACTATATTATATAGACGTTTCGAGCAAAAAAATATTAAATTTACGTTTTCTTTTTTAAAAAGAACAATAGAATAACTTATTTTTATATTTGTTTAACTTTCTTTTACAAAGAGAAACTTCTTAATCATATTATATATAAAGTTATTATTATCTATAGTAGTATTATTTTAATCTACAATATTGTTCGATAAGATTTTGTTGCTCTCGAAATCTTATTTAAATAGTTTGACAAAAATTTTGTTTATTAGATTGTCGAATAATAGCTAATTGTTTATTTGTCTTATTTTATTTTATTTTTTAGTATAAATTGTTGCAATATTAATATAGAGACAATTTAGTATATACAACAATAAGAAAGATAGAGACAATAATTGTAACAACAATATAAACAATAACAACAATTAAAGTAACTCGATTAAGATTTTATTTATTAAACTATCGAGCAATAACTAACTAATTGTTTTTTTTTAATATATCTTGTTGCAATATAAATATAACGTAACAAGAATAAAAATAATAACAATAATAATAATAAAAATAATAACAATTATTAAGATAATTTGATTAAGATTTTGTTTATTAGATTATCGAGCAATAGTTAACTAAATATTTGTCTTAGTTTATTTTATTTTTTAACGTATTTTATTGCAATATTAATATAACGCTAATTTAGTACTTAAAACAAGAATAAAGACAAAAAATAATATAATAAAAATAATAGCAACAATTTACAAAAATGTTTATAGCAATTATATAATACTTTTTGTTTAATATTTTCGAGTAATTATATAAGTTGTGTTTGAAATATTTCTATTCTTGCTTAAGAAAGCAAAAAAATAAATATTTGTATTAATAATTGTAATGGCTCTCGAACAAATGAATTCTTACTAACAAGAATTGTTTTTAATATATCAAGTATATTGTCTTCTTGTATTGCAATTATATTTATTAACTATAATAAAATTGACGCTCTACGCTTATTCGTAATTAGAGATACTAATAATATTTAATTGCGTTCTAATATTTGTTTGCTATAAATCTTAAATTGTAATTAAAGCAATATAATATTCTTAATAGCGCTTTATATTAATAAGATTTCTGCTTTACTATTCAATACAATAAATAGAAGAAGCAAGAAATTTGTAATAGCAATTCTGTAATTAATTGTTATATTGTCGCTTCTATCTAATAGTTAAATATATTAAAATCTACGTATTCTTTAATTCTCTAAATATAATAATATTTTGCGTGTTGTTTATTAATACTAACTGTAAAGATTATAAAAATTAATATATTTAATTAATTTTAATTTACTGAAAAAGAGTATTTTATAAATATTAGAATATTCGAATTCTTGTTTAATATTAAAGACTTTGCAAAGTTTGCTCTAACTTTATTTATAAAGTTTCTCAAGTCTATTAAGAGATAAAGAGTAAAGTATAATAGACAACAATTAAAAAGATTGTATAATTTTGCTCTTTTAATAATTCGACGTTTAAGAGATAAAATTCTTTAATATAGTATTTATTCTTATAATAGATGCAACAGTAATATAGAATCTTGTCGAAGAAAGTAAAATATCTCTAATTGTTTGTTAATAATAACAAATGCTAATGCAATCAATATTTAATAAATTATATAAGATCGAATAGAGCTAAACTATATTTTAGAGCAACTGCATTGCATTTTAATCTAATTTTATTAACTTAATTAAATTTTATCTAATCTAAATCTTATCTAATCTTATCTAATCTTATCTAATCTTATCTAATCTTATCTAATTTAGTCTTTAGCTAATCTTATCTTTATAGACTCTAATAATTAACGCGTATTGCAAGTTTATTTATTACTTCAAT
>JAABUQ010003230.1_pt1 | contig 30413 bp, 28 predicted proteins | sample 5560001 | NCBI WGS metagenome assembly JAABUQ01 (sample SAMN10711888, study PRJNA513371) | rock metagenome | isolation source: Antarctica rocks | place: Antarctica: Victoria Land, Finger Mt nord | collected 2015-12-18 | reverse complement strand
AGCACCGGCTCCGCACGGTCGAAGGCGCCGCTCAGTACGCGAAACGCTCGCATACCGTCGAGCCGGTCTTTGGCAACGAAAAGCACAACCGTGGGTTCAAGGTCTTCCGCCGTCGAGGTCACCGCGCGGCGAGCAGTGAATGGGCGCTCATCAACATCAGCCACAACTTGGGCAAGCTGTTCTCTCACCAGGTCGCAGCCCGCATCGCCCCCGCCTGAGGCTGGCCTCCGGCGCGTCCAGGGATCCGCGCCACCAGCACCAACGATCCCGCACAACTCACTGACCCCCGGACCCCTGATCAGACGCGGCCCAAATCCCGCACCCGTTCGTCGGCAGTCATCGGTCGAATTTTTTCGACAGCCTGCCGGGCGCCGAATATAACAGAATCATCGCCACACAATTGACGCGTTTGGCCACCTGTCGGTCAGCACCACGCTCCTCGACGGCACCCCCGGTCGACTCGCTGCCGGACTCGAGGCCATTTCATCCGCCCGCAACTCACGGCGCTCGACGACGGCCTAGCCTGAGCCGATGGGAACTATGGTTGGTCTTCGAGTCGCTCTCTCCGACCGGCCCGGGGCACTCATGAGGTTGGCGGCGACGATCGCCGAACATGGCGGCAACATCGTCTCCATCGACGTGCACCGCTCCGGGTTGACCTCGGCCGTCGACGATCTGACCATCGACTTTCCCGATGACGGGGACCTCGACCGGCTCCGCCATGAGCTCACCGCCAACGGCGCCGGGATCGTGGTGTCCCATTGGACCACGCTTCCCGTGGACCCCGTGGTGGCCGCGCTCGGTCATGCCACCGAGTTGATCGGTCAACCTCCCGAGACCACCGACGCCTCCCTGGCCGCCGCAGTGGGCAAGCTGTGCGGCTCCCCCGTGGCCTGGGTGGCCAGCACCGTGGAGGCGGACGGCAACGAGGCTGGGCGCTTCGCCATGCAGCGCGGTGGAGCGATCGCCCTGCGCACCACCGGGCTCCCGCCCCATCTGGCCGATCGCCTTCCCGGAGAAGTGTGGCTGCTCGCCGTGCCCGATGCCGGCTCCGGCCTGGCCGGCCGGGTCGTGTTTGTGGCTCGCGCTCTGGCCAACGAGTTCACCACGACCGAGATTGCCAGGGTTGAGGCCCTGATCGGCCTCTACGATCAACTCCAGGGACAGCGGGAACGGGCCTGAGGCCCGTCGCGTCCCACCAGCCGGGCGCTCGCTCAGAGATGGTGGCGCTCAGAAGCAGGAGCGTCGAGCAGCCGGCGGCGCAGCAGGTCCAGGGCGCTGATCACCGTGATCTGCCGGACCCGATCACGCCCGCCCGGCCGGAAGATTCGGGTGGCCGTCGTCTTCCAGGGTCCCGCCAGGCCGATCCACACGGTGCCCACCGGCTGGCCATCGGCCTCAGTGGGCCCGGCCACCCCGGTGACGGCCAGGCCGACATCGGCGCCCACGGCGCCTCGGGCGCCCTCGGCCATCTGCCGGGCGGCGTCCTCGCTGACCGCACTCGTCGCAGTCACCTCGAGGAGGCTTCGCTTCACCTCGGTGGCATAGGAGACGACGCCGCCCCGGAACCATTCGCTCGCGCCTGCGACCGCTGTGCAGCGCGCCGCCATCAGCCCACCGGTGAGCGACTCGGCCAGGCCCAGGGTGAGTCCCCGCTCGACCAGCAACGCCCCAACGGTGCTCTCCATGGTCTCGTCGTCGAGGGCGAACACGACGGCGCCGAGCACCGCCCGGACCTCGGCCTCCTCGACGTCGAGGAGCCCGGTGGCCACCGCCCGGGCCGCCTCACCCGCCGCCCGGGCGGTGATCCGAACCTTGATTCCCTCGATGCCGCTGGCCAGGAAGGCGATGGTCGGGTTGCCCATGCGGTCCAAGGCGTCGAGGCGCGAAGTGAGGCGTTCGGCCAGATCCGATTCGCTCAGCCCCCAGGTGCGCAGCGTGCGGCTGCGGATGGTGGCCGGCGGCCCCCCTCGCCCAGCCAGGTCGGGCAGCACGGCACGCTCGAGCATCTCTCGCATCTCGGCGGGCACGCCTGGCACGGCGTAGATCACCTTCTTACCTATCGGGCAGACGAGCCCGGGGGCCGTGCCCGTCCGCTGCTCGATGACTCGGGCGCCGCTCGGTAGGTCGGCCTGCCGGAGGTTGTTGGCCGCCATGGTGCGCCCGGCGCGTGCGAAGAGGTCCCTGATGATCTGCGCCGTCCCCTCGTCGCGCACCACCTCCACACCCATGACCTCGGCGATCGCCTCCCGGGTGATGTCGTCGGGCGTCGGTCCGAGTCCCCCACAGCAGATCACTGCGTCGGAGCGGGCCAGGGCGGCGCGCAGCGCCGAGACCATCCGGGCCTGATTGTCACCAACCTTGAGCTGGAAGTGGCTGTCGATGCCGGCCAGGGCCAACTGCTCGCCGATCCAGGCGGAATTGGTGTCCACCACCTGGCCGAGGAGCAACTCGGTGCCGATGGCCACCACCTCACAACGCACGACGACAGCCGACCGGATCCGAGCGCCTACAAGGGCGGGTGAACGCCCGCGGCGGCGCTCGGCGACCCCCCGGGGACCGCGCCGGGCCGGCTGTCGAGGAGATACTGGGCGCCGCTGACGACGGCCAGGATGGCCGCCACCCACAGCAGATCACGACCGATCCAGGCGTGGTGGATGCCGGTCGCGGGCAGGAGGATGAGGCCGATGGCCACGTCCTGGACCGCCGTCTTGGCCTTGCCCAGGGCTCGGGCGGGTACGGAGATCCCGTGGCGGACCAGAACCGAGCGGTAGGCACTGATGATCACTTCCCGGCCCCCGATGAGGGCCACTGGCCACCATCCAACCTGCCCCCCGGCGGCCAGGGCGACCAGGGCGCCGAGCACCAGAAACTTGTCGGCCAGGGGATCGAGAAATGCCCCCGAGGTGGTCACCCCCTGGCGGCGGGCCACCCAACCGTCGAGGAGATCCGTGCTGGCCAGGGCCACCCATGCCGCAAAGGTGCCCCAGGCCGGCCCGAAGCGCAGCACCGCGACCAGCATGACGGGGGTGGCCAGAAGGCGCACCACGGTTATGGCGTTGGCCGGAGTGACCCGGGCGCTCGACTCGAAACGACCGTCGATCCGGGTGGCCATATCAGCGGGTTCCGGCCGCGACGACCCCACCAGAGGCTACGGCCACCGCGTCGAGGTCCGGTCCCATGGAGCCGGTCACCACGACGTCAAGCACGGAACCCACCGCAAACTCCGTGGGCACGGCGATGATCCCGTCGATCTCAGGGGCCTCCCGGTGGCTCCGGGCCACGCCGGGAGAGTCGACCAGGACGCTCACCGTGGACCCGATCAGGGTGGCTCGCCGCCGAGCGGTGATGGCATCCTGAAGCTCGCTGCACTCGGCCATGCGCTCGGCCATCACCTCCGGGGGGACCTGGGCATCGAGCCCGGCGGCATAGGTGCCCTCCTCGGGGGAGAAGGAGAAGAAGCCTCCCCAATCGAGGTCGGCCTCACTCAAGAAGCGCAGGAGCTGGTCGTGGTCGTCCTCGGTCTCACCCGGGTAGCCGACGATGAACGAGGAACGAAAGGCGGCGTCGGGCCAGTCGTCGCGGATCCGCTTGATGCGCTCGGAGAACCGGGCCCCGTCACCCCAGCGGCGCATGCGCCGCAGCAGGGGAGCCGAGACATGTTGGAGCGACAGATCGAAATAGGCGCAGCCGGTCTCTCCCATGACCTGGATCAGACTCGACGTCAGCGCAGATGGATACAGATACAGCAACCGGGTTCGAGCGACGCGCTCGGAAACGGCCCTGACCAGGTCCACGATGGCCCCCCGCCGGCCGATGTCGCGGCCGTAGCTGGCCAGGTCCTGGGCCACCAGGACGATCTCGGCGGCACCCAAGGCGTCCACCTCGGCCAGCAGATCGGCAGGCTGGCGGGAGCGCTGCCGCCCCCGGAACGAGGGGATGGCACAGAATCCGCAGTTGCGATCGCACCCCTCCGCCACCTTCACGTAAGCCCACGGGGCGCCGGCCGGTGGGCGAGGCAGCTCCAGGAGGTCGAACGCGGCCACGCTGTCGGGCAGAGGCCCGCCAAGCCCAGCGCCGGGCTTGGGGCCGAGGGTGATCGGTTGGCCGAACCCGGCGACGGCATCGACCTCCGGTAGGGCCTCGGCCAACTCGGCTCCATAGCGTTCGGCCATGCAGCCGGTCACCACCAAGCGCGCTCCGTCGCTCCGGCGTCCCGACAGCTCGAGGATGGTCTCGATGGACTCAGCTCGGGCCGCCTCGACGAACGCGCAGGTATTGACCACCACCAACTCGGCCGCCTCGACATCATCGGCGGGCCGATGGCCCGCAGCGGTGAGCATTCCGGCCAGCTTCTCGGAGTCAACCTGGTTCTTCGGGCACCCGAGCGTCTCCAGCCAGTACCGCACCGGGCGATCCTAGCCGTCGGGAGGGCCGGGAAGACGTCCTACTTCTTGCCGCTGAGCATCCTGTTCATCTTGGTGCCACACACCGGGCAGGCACCCTGGGCCGCCGGGCGGCCGTTGGCCAGGGTCACCTCGATGCCCTCGAAATCTCGCTTCTCCTTGCACTTCACGCAGTAGCCGTTGTAGCTGGCCATTCGGGCTCTCTCCTCTTCCATGGGGGGATCTCGCGGTGGCGGTTCCGTCGCCGGGTCGGACGACGGAGTGGCTCACCCTAGCCAGCAGACCAGGCCGCCACGGTGACCCCCTCGAGATCGGCCGCCAGGCAGAGCACCACTCCGGGCAGGGAGAGTTGGCCCAACATGGCCGAGGCGGCCGCGTCCAGCCCGGCCACCGACTCCTCGGTGGCCACGGCCAGCAGGCTGGGACCGGCTCCCGACCAGCAGGCGGCCAGGGCGCCCGCGTCGAGGAGGGTGGCCATGATGGCCGCGGCCTCAGGAAACAGCGCTCCTCGAGCCGTTTGGTGCAGGCGGTCCTCGCTGGCCTGGGCCAGCAGTTGGCGGTGATCGGCCAAGCCGGCGATGAGCAGGCCCATGCGACCCAGGTTGAACACGGCGTCGGGGCGGCTGACCACGGCCGGCAACGCGGCGCGGGCATCGGCGGTGGCCAGCACCCGGTCGGGTACCACGACCACGAAGCGCAGCTCCGGATCGAGGCCGAGGCGGCGGGCGACGGGCGCATCGTCGACGATGGTCGCCGCCACCAGGCCGCCCAGGGCGGAGGCGGCGGCGTTCTCCGGGTGGCCGTCCTCGGCCGCGGCTCGGGCCAAGGCGTCCGGTGCCCCCGCCGCCGCCGCCGTGGCTACCGCCAACGCGGCCGACGACCCCAACCCACGCCCGACGGGAATGTCGGAGCGGATGTGGATGGCCAGGCGGTCATGGCCCGCCACCGCGGTGGCCACTCGAAGCGCAAGGTGCTCGGGGCCGGCCGGGAGGTCCGAACCGTGGCCCTCGGCGGTGAGGGTCAGCTCGTCGGCCTCGGTGATCTCCACCGTGACATAGAGCGCGAGGGCAACGGCCAGGGCGTCGAAGCCCGGGCCCAGGTTGGCCGATGACGCGGGAGCACGGGCGCGCACACCCGCCAGGGTAGCGAGGGGCGCGGCTGCCGGCCCCGGCTCAGGCCGGTGGAGCCTGCCCGTCGAGCTCCTCGACGGTCATCAACACGGTGCGAGCCTTCGAGCCCTCCGAGGGGCCGACCACACCCCGCTGTTCGAGCAGATCCATCAGCCGCCCAGCCCGGGCGAAGCCGACCCGCAGCTTGCGCTGCAGCATGGAGGTGGATCCGAGCTGAGAACGCACGACCATGTCGCAGGCCTGGGCCAGCAGGTCGTCATCGTCGCCTGCGCCGGAGCCGGCACGCCCTGCGCCCTCCCCCGGCGCCGACTCCGTGCCCTCCACCCCATCGAGGTAGACCGGCTCGGTCTGCTGGCGACGCCAATGACCGACGATCTTTCGAACCTCGTCCTCGTCGACCCACGAGCCCTGGATGCGGCGGGCCACGCTCGACGAGGCGGTGAGCAGCAGCATGTCACCCTGGCCGATCAGTCGTTCCGCCCCCGGCTGGTCGAGGATGACCCGGCTGTCGGCCAACGATGAGACGGCGAAGGCCAGGCGGGACGGGACATTTGCCTTGATGACGCCGGTGATCACATCCACCGACGGCCGCTGGGTGGCGATGACCAGGTGGATGCCGACGGCTCGGGCCATCTGGGCGATGCGCACGATCGACTCTTCGACATCGCGGGCGGCCACCATCATCAAGTCGTTGAGCTCGTCGATCACCACCAGGATGAACGGCAGCCGGGCGTACAGCACCGCCTCCGCGCCGAGCTGCGGTGGGCCGCTCAGGTCCCCGCGGTCAAATGCCTCGTTGTAACCGGTGATATCGCGCACGCCGACCTCAGCCAGCAGGTCATAACGCCGCTCCATCTCATGAACGGCCCAGGCCAGCGCATTGGCCGCCTTCTTCGGGTTGGTGACCACTGCGGTCAGCAGATGCGGCAGGCCGTTGTACTGACCGAGTTCCACCCGCTTGGGATCGATGAGGATCATCCGAACCTGATCCGGCGTGGCCCGCACCAGCACCGAGGTGATCAGCGAGTTGATGCACGAGGACTTGCCCGCCCCCGTGGCCCCGGCGATAAGGATGTGGGGCATCTGGGCCAGATTGGCCAGCACCGGGCGGCCACCGATGTCGCGGCCCATGGCCGCCTCGAGGGGATGGGTGGCCAGCTTGGCCTCGGGCGAGCAGAGGATGTCGCCCACGGCGACGAGCTGCCGCTGGGTGTTGGGAACCTCGACACCGATCGCCGAGCGGCCGGGGATCGGAGCCAGGATTCGCACATCGGCGGCGGCCATGGCGTAGGCGATGTCGCGCTGGAGGTTCGTGACCTTGGCCACCTTGACCCCCGGACCGAGCTCCAGCTCGTAGCGCGTCACCGTAGGCCCGACGGTCATGCCCACCAGCCGGGTCTCGACGCCGTGGGCGGCCAGAGCCTGTTCGAGAGTCCGGCCCAGGGCCTCAACCATGCGCTGGTCGATCTCGGTGGCCTTCGAGCGCTTGAGAAGGCTGAGGGCGGGAAGCTTCCAACGCCCCGGCTGACCAGCCGGCCCCAGGGCTATCTGCAACTGTTCGGGGTCGCCGGGCGGCGCCACCCCCTCCTCCGCCGGCCCACTCCCGGCGGCGGCGCCGATCGCCTCAACGACAGGTGGGGGGGCAGCGATGATCGGCACCGGTGAGCGCCTCTCGATCTCGTCGCCGCCACCTGCCTCGCCGTCGCCGGGCCCGGCGGGCTCGCCGTGGCCGGAGCCGCCAGCCAGGCCGTAGTCGCCTGCCGTTCCCACCGATTCCGCCCCCACGGTCGCCCGCGGCTCGAACGGAGTCGCCGGCGAGGACGGAGCGGTCCGGGCCCGGGCGCTGGCCCGCAGGGCCCCGAGCCCCCGGATCGCCCCATGGACCAGGCCGGCAGACCCGGCGGCGGCCGAGCGGACCGACGTGGCGGTGAGGACGAGCAGAGAGGCCAGGCCGACAAGGACCAGGATCAGACCGGCGCCCCATGACGCCAGTCCGGCCCGCAGCGGCAAGCCCAGCGAGGTCCCCAAGAGGCCGCCGGGCGAGTACAGCGCCCGAGTCAGCCCGGGCCAACGAACAGGCCCACCGATGACGTTGGCCAGCCCACTGGTAGCCACCAGCGCCAACGCCCAGCCGAGGGTCAGGCGAGCGGGACGGCCACCGCCGGCGTCGCGCACGGCGAGCACCCCAACGAGGGCCAGGGCGGGTGGTACGAGGAATTTCCCCCAGCCGAGCAGGTCACCGACGGCAGTGTCGACGCCCTGGCCCAGCGGTCCGATCAGGTGGGTGTAGATGCCGAGCGCAGCCAGGATGGCCACCACCACCAGCCCTCCACCCCAGACATCGGGGGGGAGGTGGATGGTGGCCAGCCGCGTCGGAGCCTTGGGGCTACCTCGCTTTGCCTTGGGCGCGCCTCTGGCGCCCCGCGTGGGCGGCGGCCGGCGCTTGGTCGATGGGCGGGTGGGAGGGCGACGACGGGCGGTGGTGACCACAGCAGCCCCGAGCGTAACAGCAGTCACTCTGGCCACAGGAGAAGAGTGGTTGTCGCCCTACAGTGGTTGCCATGTCGTTCATCGAGAATCTCAAGGACTGGCAAGGCAAGGATGTGCGCGACGGTGACGGGGAGAGAATCGGGAGGCTGACCGATACCTACTACGACGCCGAGACCGACATTGCCCAGTTTCTGGTGATCGAGGTGGGTTCCCTTCGCAAGCACCAGGTTCTGGTACCCGCCGGCGGACTCAGCGGCTCCCCCGGCCACCTCAGCGTCCCGTTGACCAAGGACGTGGTCAAAGATGCCCCCACCATTGACGACGGTGAGCTCAGCCGTGACGCCGAGCAGCGAGCCTTCGAGCACTACGGCTTCGAGTACGCGCCGGCGTCGACCCCTGGTGGACGTCGCCTCGTCCGCCACTAGACCTCCGCCGCCACTAGACCTCCGCCGCCACTAGACCTCAGCCGCCGGATTTCTCGCTATTTCGGACTGGCACCTACTGCAAAACCGCGCTAGCATGAGCGATGTTCAGGACGGAAGGCATTCCGCCAGCAGCCGCCGACTGAACCCGAACACCCCCTGGACCCGCCACCGGGGGGTGTTCCGCGTCCGGGCCCGGTAAATCAGACCTCCATCACCACGGGCACGATCATCGGTCGGCGCTTGGTGCGCTCCTGGACGAACTTTCCCAACGACTGCCGGGTGCGGCGGCGCACGGTCTCGAAGTCCACGTTCCCCGAATCGTCGCCTCCCTCTAGGGCGGCGCGAACCGTCTCCTTGGCCTCGCCCAGGAGGTCCTCGGCCTCGGGGGCATAGACCCATCCCCGGGTGATGATCTCCGGACCCGTTAAAACCTCGCCACTCTTGGCATCGACGGTCACCACCACCACGACCACGCCCTCATTGGCCAGCACCTGGCGGTCCCGCAACACGCCCCGGCCGACGTCGCCGACGATCCCGTCCACGTAGAGGTAGCCGGCCGGCACGCTGCCGGCAAAGTCGATGCCGATCTCGTCGAGCTCGACGATGTCGCCGTCTTCGGCCAGGAGGATCCGGGCTTGGGGGACCCCCATGGACTCGGCCAGGCGAGCGTGGTGGGTCAGATGACGAAACTCCCCGTGCACCGGGATGAATGACGCCGGCTTGGTCAGGCTGAGCAACGTCTTGAGCTCCTCCCGGCGGGCGTGGCCACTCACGTGGACCTTGGCCAACCCGGAGTGAACCACGTCCGCGCCCAGTCGGGTCAGCCCGTCGATGACCTTGCCGACCGAGGTCTCGTTGCCCGGAATGGCGTGGGATGACAGCACGACCAGATCGCCGGCGCCCACCGACAGCCACCGGTTCTCCGAGGCGGCCATGAGGGCCAGCGCCGACATGGGTTCGCCCTGAGAGCCGGTGGAGATCACGCACACCCGGCGGGGATCTCGGTCGGCGATCTTTTCGATGTCGACCAGACTGGCATCGGGTATCGACAGCAGGCCCATGGAGCGGGCCAGGGCCACGTTCTTGCCCATCGATCGGCCGAGTGTGGCCAGCGTCCGGCCCTGGGCGATGGCCGCGTCGGCGATCTGCTGGATGCGGTGGATGTGGCTGGCGAAACAGGCCACGATGATGCGCTTGTCGCGATTGTGGGCGAAGAGTCCGGCCAGGACGGGCCCGACGCTGCTCTCGCTGGCGGTGTGGCCCTCCTCCTCGGCGTTGGTCGAGTCCGACAGGAGAAGGCGGATGCCCTCGGTGGCGGCGATAGCACCGATGCGGGCCAGGTCGGTGGCCCGGCCGTCGATGGGCGTCAGGTCGATCTTGAAGTCACCCGAGTGCAGGATCGTTCCCACCGGGGTGTGGAACGCGGTGGCGAAACCGTGGGGCACGGAATGGGTGACGGGGATGAACTCGACGTCGAAGGGACCGATCTTGCGCCGCTCTCCGTCGTGGACAGTGATGAGCTCGGTGCGCCCGAGCAGGCCCGCTTCTTCGATCCGACTCCGAGCCAGTCCGAGGGTCAGGGCCGAGCCGTAGATCGGGAAGCGCATCTCGCGCAACAGAAAGCTCAGGCCCCCGCAGTGGTCCTCGTGACCATGGGTCAAGAGGCAACCTTCGACCCGGTCCTTGTTTTCGGTCAGGTAGGTGAAGTCGGGCAGCACCAGGTCGACCCCGGGCATGTCCGAGTCGGGGAACATGATCCCGCAGTCGAGGATCATGATGCGACCCTCCACCTCGACGCATGCGCAGTTGCGACCGATCTCTCCCAGGCCGCCCAGGAAGACGACCCGCACGGGGGCGGTCATCGCGGCGCCCGCAGGCGGGTCAGCACGCCTCGGGCCTCGTCGTCAAGACCGGCCGGCGAGGGTCCCATGGGTGCCCGGCACTCACCGGCGGGAAGGCCCATGGTGCGCAGCATCGCCTTGGTCGGCAGCGGGTTGGGTGCCTCCTCGCTCGACTGGAAGCGATGCGACTCGATCAGGCGGGCGTTGATTCGACAGGCGTGGTCATGGTCCCCCTTGGCGAAGGCAGCGCACATCTCGGCCAACTCCTCGCCCGCCCAGTGGGCCTCCACGGACACCACGCCCACGGCGCCCACCGCCAGGAGAGGCAAGGTGTCTGCGTCGTTGCCGCTGTAGAGCTCGAAGCCGGTAGGAGAGGAGGCGACGAGGGCCGCACTCTGCGCCGGGTTGCCGGTGGCGTCCTTGACCCCACAGATCACCCCGTCGCGTGCCAAGGCGACGATGGTGTCGATGTCCGCCTTGCGGCCTGTTCTCAGGGGAATGTCGTAGAGCATCACCGGGAGCCCCGACGCAGACGCCATGGCCCGGATGTGGGTGGCGATACCGGCCTGCGAGGGCCGGTTGTAATACGGAGTGACCGCCAGGATCCCCGCCACCCCGCTGTCGGCCGCGGCTCTGGCCAGAACCGCGGAGTGGGCGGTGTCAGCCGTACCCGCTCCGGCCAGCACCGGCACCGTCACGGCCTCGGCGACGGCGCGCCACAGATCCGCCTTCTCGGCATCGGTCAGCGTGGGACTCTCCCCGGTGGTCCCGCTGACCACCAGACCGTCGTTGCCGTGGTCGGTCAGCCATCGGGCCAGGGACACCGCGCCATCGATGTCGACGGCCCCCGCAGCGTCGAAGGGGGTGACCATGGCGCAGGCCACGGTTCCGAAGCGGCCACCCATTTAGCGAGGGCCTGAGACAGAGAAGACCATGGGGGGATGCTACCCGGGTCGTGTGACGCTCGACCACGGGGCAGACGGCGCGGCCCGTCAGCACGCTCTCCGTGGGTCGGGTCGCGCGTTGACGGGCGACTTGGGCGGGCCGCCCGATGTTGCTGGAGCCGTCGCTCCCAGTCCTGGGGGAGGCCGGGGGTGCTCGTTCGGATGGTGGCCCGAATCTGCGTGTAGGTGACCGTCCGTCTACCGATGGCGTGGTTGAGCTGGACCTCGAGTGGGGTAGGCAATGTTACCGTTGTGGTCGCTCGCCGGTCAGGATTCCGGTGAGGTGCTTTCGGGAAATCGGATGTCGATGGTCGTCTCCCCGCAGGTGGCGACGGGTGTTAGCAGGAGGCTGGCTGGCGGGCCGCCACCGACAGCTCAACTTTACGTCTTCGGCTACCCGACGTTGTTCACGAGCGGGCTTTCGGGGGAAATGCGACTACATCAACGACAAGAACATCCAATAGTTGTCGGCTAAGGAGGCGCAACTGAATCGGGTTATTGCCCAAGCTGTAATCGATGCTAACATGAACGCATACGGTCTGATTCACTCCATTGATTTGGCTCATGCTTTTGATGGCCATGAGCTGTGCTCAGGTGAGAGGAGTATGTCAAGCATGCCATCGCTGATTAATAACATGATACGTGACCTCTTTCGCCTGATAGGTCCAATATTTGTTATCTTCGGCGCTAGCGGACTGGTACTCACGGATCTAGGGTCGCTCCTATCAGGCCCCAACTGCTACACCCCTTATCCGGGATTCGGGCTTCTTGTGTGTCTTGGACTATTCTCGGTGGTTCCAACCGTCGTCGGGCTGGCGATATCCGGCATCTTCTGGCGCCCGATGGAAAAATACAGGTTATTTCTGGTCGCAATTTTGGGGCTCGCTGTACTCGGATTGATTATTCCGTCGGTTATGCAAATAGCCGCTGATTGGCGAGCCAGTTATCAAGGGTGTGCATAAGATCCTAATAGCTCACTAGTTTGCCCCAAACATTCATGTTGCGTATTGCGCGCGGGTGGCGGTGACTGCCGCAGCTGACGTGAAACAATCTGCCGACGGTTTGGCGATCGACCTACCACCAATAGGTGATGTCTTACCTGGCAACCCCGATCAGATGTCATTTGGGCTGCTCTGGGCTCAGACTTTGGTGAATACGAGCAGTTCCCCGGCCTGCGACCTTGAGTTGGGGCGACACCTGGGCGGACGCCAACAGCCGAGCGCGTGGGCTCCCCCGTCAGCCGGTCAGGGTCGCAGGGTCGACTCGAACCGGAAAGGGACCGACAGCGTTGGTCGCCTCCTTGATGCGCTGGATCTCGACCATCTCACCGTGGCGCTGCTCGAAGACCGTGACGGCGGGCTCGTCGGGGTCGACGATCCAATACCAGCCGGCGCCGGCCTCGCCGTACTCGGCCAGCTTGTCCCTCCAGTCGATGTCGCGCGTCGACGGCGAGGTCACCTCGACCACGAGAAGAGGAGGCGGTGAGCGGAGGATGGCATCGTCGGCTGCGTCCAACTCGGAGACCATGACGTCGGGGATGCGGTCCCGCTCGGGGCCAGTACGCCATCCCCGCTCGAGGAGCACCTCGTATCCCGGAGGGCAGACCGCCAGCAACAGGACCGTCACCGCAAGGGCGGCCCGGATGTGCGGGCGCGTCGGCGGGTTCACGATGAGCAGGCCGGCGGCGTAGTCGGTGTGCCGGGTCTCGCCGAGAGCCTGGTACGCGGACCACGACATCGGGAGGCGCAGAGAGGCGCCGGGGTGGACGGAGGGAATCGAGGTGGTGGTCTCGGCCATATCGTCTCCATGATGCCACCGCGACCTTGCCGAGGGATCGACGCGGGGACCGAGCTCGGTCCTACTCTGGTTCGACAGGCGGTTGATGGACACGCACCACCGGGGTGGTGGAACCGATGTGGATACCGTCGGGCCGCGCGAAGCTGAGCGTCCCGTTGGGGTTGCCTTCCGCGAGATAGCCGTCGTGGAGCAACGTGTGATGGCGGGGACAGACAAGAAACCCGTTGCTCAGGTCCGTTGGGCCCCCCTTGGCCCACCCGCGCTGGTGATGAAGGTCAGCGACGCGTCGGCTGCAGCCGGGGAAGCGGCAGTGGCCGCCGTCTCGAACCAGCGCCGCTCGGCGCTGCGCGGTGGACCACACCCTGGTCTTTCGGCCGAGGGCGAGAGGTTCGCCGTCGATGCTCTGGACATGGGTGACGGTGGCCGAGTCGCATGACAGCCGGGCCGAGGTGGCGGCGTCTAAGGCGGTGCCGTCGAGCAGCTCCACAGCATTCTCCGAGGTGGTGACCACGTGGAGCACGTAGCGGTCGTCGCCTCCGGGCCGGGGACCGTCGAGGTGGGCGAGCCCGACGCCGACCATGTCCATGAAGGCGTCGGCCCGGCACCTCCGTGAGTCTCCAGCTGAAGACTGCGAGGCGGGGTCCGGGTCCGGCTCGGGGTCCGGCTCGGGGTCGGGGTCGGGGTCGGGGTCGGGCGCCGAGTCTCCACGTGGAGACTCCGGAGGGCTCGGTCGCCGGCCGCCGTCGACGAACGCCTGCAGGGTCAGGGCGAACTCTTCGATCTCCACGTCGCTCAAGGTGATCTCGACGCGCCCGCAGCCGTCGAAGCCCCGGATCACCCTGACCCCTCGCCGCTCGAGGGCGTCGGAGGGCCGGCGATGCTGCTCGGCGTGAAGCTGGTAGGCCCGCACCGCCCGCTCCACATCAGCCACCGAGGAGGCGACGGCCAGGTCCACCAGGGCCAGATCGGTGTCGGGGTCGGGACCGTCGATGCGGGTGATGGCCCGCAGCGCCGAATACGAGAGCCGGCCATCGCCGAACGCATCGCCCAGCACCGGGCGGACCCGCAGCTGGCGGGCGATACGCAGCTTCTCATAGGCGGTGGCCCGGGCCATCTTCGTGCTCCACATGAGCCACTCGGCACAGGAGAGCTGGCCGTCGAGGGCCCAGCGGCCCTGGGCGTCGAAGTCGCCCAGGGCCGCCAACCACGTCGACTCTCCCCGTTCCATCTCGAAGCGGTGGGCCACGAGCCATGCACCGGGATCGAGCTCCGCCGCCATCTCCAAGACCGCCATCCGGGCCACCTCCAAACCGTCGAGCGAACGTATGTTCGAGCCCCCAGTGTAGTGAGACCCTGTGACATGACTAGGCCCTTTGGGTTTCGGAGGGTGTGCTATGTAGGAGAGCCGTCAGCGTTGAAGCCCTTCCCCGGAAACTCCCAAAGGCTGCTTGCCTTCGGTGCGCCGGCGCCAGCTTTCTGGGAGGGGGAGACGATGTAGAACGGGCCGGTGTTGAACGGAAGACCGGCCGGTCGTCCAGCGTCTCGGCCGCCTCGCTGTTGGCCGTGTGAATCACGAAGAGGTCCTCGCCGTACTGGCAGGAGAAGTTCCAGTGATCCGCGGCTGGGAGGCTGAAGTCCTCGATGTAGCCGCAGCCGGTCTTGTGGGTTACGGCTCTGGCCAGCGCCCGTCCGCTCGAGAGGTCATGCGGTTGGTCCGAGATCTTGCCCATCGGCTGGCCGCAGGCCGCAACCAGCACTCCTGCCCCAACGCAAGTCAGCGGTACGTGCCATTGCCGACGCAAGAGTTGGCCCCTTTCCGTTTCACACTGACCGCGACAGGGCGAAGTGCACCCTAGTGCTTTGCCTCCGCAAATGCCACACGTGTAGTTTGCTCCCGAGGAAGGGAGACTGTTTGGGTTTCTGAGGCTAGCGATTCGCGCTCCGGCCCGTGCGAGAACGGCGAGCGAGAAGCTGGCGGTCAGGGAGGCGTTGGAATCGAATCGGGCGGGAGAAGGGCAGTGGGAAGCCGGAGATGGATCGTACGGCGGCCTTGACACCTTCCCGTAGTCTGGGGACATGTCCGGTGGAGATGGGGGAGCGGATCATGGGGGTGCGGGTGGAGGAGAGGGCGGCGCTGATTTCACGATGCCACCATCGGAGATCTCGGACATGGTCTACGCGGCATACAGCCCGCCTTTGCCGCCTGCGGAGGCCGTTTCCGTCAGCGTCGATTTGGGAGATGAACGCTTGCCAGCCCGAGTCACGGTCCGAATGCCCCCGGGCGAACGCTCGGCCACAAAGGGACCTCCGGCCGACTGATCGCCTCGGGCGGAGGGACGGAGTGCCTTGACAAAGGTATGCGCAGGGCCCGCCAGCAGGGCTCCCGTAGGTTCCTGATCACCAGATCAGCAATGGTGGCATGGTCGGCTACGCTCTCCGGCGATGGCCACCGAGCCCCCAAAGCGACGCGGGCGTCCGCCCTCGGGCGGTCGGGAGGCCATCGTTCGGGCAACGCTCGATTTGCTGCGAGAACGCGGTGTGGCCAGCGTCACCAGCGCCAAGGTGTCCGAGCGGGCCGGGGTCTCCGAAGCCAGCGTCTACTACCACTACACCGACAAGGCCGGCCTTCTGCGCGCGGTGTTGGAATCCGGCCTCCAGCACCTGCAGGCTCTCACCGATGGCCAGATGGCCGGCGGAGACGACCACGAGACGCTGGCCACGACGGCCCAGGCCATCGAGGACTTCTTGGACCAGGCTCTGCCCGTCGTGATGGCCGCCCAATCCGACGTCAAACTCCGAGACGAACTGGCGTCCTACATGGCCGACCACGACCTCGGCCCCCACCGCGGCGTCGGAACTCTGGGTGCCTACCTGGCGGGCGAACAGGCCGCCGGACGCATCGCCGCCCAGGTGGACCCCGAGGCAATCGCCTTCCTCCTCGTTGCCGGCGCCTTCCTGCGGGCCGCCCAGCGCCAGATCATGGGCCACGCCGCTCAGAGCCTTCCCACGCTGGAGCAGACCCTGGCCGCCCTCGACGGCCAACTGCACCACCCGGGCGGCTGAGGGTCAGTGCCACGGGGGCCAGACCGTGGTCAGTTGGCGACACCGACGGCAGCACGAAGCACGGCGCGGTCGTCGAGCATCTCCAGCATGGCGCCGGCGAGGTCGGCGCGGGTGATCCGTCGACCACCCCGCACGTTGCCATCCAAGGAGCGGCGGTAGTGCCCGGTCGCCGGCTTGTCGGAGAGCATCGGGGGGCGAAGGACGGTCCACTCGGCACTGCTGGCGCGCAGCAGCTCCTCCATCCGGCCCATGTCGCGGTATGCCCCCCCGAAGAAGCGGTAGAGCAGGGGGAACACCACCAGCCGCTCCGCGAGGCCGGCCTGGGCGCGGGGGATCACCGGCGCGGCGGTGATGCCGATGAAGCGGCGCACATCCGCAGAGCGCATCGCCTCGACGATGTTGGCCACGCCCTCCGAGTAGACCGTAGTCGGGGCGCGGCTGGCCGCCGTGCCCAGCGCCGACATCACCGTATCGGACCCGGCGATCACCGCCGGGAGCGAAGCGGCGTCGAGCACATCGGCGCGACGGACCACGAGTCGCTCGTGGGCCAGGTCGATGGCCTGGGGACGGCGCGCCACGGCGATCACCGTGTGACCGTGGTCCAGGGCCTGTCGCAGCAGCTCGAGCCCGGTCCCTCCGCTCGAGCCGAAGATGGTGACGATCATGGGGTCACCGTCGCTTCCCGCTGCAGGGGAGAAGGGCTATCAGGGTGAGGGCCATGCGCCCCGTCCTTTCTTGAGTCTAAACTCAGGATACCACCGTCCTGACCTCAGGCTCAGAAATCCGAGCATTGCTACGATTGGGTTGAGTCAGTTCCCGACCCGTCGACCCTGGGAGGTGAGTGCGCTGCAGGAGCACACGCCACGCCCGGGGGAGTTCCTGCCGTATTTCAGCGGTGCGGGCAAGCTCGACGACCTCAAGGCGGGTGCCTATGTCGGACAACCGGCACAGCGTTACCTTAAGATCGCCTGGGGCCACGGCAAAGACGTGGCCGGCGACGTGAGCAAGCTGAAGGCCACGAAGATGGCCGTGCCCGTAGTGCTGGGGAGTCTGGAGGCGGCGTTCCAGGCAACCAAGGGTGATCTCGACGCCTTCATCACCGGCCTCCCCGTCGACGGCTACCTGGGCGACGTGCTCGATACGCCGTCGGGAAAAAAGTTGCTGCCGGCGCTGGCCAAGTTCTGCACGGCATTGGTCTCAGCGTGGATGCTGAGCGCGGAGGCGGGGGAAGCCCGGGCGGTCCACGCCTCCATGAGTAGTTCCCCCAACTCGGCCTCATCGACAGCGGAAAGGCGCACCAAGACGCTCGGATGCCCGCGGTAGTGCTCGGTGGTGAAGAACTTGTCGGGTTCGGCGGAGAGAAGAGCCTCCCTGTCCTCGACGCCGGAGCGCCAGGCCACGAGGACTCCCGGTTGCCCGTGAATTCGAGCGAAGAGCCTGTTCTGGACCCGATAGCCCGGCGTGCCGTAGGACGGACGCTCAATGGTGGATGGCAGCGAGAGGGTGATTCGCCGTACGTCGTCTTCGGTGGCCATTATGCCGACCAATCCCTGCGGGTGCGCCGAGAGGCGGGGGAGCAGCAGGCCGACAGCCGGCTGCCGCCTCGGGTCGAGGAAGTGGCCTTCAGCTCATCAGGCACGTAGCCCCAGCCTAGCCATCGCAGAGGGAGCTGGGAAATTGCCCAGAATGACGTTGATCTCGGCAGGTTGGTGGAGAACCACGTGAGCCGCCACCCGGCGGCCGGGTGGCGCAGGCGGCACGGTCGATGTGCCCACAGATAACAATTGCCAATGGGTAGCCTGGTTCGCAGTGTTCAGGATAAGATAAGATCTGTGCTCGGCAACAAGCGGGAGCCCAGGCAAATGGTTTCTGGACGGTCGCCAACGACGGTGGCAGGCGGTGGCGCAGGTCAAGGCCGCGCTGCGCTCCCGTCGCGGATGGTGAGCGTGTTCGGGGTCGTCGTGGTGGCGATGGACGCGCTCGGGGTCCTGGGCGAACGGGGCGGGATCACCTTTGTCGCCCTGGCCGGCGTGGCGCTGGTCTGCACCTTTCTGGGCATTCGCTATTGGCGACCGAAGCCGAGCTGGCCGTGGTTGGCGGTGATGAGCGCCCTGGGCCTGTGGCTGATCGGGGGATACCTCCGAGACGTCTACCATACGCTGGGCCAGCTCACTGCCGATCGATCCTTGGTGCCTGACCTGGTCAGCCTCCCCGGCTATCTGGTGATCGTCATCGGCGTGATCGGCCTGGTCACGGCCCGAGTCGGCCGCCATGTCGACACCGATGTGACCATCGATGCCAGCATCGGCGCCATTGCTGCCTTCCTTGTCGTTTGGGCGTACGTCATCACTCCGGCACTGTCTCACCACCACCTACCCATCCGGGTCCGGCTCGTCGTCGCCGCATACGTACCGTGTTCGATCTTCGTGGTGGCCACCGCCGTTCGCTTCGCGTCGACCTCGGGACATCGCCCGCCCCCCGCGTTGGGGCTGGCGGTCGGCGCGCTCATCTTCTTGGTGATCGGCGATGGGCTCTACCTCATGGCCGAGACGGGTCGACTGGTCGTTCCCATGAGGCTGCTCGATGTGCCGTTCGCTCTCGGATTCGTCGCCTGCTCCAGCGCGGTGACTCACCCTTCGCTGCCCCGGGTCACCGCCAGCCTGATCGCTTCGGAGAGATCGGGGAGCGCCCGGGTTCGCTTGCTCTTCGTGGTGGTGGCCCTGTTCACCCCGGCGGCGGTGTTGGCCAGCGACCGGGGAGGCGTCACCGGCACCGACCGGATTGTCGTGGCCACCTCGGCGGTCATGCTGAGCGCTCTCGCCGCGTGGCGGATGTATCGGGCCATTCGGGAACGGGACCATACGGAGAAGAGGCTCGATTACCAGGTTACCCACGACGCGCTCACGGCTCTTCCCAATCGCCTGAGTGCCCGGAGACACATCGAGAGGCTCATCGAGGCCCGGACCCTCGGATCGTCGATTGCGTTCCTCTGCATCGACCTGGACCGCTTCAAGCTGGTCAACGACACGTTGGGCAACGCGGGCGGTGACGAGTTGCTGGCCGCGGTGGCGGAACGACTCCGGGCCAACGTCCGCCTCGGTGAGCTGGTGACCCGGACGGGGGGCGACGAGTTTGGCATCGTCATCCACGGCGCGGCCAGCGCGGCCGCAGTGGCGGAGGCTGCAGAGCGGGTCCGGTTGATCTTGCGCCGGCCGTACCGCCTGTCGGGCGCGGAGATACCCCTCTCGGCGAGCATCGGTGTCGCCGTCTACTCGGCGTCGGCCCTCGACGCCGTCGGCGGCGGGGGCGGAGGTGATGCCGAGCGGATGTTCCGAGATGCCGAGACCGCCCTGTATCGAGCCAAGGCGTCGGGTGGTGACGCCGTCTCCGTCTTCGATGCGTCGATGAGAGATCGCCAAACAGGACGCCTCACCTTGGAGCGTGATCTGAGCCACGCGCTGGAGCGCGGCGAGCTCTCGGTGTCCTACCAACCGATCGTGAGCTGCGCCACCACCAAGGTGACCGGCGTGGAGGCCCTCCTTCGCTGGCGTCACCCGACGTTGGGCATGGTGACACCAGCGGCGTTCATTCCCATCGCCGAGGAGTCCGGGCTGATCGTCGAGATCGGGGCGTGGGTCCTCGACCAGGCGTGTGAGGCCATCGCCGCACTGCGGACCCAGGTGTGGCCCTTGACGGAGTTCACCTTGGCCGTCAACGTCTCGATCCGACAGTTTCGCGACGGGGAGCTCCTCGATCAGGTGGCTCGGGCCCTGGGCCGCCACGACCTTCCTGCCGGCGTGCTGTGCCTGGAACTGACCGAATCGGTCCTTATGGAAAACCTCGACTCGGTTGGCGCGCAGCTGGCCGCGCTTCGGGCTCGAGGGGTTCGGATCCTGGTCGACGACTTCGGTACCGGCTATTCGTCGATCGCCTACCTTCGAGATCTGCCCGTCAACGGGGTGAAGATCGACCGCTCGTTCGTTGAGCACATCGACCAGAACGGGGCCGATGCCAGCCTGGTCGGAGCCATCGTGGCCATGGCCGACTCCATGAGCCTGGTCACCATCGCCGAGGGCGTCGAACACAGCGCCCAGGCCGACTGCTTGCGAGCGCTGGGTTGCGCCGAGGCCCAGGGCTTCTTGTACGCCGCTCCCCAGCCCGGCGAGGACCTGCTGGCTGCCGTCAGGCGACTGGGCCTGCACGCCGCCCGTCACCTCCACGCCGTGGCCGAGGGCGACGGCGCGGTCTCATAGCGCCGTGGGCGTCGTCAGCCGGGGACGTCGTCAGCCGGTGGTGGCGACCCCGTCGTGGTGGTGGAGGTCGCGGCCCCAGTCGGGCGTGGACACGGCGGGCTCCAGGCCCCGACCGGTCATCAAAAGCTCGTAGAGCGCCGGATCGGTGAACGCCAGGCGGACCTTGAAGTCAGCAACGTCGCCGTAGACGGGAAGGCTGGCCGGCGAGTCGAGGTAGGCCCGAGGCTCCAGTCCGGGAAAGCCCGTGAACGGGCGCTGCATCTGGCTCTGGAACAGGTCAAGAGCGATCAGGTCGAACACGGCGATCACCCAACGGATGTCGTTTTGCACGAGGAGCGTGCACAGGGCCTGGTAGAGGGCCAGGCTGATGAGCCCGTTGGCCGCTGCTCCCCGGTACTCGGCGGCCACCGCCAGGGTGGCCACATCCCACAGCCGAGCGGTGTCGAGGGGTACCTTGCCCTCGTCAAGAATGCGATGCAGGGGTCGACCCCACACGTGCTCCAGGTCGTGGAAGGTCTTGAACCCCCGGGGGGAGGGCAGGATGATCCGCATCACCCCGACGGGGATCCGCCGACGGTGATCCAGCACGCAGAAAAAGAGGCTGGCCCCCTCATAGGGCGCGTATTCGGTCTCGAGGGCCTCGGCGGTGTTGCTGAAAAACTCGAAGAAGACGTCTTGTTCCACCCGGCGGGCGAGCTGAGCTGCGGGATCCCCGGCTGGGAAGACATACAAACCGAACGGGGTGGCGCCCCGACCCGAAGAGGCAATGACGGTGTCCACGAGCTGTTCATCGGCCAGCCGGGATCCGTTCATGTCAGAAGCTCCGGGCGACAACGCACTCGGTCCGCAGGTATTCCTCGGTAAACGCTATGGCCTTGGCCGGCTCGAAGGACTTGCAGGTGTAGATGTCCACACTGAAGAACGGCCGGGGGTGCTCCCAGGCGTAGAAATGGGCGCCGGAGGTCTCCCAATGGATCCAGCCGGCCCAGCCGAAGGCATCCGATCGGTGGGTAACCGGCTCGATCAGGCTGACCATGCCGCACACCTCCGACAGAGCCGAGAGGTATCCCGAGATCACCGCGGCGGGAATCGGTGCTCTGGTCAGTCCCTCGATCACCAGCCGCTGGCGGAGAATCGACGGCGCCAGATCGGGAAAGTCACCCCTCTCCAGCAGGAGGAGACCACCCTCCTCGAGGGTCAGAGTCTCTGGACGTGGCGAGAAGGGGTTCATGTTGGGGCTCGGCCACGAAAGGCCCTGGTAGATGCTTCGACTACCTGGCTCAACTTGATCTCCTGTCCCGCGACCCGCTCCAACGGCCGCCATCGCGTGCGAGCGATGCCGGCTCCTGTCAACGTACCGGCGCCACGAGCCGACTCGGCGGCGAGGTGACCGATACTTTCACCAAATCAAAGATACCCCCTGAGGGGCTAACCTTCAGCCATGCTCGATCACCTTGCTGTTCAGGTGGCCGACGTCGAGGCGTCGCTGGCCTGGTACCTGCGCGTCTTCTCCCCTCTGGGGATGCGGGAGATGATGCGCTTCCCTGCCGGCGACTCCTTCGTGGTCGGCCTCTCGGGCCTCCATGGCTTCCCCGATTTCTGGCTCAGTCCGGCCATGGGCTCGGAGTCCCGAGAGCTGCACGTGGCCTTCCGAGCAGCCGACCGGGCGACCGTGGACGGCGTGCATGACGCAGCGGTGAGCCTCGGTGTCGAGGTGCTGCACGCGCCGCGTGAGTGGCCAGAATATCATCCGGGCTACTACTCGGTCTTCCTCCGCGATGGTGATGGCCACAATGTCGAGGCCGTCCACCACGGGCGCTGAGCCGGACTCAAGGGGTTCCCGGTTCGACCACGGCGGAGCGATCTGCAGGGGCCACGATGAGCTCCGAGTGGGAAGTGGAGCGCTTGGACCTCGACGCCTACCTCAAGCGCGTCGGCTACCGCGGCGGGCTTCGCCCCGACAAGGACACGCTGGTGGCGCTGCACCGGGCGCATGTGGCCTCGGTGCCGTTCGAGAACCTCGATGTCGTCCTCGGACGCGGGGTGTCGGTGGACCTCGGTGACGTCCAGGCCAAGCTGGTCGGCGGTGGCCGGGGCGGCTACTGCTACGAGCACGGTGTCCTCTTCGCTGCGGTGCTCGAACAGCTTGGCTTTCGGGTAGATCGGCTGCTGGCCCGCATCGGCGCAAACGGGGACCGCCCCCGCCCGCGCACCCACATGACCCTTCACGTCTATGCCGGCGACGACGAGTTTCTGGCCGATGTGGGCTTCGGCGCCGGCCTCCTCGAGCCCCTCGAATGGCGAGGTGGCGGAGCCCATCGCCAAGGGGGATGGACCTATCGGCTGGCTGGCGGCGGCGAGACCTGGGAGGTCCAGGAACGCCAGGGCGACGACTGGGTGGTGCTCTACAGCTTCAGACAGGAACCCCAGCACCTCTCCGACGTGGTCATGTCCAACCACTTCACCTCCACGCATCCGAGCTCCCCATTCAGCTCTCAGATGATCGTCATGCGCAAGGGCCCCCAGCGCCGTCTCCGCCTCCTCGGCCGCCGATTGTCGGTCAGCGGCTCGGACGGCTCCAGCGAAGAGCATGAGCTCACCGACGACGAGATCGCCCTTGCCCTTCACGACGACTTCGGCCTTTTCCTTGACGCCGAGGAGATTGCCCTCGTGGTCGCCTCGCTTCCGCCCGCCGACGGTTAGGGAATGAGGGCCTGTGGCCCACGAATTCTTTGTTCAGGTTCACCCTTGTACGGCCGAAGTCGGCGTGCTAGAACTGCGCTCGAAGGTATTGGGAAGCATGAATCTCGCAACGTCGCGCCGCCCTCCTTGGGGCCGCCCTTTCCGTGCATCGTCACCCACGAGGAGTCACCGTGCCACCCACCACGCAGCTCGACCCGGGCTTCGTCTTTCGACCCATCCCCCCGCTCGACAATCCGATCCATCTTCCTTTTCCGGCGCTGCCCAGCCCGCTGGGGCCCTTGGAGCTGCTGGCCGGCACCTGGAACGGGACGGGATTCAACACCATCTGGCGACCTCATTTCCCCAGCAGCCCGCAAGATCGGTTCTTGGAGCTGAACCTCACGACCGAGACGTTGTCATTCAATCCAATCAGCGGTGCGATCCCGAACCGGGGACTGCTGCAAGAGGACATGAACATGTTCGGGCTGACCTACATGCAGCAGATCTCGGACTCCTCCAGCGGCGACGGTCTCCACATCGAGCCGGGAATCTGGGCCGCCGTCCCCCAGACGGCGGATCCCGCCGAGCCGCCCACCGTGGTCAGGATGGCGTCCATCCCCCACGGCACGACGATTCTCGCCCAGGGCGTGGCATCGGTCGCCAACGGTGGGCCGGCTCTTCCGGACAACAACATGATTCCCTTCGGCATCGGCGGCACGCCCCCGCCGAACGGCGACTTTCTGCCGGCCGCGCAAACCTTCACGGAAATGGATCTGTCCGTGGCGTCCACCTTTCGGTCCCTACCTCCATCTGGGGTCACCCAGGACATGGTGAAGAACCCGAACAGCATCCTGAAAGCCGCCATCTCAGGACAGTCCATTCGGAGTACCACGACGCTGCAGGTCGGCACCGCCTCGACGCCGGTCCCGGGTGGCGGGACGGCAAATACCGCCTTCTTGCAAGGCACGACGCCCAATGGTGGCAACGCCAATGCCGCGCAGGTCGATGCCACTTTTTGGATCGAGACCATCGTGGACCCAGCCGGTGGGCCGGACGCGTTGCAGTTGCAGTACTCCCAGACGGTGATGCTCGACTTCAACGGACTGCGGTGGCCCCACATCACCGTGGCCACCCTCCGGCGAAGCCTCCCGGCACCCAGCCACATTGCCCTGCATGCCATCAACCCCGACGCTGACGCAGGCCCCCGCCCGAGTCCAGGTGCCGCCGCCTCCTGAAGCTCTGCCCGCCCGATCTCACAGAGGTTGGGGAGAGTTGTCGCCGCTAGGTCAGGAGAGGTGTATCCAGGTGCCGGCGGATGCGACTCGCTGTTGATCTACGAGGAACAGTATGTACCATCCCGGCGGCGCCACTCCGGCCGTCGGCGGCGTCTGCACACTGAGACCGGAGTTCGCACGAGCCGTGATGGGAAGGTCGACGAGACGCTGTGAGTTGTCGAATGCGTGGGTGGTGATACCGCTGCGGATCAACTCGGCCCACAAGATCGCTCCGGAATGGCCCGTGACCAGCTCCACCGTCTGGTTGTAGCGCCACTCGAGCGGAGCACGGTCGATGACCGGGCGGTTGGCGCTGAACATGTAGGGGGGGCTGTACATCTCGATGGTCATCTCCTCGTTCTCCTGAGGAGGTTGCCAGGGCACATGGCGACCGTAAGGTGGCGGGTTGCCGCTCGTCGTCATCACCCGGCCGTCAGGCATGAGTAGAGAAACCGAGTGGTACATGCGGACGGTGCGGGCCACCGCCCCAGGCCGCCAGGTATCGGTGAGGGGATCGTAGATCTCCGCCTGGAGTCGGGCGATGGGCGCGATCGCTGTCTCTTCGTGGACGATCGCCCCACCGCTCACGAAGACCGTTCGGTCGGGCAGGAGGACGGCATTGAGGTGGATCCGGGGAAGGCTCAGCGGCATTGCCGGGCGATAGACGGGATCAGGCGGCTTCAGGTCGATGATCTCGGCGCTTCCTGTAGCGCTGGTCCGGTCGTCGGGTGGCCCGCCGCCAACGATCATGACTCGCTGATCCTGGGCCGGAGGCAACAGCACGCTTGAGGATTGGTTGCGCAGGACTCCGTCTACTGCGGCCGCGACAGCTCGGAACTCGGTGCGGTCGGGAGCGAAGGCCAGGATGCCCGGGCGCTGGAACCGACCATCATCCACCTTCCTCCGCTGAAGAACACGCGACCGTCAGCCATCAAGAAGAGGTGAGCGTAAAACGGGAGCCCGTTGAAATCGGGGTTCTGCGGCGCAACGTGCTGGCGCCACTGCACAGTCTCGGGGTCGAAGATTTCGAACCGGGGATTGAGGTCGCCGTTGAACTCGTCCTTGCCGCTCACCGTGAGGACATGTCCGTCCGAGAGGGCCAGCAGCTGGGGATACCAGCGCCCGCCCGCCATGGGCGGTGCCGCTACCCACTGCTCGTTGATGGGATCGAAGATGGCGACATCTCGTTGACCGAGATCGTTGCCATTGTTGTAGTCCTGAGTTCCTCCCGCAGACAGCACGCGTCCGTCGGGGAGAAACGTGTCGCCGCCACAGAAGAAGTCGAACGGACGACCGTCGGCGCGCCTGATCGTCGGAGGGTGCGAAAAGTTCCGGCCGATCGGGGCCTGTGGATCCCAGACGACACTGGTGTAGAGCCCTGTAGCAACGTCGCCGAAGTCGTGGTCGGCTACCCGGGCGGTGTTGTTGCCGGAGCCGGAGAAGAACAGGACCCGCCCAGTGTGCAGCATCGCCGCGTGAATGGCGAGCACCTCGGAGTTGAAGGCGAGGACGTCCCAGCTCCCGTGCAGCAAAGGGGACTCAGCGAGGGGGATCGTCGTGAGGAACCCGACACTCCCCGTCGGGGGGTGGTTCGCGGCGAGAGCGACGAGGCGTGGTTGGCCATGCACGGCGAACGCGGCGATTCCGCCACCCTGGTTCTCCCAGGAGAACCAATTGTTTACGCCGAGAAGGCTGGACCAGCCGGCCTGGGGGTCGCCCGGAAGAGCGCCGGAGGGAGCTCCGTTTGCGTTCACATCGAGGGCGATGCGATAGAAGGCCTGGTTCTGCCCCGGTGGATTGTCGATGCCGAAGACGATGATGTCCGGGCGTCCGTTGCCGGTCGTGTCCGACACGGCGACACCTCCGCCTTGGTTGTCCCACGAGAACCATCCCGGCATGTCGACCCAGTCCGACCACCCGCCGGAGGCGACGCCGTCGTGATCGAGGTCGTGGCCCACCCGGTAGATCCCGCGGTTCTGCGCCGGCGGGTTGTCGACCGTCATGACGACGATGGCAGGCTTGCCGTTGCCGCTGAGATCACTGAGCGCGATCCCCGCCCCTTGGTTTTCCCAGGAGAACCACGGTACATCCTGGAAGGCAGACCATCCCCCGGTGACGTTGCCGTCGGCGTCGAGGTCGTGGCCGACGCGGTACCTCGCCGTGTTGAGCTGTCCGGCATTGTCGACCATGAGGACGACGACGTCGAGCTTGCCGTTCCCGTTCAGGTCGAGGACCGCGATTCCCGCCCCCTGCGTGTCCCTCGACGTCCAGTCCGGGACCGCCTTCCACGGTGCCCATCCTCCAGTGACGTTACCGCCAAGGTCAAGATCACGTCCGACGCGGTAGGCGGCGCGGTTCGGTTGCGCTCCGCCGTCAACGGTGAGGACGACGAGGTCGGGCACCCCGTTGCCGGTGACGTCGCCCACGGCGAGGGAGGTGTCCTTGTTGACCGGCGAGAACCAATCCGGAATGACTCGGAAGCCTTCGGCCATCATCGGGCGATCTTCCACCTCTCCGCAATCAGAACTCGGCGGTCAGAACTCGGCGGTCAGAACTCGGCGGTCAGAACTCCGAAAGGGGCAGGCTACGCGTCGTCGGCGCCGGCGTCACCGAGACCCGGTCGGGCGAAGTTGACGATGTCGCTCAAGGTGAAGTGGCCCTCGACGCGGGCGGGCAGCGTGGGGAACCAGGTCGGGTCCACGCTCAGGTAGGACAACGGGTCACCGTCGAGGAGCCCGATGAGCACCTCGGCCACGATCCGGCCACCGACAGGTCCGAGGTGGGCACTGCCGGTCAGGACCTCGGCCTCCTTCAGGATGTAAAACCACAGCGGGGCGTGGCCGGCCAGGTCGTCCAGGACGGCCGTCGCCAGGTTGAGCCCGGCGAAGAGGCGCTCGTCGCGGAGTGGGGTGATGCCCATGGCTCGGGCCACGTCCTGTCCGGCGGGCACGCGCAGGCGAAGGCCCCGGAGCAGGTTCCGAGTGGCCAGGATCTGGGCGATCGTGGGCGGGAAACCGGGAACGAGCTCCTCGGCTTCGGCGATTCGATCCGGAAGAGCGCCGAGCGGGTTGGCCAGCTGCGCGTCGAGCTTGTAGCTGGGCTGGGGAAGGTGGGCGTCGTTGGGACCTGCGGGCTCGACGATGTGAGGGAGGAGGTACTTCCACTGCACCCCCCAGCCCCGAGGCAGGGTCCGGAAGCCGTTGAGACTCTGCAGGGGGCCGCCAGTCTGGGAGAAGAAGGGGATGCGCGACGCCACCGGAGAGGCTACGGGCATGGGAATCGAGTCGTTGATCAGATAGCTCGGTCGAGCCATCGAGTGGCCGAAGCGGTAGGCGGCCACGGAGAACTCGACGGGCATGAACGGCTGGTGCTGCCAGCGGAAGAACCGGCGATGCGTCCGCAAGATCTGTTCCTGCCCCGCCGGCTCCGACGAGACCGGGTAGAGCTCCGAGCTCAGCAGATCCTCCAAGACCTCGTGGCCCACCAGGCGAACCAAAAAGTCGTGGATCACCACCCACTGGTAGTGCCAGCGAACGGTTCGCTGCGCGGTGCTGAGGAGCTCGGCGTGGGCCAGCCCGGGCTGGTCGGCCATGAGCCGGTCGACGACGGCGTTGTGGAAGCGCAGGAAGACGACCTGGAGCTGGGAGACGATCAGGTTCTCGTCGTTTCGGGGGTCGCCGATCACTGCTCGGTGTGTTCCCGAGGTGCGAACCAGATCCGGTCCGGCGGTGCTCGGGTTGGTATCGACTGGCTCCCCGAGGGTGAGGTGCAGCCCGTCGGCGTCGTAGAGGTACGGCTGGTCGGATGGGCCTCGCCCGTAGAGCGAATCGAGGTCGAAGCGGGGGGTACGAAAATCCGTCAGGGCATCGGGGTCGCTCTGGCGGCTCAGGCTGGAGACAGGGTCGAAGGTGATGTCGTGGTCGACGAACTGGCCGAAGTAGGTGTAGCCCGCGGGCAGGCGCAGCTCTCCATCGAGCAGGGCGATGTTCTCATCGGAGTCCTCCTGGTCGAGCGGCTTGTCCATGGTGCCGTCCTCGAGGCCCTGGATCATCGCCCCGCCAAGTGCGGCCAGCGATTCGGGCTTCGGCTCGAAGACGGGGACGGAGCGGAACATCCGACCGAAGCGTCCCGTCGTGGTCGATGACGACGGCGTGACCTCCAAACCGCGAAGCGGTACGCCGTGCCCGGCTGGTACGTGGTCAACCGTCATCTGGTTACCTCCCGAGCATCGGCTCCCACGGCCGACCGCGCCCAACCACGTTAGCGCGTCGGCGTTGCTCGACCTTGTGGCGGCAATGACCTGCTGAGATGCCTCGCCGCCAAGCCCTACGCTGTGCTGGCCGTGTCGCGCCCGCCGCCGCTCATCACCACCGACCGCCGCCCCCAGCCAGCGTCGATCGTCGCGGTCGTCGTCGCTTGATGTCTGATCCGCCGAGACCGTGATTGATGTCGTCGCCCTTGGGGACGTGGCGTTCGTTCATCGCTTGTATGACGAGATCATGGTCCGGGCATTTCCCCCCGATGAGCTCGACGACCGGGAAACCTTCTGCGACCACCTTCTCTCCGGCGAGAGCGAGGGGGTGTCACCTGGTGCTGGCCGAGGTCGAGGACCCTCGACATCATGTCGATCCCGACCGCGATCCGCACCGCCGTCTGGCCTTCTATGCCCGACATGGGGCGCTGCTCCTTCATCGGCCGTACTTTCAACCCCTTCTGCGCCCCGGACGGAAACGGGTCTACGGCATGCTGCTCATCGTGGTGGCTGCGCCGGAGGCCATGGTGGGATCGGCCGTCCGATCGGCTCCGGTGGCCGGCTTCCTTCGGGCCTACTTCGAAGAGTCCGAGGCGGGAACGGAAGGATCGGCGGCCGGCGATGAGATGATGGGCCGACTGTGGAGCGTATGAGGCGCCCGGCGACATCGAGCTGACGGCCATCGATGACTTTGAGACCATCGAACAGATCCGTCCTCCTCCACATGCCACCGAAGAGCCGGATCGCGAGTGCAGGTTATGACCGGGCCGCGGAGCGGGTTTCGGTCGGATCACTGCGGCGCGGGCTTGCCGCCGCTCTTCTTTTCATGGCCGCGGCAAGGCGCGCCACTCCGGCCACGGCCAGGTAGATGAGGAAGGGCAGCAGCACCACGACCTGAGCAATGATCTCGATGACGATGGCGGTGTGGTCCACCAGACCTCCGGGGTAGCCCACGTCGACAACGGCGAAAGCGCTCGACAGGTTGAAGAGCCCGAACGCGGCGAGGATGGCCAGAAGGAAGTTGCGACGGTTGTCGGCCTTCTGGCCATCACTTCGTTCCTGGCGATCACGGAGCAAGACGATGGGTTCGAGCTCCCGGTCGAGCTCGCGCTCGATGGCGGTGGTCCCCACGGATACCAGGAGACGGTCGAGAAAGATCCGATGGCTGTGGGTGCGGCACAGTTCCTCGGAGTGGACGATGGCGATGAAGCGACGGATGTCCTTTTCAAGGGTCCGCAGCGTGCCCGTAGCGGCGTCGGGTCCCTGGGGCTCGAGCGCGTCCAGGACCCTTCGGCTCCAAAGCAGGAGCACCGGCGAACAGGACGCCGCGAACTGGGCCGCCTCCACGTAGGCGTCGGTGTGCCATGACGGGTTCCGGGCCACGCCGAAGACGGTGAGGTCGCCCACGCTGGCGATCCAGTCGTCGTCGTAGCCAAATTCAGCGGCCACCACCGGCGCCTCGTCGCCGAGCATCGGATAGCGCAACCACTCCTCGAGGGCCCCGGCGAGGCGGTGGATCTTGCTGCGAAAGAGCCGCCCGCCGTAGCGCTTGGCCAGTGCCGAGGTGACCTCGGCGGCGTCGGTACCGAGGGCGGCGTCGGTGGTCACCACGGCCATCACATGAAAATGACCCTTGATGTAATCGGGCTCATCATCGCCCGTCAACACCTGGGCGGCCACCAAGAGGAGGTCGCGGGCGACGTCATCAACACTGCGCCACGCCGGTGCCCTAGTCCTAAAACAAGCGATCCCGGAGTTGGACGGGGGATTTTCCGGGTCGGGACGCCTCGACAAGGCGGCGGGTTGCTCCAGGGAGCCGACGGGCGGAGGGAACCGAGATTCGGGCGCCTCTGTCA
>JAABUQ010003229.1_pt1 | contig 30432 bp, 16 predicted proteins | sample 5560001 | NCBI WGS metagenome assembly JAABUQ01 (sample SAMN10711888, study PRJNA513371) | rock metagenome | isolation source: Antarctica rocks | place: Antarctica: Victoria Land, Finger Mt nord | collected 2015-12-18 | reverse complement strand
GAGTGGTCGCATGGTGTGTCTCCTTCCGGTATTCCTGCACGGTGAGCATGGGGGCCAGGGCAGCCTCACACACGAGCCCGCTGGCCTCCTAACATTAAGAACGCTGGATCAGCGCGTTTTAGCGTGCCCGGCGCCCCGAAATATTGTCACGTTCGTTGAGTCAGCCCGACGCTCACAGCGACGGCATACTATAGATGGGGAACAGATCCGGGGCCGCGAACGTCGTCGCCGCAATGGCTGCCTCCAACTCGGGAAAGCTCGGGTAGAACTGGCCCTCCTGCAGCCGATCCTTGTTCCAGTACACGACATACGAGACGCCGCCCGAGGTGAAAGACACGCTTGACTGCAACCCGGGAAGGTATCCGCCCTTGACGCCGTGGTAGGCGCCGCCCCCGATGGGCGACATCCAGTCCCAGCCATACTGCCCCTTGAGCATCGCCGTGATCGTGTCCGGCTGCAAAATCGGATTAGCGGTAGCCACGTTCAGCGCCGCCACGATCCGCGCGTAGTCCACGGCCGCGACGGAGAGTCCGCCCACGCCATCGCCGTTCTCCAGATTAATCGTGCCGTAGGGCGCCGGCGCCATAGGTTGGTCGGCGGTCATCACGCTCGGACCGACGCCCAGCGCCCCGTCGTGATAGCGCGCCTCGTCCGCCGTCTGCGCGGAGAGGAGCGACCGCGAGCGTCGTAGCCGCGCGAGGTGCAGCGGTACGCTCAGCCGGTTGTGGACCACGTTCATGAAGGGGGCGTGGTACCCCTGCTCCACGATCAACGTCAGCAAGAAATAGCCGAAGTTCGAGTAGTGGGGGTTGCCGTCCGTGAACGCGCGCGGCTTGGTCGCCATGAACGACGCCGTCTGCGCTTTGGTGACCGGCAGCGACGTATGGAACGCCGCGGCGACCTGCGGGTCGTACTCGGCGAAGCCGTCGGTCAGGCCGCTGGTGTGGTTGAGCAGTTGCGCCACGGTGACGCCGTTGAACCCCGCATCGACCGGCGCGCCACCAGTGGGTGTTTTGAGGTTGAGCAGCGCGCCAAGCGTGTCATCGTAGTGAAGCCTCTTCGCTTCGATCAACTGGTGGATCAGGATGCTGGTGATCACCTTGGCCATACTCGCCACGCGGAACAGGGTGGTCGGTTGGGTGACCGGATACCCGGGTTCGGCCCAGGTGTAGCCGCGAGCGTAGACCAGTTTGGCGCCATTCACGATAGCCAGCGCCGCACCGCGGACCCCGTTGGCCTGCATAAAGACCCCGATCGCCGCATCGATCGCTGGCGCGGCGACATCGATCGTTGGCGCCGGGGCGGAGCCGCGCGCGGTCCAGACGCGCGCGGCCGGCGACTCACCTTTGACGAAGATGGCGGCGAAGCGGGGATCGGCCGTCGGACCGCTGCCCTGCACGCAGATCGGGTAGTAGCCCTGACCGACGAGCGTCGTGAACTGCGCCTGGTAGTCAGCGCTCGTGAGCTCCCCGCGCGCCGCAGTCGGCCCGATCAGGTCGTCGCGATACAGTTGCATGTACTGGCCATCGTATGAGCGCGTGACGAAGGCCAGACGGCCCCACTGTGCGGACTCGGCGTTATAGATGCTCTGGGCATCCGCCAGCGTGAGTGGCGCCAGGCCTCCATTCCAGGTAACGGCGCTCTGATCCGGTTCCCAGATCGCCGCGAATCGCAAGTCGGCGGGATCCCCATACATGGTCAGCCAGCGGAGCCTGAAGTAGTGTCCGTACTGCGTCCTGGTTTTCAGATCGCGTGCCCAGCGATTCCAGTACTCCAGCGTATCCTGAGTTGGATCCTGAGCGTAGGGGTCGCCACGACGCAGGTTGTCTTTAGAAACCGATGTCGACTGCGTACCTGGCCCGGTGGTTCGCTCCATGACCAGCGCGAAGACCGTGCTGTTGCCCGTGCCAGTGGCGGAGATGATGGTCGAGTTGTAGCCCTTCGCGGCCCAGGCGGTGAAGAACTGCTGCACCCGCGCGGCATTGGCGCCGTGGATCATCGTCCATGGCGGACCCATGCGCTTCAGCCACACGGCAGCGTAGCGTGGGTCAGCCGCGTCTCCGTAGACGCTGAATGAGATCACACGATAGCCCTGCGCGTAGAGCGTCTTGAAGCGCGCCTGATGGCCCGCGCCGTCGACATCGTGGTAGGCGTTCAGCGGATACGGCGGCGCGGCGGCAAGAGACGCCGTCGCGGCCGCGGCTGGCGCGGCGGCGCGGGCGAAGATGCCCGCATCAAGCGCGGCGAGCGAGAGGGTCGTCGTGCCGGCCACGGTCAGGAACGACCGGCGCGAGGGGCGCTGCGATAGGTGTTCCGTCCCCGATTGCTCCGATTGTAGGGGCTCCGTCCCCGATTGCTCCGATTGTGACACTCCGGGCTGGGCTCGATAACCCTTGTTCATCATGCATCGCCTTTCAATTCTACTGTTGGCTGCGCGTGTGAGATGACACCAGCTCTCTTTGGAGCGGGGTCTCCCCCTCTCCCGCGCACAGGGAGAGGGGGCCGGGGGGTGAGGGGGCCGCCCATCAGTGATGAAAGAGGCTGCTCACGTCGATGGAGGCGGCGTAGACGAGGCGGCGTCGGCTCGCGGCGTCCGTCGTCGTGTAGGCATTGTATTCGTACTCCCTGAACACCAGCCGGAGCTTCGAACGATCGAGCGTGGAAGCCAAAACGATGTCGTTCTCCAGCGTCTGGACCCCGCTGGGGTAAGCCGCCTCGGAGCTATTGTTTCCGCTGCTGCTGAACGCCAGGTACGCCTGGGCCTGCGACACCGGGACCCAGCCCTCATCGCCGAGGGACGAGCCTTGCTCCAGCACCACGTCGACGTCGTTCGGCTGCGGGGCCAGGACGACAGCTTTCCCGTCACTGACCCCGCTCGGCGCGCTGACCTGCGCCACGCCGAACACGCCCGTCAGCGTGATGATGAGCTGGTCGTTGCCGGACTGATCCTGAGTCAGGGACACGCTGGCCGTGCGGTCGGGCGCGAGCTGAGCGAAGTCGGCGACGACGACGCGCGACAGCTCCACGCCGGCGATCGAGTCCGGTTGGTAGCGCACGAGGGCCAGGCGCACGAAGGGGAAGTAGGCGCCGTCTCCCACCGGGACCGCGACGTCGGCAAAGTAGGCGTTGCGCTCGGGATCGAAGAACACCGCGTAGCCGTCGACGTCGACGCCTATGTCCGGGCGTTCATCCAGGGATAGACCCTGTCCGCGCCGCGCGTCGCCCACAATGGAAGGCGACGTTTGACCGGGCATCGCGGCAAGGACCGGCGCCGAGACCATCGTCGGGTCCTGCCCGCACTGGGTCACGTACGGCTTGTAGCTTTCCAACGGGTCCATGGGAGAATCGAAGCCGGTCTCGCCGACGTACGATCCGAGGCCGAGCAACGCGATGTCGAATGGGGAGACGGACGAGCTTTTGAACACGACGCCGAGCAACTCTCCCTCGCCCGACGAGTACCACGGCCGGTCGACGTACACGCGCAGGCGGCCGACACGGGTGGAACTCAGCGTGCCGTTGTGGTCGGACGATTCCCAGCCGAAGCTCGGCAGGACGTGGAGCACCTTGGGGGCCAGCGGACGGGCCGAACTGGGAACGTTGACCTCGGGATAGGAGGCGATGGTCACGGTGCCTGGGAGCGCGGCGCCTGCGGGCTCCGTGTCCGCGGGCGCCGTGCTCGTACTGGCCGCGTTGCCTATGGGTGGGGGGAAGTACTCGGCGAAACGCGTGGCGCCGACCGCTTCGTACAACACCACGCGGTGTTTGGTATCCCCGAACCTCTGGACGTTTTGGGGCTGGGGGGCGGGGTTTGGTTGGAGCAGGGCTTCAACGTAGGGATTTGTTTGGAGCAGGCCAAGGTAGGGGTCTCCGAGAGCGATAGCCTCGAGAGGAGGGTCTTGCAGTGTCGCCTGGGTTGCCTGTGCGTCCACCGCTATCTCCGTGACGTGGGCATGCACGGTGAGCGAGCGCGGCGGTGAATCCGACGAGGTCGGGTCGTCGATATACTCCGTCCAACTGGCCAGGAGGTCGAGCTTCGCGGTGCTGGGGCCGTCGACCGGGATGGTGGCGTAGAGCCTGGCCGTCGTGTCGCCGGGTTTGCGCGAGACCGTCAGTGTTTTAGCGCCGGACGTGTCCAGAGGGGGGAGCGGCCGGGTCGCGGCATGCACCAGCGTCAGCTCGCGGTAAGGGGTGATCAACCAGTTTTGACCGTCGTTCGCGAGCGTTGTCTGCTCGTGCCGGCTGGGTGCGCCGGCGGGCGCCTTCCCGGCGGCGTGCGCCTCCTTGATCCACTGGTAGACGCCCATGATGTTGAGGCCGCCCGGATAGAGCAGGGAGCTATAACGGACGGTATACGCGCGGCCGGGCGGGATGTGGACCCGTAGCACGGCGCTCTCGGTAGTGCTCTTGGTATCAGAGGGAGAGATAACCTCAGGCGGGGGAATAGGCTGCCCGTGCGTGGAGGGAACAAGCCACAGGCGAAACGGCAAGACGCGCGGCCAGTCCGGTCCGTGGTCCCGTCCAGGGATAACGGGGCCGCCGAAGGGAACCTTGAACACTCCGTCGTAGCCGGGGAGGCCGACGAAGGCAACGCCGTACGCTCCGGGATCGGGCAGGTAGGGCAGCTCGAGCTGCCCTTCGGCGTGTACCTCGATTGTGCCAGCATCGAGATTGGGCGCCGTGGTCGGGAGGCTGCCCTCCGTGACCGTCGTGTGGGTGTCGGGGACGAGCGTAAAATAGTCGTGATGGGATGGATGGTCTAGATAGGACGTGATGATCTTGTACGAGACTTCGGGGCTGAGGTCGTCGAAGAGCCCGTAGGTCTCGGCCATGTTCGGGGTACCGCGCGGCGGCGCGACGTGGCGCGCGGGCTTGCTCGTCTCCGCCGTCACCTCCAGGCGGGACGCCAGCGTGGGGGTAGGATGGGGGTGGGACTCCCGACGCGGCCTGGGTTTAGGGTACTCGATCGTGCTGCGTATGACCGGCCGCTCCAGACTCTCGCCCAGGGAGTTGACAATCGGCGCGGCGGGGATGACGGCGGGCGGGATGACGGGGTCGTAGCGATAATACGTCTGGAGCGGGCTGGCCTGGACGTTGTTCGGCGATGGGTCGGGGGCGTCGGCGAGCGCGACGCTGTTCCCGGCGAGGTCGACTACGCGGGCGCGCAACCGATAGGTGTGCCCGAAGCGCAGACGCGGCAGCGATCCGGGCGTCGCCCAGTAGGTCGAGGCCAGTTTGAGCGATACCCTATCGTCGATCGTGAGTGCCAGCCGCCATGCGGCCACGGCCGGGGGCGACTGCGGATTGAGCGCCCCGGCCGTAGCTCTCGCCTCGACCTTGCCGTCGAGCCCCAGGGTCAGGCCGGGACGCGGCGCGACGAGGCTCCAGCCGTGCCAGCGGAACAGCGGCTCGGGCAGGTACAGCGCGGTCTTACCTTTGCTCGCGGGGTCCGGGTCATCTCCTTGAGTGGCGCCGGGCGCGACGAAGCCTTCTTCGGAGAACAGTCCGTACCGCTCGTCGAGCCCTGGGTTGGCGGGGAAGTGGTAGGCCCCCTGGCGGTCGCAGAGGGAGTGCCAGCGCGCGGCATCTTCGTCCCATACGTCGATGCGGTAGCCGTGCGCCAGATCCTCCGCGTACAGGTTGAGACGCGTCGGCGTCATCTCGTTGCCCGACGCTGGGGCGGACTGCGCCCCGAAGAGGTGCGCCACTTGAGCCTGCAGATTTGCCGCGCGGCCGAATCGCGCGACGGCTTTATCTTTGCGGTTGTTGACCGCCAGGGTGAGGCCGGTGGAGCGCAGCGCGGGCAAGCTCGTTCCCTCCGTGGCGCCCACGCTGGACTGAGCCGCGGCCGCCACGTGCGCCAGGTTGTCGGCGAGTTTGTTGAGCTTGAGCGCCGCCCCGTCGGCGTCGATGGGGATGACGGTGTAGCGCGAGACGTCGCCGAGCGGCAGCATGCCGCCCGTGATCCGCTCGCTCAGCCTGTCGTCGCCGTCGGGCTGCGAGCGGTCCGAGCCGTCGGGGTGCGAGCGCGCGAGGAATCCGCCGGCAAAGTCGTACCACGTGCGCGGCTGCACGGTTGCGGGCTGCGTGGCGCCCTCCGCGATGTGCGGGACGAGCCGCACCCCTCCGCTCAGCGGGATCAGGTGCGTCTCGTTGGCCGGTACATGCACCTCCAGGTCGATGATCAAGCCCAGCGCGCGTTGCAACGAGGGGTGCTGGGCCAGCGCCGAGAGGATCTGGTGGAAGTCGAGGCTGGGCACGGCCAACGGGGGGAGGGTAAGAGTGGGAACTATCCGGTTGGGCTTCGGAGCGTGAAACTGGAGGGTCAGGGCCACGGGCGCGGGTGCGCGCACCAGTAGCAGCGGGACGGGCGCGCCCTTGCGACGCGGCGCGTAGCGCCGCGCGATCTGCACGTTACGCGCGCGGTTGGTCTTGAACAACTTTTGCCGCTGTGTGGGGCTGGGCGTGGTGAACGTCGCGAGCCGGTTGGTCAGGGCCTCGTTCACCCCCGTGACGTTGGCCGCCTGCGCCGACGTGGTCAGCACTGGATAGGCCCGCGGCGCGACCGTCGCGACGGCCGTATGGAGGTCTTTCGCGGCCAGAAACGTCGCGGCCAGGGGATTGGCGTAGAAGTTATATTTTCCTGTGGCACTATAGTCGTCGAACTGGTGCGTGTCGACGCCCACCGCGGCCGGGTCCGGCCCGAACAGGGCCTTCCAGAGATCCGGGTCGGGCGTCGAGGAGGCCTCTCCAGCCCTCGGGGAAGACTCTCCGGACGTAGGGTAGAAGCCGAGGCGCGGCGCCACGCGCTCGGCCGGCAGCGTGACGCCATGGTTCCCGCGGTCATCCTCGAAACGAACCTTGAAGGACAGCTTCGGCGCCGCGCTGGTCCCGATCGTGTCGGGCCAGTTGACCCAATCCGGCCAGTCCTGCAGCGTGGACGGGGAGCCGGCCGGCCCCGTGAGGCGAGGCGAGACGAGCACCGAGAGGCGCAGCGTCAGCCCCGCGCCTAACCCCTCGTGCTTTGCCGGGGACACGACGCCGTTGGGCAGCGCCGTGTACGTTACGATCTGTGTATGTGTGTGGTCTGCCACGTCTTTCCTCCCCCAATCCAAAACGCGCGTCCCGCCCACTCAGGCGGCGCGACGATACTCAGGCGGCGCGACGATACTCAGGCGGCGCGACGATACTCAGGCGAAAGCGTTGCTATAGGTCGTCCAGTCCCCCAGGCTCAACACCTGGTCGAACGTCGGCGGCGGGTCGTTGAGCGTGCGGCGGACGGTCAGGTCGATGCTCTTGTGGAAGAACGCGACGGAGATCTCAATGGTCAGGGTCGCCTCGCCCACCAGCAGGCTGTTGCGGTCGGGGTCTGTGGTGTACGTCAGACTCAGGTTGAAGTCGATCGAGACCGTGGCGATGCCCAGCACCCCGACCGACCCGCCCGTGCGGTAGAAGGCGGAGAGCGAGATGGTGTTCGTCGCATTGCCCTGGTCGTCGGTCCCGGTATCCCTGGAGTAGTAGATGCCGACGAGGACGTAGACGCCGCCGCTGGCCACGCCAAGGTCGAGCGCGAAGTTGCCCCCGAACTCCAGCGCCGCCTCCATGTGGGTGATGCCGTGCGCGCCGAGCTCGAGGGCGAAGAACCCGCCGCCGCCCAGCGCCTCATAGGTGATGATGAAGGGGTGGTCGCGGTTGGACACGGCGCCCCTGAACAGGACGGGCTCGCCGGTGAACGGGATGACCACGGCGGCCGAGAGCGCCAGGTTGGAGAGCACCACCGGCCCCAGCGGCAGGGTCGGGATCGCCAGCGTGAAGCCCGTCTCGATGTGGTCGGGTTGGAGGTCGACGTAGGGCGGGTCTTTGAACCGTCCCAAAAAAGATTCCAGCACGTTGACGAACGAGAGCGCGCCCAGGAAGGTGATGGCGCCGACATCGACACTGAAGTTGGGCTTTTTCCCGTTGTCGATGAGGAACATCATCTGCTTGAAGTTGATCAGGACGCCGCCCGGCGAATCGCTGCCCAACTCGATGCCGAAGTTAGTGAGCGTCCCGTTGATCTTGTAGCTCTGTTGTGTGGGCGACGCGACGACGGTCGCCGTAATCGAGAGCGTCGCCGTCGCCACTTTATTACCGGTGTCGTCCGTCGTATACGGGATAAACGGGCTGCCCTTATCTCGGTCTTGCTTCAGCTTCGGCGTGAGCGAGAACGTCGTCCTGGTCGTCGCCGTGGCCTTGTCCAGTGTGGTCGTCAGCTTGGGAGCGTTGTCGCTGCCGCCCGTAATGTCGAGGATATCCTTGAGCGATATCCCGCCGAGCAGCTTCGCGTCCGCGGGGAACAGCTTGGTGGGATCGAAGTCCGTGAGGGTGATCTTCAGGTTCGTCGCGATATCCTGCGACGCCGCGGCGCCGGCGTCCATGGAGACGCCGATAGGGCCGCGGCTGCGCGAGAGGCCGCCGATATTCTGCGAGAGCGTGCTGATGCCGCCCGACTTGTCGGTCGGCCCAAAGCTCAGCGGAAAGATTTTGGTGAGCTGGGCGAACACATCGTGCGTAGCCGGCGCCGGGCTGACGGCGTCCGGCGCGGAGGCATCCACCGGCGCGCTGGCGAGGCCCAGGCCGGCCACGCCGCCCGCGATTCCGGGAACGGCCGCGCCGGACTGGGCCTGCCCGGACAATCCGCTCGCCTTGTAGTCCTTGTAGTACACGATGTTCACCGTGCGGTCGTTGCCGATGAGGCGCTTGATGGCGGGGACCGACACGTCGGCGTCGACCAGGGCCGGGTAGAAGGGCGGGTCCGCCGTTGGATCGCTCGCGCCCGGGTCGGTGTCGAACCCGATCCTCATCTGCTGGGTCTCCAGCATCGTGTCGCCCGGCACCATGCTCTCGGCATAGGCCACGGACTGGCCCGACAGCGCGAGTAGGACCGCGCCGTCTTTGTAGACGCCGTCGGCAGACCCGGAAGCGTCCACGGTCGTCTTGCCCGTGGCGTCGGGCCGCAGGAAGGCGAGCGCGGTGAGGAAGTCGACCTCCTGCCCCGCCTTGTCGCGCGCCACGGCGTGGAACAGGAATGGCTTCCCGCCGACGCGAATCCAGCGGTCGCCGGGTATGCCAGAACCCAACGGGTCGATGTTAGGCGTGCCCAGCGTGGTCAGCCGCACCGCGTCGAAGGGGAGATTGCGCCCGTGGGACGGCATATCTTTGAGGGCGGTGTAGTCGACCTCCGGCTGGCGCACGACCAGGTACTCGCGCTGCATGAGCAGACCACTCGCGTTCGTCGGCGCGTACTTCAGCTTGCGTTCGCTGACGATGACCAGGGAGGCGCGATGGCCGAACGGGTAGAGGTAGCCGCTCTCGACCACGCGCACGTAGGTGTCGCGGCCCATGCTCATGCGGTGCCGCCAGGCCTTCACGCCGGCGCCCTGCACATCGTCCCAACTGCCCTGAATATCCATCCAGGCGCCCAGCGCGCTGAGCATCAGATAGTCCGCCCGCAGCGGCGAATGGTTCACGGACAAGTCGGAGATCGCTGCCCGCTGGTAGGGCGTGAGCGAGGTCTGAAGGCCAGTATCGTCCATAAGTAAGGCCTTCGTGACGGAGGGCCCGGCAGGATCATCGCCCGCGGACACCGCCCGCAATGTCCCGCCGGGCGTGTCCACGATCTTGCCACTCACACCCGGGTTGCCTTTAAGTCCCTGGTTGCCGGAGGAGGAGAAATAGCGCCTCGAGAGGCGGGTGTGCCAGAGCCCGGTATAACCGGCTGCCGCGGTCGGCGTCGTGGCGTGTGACCATCCCAGGTCCGGCTGGGACAACGCGAGGCTGAGCCTGTAGGGAGCCTCGATGCTCGATACGATCGAGGGCGGCAGCGTCGCGGCATCTCGGGTCGTCAGGCTTTGGCCGTTGGGGTGTTCGCGGGTAGGCGCGGCCGGCAGAGTGACTGGCGTCTCGCCGAGACCTGACTGGCCGCAGACGTCGAGGATGTCCGCCAGGGTGAAGTTGATGCCCGCAGCGGCGATGTCGTGGGGTACCTCGAAGACGAGGCGGCTGGGGCCAGCGCTACGCGACTGCGCGGTCAGCGTGTCGGCGCCGCCGTAGTTCTCCTTGGGCGGGGTGCTGTCCGGCAGCGGAAGCTCGTTCGTCGTTTCATTTTTCGGGTCTTGCAGCGGCGTGGCCGCTTCGAAAAAAGCCTCCTCCCCCAGGTGCTGCGGCGGCAGGTCGAGGATCAGGTACGCCGGCTTCGACGGATCGGTGCGGACCAACGTGAGGCCGCTCGGCTGCGTGCTGTAGATCGGTTTGTTGACCGGCCCACTCCCCGTTCCAGGCTGGATGATAGGGTAGGTGTACTCCAGGCGCAGGTTGCTGACGTTCCTGAAATAGTGACGCTTGTAGAGAGTTCGGTTATGGACGGAAAGCGTCGGGTCGGCATACTTATTCCCGAACGAGTCTATTTTAATCACGGGAATGAACGAATCGGTGCTATCGTCGAGCTCGGCGATGTCGCACAGGCGCAGAGTGAGCACCGCGAGGTCGTCCGGCCGCACGATGTCGATCGTCAGCGGGTAGTTCTGGATGTCGTGAGGCTGATCGTGGACCTCGGGCATGTCGACGACCGTCAGGCTGCCGGTCGTCTTGCCGTTTAACACCTGTGTTGTCTCTGGCGCGCTCGTGTCGGGGACGCTGTAGGTATCGTCCTGGATGTAGTCGACGGCGGGCGCGGGCGCCCCCGACGCCAGGCGCTTGCCGCCCGCCGATGCCGAGCGGTGGGTCAGGATGTGGTGGCCGAGCGTGCCCCGCGGCACGGCCACGCCCGCGCCCCACACAAAGGCGAAACGCGCGCCCTCGGGTAAGGTCGACGGCACGACCTGCGCGTCGGGCAGCGCGACCGCGTGGCTCAGCAGCGCGGGGGTGAAACGCAGCCTCGTGGCGCGGCCGGCCCGGCCGTGGATCTCGAGCGGCGGCGGTCCGGCCAGATCGCCCAGCAGGACGGCGTGCCCCGGTCGGTGCAGCCAGGCCGGCGTGTGTCCCACGCGCGCCAGGAGCGTCTGCTGCACGGGCCTGGGTCCTGCGGTGAAGACGGCCGCGTAGCGCACCGCGCGCAGGGGCAGCGTGAAGCCCCGATGGTCCGTGTGCGGGTGGAAGCTCAGCGTCGAGGTCTCGGCCGGGGACTCCGCCAGCAGCGCCTGCCGGGGAACGCCGTGCGCGTCTTCGGCGGCCTCGACCGTCAGCGTCTCGAACGGCGACCCCGTCGCGGTGAGGCGCCAGCCGGAGGTCGGCGCGAACGGCGGCTCCATGGTCCACGCGGCGGCGCCGCGCGCGAGCGCGAGCAGCGTGCGCTTCGTCGCCCCGGCGTCGCCCGCGCCGCGCAACAAGCCCGGCGCGCCGGGCTCGGGCAGCGTGAGCGAGAGGGCGTCCGCGCGGATATCGGTACCCTTGCCGCGCAACCGGGCGATGGCCGGCCCCTCCAGGCGCAGCACCCAGGCGGGCGAGAAGGAGGCCGACGCGTCGCGGCCCTCGCGCAGGTCGAGCCGCAGGGCGCCGAGCCGTGCGACCGCCGTCAGCCCGCCCAGTTGGATGGGAGCGTACGCCGAGCGCGCCCCGGCCAGCCAGGGCTCGAGCGCGAACGAGGTGTGGAAGCCGCCCAGCGCCAGCCGCAGCCGCATGCGCCAGCCCGTCAGGCCGAGCGTTGCCTCGCAGACGAGATCAGCGCACAGCCTGGTGCCGGGGTAGGTTGCGCCGCGCAGGGCCACGCGGATGCGCCCTGGCGTCTGTTGCACGAACAGACGCGGGCGCCCGCCGAAGCGGTCGGTGTCGATGGTCCAGCGCTCACGACCGCCGAGCGTGAACGTGGCGCGCCCCTTGCCCTCGACGAGGCCGACCTCGCCGTATGCCGCGGCGCCGGCGAGGCGGAGCGCCGGGGCGGCGCCCGCGAGCGCGGCGCCGGCCAGCCCGAGCGCCTCGCGCCGCGTGATGCCCTCCGTCTCGGGGTGGTCGAGCAGGCGCTCGACCGAGGGAGCAACCCGCGGCGCGCGCGGAAGACGCTCGTCGTCGCGCAGCGCCTCGATGTCCAGACGAGGTTGTGCCATCTTTCGGTACCCTCCAGGTGATCTATGCGCGGCGAAACCGCCCCGCTTGTGTCGGCGTCTACATCTCTATCTCTACTGAGCCAGCGCGACGATACGCTCGCTCGCGCGTCGTGTCCGGCCGCGCCCGGTGCTGACGGTGACGTCGACCGTGCGCGTGAGCGGCGCGGTGAGCACGGGCACGCGCAGCAGCCGCACGTCTTTAGGCAGTGGGATCAGCCCGCGCAGATGCTGTGGCAACGACGGGCGACGCTTCAGCGACCGCAGGACCCGTGGCGGCAACCGACGCGGCAAGGGTATATAGCGGGTCTTCGCGGCGATGCGCACGGTCAGCACCCCCCGGAAAAAGCCGTACCTGGACGCCGTGCCGTTGAGCGTGAAGGTCGAGCCGCCGGGCTGGGGCCTGCTATAGCGCATCACGATGCGCACCTCCGCGTTGGGCACGGTGCGCAGAGTGACGACCGTGTGGTCGCCGTCGGACGCGTGAGACGCGCCGATCAGCACGACCAGACGCAGTTGCTGGAGCAGCCGGCGCGGGGCGGCCGACGTGTGGGTGGGCGTGGGCCGCGGCACAGCCGTGCGGGTCGGACTGGGCTGCGGCGCAGCTGTGCGGGTCGGTCGGGGCGGCGCAGCCGTGCGGGTCGGCCTGAGCGTCACAATCGTCGTCGCGGTGCTACTCGGCGCGCCGGCGCCGGTGGGCGTCGTGGCGCTGGCGCTAGTGCTGGTGGGCGTCGTGGCGCTGATACTGGTACTGGCGCTGGTAGAGGAGGGGGATGCCGTGGCCGTGCTGGTAGCGGTTGGTGTGTTCGTGCTGATAACTATAGGTGTGTTCGTGCTGGTAGCGGTTGGCACGTTCGTGCTGGTAGGTGTAGGTGTGATCGTGTCAGTGGCGGTTGGCGTGTTCGAGGGTGTCGTCGTCGGTGTGTTCGAGGGTGTCATCGTCGGGGTGGCAGTGGCGGTGGGTGACGGAGGTGGGGTCACGGTGTAGACCGCGCTCGCCGTCTGCATCCGTGGTCCTCCGCTGACGGTGATGATGTGCCGCCCCGACGTCGCCGTCAGGGGGATGGTCACGGTCACCGGGTTGCCCGTGCATTGCGTACCGAAGCCGAAGCCGGAGCCGTTTCCGCCCAACGACGCCGTGCAGTTGGCGAGGGTCTGCGTCCCAATGAGACCGTTGTCGAACGTAATGCTCGCGGAATAAGGGGCGCCTCCCGTCTGGAAGCCGGTGGCGCCGATGGAGACGACCGTGCCGGGCGGCCCCGACGTGCCGTCGAGGAACAGCGTCACGCCGCTGGGGCTCGCGATCGGCGAAGGGACAGGGCTGGTCGTGGCGTCCGCCGGTTGCGCCTCTGCCGGTTGCGCGGCGGACGGTTGCGCGGCGGCGGCGACCGGGGAGTACGGCGCCGGCGCCGGGTAGAGAGCCAGGGAGGCCGCCAGGGTGACCAGGGCGGTGAAGGCTGCCACGGGTATCCGGCGTGGGCCTGTGAAAAGTCGCCAGCGCACAAAAGTCCTGGGAGCGCGGGCATCTTGCCCGTCCCCGGTTGGACGCGGGGACGGGCAAGATGCCCGCGCTCCCAGGTGACTCGTCACGCGACCCCAAGACTGCTGCGCGCTAACGTAAAGTCGCCGTTGCGGCGACGGGAGAGGCGTTTCCGGGGGCGCGGGCGTCTCGCCCGTCCCGGGGTCGATGTAGGGACGGGCGGGCAGCGCGGCGAGCGCTACGCGCCCCCAGGCTGCCACATCACAGACTCTTGGTATCCGGCGTCGGGATACGCGACGCGGCGGCCGCAGCGATGGTCGAGCGGTGCGGCCCGGCCGCTCATACTGCCAGAGACCCATGGACTTCCTCCTTGCGCCAGGCTGTGAGCGCTGAGCTCTTGGCCCACGGCTCGTGTTGTCAGAGCAATAACAGCGGTGACGATAGACGATCTACTCCTATAAACGCTCACCGCGGGTTGTTTTGGCGACGATAGGCGACCTACGACTCTCTCACGGGCGGTTCTGATCGTCCTACCTCGAGAACGACATGACCCTGCCGCTCTACTGGCGCCCCTTGTAAGCGGGGGACACCCCTCGTGCATCCCAGTATGACGGATTAGAGAGCGTTCGACCACACAAAAGTCGCAGAAGTGACCCGCAGAAGTAGCGATAATCCACAGAACTGGCGGTGAGCGTCCTGCTATAATTGCGCCAGTACGATAGCGCGGCCTTCTTTCTTTACATAGGAGAAGTGATCATGGCTATGGAAGGCGGCGGCGGGGAGAATCAACGCCCGTCAGCGGAGCCGTTTGGGGCTCGGCTGCGCGCCCTGCGCCGCGCGGCGGAGCTGACGCAGGAAGAATTGGCCGAGCGCGCCGGTATCAGCGTGCAGGCGGTCAGCGCCCTGGAGCGAGGCATCAACACGGCCCCGCAGCGTCATACCGTTGCCCTGCTGGCGGGCGCGCTCGACCTCGACCCGGCGGAACAGGGCGCGTTGGAGGAGGCGGTCCCGCGCCGGCGTGTGCAACCCGCGCCGGACAACTCCGCGCCTGCCGCTCCTCTGATGCCCAGCGCGCCCATCATTGCTGGTGCGCCCGACGTGGCCGCGCTGCTGTACCCGCTCACCCCTCTCGTTGGTCGCGACGAGGACGCGGCCGCGCTGCTGGAGTTACTCGCGCGGCCGGGGGTGCGCCTGGTCACGCTCACGGGGGTGGGCGGGGTGGGTAAGACGTGCCTCGCCCTTCACGTTGCCTGGCTGGCCGCCCCCCGCTTCCCTGATGGCCTCGCCGCCGTCGGCCTCGCCGCCGTGCGCGATCCCGCGCTCGTGCTGCCCGCGGTCCTACGGTCGCTCGGCCTGCGCGAGGAGGAGACGGCCTCGCCCCTGAAACAGCTTCAGGCCCACGTTGCCGGTCGCGCGCTGCTGCTGCTGCTCGACAACGTGGAGCAGGTGCTGCCCGTTGCCTCCGACCTCGTCGCCCTGCTGGAGGCCTGCCCCAACCTGACCCTGCTGCTTACCAGCCGCGCCCGCCTGCGCGCCCGCGCCGAACACGAATACCCGTTGCTCCCTCTCGCCGTCCCCCCGCCCGACGGCGCCGCGCGTCCCGTACACCCGACGCGCGCCGCGTCCGGCGCGGTGCCAGTGGGCGACGAGGACGAGATGGGGACACCCGTACGCCGGGGACCGGGCTCGGAACCGGACCTGGACGCGCTGGGCCGCGTTCCGGCGGCGGCCCTCTTTGTGCAGCGCGTGCGCCAGGCGCAACCGCGCTTCGCCCTCGGCGCCGCGAACGCCCCGACCGTGGCCGAGATCTGCCGCCGCCTGGACGGCCTGCCCCTGGCTATCGAGCTCGCCGCCGCCCGCGTCAAGCTGCTGCCGCCGCGCGCGCTGCTGTCCCGCCTGGAGCGCCGCCTGCCCCTGCTCACGGGCGGCGGCCCCGACCGACCCGATCGACAGCGCACCATGTCCGCCGCCATTGCCTGGAGCGTCGAGTTGCTCTCTCCGGCCGAGCAGGCGCTTTTCCGCCGCCTGGCCGTCTTCGCGGACGGGGCGACGCTCGACGCCGTCGAGGCCGTGTGCGCGCCGGGGCTGGAGTTGGAGGGGGATGTGCTGGACTGGCTGGCCGCCCTGCTCGACCACAGCCTGCTCGTCGCGGTCGATCCCGTCGCGGACAACCGCGGCGAGGGCGATCCCGGCGGGGACGACGGCCCGCGGCTGGGCATGCTGCAGACGGTGCGCGAGTATGCCCTGGCGTTGCTGGAGGCGAGCGGCGAGGCCGAGGGCGTCCGCGCGCGCCACGCCGCCCACTACCTGGCCGTGGCCGCGACGGGACAGGAGCCGCTGACGGGCCCACGGCAGGGCGCCTGGCTGGAGCGACTGGAGCGCGAGCACGACAACCTGCGCGCGGCCCTGCGGTGGACACTGGAGGGAGGCAGCCTGGAGCTGGCCGCGCGCCTCGGCGGGACGCTGTGGTGGTTCTGGTATCTGCGCGGCCATTTCAGGGAGGGCCTCGACTGGTTGGAGCGCATCGCCGGCGCGGTCTCCACCGGCGACGGCCCGCCGGTCGCGGACGCCGCGCGCTGCCCGCTGCTCTACGGCGCGGCCCTGCTGGCCTGGGCGCGCGGCGACTACGGGCGGTCCCTGGCCGCGCTGCACGACGCCTCCGCGCTGAGCCGCGCCATCGACGACCGCCAGGGCATCGCGGTGTGCCTGGGCATCCAGGGCATGGCGACCTCCGGCCTGGGGCGCTACGCCGAGGGCGCCGCGCTGCTCGAGGAAGCCCTGGCCCTCTGCACCGCCCTTGGCAACGTGGCGATCAAGGCCATGAATGTCGCTGCCCTGGGTGTCGTCGCTTTGTGGCAGGGCGATCTGGCGCGCGCGGAGACCGTCCTGACGGAGGGGCTGGCCCTGTCGCGCCAGGCCAGGGATGGCTGGGCTATCTCCATCACGCTGGTCACGCTGGGCGAGGTCGCGCTGGCTCGTGGGCAGTATGGCCGGGCGCGGGCGTGGGCCGAGGAGAGCCTGCCCCTCCAGCGCCGGCTCGGCGCACGGGGGCAGGTAGCGTACTCGCTCTATATCCTGGCAACCGCGGTCCTGTACGGCGACGGAGTTGGCGCCGAAGATGGTATCCAGCGGGCGGGCGCCCTGTACGAGGAGAGCCTGGAGTTGGCCCGCTCCGTGGCCGACACGACCGTCGTCGTCCTGGTGCTCGACGGTCTGGCAGCGATTGCCGAACAGCAGGGTGAAAGCGGGACGGCGGGCGCGCGCTACGTCGAAAGCCTGCGCCTGTCACGCGCGCAGGGCAACCCGGCGGGCAGCGCGCGGGCCCTGCGCGGCCAGGGACGACTGGCGCTGGCGGAGGGCGCCGGCGGGCGGGCGCGGACGCTGTACGCCGAGAGCCTGGAGCTAACGCGCCCGCTTGGCAACCCTCTGCACCTGGCGCAGGGCCTGGCCGGGCTGGCCGCGGTTGCCATGCTGGAGGGCCGGTCGGCGCGCGCCGCGCGGCTCCATGGCGCCGCGGACGCCCTGTGCGTTGCCGCGGGCGCGCCCCTGCCTCCGCCGGATCGGCGGCAGCACGAGCGGACCGTCGCGACGGCGCTCACCGCGCTGGGTGAGCAGGCCTTCACCGGAGGTGTGATGGCGGGCCGGGAACTCGCGCTGGAGGAGTCCATCGTGGAGGCGCTGAGCACGGCGCCGTGAAAGGTGTCATGCGCGCTCGACCTGATGGCTGCCCAGGGCCGTCTCCATGACGGCATAGAGGACGCGCCAATCCTTCCCGCCCTGACGCATACCCTGCGCGAAGGCCACCAGCGACCACAACAGGAAAAACGGCGCAATGCCAATGCCGAAGGCGACGGCATAGAGGGGGATGATGGGAGAGGCGACCAGCGCCCAGTAGGACAGCGCGATGAAGCTGATCAGAAAGAGCCGCCACACGATCTGCACGGCGCTCGCGACCTGGTTGAACCCGATCGTCACGTCGACCGTCCCGTCGCGCTGCGGGCGGAAGGCCCCCCTGGCCTCGATCACGAAGTGCTTCATGAACGCGCCCGAGCCCGGCTCGACCGTGGCCTTGAAGCGCTCACCGATCGCCGTGGCCATGACGTAGCGTCCGCGCCCTGGCTCGTTGTAGCTGTTCATGGTGTCCAGCAAGCGCCGGCCGCACTCCTCCGGCGACAGGATGGTGCGAAAGACGTATCTGCCGCGTTGGAAGGGGTGATAAACGACCATCGTACAATTCCTTCGAGGTCTGGCGACTAGCGACGATCGCGCCGCCGCGTTCCAGATCGTGGTTAGGGCAGTTTGCATCACGACGATACACGATAGTAGTATCGGTCGCGGCAGCAGTGGTAGCGGTGGACAAATTTTGACTGTTCATTGTAGTATACCCTTGCAGTGTACCCGCTCTCGTCGCGCCGTTGCAGCCTCGCGCAACGAGACGGGTGTACCCCGAGATTGTGATGGTGCGTGCCGACGGCCTGACCTTGAAAGGTCATGGCAGGGACGGACCTTAAAAGGTCGGCGTGAGAGCCCGGGTCGCGCCGGGTGACGGGCCAGAGGAGACCCTTCAGGGTCCGTCTCCTACCATGACCTTTTAAGGTCAGGCCGCATCTCACAATCTCGGGGCGCACCCCAACGAGACGGGGTCCTTGGCCTGACATAGCTGTCATGACGCAGCCCATCCCGCATAGCCCATCGCTCGACGCGGCGTGTCCGACGTCCGGTTGTCTCTAGCCGCGCTATCCCCGCGCCGATAGACACATAGATCGGCGCGGGGATAGCGCGCGTGCTCCTGCTATGGCCACAGATCCAGATGGAAAGAAGGAAGACGATGTACTCCGCGCGGAATATGATGGCCCGACCCTTTACACTGGCTCGACAGTTCAGCTATGTGCTCATGATCGTGGCGGCGCTGCTGCCCGTCCCTACGGCGTCGCTGACCGTCGCACACGCGGCCAGTGGGACCGTGCGCTACGTGGCCACTCCGATCATGGGGGGCAGCGACGCCAACGATTGCGCCTTCCCAACCGTGCGAGGAGACCGCTCCGGTCCGTGCGCGACCATCCAGAACGCAATCAACAAATCGAGCGACGGCGACGGCATCATCGTCGAGCCCGGCATCTATACCGAGACCTTGACCATCACGCCGAGCGTGGCCATCACCGGCATGGCGGGCGCGACGCAAACGATCGTCGACGGCAACGCCGCCGGCTCCGTGGCAACCGTGCCGTTGGTCACCGACACGGTCAGCCTGAACGGCCTCACGCTGCGCAACGGCAACTCGGGAGGGGACGGCGGCGGCATCTACAACAACCGGACGGTCGTGACTCTGTCCAATACCGTCGTGATGAGCAACGCGGCGACGGGGAATGGCGGCGGCATCCGGAACGACGGCCCGGCGTTCATAGGCGCGGTTGCCCCGCCCGCCTCCACCCATGCGCACGCGTTCACCAGGCCACAAGACCTCAGTCCCGGCACAACGGCCGTGACATCCAGCCCCGTCGTGAGCAATACGGCCGGCAACGACGGCGGCGGGATCTACAATACTCTCGGCGGCCTCGTCACGCTGCAGGACAGCACCGTGGCGACTAACACGGCGACGGACGGCGGTGGCGTCTACAACGATGGAACGGGAACGCTTCCTTTCTTTGTGTCCGGTAGCACCGTGACGCTCGCGAGCAGCGCAATCGTGAGCAACACGGCGACGGGTAATGGCAAGAGCGGCGGCAGCGGCGGCGGCCTCTATAACAATCTCAGCGCGGCGATGCTCGACGCCGCCAGCACGGTCGTGACCAACACCGCGTCGGCCGACGGCGGCGGCATCTTCAATACCGGTGGCGACGTGACGCTGACCGGCGCGTCCGTGCTGAGTAACACGGCCGCCAGCGGTGGCGGCCTCTATAACAGTCTCGCCACGGCGATGATCTTCACCTTCATGGGCTCCTCCACCGCCACCTTCAGTGGTACGCTGGAGCTCACGGGCGGCACGGTCGCGAACAACGCCGTGACCGGACCGGGGGGCGGCATCGAGAACGGTATCAGCAGTACGGTCAGCATGACCACGAGCACCGTGGGCGCCAATACGGTCTCTCTCAACGGCAGTATGGGCGGCGGGATCGACAATAGCGGCCTGCTGAGCGTCATCAGCAGCACCCTCGCCGGCAATAGCATCGGTGCTTTCGGCGGCGGCGCCGGGGGCGGTATCGAGAACGGCATCAGCGGCACGGTTGACCTGACGGCCAGCACCATCGCCGACAACTCCAGCGGCCTTTTTGGCGGTAGGGGTGGGGGGAATCGACAACAGCGGCGCGGTCAGCGTGACCAATAGCACTGTCAGCGGCAACCGTGCCCCCAATAGCGGCGGCGGTATCAACAACAGCGGCGCAATGAGCGTGACCAACGTGACCGTCGCCTACAACGGGGTCGGGGGCGATGGCGTGGGCGGCGGCATCAACACGACCTCCGGTGCAGCGACCGACATCGCGAACACGCTCGTCGTTAGCAATACGAACGGCGGCAATTGTTCCGGTGGAATCGTCGACGGCGGCTACAACCTTGGATATCCAATGACCATGACCTGCGGCTTTAGCGTGGGCAACAACGATGTGTTCGGCGATCCCCGGTTAGCGCCGGCGCTAGCCGACAATGGCGGTCCCACGCTCACGCTAAGCATGTGCTCAGAAATCTGGCACGGTTTTGTTAGGCGCGATTCGCCCGAGAAACCGTGCCGAACTTATGGTCAGGTGCTTAGCTCTGCTCACGGGCAGCGCGGCCATCGACGCCGTGCCGCCGTCGCATTGCGTCGATGGCGGGGGCGCCCCGCTCACGGTCGACCAGCGTGGCTTCCCGCGGCCCGATACGGCGGGAAGTAACTGCGACATCGGCGCGTACGAGGCCCAGGGCGCCCTATCCAACCCGACGGAGACGCCGACCAGCACGGGCACCGGCACGGCCACCTCCACCAGCACGGCCACCTCCACCTCCACCAGCACCAGCACGGCCACCTCCACCAGCGCGGCCACCAATACAGTAACGCCAACCGCCATCAATACAATAACGCCGACCGCCACCAATACAGTAACGCCGACCGCCACAGGTACGAGCACATCTACCAGCACGGCCACGGCGACCGCAACGGCGACGAGTACGACGACCGCCGCGCCGACAGGAACGGCCACGACCACGCCGACGGGCACGAGCACCACTACATCGACACCCACCACGACGGCGACCAGCACGTCCGTGCCGACGGGCACGAGCACGAGTACGCCGACCCCCACGGCAATCCCCACCGTTACGGGGACGGCGCTACCCACCACCACCCCTTCGGCCACGGCCACGCCGACCAGCACCGCTACGCCGACCAGCACCGCTACGCCGACCAGCACCGCTACGCCGACCAGCACCACCACGACAACGTCGACCTAATACGGCAACCGGCACGCCCACTCCTACGGCCACGGGCACGCCCACCCCCGCTCTCTTCCCGCCGAGCGCGACGCCGGCGCCGACCAGGACCGTGCTCTCGACGCCGCGCATCACCGTCGCCGCGGCTCCCGCGTGCGGCGGAGCGCCGGTCACCGTCGTGGGCAGCGGCTTCGCACTGGGAGAGCAGGTCACGATCGCCCTGAACGGCGCCGCGGTCGCCACCACGCCCTCCGTGGTCACGGCGGGGGCCGACGGCGCCTTCACGGCGACCTTCCAGGCGTCCGACAGCTTCGTCGACGGCTCCAACGCCGTCAGCGCCATCGGCGCCACCAGCCGCGTCCCCGCCCTGGCCACGCTGCAGTGCGCCCTGCCCGTCGCCGCGCGGTTCTACTTCGCGGGCGGCCAGGAAACCAACAGCGTCCACTTGAGCCTGGCGGTGCTCAACCCGGATCACCATCGCGCCACCGTGCGGGTGACTATCTATACCACCGCCGGCCGCGTGTTCCATGAGACCCTCCTGGTGCCCGCGACGACGCAGCAGACGGTTCGGCTGGACGGCTTCGCTCCGGTGCATGGCGACTTCGGCCTGTCTCTCACCGCCGACGCGCACGTGGCGGCGCAGTTGCTGCTCGACCGCCCCGGCCGGGACGGGGATAGCATCCTGGGCAACACGAGCCTGGGCACGCGCTGGTACCTGGCCGAGGGCTACACCAACCTGACCTTCCACGAGACCATCGCCCTCCTCAACCCCGGCCGGCGCACGGCCCGCGTAACGCTGCTGCTGCGGCCCTTCGCGCTGCACGAGCACCTGCACGGCGGCGCCCGCACGGTGGTCGTCGCGGTGGCCCCGCACTCCGAGCGCGTGGTCGACATCAATCCCCTGCGGCCGATGCGCTCGCTCAGCGTGCTGGCCACTTCGGACCGGGCCATCGTGGTGGAACGCAGCCTCCGCTTCAGCCTGCATGGCCGGGGCGGCGACTACGGCCTGACCGCGCGGGCGGGTACCAACGTGGCGGCGACCTCCTGGCTGCTGGCCGAGGGCTCCACGCTCAACGGCTTCGAGACCTTCCTGACCATCCTGAACCCGAACGAACGGCCGGCGCGCGTGACGGCGCGCTTTTATAAGGGCAGCGGCGGGGTCATCGGGCAGCGCACCATCGTGATGGCGCCGCTGAGCCGGGCCAATATCCGGCTCAATGACGTGGTACGCGCCAGCGGGGTGGCCAGCACGCTGAGCAGCGACGCGCCCATCGTGGTGGAGCGGCCAGAGTACTTCGGCTCGCCCAACGCGGCGCGCATCGCGGGCGCGGACGTGTTCGGGCGCAACGGCGTGGCCCCGCGCTGGAGCTTCCCCGGCGGTGAGACGGGAGGGCTACGCGAGTTCCTGCTGTTCTACAATCCGTCCGCCGCGGCGATCCCGGTGAACGTCACGCTGTACGGGAGCGACGGGCGCGTCAGGACGCGGCGGGTGACGCTGCCGGCGGGCCAGCGATTCACGCTTGACGTGGGGCAAACCTTCCGGGGCCTGGCCACGGACCACGGGCTAACCGTGCAATCGCTCGACGGCCAGGGCTTCGTGGCCGAGCAGAGCGTCTTCGCGCCCGACCACACCACCCTCTACAGTACCCAGGGTCTGGCTCAGTAGTCCGCAACAGTCGCCAGCGAACCAGCGAAGGGTGTGCCCCGAGATTGTGATCGTGCGTGCCGACAGCCTGACCTTGAAAGGTCATGGCAGGGACGGACCTTAAAAGGTCTGCGGGGGAGTTCTGCGCGCTGCGCTACGACGGGGTGACGGGCCGGCACAGACCCTTCAGGGTCCGTGTTCTGCCATGACCATTTATGGTCAGGTCGCGTCTCACAATCTCGGGGCACACCCACCAGCGAACGTCGACCTTGACGAAGATCCCTCCATCGCGTAGGCTAAGGACGATTTTGTTGAGTTGAGGAGAGGGTACCCATGGGTTCGTTCGTCCGCTAACAAGCCGGTATCGGCGTCGGTTGCACCACGGATAGCGCGCGTTGCCGTCGCGTTCCTACAGCCTATCTACGTAGGGACAGGCGGCTGGCGCCTATGCCATGTGCATGGGCGCTTTGCCGATGGAGTGGACGAACGACGATGACTACTGTTCGAGCAGGCCGCGCTTTGTCCCGCGTGAGTTGATCCTGCCGTACCTCGTCTCCGTACGTAAGCCGCCATCGGTAGCGATGGCGGCTTTTTGTCATGTTGTGCGACGAACATTGCCAAGGAGTAGAGGCATGGAAAACATGGACGGATTGACAGCATATCACGACCGCGTTGGGCGGGAATACGACGAAAACGACGAGGCCGCGCGCCTCGACCGCGAGGACCCCATCGAGTACGCCATCACGACGCGCTACCTGCAGCGATACGTCCCCGACGGCGCGATCGTGGCCGATATTGGCGTTGGCGGCGGGCAGTACAGTGAGCTGCTTGCCCGTCGCGGCTGCCGCGTCCACCTCGTCGACGTCTCGCAACGCCTGCTCGACACCACGGTCAGCCGTCTCCAGGCCGCCGGACTGGGGGAGCGGATCGCCAGTGTCCAGCGGGCCTCGGCCGCCGACCTGTCGCCCCTGCCCGACGCCGGCTGCGATGTCGTGCTGTTGCTCGGCCCGCTCTACCACCTCCTGACGACCGAGGAACGTCGGCGCGCCGTGACGGAGGCGGCGCGCATCCTGCGGCCCGACGGCATGGTCTTCGCGGCCGGCATCAACCTGTTGACGTTCCTGCGGGACATCATCCACAACGACCCGGAGGAGTTCGCGCAGCGCCGCGACTTTTTCCTCGGCCCGCTCCCGCGCGACGGCAACCTCACGAAGCCTGACGGACAGACGGCCACGATGCACCTCACCACCGTCGGAGAGTTGCGGGGCGACCTCGGCGTGGCGTTCGAGGAGGTGACCCTGGCTGGCGTGGAGTCGTTCGCCAGCAAGAGCGCCGAGGCGCGGGCCTATCTGCGGGCCTCGCCCGAGGCAAAGGAGGTCCTGCTCGACCTCGTCGAGCGCACGGGCACGACCCTGGAGGGCCTCGGAGTGACCAGCCACTACCTCTACATCGGCCGGCACAAAACAAGGAGACATGTATGACCGTGCAACGGTTGACCTTCAGGCGCTATCACGACGCGGACCATGACGCCGCCTGGTCCGTCTTCGCCGCGGGCACGGCGCAACTCGGGTTCCAGAATGGTCCCTGGGACGACGATATGCGCCACATCCCCGCCGTCTATCTGGAGCCGGGGGGCGAGTTCATCGTCGGCGACGATGGCGGGCGCATCGTGGCCATTGCCGCGTACCGGCGCGAGGCGGACGGACGAGCATCGGTGCATCGGGTGGCGGTGCATCCCGACGCGCAGGGGCGCGGCGTTGGGCGGACGATCATGGCCGACCTGGAGGCGAGAGCCCGACAGGCGGACATCGCCGTCCTCCACCTGGACACGTCGATTGGCCAGATCGCCGCCCAAAGGCTGTACGCCGCTTGTGGCTACGAGCAGGTCGGCCGCATCGTCCAGAGCGGTGTCGAGTGCATCCTGTATGAGAAGCGGATCGCGATGGATAACGAAGGACAGACGGATGGAATCTTCTAACGGCCTTGGGTTGTCTCGTGGTAGGGATGACGCGACGATGCCCTGTTGTCACCTCCCTGTTCCGACGCTGGCCACCCTGCGCCGTCCTCCGCGTCGTCGTCGGGAGAGCTGAGGAGCTGCGCGAGGAGCGTGTCGAAGCTGGCCAGCTGCGTCGGCGTGAGGGGTGCGAACGAGGCGGCGAAGACCCGATCGACGATCTGATCGCCGGCACGGCGTAGCGCGCGGCCTTTGTCGGTGAGGCGGTGGCGCACGGCGCGGCCGGGACCCGGAACCCGCTCGATGAGGCCGCGGTCGATCATGCGCCCGGCGAGCGTGCCGAAGGACTGGTCGCTCTGGAACGTCAGTTGGGCCAGGTCGTGCAGCGAAGCGTCGGGGTTTTGGTCGAGGTGGCGCAGGGCGTCCCACTGCACGAGGCTGATCCCCAGCGCCGCCAGGGCGGCGTTGAGCGCGCGGTGGTGGCGCATCTGCAGCCGCTTCACGGCCAGTCCGACATCCTGCAATGTTCTCGTCACGCCTCCCATCCTGCCGATCCTCATCAAGTTGCTTATTTCAACCTATTGATGTAAGCCTATTGTTCTCGTCACGCCTCTATCCTAGCCGATCCTCATCTTCACGGACAGCCCGACGTCCCGCAGCGTTCTCGTCACGCCCCCATCCCGGCCGATTATCATCACCTTGCTTATTTAAGCATATTGATGTAAGCTAGTTGATATGAGTGGTCCTATCGATTAACCCACTCGCCGCACCCACGCAGTAAGGAGACACCATGAGCGCCACCACGCCCACCACGCCCACCACGCCCACCACGCCCACCCTGACCGTCACTGGCATCGGCCCGGTCGCCGTCACAATCGACGACCGCGGCGAGGGGCGCCCCGTCCTGCTACTGCACGGCGGCGGCGGACCCCAAACGGTCGCCGGCTTCGCCGATCTGCTCAGCGCCACGGAGCACGCGCGCGTCATCACGCCCACCCACCCCGGCTTCGGCGGCTCCCCCCGCCCCGCCGACCTGCACAGCATCGCCGGGCTCGCCGCGCTTTACGCCGCGCTGCTCGACCAGCGCGACCTGCGCGACGTCATCCTCGTCGGCAACTCGATCGGCGGCTGGATCGCCGCCGAGTTGGCCCTGCTCGACAACACTCGCATCAGCAGCGTCGTCCTGGTCGACGCGGTCGGCATCGAGGTTCCGGACCACCCGGTCGCCGATTTCTTCTCCCTCACCGTGGACCAGGTCGCGCGGTTCAGCTACCACGACCCGGCCGTCTTCCACGCCTACGCCGCCACCCTCTCGGAGGCGCAACGCGCCGCGATGGCCACCAACCGCGCCGCCCTTGCCGTCTACGGCGGCCACCCGTCGATGGGCGACCCCACCTTGCGCGGCCGCCTGGCGGGCATCACCGTGCCCGCCCTGGTGCTCTGGGGGGACAGCGACCAGATCGTCGACCCCGACTACGGCCGCGCCTACGCCGCCGCCATTCCCGGCGCGCGGTTCCAGGTGCTCACCGCCACCGGTCACGTCCCCCAAATCGAAACCCCCGGCCAGCTCCTGCGCGCGGTCTGGGATTTCGCCGACACCCACGCCAGCGGCCGCCCCGCCCGCTGACGGAGGAGGGGTTCTACGTCCTGGACGGGGAGATCGAGTTCGCGGTGGGCGCCGAGACGGTCCGGGTGGGGGTCCGGGAGTGAGTCCTCTACCACGACCTGCACGAGTATCTGTCTAGGGCGCCAGTCGGACGGATCGTCTGGAGCGCCGTGAACTGCCAGGCACGCGATTACCCCAAGATCTCGATGCCGCTGCTCTTGGCATTGTCGGTCACCGTGCTGTAGCTGATCGTGATCTGACCGCTGCTAGTAGCCGTGGTCGTGAACGATTTGACGATCGCTTTATTGGCCCCGCCTGCTGAGACGTAGATGTCAAAATTAGTTAAGGCCGGAGTCCCGTTAATGCTGACGTTGAAGACGCGGCTGCCTGCTTTGCTCCAGTAGATCTCGGCGAAGTGCAGCCGCACCGTGTACGTGGCGCCCGCGTTCAAGTTGTTGATGGTGTAGGCGAAAGTATTGCCGAACCGCTCGCTCTGATAGACGGCCTGTGGCGCGGGAGTCGTTGCCGTTACGCCGCTGGTGTCTATCGTGTTGGCGTTGCTGTAGATAGAGCTGCCGCTGACGGCGTAGGCACTGTTCGCGGCCCCGGTATCCGCCACGAACGATCCCGAGGCAGCGCCACCCGAGTTGATCGCCAGGATTAGCCTGGGGGTCGGCGTCGGCGGAACGGGCGTGTTGGTCGGGGTGTTGGTAGCCGTGGGCGGGACAGGCGTGTTGGTCGGGGTGTTGGTCGGGGTGTTGGTCGGGGTGTTGGTCGGGGTGTTGGTCGGAGTATTGGTAGGCGTGTTCGTCCGCGTGGCCGTGGCCGTCGCCGTGGGTGGGACAGGCGAGGGCGTGTAGGTGGCTGTTGCCGTCGCCGTCGCCGTCGCCAGTGGCGTACTTGTACTGGTGGCGGTCGGCGGGACGGGTGTCCTGGTTGGGGCATTGGTGGCCGTGGGCGGGACGGGTGTCCTGGTCGGGGCGTTGGTGGCCGTGGGCGGGACAGGCGTGTTCGTCCACGTGGCCGTTGCCGTCGCCGTAGGTGACACGGGCGTGCTTGTCGCGGACAGCGCGGGCGTGCTTGTCGCCGTGGACGACGCGGGCGTGCTGGTCAGAGTATTAGTGGGCGTGCTGGTCAGAGTATTAGTGGGCGTATTAGTCCGGGTCGTCGTGGCCGTGGCTGCCGATGTCGTGGCAGTCGCGATCGTGGTCGATGAGGCCGGTGTGGTGGTTTGGGTAGTGGTGGTCACCGGTGAAACAGTCGTCGCGGCCGTGGGCGAACTGATCGCGCCAGAGGGCGTGGTATCCGTTGTCGCGGTGGCGCCGGTCGCCGTATTGGTGGTCGATGGGACGGACGTGCTGGTCGAGATACTGGTGGTCGTGGCCGCGACGGCCGTATTGGTGGTCGTGGCCGCGACGGCCGTATTGGTGGCGACGGTCGTGCTGGTCGCCGTAGTGGCCGTGCTGGTCGCCGTAGTGGCCGTGCTGGTCGCCGTAGTGGCCGTGCTGGTCGCCGTAGTGGCCGTGCTCGTCGCCGTCGCGGCCGTGCTCGTCGCCGTCGCGGCCGTGCTCGTTGCCGTCGCGGGGCTAGGCGTGCTCGTCACCGTTGGGGAGACGGGGCCAGGCGTGCCGGTGGTCGTGGCCGCGATAGACGTGGTACTCGACGTCGACGGGCCGGTCGTGGATGCGGCGGGGGTGCCGGTCGTGGATGCAGTGGGGGTGCTGGTCGTGGATGCGGCGGGGGTGCTGGTCGTGGACGGAGAGGACAGCGCGGAGTTGGTCGACGCGGACGTGGGAGGTGGGGCGGGCGTTGGGATGTCGTACCCGGTGCCCGTTTGCGGGTTGATCTGCGTGTGCGTCGTGTCGGTGAAGGTGGCTCCCCCCGCATAGAACGAGGTCAGCCCCGGATAGTGGTAGGTGATGGAGACGCCAATATGGTCGCCGTTGTTTCGCTGCGGGTACCCGTAGCTGCCGCACGGCAACGACCCATCGGCGGCGGGCGTGGCGTTCGGGTCGGGCGATACCATCCCGTTGTTAAACGTGTAGACGCAGGACTGGAGGGGATTCGAGCCGTCGTCTTTGTATAAGGTGACCCGCTGCAGGTTGTTCAAGTTCATGTTGTCCCCGCGCAGGGTCTCGGTGATCGTATTCAGGATCAGCGAGTCGGGGTTCGTCGCGCTGCTGCCCCGGGGCGGCGCCGACCCGTAGGCGCCCATCAGGCGGGCGCCCTGGCGCGACGCGTACATCACGCTATCCTGCGACGATAGGAGCTGCCCGATGTCGATCACGGCCAGCAGCAGCAGCACGAGCAGGGGCACGACGAGGGCAAACTCGACCATCGATTGCCCCCGCTCGCGCTCCCGTTCGTGTCCCCGGCGCCGGTCGATCCGGCGCGTATGCTGGCGCATCATGACTCCTCTTTTCTCGCGTGATCCGCGCGGCATTGGACGGCTACGACCCTATCCACCGTTGGGGAATTGCGCATCCCCGTGCGTATAATGCCCAACTGGCAACTGGCAACTGGCAACTGGCAACTGGCAACTGGCAACTGGCAACTGGCAACTGGCAACTGACAACTGACAACTGACAACTGACAACTGACAACTGGCTTACTGTGTGAGGTGCGGCGGGGTATCGACGACGGATACCTCCCAGGTGGTGCGGTTGGTGATGTTGCCCGTCCCCTGGTTGGTGTACTGCACATACCAGAAGTCCTGGTTGGGATTGAGCGGATGCCCTTGCCCGTCGGTGGGATTGTAGGTCGCATCATCGTAGTTGTCCGGAATCTTGGTGAACAGGTAGACCCAGCGGCCGTTATAGGGCCGGTAGTTGGGATGGCTCACGCAGTCCGCCTGTCCCTGCCAGCACAAGTTGTAGTTCTCGTAGGTGATCGGTGTGCTCGAGGGGACGGAGTTCCCGGCGGCGCTCGCCGTTGCCTGCGCCTGCGCCGTCGCCGTTGCCTGCTCCGCGATCCATGGCGCGAGTTGTCCCGATGGGATGGCGGGCGGCGTGGGCGTCAGGTACGAAGGCGCGTAGTCGGCCGGGTTGGAGCAACTCGTGTTGTGCAGGGGATCGAACGGATTGTCTTCGGCCACCGATTGTCCATACGCCGCCGAGTTGGGGGGCGAGATGCCAAGGGCAACCGACTGATCGGGCGACGGACACTGTGAGGGGCTGGAATAGAACGGGTAGTTCGCTCCCATCAAGCCCGCGCCAGTCACGCTGCTGAACTGAGCCGTGGCAATACTGACGCCCCCCGAAGTGACGGCCATGCCCGCTAGCAGCGGGCCGGTAGGGAGCGTGTATGGCCCAACCGAGATTGTCTGACCGCCGTCGGTCGATCCGTACACCATCACCGAACCGTTAGACCTGCTGATTTGCAGAGTTAGCGTCCCCGTGTAGAGGGTGTAGGACGACAACCCACTTGTCAGACCGTTAGCCGCCGAACGGTACTGCACCCCAACATAGTGGCTGGGAGTCACGCCAACGAACAGATTGGCGGCCCCGGGGTCCGAACTGGTGCGCAGCATCAGCCCTGCTTTCGCTGACTGGTTCTGGTTTGGCTGCCAGTTGACGGTCGCGGTTATGCTACCGTCGCCCTGCATCGTCTGCCAGACGTAGTGGAAGCTATCAGTCGATCCTCCACTAGCCGAGACCCCAATATCGGGGCCCGGACCGCTCACCGTGTACGTCGACGAGGTGTCGTCATACGATTGGTTGCCCGCGGGGGTCGGGATCGGATAGCCGATGTCCGCGCAACTCCAGCCCGCCACGCAAGGGACATCCGTGCTCGTGGGCGCCGCGAGCACACTGGCGGGCAGCAAGCCTACGTCCGAGCGCGTCAGGTGCAAGGCCGCGACTCGCATGGTCGGCCCGTGTGCGGGCCGCGGAGGCGCGGCCGCCATAATTGGCATGGGCGGCGGCAGGAGCAAACCTACTTCTACTGGTATAGGGGTGTTGGTTGGCGTCGGCGTGAACGTCGGCGGGACCGGAGTTGGCGTGTTCGTCGCCGTGGGGGCTGGGGTGAAGGTTTGGGTCGGCGTGCTTGTAGGCGCGGGCGTCGCCGTGTTGGTCGCCGTGGGCGGGATGGGCGTGTTGGTCGGCGTGGGCGTGATCGTCGGAGTGTTGGTGTTCGTGGGCGTCGGCGTGATCGTCGGAGTGTTGGTGTTCGTGGGCGTCGGCGGGAGAGGCGTATTCGTCGCCGTTGGTATCGCGGCCTGGGTCGCTGTCTGCTGTGCCGCTGCCGTCCGCGTTCCAGGCAGTGTCGTGG
>JAABUQ010003226.1_pt1 | contig 30451 bp, 37 predicted proteins | sample 5560001 | NCBI WGS metagenome assembly JAABUQ01 (sample SAMN10711888, study PRJNA513371) | rock metagenome | isolation source: Antarctica rocks | place: Antarctica: Victoria Land, Finger Mt nord | collected 2015-12-18 | reverse complement strand
ATTCATTTAATTCATTTAATTCATTTAATTCATTTAATTCATTTAATTCATTTAATTCATTTAATTCATTTAATTCATTTAATTCATTTAATTCATTTAATTCATTTAATTCATTTAATTCATTTAATTCATTTAAAATTTAAGAGAAAACCTAAACCAACTTAATTGGGTTGGGTTTGACCTAACTTGTTCCGAAGCGTAGTCGTACACCCATATAAGATATGAAAGAAGGGTGCTATCCTGATGCTATGTAGCCGACGCGGTTATTCTAGATTAAGGTAGGCAAGATAGAAAGTAATTACTTCTTGAACATAGAAGAAGTTACTCCTCGAATTTCGAACAATATCATGTTATAAAGGACTTGACATCGTGCTTTCTATCCACTGCAGGATGCTGCCTGAGCTCTAATTGAAGGTCAGGATCCTGAGTATAAACTTTGAGACCAGCGACACATATCGCGGCCCATTGCTCCGTGACATCGTCATCATCTTTATCTTCGCTCGCCACGCTGCTTCCATTCCTTTCGTCCCTTGCCACCTCCTTATTAACCTTGCTGCTGGCTGCAACGATTCGCTTGGCTCCAGCCGTTTCCCGTTCTCGGCGCGCATGTTTTGCCCTCAAAGCCGCAAATCCCAGACCTTTTGCATGAGCGATATCATAGTGTGCGCCTAATTGCATCAATTTTGAGCGTTTGGTTTCAAAATTATTCCGAATGACGTCTGTCACAGCTAAGTCTCCTTTGACTCTTGTGGTCGAGATCCTAATTCTCATGGTGTAGCCGCCGGCCTTAAGATATCGTTCTCCGGATACGCTCCTTGGTGCCTCGTAGTTCCCACGGCTATGCATGATGTGTTCATCTTCGCCAGCTTTACATAGGTGAAAGTGCAACTGGAAGTAATATTGTCCGGTCAAGCCCCTATAATATCGATCGTCGAGCTGTAATGATCAATTCTTAACTATCTTCATATTATTATTGGACGTCCAAGACTCACCTGGCTTAGAGAGATGACGACCAATCCCTCTTTCTGAAGCGCAAAGGAGAAGTATGTATCTTGAACATCGTTGTCGGGAGCAACCTGAGCGGCTTTAGCTTTCATGTACTTCGAGATGGGCGGGCAATACCGTACGTCTAAGGCAGTCCAGAGTTGCGCGATTCTCCACTCTGGACCAAAAACTCGAATTCGATCAAAATACATGAACTTCCGGAGGAGATCATGGTCTAAATGTATTTGGATAAGTACTGACACACGCAGCAAACCTACAGAACATCGACCTACATGATATCCAAAACAACTGCCGAAAAAGTTAGCATCCAGCCATCTCTAATTACAGCCATGGGTAAATATTACGTCTTTCTTAGAGAAAGAATGATCTAGCCTGGACATCCATTCATGAGTCCACTCCTTCGATTTGTCAGACCAAGCACCATCCCAGTCGTCCCCTTGATTGTGAATGCTTCTAGAGATTTTTAGCACCGACTGATTTCAAGTATGCTATTCACATACCGGAGGAGGACGAGTCTCTCCCCATAGCCCTCGTACGTTCTGACGATAGGTCTACCAATGCGAGCCTTGACACTACTCTGCGTCCAATCGTCTCTTTCGTAAGGCTCCGTCCGAACAGAAAGCAAGTATCCTGTGGTCACATTGGTTAATTCATGTTTCCAGAACAGGTCTTTATCCATGATGTCCTTGGTATGGAACTGGGTGCAGACACCTCCGGTCAAGTCCTCGAGAGCGTCACTAGGTCTCACTAAGTCCGAGGAACCAAGGTAAGTGATAGTCCAAGACATACCCAGGATTTCCCCATCTCAGAGCGTCATAATCACCGTGTGCTTTAGCATACGCTTTTTCAAGGAGGGGTAGCCAAGTTTCGTTGGGGTCCCGACATTGGGAGAAGTAGAGTGCTCCAGAGCCGGTTTGAAACTGTTTTCGATAGCGATCGCGTACATCGACGTGAGGATCATATACGTTGGTGTACATGGCGTTCCATTTGACGTTCTCGATATTATCGGCTGTAAGGTAGAGGTTGTCATCGATGATAGAATAAATCCAATCGGCGTCTTGTTGAAGCGCGAAATTATACTGTTTGCATTCAAAGTGGCAAGGTTTCTGCTCCAATTAGTCCAGCTTCGCCACGTTGTGAACATTAAACGAACATTCCTAGAGTTGACAACAGTAATTGCAGTCGACCATAGTGACCATTCACTAGACGTCGGGCTTCTACCAAGCGATCACTCTGATTGCGCCATCTAATCTTCCAGAATGCATCTCGCGCAGCGTTCCCTGATCCATTCGCCGAGAGGCTGGCTGCGTATGTGGATACACTATTTCGCACATGCTCAAGAGTCCGCCGACAACTCTCGATTTCTTTTTTCAAGGCCTTCAAATCAACATCCTTTTCGTGCGGCTCGCTGAGGTTCTGTATTTGCACCAGGAGGTTGGCCAGAGATGTGAGTTCGTCATCGAGGCCCTGATATCTAAAACGGGATGACTGTGTAAGAACAGTGTATGGATGACCTTGATCTACTTACTCGGGGGCAGATCCCTTCGAGATTTCGGAGTCAGCCACTTCCTTTTGGAGGACAACGTTTGAGTAATGGCGTGAATTACCCCCTAGCGGGATTTGGCAAGCTACCGAAAAACAAGTAATCCGCAGAAATATACATGCAAAAATCTGTACTCTCTGAACTATTGTTTCCCGGTAACCTAGCAATCCCCGCTGAGGGTAAATCATGAAATGACAAATCAGAAGGGCCAATACTCCCGTAACAAGTCTTATAACCCAGGACACTGCATGGATTGGGGGACAATGACTCCGAAAAATCGCTTACTCGACTTTCGCTCAGTGCTTGCACCAGTTGCCGTACAATCTCACAGACGGCAATGATGTCTCCGACCGATCCGAAGGTAAGGCCGGACATCCCTATGCAACCAAAGAGGTAGCAAGGTTGCACTTAGTGTAGTGTAGTGTAGTGTAGTGTTAATGGACTCCCATCTCTTATACAGGTCAAGAAACGTATGGGAAGTAATCTGATCGATACTATTACGCTGGATATGTTGAGATTGGATAGGATGAGCGTGGACAGGCGGCCTTGCCCAATCAAACAAAGCGAGTCGATGTTGTAGTGGTTGCCAATCTAAAAGTTGGAATTAGTGGATGAAATTTCGGCAGCTGTCAGCTTTCTAGCGTGGACCCTTGCTGCAAGAAGGCGCTTACGTGATGCCTTAGGTTTACAAGGGGCCAACAAGGGACGGCAAAATCCGAATACCGAAGATTAATCGCTAGAAAGCGACCGTCTTGCAAAACTTATAGCACAGTCAGGATTGATACAAACAGCTCGAAAGAAGAAGGAACGAATGCTTAAAGATTTGCTATACTATACGATTTTTTTCAAAGTTTTTCGTCCCTATATATACTATTCCAGATAAGTGACCCTTAAACACAGATGTATTTCCGAGTTCTTCCCTGCAGCCAGAGTAGCGGGAGCTTGGAGATTCATACCGTCCCCCAAGAGGGTCCGCGCTGCTGAATCAGCCTTTCCTCTGCTATTGTTTCCGCAAACATTTAATTTCTTGCTCTGTGCATCTTTCAAAACCAGAGAACGTGCTGTTATTGCGATCAAAGAAAATTTGCAATACAGATTTTACTTCGTGGGCTTCTAATTTTGATGTGATTTGTCCCCATAGGGTACGATGGACCATGCTAGTGCTGGAGAGACTCTCACAAACCTCGAAACCCGATCTGAAGTAAGTAATAATATGGAGCGACCAAAGCGATCGGGCCCAGGCATGGCGGATGATGGAGGTGCGTCTGAGAGTGACGAAAGTGAACGACAACGCACTGAACGGCTTGGAAGAGAAAGGCCGGCAAAACTCAAGTCTATAGGAGCGGAGATATTCTTTTGTTACTCTATCATCGCTTCGCAATTCATGGCCGTAAGTTGCTCTGGCACCAAGGTTTGATAATCCTCTCGTACAGTATTGACTTTGATGGAGGAATACTTTGTGTCTGGTTTTAACGTCATTCTTCCGACCCTCCTTGTCAGGCTCGATATTCCTCAAACTGGAGCAGTCTGGCCAGCGGCCGCTTTTGCCCTCGTCACGGCGGCGTTCCTCTTACCGTTCGGTCGTCTCTCAGACAAGTATGGCGCCTACCCGATCTTCATCTTTGGATTGACGTGGTTCTGCGTTTGGTCCGTCATTGTGGGATTCTCGATTAACGAATTGATGCTAGACTTTTGCCGTGCTCTTCAAGGCTTAGGCCCGTCAGCCTTTCTACCCTCGGGAGTTGCCTTGATGGGCAACATGTATCGACCGGGACCACGCAAGAATTTAGTCTTCAGCCTCTACGGCGGCTCAGCACCTTTAGGCTTCTTCTTTGGAATCTTCATCGCAGGTTTGACAGGGCAGTTCTTACGATTCGGTTGGTACTTCTGGATAGGTGCAATACTACTTTCTACAACTACTGTGGCTGCTATGTTGACAGTACCGAATGATTTCCAAGAACATAAAAAGATGAAGGTCGAAATGGATTGGCTGGGATCGGCGCTCATCGTCTCAGGGTTAGTCCTGGTAGTCTTTGCACTTACTGACAGCGCTGGAGCACCCAGCCAGTGGAGGACGCCATATATCTATACTCTGCTTATCCTAGGCTCTTTACTCCTTGGTCTCGCTGTTTACGTCGAAGGTTTCGTGGCCAAGAACCCCCTTCTGCCATTCGACCTGTTCTGTATACCATATATCAACCCTCTATTCATAGCCCTTTTCTTCTCATATGGCTGCCTTGGAACATTCCTTCTCTATGGGACACTCTACATGCAAGATATCTTGGGGGCCAGTCCCTTACAGGTTTCCGCCTGGTTCAGTCCCATGTGCGTAGGGGGGATCCTCATCTCGATCCTAGGTGGTTACTTCCTCCATCTCGTTCCGGGGACGTTGCTGGTAGTCGCTGCCGGGCTTGGCTGGATAGTACCATCGGTCCTTTTTGCGGTAGCTCCCCCTGGAGCGAATTACTGGGCCTACGTCTTTCCATCGATGGTCTGTGCCACAATCGGAATCGACATCACTTTCAATGTGGCCAACATCTTCATCACAACGAACCTCTCATCAAAGCGACAGGGTCTCGCCGGCGCATTGATCAATAGTCTCCTTTATCTTGGCATTTCAGTTCTGCTCGCTTTTGCAGGCTTCGTACAGACGGAAACAGCGAGTCTCGGATTGAAAAGAAGCTACCAAAGCGTGTTTTGGTACCAACTTGCCTGCGCTACGACAGCTTTGGTCATCATGGCTGGTTTTGTGAGGCTTCGAAAGGCGGAAAGTGGCTTGACCATTGATGAAAAGCAAGCGCTTGCAGCGCATAGTACGCCGGTGCTATTCAGGGCCAGAACATCTTGAAGTTCGGATGCACACCGTTGCCCTGACACGCTATCGCATTTTCCGACAGAAGCTATATCCTGACAAGAGATGTTGACTTTGTCAAGTTAAGTCGTCATAACAAAATTGGTTGAAGACAGGCCTTCTATCGATCTTCCTTGTGAGACGCCTGAATATGAAGCTCGAGCCCAGCTCACGCTGCCGCGTAGCTAGATGCCAATCCCTTTTAGGGTTTAGTGTGCCTCAACTGTCACGTCCACACATTTCGAGGGAACCCCTATTTGATCATTAACGAATCCGACTGCGACAAAAGGAAGTTGAGTCGGATGCTTCAACTCCCGTTCAAAAGCCTGCAGACCCTTGATTTCAGTCTGTTTCTCCTTATCACCAAGCATCTCGATGTAGATTGAGAAGGCGGTGACCAGATGCCAAGAATTGGTTCAAGAGAAAGGACTAAGGGTCGAGTCTTTCGACCCTCCATCGCTGATCTAGAGTAGTAGCGTAGGGCATGTCTATGATAGAGCTCTGGCGAGACCCGTTACTCCGTACGCTTCACTCAGCTGGCTCAAAACAAAGCCACCATTATCACGACACAACTCATAAAACACTAGCAAGTCGTGAGACGCCTGATGTCTGTCTGCAAAGCACGGGCGCGGAGATGACTTATCTTCATACTCCTCCTGGATTAGACCCCTGCTTTGTCATAGGACATGCTGGATGTTTGCAATATGCACGACGCTTTGTAATAGAGACCTTTTTCATGCCGGGAGGATGGTCGCAAGTTGCGGTAAAAGTATCATGTCCTAGTCCCTGGGCATAAGAAACCATCCACCTGTCCGCGAAATGGGTCTACACATCCATTTTCGCGCCTTTCAAAGCGCATAAAGTGTGTGAATCCCAATCAACTAAATTTTTAATCTAGGAAAAAGAAAGTTTCTCGCCTCCTAATCCTTCCCATAATGCCTCTCCCTTCTCAGCAAAAAGCCATCGTGATCAAGAGTCACGGAAACGCCCAACTCATTTCGGACGCTCCAATCCCAAAACTTCGCGATGACTTTATCCTGGTCAAAACCGTCGCCGTCGCCATCAATCCGACCGACTGGCAACACGTTGACGGTGAGGGCCAATTGGGCGTCACAGTTGGTTGCGATTATGCTGGCACAGTGATGGAGGTAGGTTCAAACGTGGGGAAAATTATCAAGCCGGGCGCTCGAGTCTGTGGCTTTATTCACGGGAGCAATGGCGATAACCATGAAGATGGCGCTTTCGCTGAGTATGTCACTGCGAAAGGCGATTTGCAGATCCCCATTCCGAATGGTGTGAGCTTCGAGGAAGCCGCAACGTTGGGTGTAGGCATGTACGACGTTTCTCCACCCCCATGTTGTGACGAATATTGGAGCTGAAGAGATATGGCTGTAGCACTACTGTCGGCCAGGCTCTCTACCAATCACTAAAGCTACCGTTACCGACCCAACCGGCCCAGCACCCGGTGCCACTGCTCATTTACGGTGGCAGCACTGCCACTGGTACTCTTGCCATCCAATTCGCAAAGCTGCAAGACTCCCCCAACAGATCACACCTAGAAAGACTGCAAATGACTAATTCAAGGAAACTCTCAGGTCAAACTTAACCGTTATCACAACATGCTCACCGCGAAACTTTACCCTGGTCAAGAATCTGGGAGCCGATGAAGCTTTCGACTACAATGATCCCAGCTGCGGCCGCACAATCCGCGAATGCACGGCTGACAAGCTGAAGCACGCCGTGGACACCATTTCCATCGACGCGAGCGCTAAATTGTGCGCTGACGCCCTTTCCACTAGCGGCGGCATCTACAGCGCTCTTGAGCCAATTGAATGCCCACGAAATGATATTGAGAGTAAGAATACACTGGCGTACTTGGCCATTGGGGAGCCCCTGACCGACTACGGCCGGGCGGCGAGTAAGGAAGATTTCGATTTCGGCGTCATGTTCTGGGAGCTGGCGGGACAGTTGCTGGAGCAAGGGAAGTTCAAGGTGCATCCGCCGAGCGTGCAGCCGAACGGGTTGAAGGGAGTTTTGGACGGGATGCAGGAAATGAGGGAAGGGAAAGTTAGTGGGGTGAAATATGTTTACAGAATTGCTGATACGCTGTAAGATGCTTGACCTGGCATGCCAGTGGGTAGGATTGCCGTTGAATCAACCCTCATTGGCTAATAGTAATTTCTTAATTCTAGGTAGGCTAAGGCACTTGGAAGCAGCCGCCCTGAAACAGCGCCTGAAATATTAATGCTCGGCCGAAAAGCCTGTGTGATTGCACAAGACGCTGTGGCGACTTTGTCCGAGGACCAAAAGGCGTAGTACTAGTATTGGCTTGTTACCAATCATAAGCCACAGTATCAGTACGAGTTCGTCCAATAGATATGTGAAATGATTCGAAATGTTGGGTGACAGTGAACTCGACGATTACTGTACTCTAATTTTTCATAGCGGTGAAAAGGCTTCACAAGAGCGGCATTGTACGAGGCAGCCAATTCAGGCTCCCACCTGCTGTGCCCCTGTACTGCCCTATAATGCTCCCTCTTGTTCCCTCTTGCTCCCTCGCTGCTCCCTCAGTGCTCCCTCAGTGCTCCCTCGGTGTTCCCCCCTGCTCCCTGATTACTCCACCTTGCTCCCTTACTGCTCTCTTTAAAGCGGCCTTGCTCCTTTTCCCGGACGGAAACGGCAATTTCCAATCCTAACTTCGGGGTGTATATAATATATATATATACTCCATGTGGGAGGAAAACCAAAATGATCATGATCCAGATACACAAATATCCATCCCGACAACTTACCAAAAGAAACCACAGGCCACGAACACGAAATGTCAACAAGGCACCCTTCCCCAACAAACACAATCCTCAACTGAGCTTCCCTCGTGCATCATTTACAACAGTCTCGGGGAAAGCGCAGGAGGATCTGGAGTGGGGTCTAACAGATGGAAAAACTAGGTGTGGGGAAAGTAGATTTCGAGATGATGGAATTGAGACCGAAAGAAGGGTTGTGAGAGGCAGAGATATGGCTTTGAAAGGGTTGATTGGTCGACGGCGGAGGGATTCGAGTGTGTGATGGCTTGAGTATGTTGATGGTAGAGGGTTGGAGGTGTGTGGAGTGTGGTGGCAAGGCTGTGTGTAAAGGAACTGATGGGGCTGGTGAGTTGTAGGGAAGGGAATTGACGGGTGGTGCGGAATGAAAATGTAACACCAAGGAAGAACAGGAGAAGTGGTATGGGAATAGGGAACGAGTCTTGATTAGAGTGGTCAAGAGAATGAAGTGGATGGTTGGAAGCGAACGGGAGCTTGATTTGTGGAGGTATGGTGTGAAGTAAAATCCTCTTTGCTATATCTATAGGTTTTTGAGACATTCAGACATTCACGCGACCCAAATATGCACGCTATACCTGGAGCTCGCGACCAGTTGTCGAAGGTCTGAGTACTGCCCGAGAGCTATTGCATGAGGAAATGGAAGAAAAAATATGCCAGAAAAGAGAAGCTGATGGAGGGATGCCGCCGACTCTGAGGACTCGTTAAAGGTCTGCCTTACTTGCACGAAGTGTGGTATGCTGTAGACGAGCCTCAGATGACGCGATAAGCGTCGTAGATGACTGCCCTTAAAGTCAGCCTGCAACATATCAGCCCTCTGCCAGAGAAGCGACGTACTCTCAGTGCCCCTGCGGATCCCACTCCCAACCCACATGCCGGTGTTCAAATGCAGATACCTGGTGTCACCAGTCTCCATCTTGACGAAGATGCGGTACGAGTAGGTCTTGGGATCAACCTCATCAGCATGGGAAGGATCTTCGAGCTTCTCGAGCACATCGCGAGGACCGACACGCCAGCCTTCGTTCTTGACGGCGATATATGCAGGAGGGTGATCATGAGTTTGGAGGAGGTAGTTGCTGTCGAGGTGGGTGGAGAGGTCGGGAGCGACGAGCTGTGAGTCCTGTCCGCCGGGCTAGAGAGAGTGAAGCCAATCAGCGATGTGATAATAGATCAAGGTGAGCGAGGGTGAGCTTACAACGATGGTACCCTTGCCCCAGCGACCATTCCAGTGTCCAGACACATAGCCAATCCAATTTCTTTGCCCCCAGATGCCTGGGCCCACGGGGATACGGGGACCGAGCTGGATGCTCATTTGGAAATCTCTTTCGAGAACGGGCTTGGGAATGGGAAAGGACCTGGACGCGCTCGAGTCGCCTTGGAAGCCGCTCAGCATGGTTTCATGGTCGCGTTTCTTGGGAGGCTTGGCTGGGGTGGTGACGGGAGTCGGTCCGTTGATAGATTCATGTAGGATGGGGTTTTCAGGGTTGTGCTCTTTCATTGCGCTGAGGTATGCCGGACACTCGAGGAGATGTTGGCGTTGGCGAGAAGTATTCTTGGCACGCACGGATTGACAGTAGATGCATTGTGCTGAAAGGCACTTGGTGTAGGTGATGATGTTAGTAAATGACAGGGTTAGGGAATTATGATGGAGAAAGTGTGTCAGGATGGGAGATGAACAGACCTTGTCCGATTCCTTCGCGCGAAACTCGACGAAGGCGGCGTGGACGTCGCCATCACCAATTCTGCCCATCCTCATTTGGGAAGTGAGTTGATTTCGTTATAGTGTTTTGTATTTGGGTGTATTGTCGGCGGTCGATACGAAGGTTAGCGGGTTGGAAAGAAATCTGGGAATAGATCCGTATTCTGTAATTTCAGGAGGCTGGGTTGAAAAGTGGAGCGGGCTGGGGCTGTGGAGAGGGGTGGAGGGGCCGTCTTGGCGGTTTTAAAACAGCTTAGATCGCCCGCTTATCAAACTAGCTCGACGCCAATACCTTCCTTCCCATACTTACCGTCTTCCGCTTTGATTTTCAACCTCGGCTTTGATGGATACATACCAACATTCCCTGTTACATCAGGTATTGCACTTCCCGAGCCGTAATCTTTGTCAGTACTATAGCCTGGGAAAAGTCGGAAGGACAAGCCCATTGAAAAAATGGTGCCGTAAAAAGGAAGAGGTGCTCACATTATTACTGTTTCAAACCCCTCTAACAAATGATTCGTATGGAAAAGGTGTGGTGGGGTTGGAGACTGAAATGGGAAGCTGTTTGGCCCAGAGACAATCATCATTAACCTAAACAATACTATCCTACCGCCAGTCGAAGCTACACTGTGAGAGACACATTCAAGTCGCTCCGGTCCATACAATTCCATCATCAACGACATGAAAGAAGGACAATCATCAAAGCCATCGCACTTATCCAGCAAACGTTCAACGCCCATCAATCCCTCGTCCACTACCCTCCGCACTCTTTCCACCTCTCCGACCCCATCGCTCCATCAAGCGCTATCCTTCCCCCTCTGCCCACAAAAGAACCCTAACCCCCCGTTCACAGTCTTGAAAGTAATCACACTCCCCTTGGGGAAGAAAAACACATCCCCCTTCCCCGCCTTCACACTCTGCCCGCTCTCATCCGAGATCTCAAAATCCCCGTCAACAATGATCTTCATTTCGTCGTAGGTGTAGGTGTAGACCAAGGGCTGGCCTTTATCGAGGCGGTAGAAACCAGCGCTGATGGGCTTCTCGGGTGAGAGGTGTTCTCTGTCGAGGGACTAGGTTAGTGATACGCGACGGGGAAAGAGGTGCTAGATTGGGGGAAGGTCATTCCGAGACTTTGCGGAGGGAGGCTTACGAAGAGAAGACGTCGGCGAGGTATGCATTGTCATTTGCGATGAGAGGCAGGGTTTTGACAAATTTGGTCTGCGCATCACCGTAGTGCTGGAATGTTTTTGGGCCTGCGGAACCCATGGCTACTGGCTTTGTTGATTTTTCGGAAGTGGTGTTGGGATTTTTGCTTTTGAGAGCGCTGAGGAGAGAGCCCATTGATGTTAGTCTCTAGCGAGAATAGATTGTCTTGCTGCAGGAAAGATGGAGAGAGATTGTGTGAAAGAGCAAATGGGCTTCTCACCTACTTATTCTGCAGGAAAGGCTCCGATGTCGTGGTGGAAACTACTGGTTTTCTGGTGAAGATGGTCTAATGCAGGAAGAACGATAAGAAAGAAACGGCGAGGACTGGCTAGTATACATAACGTGTGGCGGCAAAAGGTGCAGACGCATGCTATTGGCGTCGTGGACCGTTTAACTCTATGGGGAAGGGTCTCGATGGAAGAGCGTTGCATGAAAATTGATCCCGAGTGTCTCCGACTACACAGTATTACTAAGTGAAAGGCACCCCCAGTCCTCCTTTTTACCTTGACGCGTGTTTGTGATGGTTTGCAGATAAGATGAATACCATTGTTAAGCCGCCAGAGATTGAGTGTGTAGAGCACTACAAGGAGAGAGCGAGGGATGTTTTTTCCTTTCTGGGCCAAAGTTGCACGGAGGCGGAACCGCCGAGGGTTCGCTTGCAGACCCCTTTTCTCTACCATGGGAGTACGGTATTTGGCTCATTTGCAGAAACTGCTCGCGGATCCCACACTTCTTGCTGAAGGCAGGATGTCCAACTTCAAAAGTTGTGCTATACTACGTTCAGATGGTGCTGTTGAGGAGATATCAATGCAAGGAACATGAAGTCAATATGGAGACTACGTAGGGCTGGTAAATTGAGATAAATAGCATCCCAAGCATCAAACGTCCAGAGATGATATGATTCCTACGTAACCAAATCCTAGAGCACAGCTGACTTACGACAGGATAATATTGCCGGAAAGACACGGGCTTGGGTGATCTAACGCCAGGACGCCTCGCTTTATAAAGGAAAGAAGGAACCCCCCAGAGTGATCATAACGCTGAAGAGCAACAGAATGTCCAATGTCAGACCCGAAATCAATTCATGTCATATCTGTTAAAGTCGGGCGCAGTGGCACAAGTCATTAGGCTTTCGTTAATGGATACTTCATCCAAGCAGAACTAGTTGGGGTCAGCTTATGTCATTTGGTATGAGAAAGGAACAACACCCACTTTCCCAATCCCATTCCTTCATGATCGTACCCCAGTGCAGTCTCCCTTTGACCGTAAAGTCGTGGTCGATCCTACGTGTAAGATCCATTGAGTTCCACCTAGGTTCCTCTGGCTTCGGGAACATTGGTGGGAGATAGGTTGGGTTTGAAAGACTTTGCCGATTATTGTCGCTCGAGGGCTCGGAGACGTCTTGGACGTCTTCAGACTTAGTCACCAAATGCGCAGTGGCTTCTGTCGGCGAGATGCTCGCCTGTGTAGGCGAGACGGATGCGATGCATGGCCTGGCGGCTTTGTCCCGTCGGTCCCACACTTCTTTCGTAACATCCCAACATCGGTCGAGGCTTCCAAGGTGCATTCGATCGATCATATCAGTCCACCTGCCTCTGACGAATTTACGGTTATCCTCGCTGACGGCCTCGCAACCGGCAATGAAAAGGGGAAAGATATGAAGGATGATAGCACGAGAACTTGTTGGCACGCAAGCCAACTCAAACAACGCTTCTTCCGCTAAAAAGGTTGGTTTCTTCGAACAGATCATGGGAACAGCTTGGTAGAGGAGGAGAAGTGTAACCAATCTGTAAGCTTCTGCAGTGTTTTTGAGATGTTCGACCTCCACAGACCCGTCTTCTGGTGGAATAAAAAATTCTGGAGGTGTCCAGCTCCGCAGTTGAGACTTCAATTCAGCTGCCCGTGAAACCACGATGGGGGAGTTTTTCTGCGTTTTTCGCACCTGACGCACGAGATTGAGCACTTCACCCATCACAGGGAATAAAGTCGCTGCGCAGCCCATAAGGGGATCTATCTCCTGCCCCTGAAGCTCAATATTACACATGGGTATAAGCGATGAGTCAAGGTCGTCGGGATCTTCGTCTCTGATAGCTGTAAGCCTAGCTATGACGTCCATGTAGACTAAAGTGTTGCGAAGAAATTGTAATTTGATCGAATCTGCAGGCTCAGGAGTAGTCTCCAATCGCTCTGCCAGGCCTTGCTGGATCAGCTTTCTAGCTCCTCGAAGATGCATGATGCCAGTGTTAGTTTCAGAAAGCCAAGATTCGCAAAAACCAAGCACAATCGTTGTAGCTAGGGCTACATCGGTAGGCATTGTCCTCTGTTCTAGTCCGTGACGCAGGATCTCAACGCTCAACTCCTGATGTCGGATACCCGTGATACGTAGACTAGGATCCTCCTTTATACCGTGACAGGCAGTCATTGAGATGATAGCATGATAAAGTGTTGGTTCTTGAAGTGCCATTGGCCAGAGTATCGTCCTCCAAGGGTTCTCGTTTATGCCATCTTTGACGGAAAGAATACCACAAGTCTGTTCGTCGAATCGCTGAAATAGCATCTCCGAGTTATCAAAATTGATATTCGAGAGGGAACGGCACCAGGAACCACCTGACGAAGACGATGAAGCCGAAGGAGAAGGCGAAGGGTAGCCTAAAGGCCAGAACTCGACAAGATTATGTTGTCGGATAATCTCTTCGACGTCGTCATTTGCTGAAAGAGGATCCGCCATGGGTATGTCTTCAGCTTGCAATGTATCGATATCTTGAGGCCATGCGTTCATGAAGTCTGGGGGTAGACGGCTGATATCTGTACCTGGGAGCAGCAGATTTTCCAATCGAGGAGTGTGCCCAGAAGGGAAGGTCAATGATACTGGTTCTTCAAACTGTGGGATGTTCTCCTCATCGAAAAATTCGTCGAGTATGCCTGGGCGCGGGGAGTCGCTTGGCAAGCCGTCCTCCTCGAAGGGCATAGAGTCCGCGCCATCATGGTTGGGAGAGCCTGGACCTTCATCGAAAAATTGGAAGTCGGCAAAAGCAAGAGACTGCTCTGCGATTTGAGGGTCTTGAGAGAGTGTATTCTGCTGAAAGGGATCTTGTGCCTCAACAGGTGAGTCTGCATCTTCCGACCCGACCGGGCTTCCAGGAGGTGGCCGTACTTGCTTCACAACAGATGAGCCTAGCAATATCAGCGTATGTCTCTCGGACTAGCATTGATATGCAACATACGTTTCCTGGACTTGATCAAGGAAGACCTCCCAGGGAAAGTGTCTTTCCCCGACAACCGCCATTGAAACTTCTTCCAATACCCCTCGCACTCGACCTTTCTCTTTCGACACTGTTCACATGACGGTTTTGTCTCATCACATTTCAATCGCTTGTTTTTACAATTATGGCAGCCTGGGAGATGTTAGAGGGCTGGGCAGAACATTGGACAAGGCCACGATAAGAGGGTACGGGGTTTGGGACCACAGACCATTGCGGCTCTTTGTTTGTTTGGGCTTCACAGAGGGTTCTATATTGTTGGTGGTCTTCTTTTTTTTCTTTGGGCCCGTTTGCGGCTTTTTGGGGGTGGCCTTTACGATGGCTTTAAGTGGGGAAGTCGAAGAATCAGGCGTGGAATCCAAGAATGCTGAGGGAGAAGGGATAGTGATCGTTGCCATAAGCATTCAGTGAATAGCCTATGGGAGAATGGACGATGCCAGGGTCGCTAAGGAGTGAATAGAGATTCAGGACCGCAAATGACAGAGGGTGGTGGAAGTTTGTTGGAGAGTACGCCGTGGGAATGAGGGGAAGATTTTGGCAGGCGATAAACGGCAACGCGCTAGAATCTTCTAGTACGGTATTAGCCGTATCATTGATACGGCTGACAGGCATTCAGCCTCGAAGAAACCTCTGACTTGCGGCCCTCAATGAACAAGGTTCTACGCTTTATGATCACGCGACCACTACTTAATTGATAGCGATACCGCTATCAAGGCGGTGAGGCGAGGGCTATACTTCCTGGCTTTTTGGCTCGTTGGCGCCAGGAAGTCCTCCTTAAATCTGGGGATTGCGCAATTCGTGACACTATCAAGATTGTCTATCAGGCATTGGTCCTTCCTCCATAATTTGCCCATGGTATGACGCTTGCCTGCTGCAGGTATCCGTCAGAGCGCCGATCTCGACAATAAAGGTGTGGATTCCCAAGTCCAGCGACCATTGTTACCTGTCCTTTTGATCACACGTCTTTAAACCAGCGAGTAACCTTCACGAGGATGGTCGCATGCAGGGAGTGCATCAACATGAACGCAGAACGACCTGACTGCTACGAGCGTAACCTTCGCCCACGAAACAACACCACGATGATTCACTACTTGCCAAGGCCCACGATAATGATTGCGGGGAAGCATTGTATACGCATGACGATAAGGTCTTAACGAGAGCAATCCTCGAGATGAAATTGATGCCGAGGAAAGACCCGAAATGACACGGTCCCTGCATACTATGCCTTTACTGGACCGTCTATGTATACTTTCCATGCATGTTTGAGTCGTCTCTGGCTCGTCAATTTAGCTTGTTATTTTTCGATGCGGTTTACCCCACCGTGCCAGAAACATGGAAGACTTTGGCGACCGAAACAGAATTAGTCAATTTACATAGACATCTTTGACTTTTGGAAAGTTGTGCTATCGACAAGGGTCAAAATGGATCGAACCCGAATAAGTATTTACTGCTTTTATCAGTCGGGAGACCCGACAGACTACAGGACAACGTGGTACCAGTAAATTGTGCGATTGCATTGCTCTTCTTGCTGGGGGAATTTGCCTTCCTGCCCTTATTGTGTCTCTGCATCTGTTCGCATCTTGAGTAGAAACTTAAGGCTTTTGCCCTTTTCTCCCCACGTTTTCTACTTTTCTATCTTTTAAAAGACTTTTTGTTCATCTTTTGGGGAAGTTCCTCTTTGACCTTATCGGATTCCGAGGGATGCCCCGGTCATCTTACAAACCTTCCCTCTCTTACTCGCTCCTGGAGAGTTGGAAAGTGACGACAGACAAGAAGACCCCTGCAATCAATTTAGACTTAAATAAAGTATGGTCATCACTCTCATGACAAGACTCTGAATGGTGTTGATAGTTGTGAATGTGGTGTCACCTTTTTCTGTTGAAGTCCAAACAAGAAGATTCTTTCGACCTCTGGTAATCATTTTCTGGCCCAAGGGAAGTACGAAATGATCTACGAATGATCTACGCTTGTTGCATTATTTAACGAGCTGCTAAGTCAGAGGACAAACCTTTAGAAGATTCAATCTCCCTCGAAGACTTTAGTCCCTCGATCATAGGCTGGGCGTTATCAGCTGTAAAAGGGGTCTAAACATATTTTCGCTTCTTGCAAATACGTTCCCTTGGCCTGTGCAAACTCTCAGCATATAGCGTAGGCTTAGCAAGATTGTGCTCAGAACACGGGACTGGTATGATACTTGTCGTTCATGAGAGGTCAGAGAACAGACTCGGATTTATCGTTTGCTCGAAAGTCAATGTAAACCGCGATGGATGTGGACAAAGACAAGCCTAGTATCAATAAGTAAAAATTGACATGTTTGGAACACGAAAAGCGTTTCAATGGTTTTCACGGGCTTTCAACCCAATGCGGAGATCCGGACAGGTGGCCTATGCAAGTGATCTCGAAGTTTGAAGATATCCAGGAGAGTTGCGATCGTCATCTGGAGTGGCTGCTGGCTGATTTGTTTGTTTCAAGTGCCGTAGTTGTTTTGTAGGAAGCCGCCCCCACACCAACCGGCCCCACAAAGGCACGTGGATTGTTCAAAATCACCGCTGCTGCGCACAATCACTAATTGCTACCGATGAGTGCTTGTGCTGGTGTTTCGCCTCGAACCTTACTGTAGACTCGGCGCAAAATCATTTACTCTTCAGCAAAGAGAGACTTGGAACATCTCCATAACGAGAATAGATTTTGAAGAGCGTACAGTAGAGGAAGCTGTACAGACCAATGAAAGAAATGAGTATATGATGGTACGGGAACATTGAAACATTGAAATATTCTGAGATCAGTCCTCGTCTGCTCAAATTGCGGCACTCAGTTTACTATAGTCGGTCCATTGAGGATGTTGGTTCATGAGTAAGGTAGTAAGTTCAAGAGAAGTTGGGTATACTGCAAGTCGAAAACCACTAATCCAACCAAAATAATTCAGCTGAGACCGCTGACCTCGGCGTCATCAGCCCTTGTCGAAGGAGCGGTGGGAAATCACGGCACGTACTTTGGTTTCCGTCTCTCTGACATCCGCAGCTAATGGTGAAGTGCATCGTGATTGGCCATAGAACCACGACGAGACGGGAACTTCTAGGGCTTAGTACTCAGCCTTGTCAGATGCGGCTGAAGGGTCGCTATTTGAATACAAGTGGCTTGAAGCTGGGGTGGGGCACTCAGTTGGACAACACATAAGGGTTAGATAAGATCTGATCAAAAGAAAGTTGAGGCTGGAGACTCAAAAATGACTAGGTCGTCATCTGGGGACCCTCAGGACTGCCTAAGCTAACTGCTTACTCTGCGTACGGAAACATTATTCAGCCACATTCTGGGTACCTGCAGTAGTTCTCATGATTAGAGGCGGAGCAATGTCAAATTATGGAATTTGGACATAATGTAGGAAAGTAAAATCTATGTTGCAGACATCGGCTCTTTGGTGTTGATTGTCTGGCAACTTGGCGCAGTTTGTTGGTTTGCCCATCAGCTTTGATCTTCGCAATCATCATACTGACGGCAGGATTGCCGTTAGATGGGGTCCAACAAGCGTCATGTAGTGCGTGCATCTCGCAGCAATTCGCTGCATGCTCTAGGTACTCACTCATTTCTGGATAATGATCATTGAAGGTGGACTCGACAGGGACGATGAGAGGGAGTTTCGCTCTTCTCAATCAGCATCTATTAATTGCATTTTCAAAGGTAAGCGCTAGACCTAGCTTCCGCTTTTATCTTCTAATATAGCTAGCTCATATTTAATGAGGAGACTTGAGAAGCTCTGATTGGTGCTACATACCAAGCTTTCCCAGTCTCGGTACTAGCGCGGCTTTGGAATGTCCCAAAACTAGCCCAGATTGTTAGACGTGTTTTGACGAGATATTCGCTTCCCCTTACAAATCTTCTTCGTCTATGTAGGCACTTTTATCTGACTACATTCTTTCTCAAACAAGACGCTATTCCCAGGCCAACTGCTCATCCTCGACAGGGCTGTGAACGTCAACATCGGCCGAAGAGTCCTCTTTCGGGCGATTTTGGATGACTGAAAGCTCTTGATGCAACGGTGTTTCGTGTATAGCTTCGAGATCACAACCCTGACAGAAACGTACCCGTACAGATGACAGGTCCGCGACTACTTGGGCGCTCTCTGATTGGAGTAAGGGCGCAGCCGCACATGAACATTAGATCAGGGTCAGGGGTGCCATGCATATGTGGCCCATTCTATGGTCAGGGTATCCGGGCTACCTCAGTAGTCTTGGACTACAAGCAGGGGGGCATGGTCTCGGTCTCCAACAGCCTTCCCGAACACGATCGAATACATTGTGGCTGATAGGTACTACTCTGACGCTGACCACAGCCAGCCACGATCTGAGGCTTTGATCTTCTTACTCGTTGAATTCTTCTGGATGCTACGACGCGCTACCACCGTCATGTTGTACCATTTCTTTGAATACTAATAACCTAGTCGTCCTCGTGGTAGATGTGCTGCAATACTGAGGAACCATTCGACAAATGCTTGGGCAATATGCACGGTAATCAGAAGAAAAGATCTCATACTCTATTTGTTTCAAGAAGTTTATTGCCTCTTTCCTAATCAGCCTCCAAAACTCTTTCGTCTTTCTAATCCAATATTCCAAAATTCGAGCCTCCAAATCATCCGACATAATCGCCACCGGCCAGAGCTTCGGACGCTAGCTCTGGATTCTTGAACCCTCGAGGAGGTTCTAGGAAGGTCTAGTCCTTTCACCTCAAGGCTATATATCTCTATCCTTTCCTCCCTTTATAATGGAACATCAATATCCCCGCAGCTCTAGAAAAACACTTTCTCCTTCCACTTCAAGACACTCTCATTCTACATCACCACAACCTACTCTATCTAGAACAGAAACTCCTAGCATCAGATATTTCGACGCACTCGCAGACTCTTCAACTTCCTACGTCTCACCATACGCCCGTGGAGACGATCTACCAAGCCAGAGTAGCTCGAGGAATCCACAACAATTGCAGTCAAGGTCAGGAGGGCTAAATTCTTTTCTCGACCCGTCTCATTCCACCCATATAGCAATGTCAACATACTCTGCATCATCCAAAGGCAGCTCAACATACGGCTCCACAAAACCGACAGGAAGTTCGACTAAGATGAGTAATACAAAACCCATGAGCTCGGTGAGTCCTCCTATTTATTTGTCATGACTTTCCCTTTGCTTAAACCTCGTTGCATTCTCTGCATTTGTCCCGCGTCATTTATACTACAACAATTTGGAATGCTGCAACTTGATGATGTGACGTTGATTCTGGCATGCATTGCCTACAGCACCGAAAAAACGCGCCCTGCACTTAGCGTCGGACTTAATGCAAGCCACGTTCGCTGCAATATTTCCTCCGCATCTTAGTCACTTGCTGTCACTCTTGCACCGAACAATTTTCTCCATTACTAATTTTAATATCGCATTAGGCAGACAAAGAGCAGATGCTCCGCTCTCTTAAGACACACCGTGTCAACACCTTGACCGAGTTACGTCGCATCGAGAAACTCTTTGGCTCCAACACCGCTTCGGACGTCACCGAAGCCTTGACCACGGCCTGGGCCCACTACGTCAACTCCAACAACCTCCTGAGTGAACTTCGTGGCCTCACCAAGAACTATCCTTTCAGCTCCGAGTGCTTGGATGAGGCCAAATGGCAGGTCATCGGCGATCCGGCGAGCACGCGCAGCTGGAACTACTGCTGGCTGATTCTCACGAAGATCAAGAATGAGTGAGTCACCCATATATCCCCCAAGCGTCTCACCCCACGTCATAAGTTATGAGAATCTGGTCAGGACCGGGTGTATAGCCTCACTGCTGACCACCGTCGCATACAGGCAACTGATCAAGAAACACGCTCGCCTCCTCGCCCACAAGCCCGCTATGTGGGGCGGGCGCAATCCCACAGCCTCGGGCGTCGAGAAGCTTACGACTGCTTGCATCACGGAATGGACTCGCGCCGTGGAGGCGATGCTGAAGCAGTGGACTTCTCCTCCCGGCTCTTCCAAGTAAGGCTTAGAGCCTTTCGCGTGCGTTGTTCTTTGGCGAAGTCTTTTTGAGGTGTTCGACGACGCTGCGACACAGCGATGCATTGGGATGGGCATAGAGCATTGGGCCGGCGTTGTTTTCTCTCCTTTCTTTACATTGGGATGGTGTTCTTCACCTCTTTTGAACGATTTCTGCATCGTTGGCGCGTTGGCTTTGGGCAGCTCCACTTTTTTGGCTGCCGCACATTCTTTTTTTGGATGAGGCAGACTTATGTATTTTACTTATGATGTCCTGGTCCGCTGGGCTGAGCTCGATAAGGACGTCTGCACTCGCTCGCTCGCAGGATGAGCCTTCTTGATAGCTGTAGTCAAGAAATAGATATGATATACCCACCAAAAATTCCCAATAGACCACCCATCACTCTCCTCAAAAGTCATACCCATCACTTTGCCCGATCATACCATACTTCACAACCGCAATACCCCAAAGAGCCACAAGGACCAAACCCAGATACCCCGGCTACGCTAGCCAAACCCACCACTACCCGCACCCACCGCGGCTCCTGACCAGCCTCCGCCCCGAACCCCCCTCCAACGGAAAGAGAGATCCCCCAAACTCCGTACCGCACCGCTCTTTTGACCTCACGCCGCAGAGCGCGAGAAATCACTCACCACTTCCAGAAGCTCGTAGCTACTTTTGCGCACACGGTTTCTTTTCGCGCGGAAGATTTCGGAGTGCTAGGGGACACGTCGTTGATTTTGGCTTGTGGTGCTGGGTAAGGCCTGAGGGTGATGCCTGAAGGTACCTAATTAGCCACTCGGTGCATGGATGCGCTAGACTACGTCACTGGTCTGGATGGGGGTTAGGGGGGTTAGGTGCTTACGAGATGGGGGTGGTGTGGCTTACGGGTGGGGGATTCTTCGCATGGGTTTTGGCATGGTTCTGTGCCCGAGGGAGACTGGTAGGTCGTGCGTGGGGATTACAACTTTTTGTGCCTCGGGTGTTTGTTGGAGGGGAGAGTGGCGAGTAACTGTCATGATGAGATGGTGGGTGGTATGCTGAGGTGAGATTTGGTTGCATGGCACTTGCTGTTCTGGAGGTGACTGCGAGGCAGAGGGATGGTGATTACTGAACATGTTTGGAGTGCATTGACAGGAGATGCAGGAGTATACGACATCGATGATGCACTTTGATGTACGGGTGACTCATGATCATGTCCTCGATAGCCTTCTGGAGACCCTCCCTTGCTCAAGATGGTCGAGATGCTGGCATGGACCTTGGTGCAATCCGAAATTGAATGAACTGACTGCCGGTCTTTGGCAAAGGAGCCTGGGTAGCTGGCAGACATGGCTTTTCCCTCCTGCTTTGCTTTCTTTTCTTGCCTTCACATCCAGCCTGCGGATTGTATCCGATGTGAGCCTTTCAATATCTGGCATTCTTGTGGTCTGATACTTCTTCAGCATGCGCTGTTTACATCGCATGGTTGGTATCAGTAGTACCTGAACAGTCCCCGAGCGAGTAGGGCAAATCGTCTTCAGGTTGTGTTTGCCGGTCTAGAGCTTTTCAGTATGACCTTGGAGGCTGATCTAAACATCCCTCCGACCTAGAGCTGCGTTTCCACTTCATTGCAAACGGAAGACCAAGACTTGGATGAGGCGTAGAACAAGGCCAGAAGCAAACTCATAGCGGAATGCTTAGAGATCGAACCTTGGATACCGAGTCGTTGCCTTGGAGGAATTTAAACACATGGGACGACCCTTCCAGCAATCTACTAGGGCTCAGGACATGTTCTAAGCAGGGCATCGGGAGTATGCCTGATTTTGCGGCGTTGATTCCTCTCAGGCCAAACATGAATCATATTCACTATGGCTTTGAAAAGAGTGCGAATGCAACATTCGCGACCGCAGCGTGAGGAAGAAGCTTTAAACCATTTTCTCGACTAGAGAGCGGCTTGAATTTCCAACAACCAGTGATGGATTGAACCAATAGCCCAGAAATCCTCAGGCTTCTCCGTCTCTAGTGGAATTGGGGCGTGCAAGACTGCATAGGGCTACCAAAGCAATGGGGCTCCCGCATCCTCCAGTGAAGAAATTACATTTAGCAACAATCAGGGGAAGTCCCAATCACAGGGATCAGGGTGCGCTGCTTTGAGAATTGGTCTAGACGTCACTATACAATCGAATATACTGTTGGGCCTGGATCTCCCAAGAGACTAAATCGTTACGCACGTTACCCCCACTCTTCGACGCTACCACATTCTGCAGGTATTCGCCGCTCCCCAGAGAAAATACTCGTTCAGGCCATACTATCATGTGGGCGATGTCGTTCATTTCCACGGGCTGGGAATCAGTGACATTCGGTTGGCGCCTTCCCCCAAGATGAGCCTGCTATCTAGTATATCTAATGGTAATTGACACACCGATCCTTTGCAGGAATATGAGCCCGACAATGGTTTTCAACGCCCTGGGTATCGGTGGCGTCCGACTAGAAGCCGTGCTCGAGAGGAAGCAGAAAATGGATCTACGTTCTTAGGTTTAGGCTAAATCGAGACATTGTCGCTACTCATAACGAGATCCTGTCATCTTCCTCATCGACCTCATCGCCTTCATCGCCCTCGTTTTCGCCATTCTCCTCATCGTAAAAATACGGGAAGTAATCCTCCCCATGATCCCAGCCATGCTTCTTGAGAAGCACTTCGATATAGTTCGGCTTCTGGAGCGAGACTGTCAGTATATATCATAAAGCCACAACGAGTATTGCACGCACTGCCTCTTCCTTTACGGCCCTCGTATGTCTAGGCCCAAAAATGAAGGTATCCCATAGATGGCGAGTCTCACCATTATCAGGCACTAGCTTGGCTATGTCAATCATGAGGTCTTCGTCGGTGAAGGATGTACTGACCTCCACAGCTTGAGGATATATTTCCAGGGAGGTCGAAAGCCCTTTGCGGATGTCCTCTTTCGAGACCTGCAGCATGTCAGAAAGTCTTCCTTCAATGAATATCAGTCCACGGGCTCTCCTCCACTTACCTTCTTGGCCAAGTGGTACTTCACCCATGCGGGTACCATGAAGTCAAGGCAGTGCTCTTAAAGAGCAACTATCATGTCCATTCCATCGACACTGAGGGGCATTTTGATCAAGTCAAACTCGATGTGACTGAAGAAACAGTAGCATCTTGCAGCTGCCTCGGGCGACTCGATGGCAACAGAGGTCGGGATGCTGGGCAGGATCTCTCCTAAATCTCCTCTCGCAGCTGCCAGGCCAACTTGTGCGTGCTGTAGAGTCGCCAAGTCCTCCGTGAGAAGCTCTTGGCACAACTTGATTCGGCACTTGAGACAATGGGCTCGCATACTTGCGTTGCTAAGACTGGTGCACAAATTCGAGAATTCGGAATGTTCGCCGAAGCTAGTGCACACTTTCTCAAGCTCGCCTTCGTTCAAGAAGCTCTCGACGCTAGTGGGTTTGCCAGCGAACATGCTTGGTATGGCTAGGAACGATGGAGCAACAGGTGCAGTTGGTCATGGAATTGTGCTATTTAGGATGCAGGCAGTAGAAGCTGATCGTACTGATGAGAAAGAAGGATGGGGCTAGAGAGGATGGAGACAATTTACATGGAGAAAGGTAGGGGAATGCAGGCAGAGACTGGAAGAGTGTTGAGTGTCCCGGCGCCTTGAGTATCTTGGGGATCGGAAGCAATCGATTGGTAGCCTTGTTCATGACGAGGCTGCGAGGGACAAGTACTGACACAATGACCCTCATTAGAAACATGAGCCCAATCATGGGTTTCAGCGCCTTGGGGCTCATGGCCATCGGAGATGATTGACTGGCAGCCTTGCTTAAAACGAGACGCGTATGAAGCAGATGCATGGATACCGCCATACCGAGTCGTTGCTGAGCATACGGCTCTGGCCATGTCTCGTTGCTTAGTGGATGATGCGTATTGGGGCCCATCGGTTCGCTGCCTTCCTCGAAATATGCTTGCAGGATAGCAAATGCTGACACACTGCCGGAACGCGGAGATAGACCCCCTCAGCCACGATTTCAACGTCTATACTCGATCTAGCGGTTTCCAGCTCCAGCGTTGAGAATAGCATTTTAGCCTGGGGCATACCCATAACGATTGGCAGTCTTGCCCAGACAGATCCATCTACAAAGATATTCACCGACTGATACCTTCTGCCATACATAAGCAAAGTACCAGGGACTTGAATCCTAGTCTCGAACTCGATTCGGCGATTTCTCCTTCCATCGTTGAATGCATGTTCACCACAGCCTCGTCACAGATATTCGTCGCCCCGAGCGTCGTGCGCGATTCTTTGGTGGCCTTGCCAAAATTTGCTCATGACGAAGCGCCTGTTTGATGCCAAATGCAACCTCGACCCCGCATTTGAAAGCAAGCATGTCCGAGTTGCTGATGCATTGATAGGTTATTCTCTCCTTTTCTAGAAAAAATATGAATCATTGGCCCGAGAAGGAGTGGCGGTAATCCTGATCATCAGGTGATGTGTCTGCAGATGTTTGGCAGCCTTACTTTGAATTTCCATTCGCCTTTTTCATGTTTCTGCCTGCGGATCCCTACCACGCTTTTCTCCCTGAACTCTCTTCACGCCCGTCATCAGCAGCGTAGAGTTCGGCACTCTGACTTCCAAAGACACATTCTGCCATCGGAACCCTAATAAAAATATAGGATAAGCCTGCTTCGTCGATCATCATTACCCGCATGAGAAGTTCCTTTACTGCATTCCATACCTCGGAGGAAGGCATGCACCAGAGAATATGAAGCTTGGCCTGGCTCTCGAAACTCACAACGCACAGCAAGATCATGAAAGCCATGCAGGAGAAGCAAAGGACCTGTCCCCAATTGTTGGGAACATAATCAAACAGGGCACAGGCAATAAACAGGTAAGTGCAGCAATCGACTTGTTGATGATGGCTAAATATTTCTCCAGACTTCCCTACAACGTGGTTGGGAAATTTCGAATTATGAACCGTTGCAGCATGATCACCAGGAGGTGCAAAGGCGGGTGTCGCCATTTGCCATTCTAAGATTATCCTATCTCAATTCAGGTTCTACGGAGATTTTGGACGCGTATCCTGGGGATGGGATCGTGAAGAATGAATCGAGCCTACAGAGCTTAGCTGCATTTGGTCCTCGGGAAGTTCTTGACAGGAACCATGGAGGCACCCAGCATGACCGTCTACATCCTTTTGAGGTGACCACGACAATCAGACCCTGCGAAACCTCAGACTCGACCGAGAGTAATCATGAACGACGACAGCAGCAGCCAATGACGAGGCCTTGAAAAGGCCTCCCACCAGCGCTGGCACAGCTACAGATACAGGAGTATATTTTAAACTTACAAAGACAGCAGCAAATCCAGCAACATTTACGTGAGCGCCAGCAGTGCCAGACGTCTTTGGGAAAGCTACCGGGGATTAACAATAGTCCGAGTACCAATTCCAGGTCACTTGGAGAGACAGACGGCCTCAAGCGAATTAAGAGTGATAATCCACTTGCTTCAAACGACACTTTGTCTGACCTGTGTTCGACTGGCCCTGACCCCAGGTACAATCATCTATCACAACACTTTACGCCACACAAAACGGGCGATAAAAAGGAATCGGCTTTCTTGCCTCAGGGCAAGGAAAAGCACACATGGTCGTCTTCCGTTCCGGGAAATACTCTTGCTGAACCTGCCCAAGAAACCTCTCTACCAATCCCAGACAATGGAAAGGAACTCTCTCCACACCACTCGCCTCCAGGGTCTCCAATGCTACTTACCCTTTCTGACACCTCCTCAGAGGGTTTTAGCTGTGAACAGAAGACCGATGAGCATAGTAGTAGCCAGAAGATGCCACAACCAGATCAGATTGGCGTGAAGACCGACGGGGATGACCCACGACACGATTGCTAAAGGATCCCCCAAGACATAACAGGCGATGCAGAATTGGAAGTAGCTACGATGCCTTCCTATCCTGAGTGGCCGTCACTGCCTTAGCAGCCTCGAACCGAGGCACCTCCTCCGAGCCCTTCATTCAGGGTCCCTCGTTCCCAGCTCAGTATCCCTCCGTTCTTCAACTTGAGAACCGCAACGAAGGAGAGTGATCTGCCAACTCAGGTTCGAGTCGAAGGACCACTCCTGAGCTCCGTAGGTAGGATTTCGCTCCGTGAGCAGACGCCATGTGAGCGAGATCATAGCGCTTTGGGAGAAGAGACATTCGAGCTTGCTCCTGAAGGACGTGAGATTGATGTCTAGGACGAGGCTACATACACAGGGAGCAGATGCATGAGGCTCAACTGATTGTTCAAGGTTGCTGGTGCTGGCAACATGGGGATCGATCAATATTTGCTCTAGGGGACGTACAAATGAAAGTATTTTTATGGATGGATTCACTCAATCTTTTCACAAGTGTCAGCGTTACTGTATCATATCCAGCGTCGAACAGATACTTGACTGAAGCTACGACAACGCCTTTCTCCGCATAGTCTGAGCGAGCGAATGGCTCGGAAGGTTGTAAACACAAACAACGCGTTCTCGGAACACTTAGCGCTCTATCAATTGAAACCACCTACTCTGTGTCTCCCATACCTGTAACAGTGAAACAGCAGTGTACTTCCTTACAGCCGTTTCCTTTGCCACAAAGGAACCTCTCCTCCTTATGAATCAGCATAAGACATAAGACGAAGTTCCTCAAATCTCTTCCAGGAAATGTTGCAATCCTTCATCCTCCAACTTCACCATCAACCCTTTCCCATCAAATTCTCACAAAAGTATTCAACGTTCAGACTACACACTCGTCAAAGTCTTCTTAACTTTTATCACAAAATCTTGCAAGATCGCCCCTCCAAGACCGTGTGCACAAGTAGCCCACATCAATCCTTTGCGGACCTTCACTATCAACACCAACAAGTCATCAATCAACAAAATAGGCAATCATCTGAGCTCAAGCCTTGAAGGTCAGTGAAGTTTCTTCTCATCTTTCTCGTTGATATAGGACATGCCAAAGACCTGTGCACGATGTTGTTCAACATTTCACCTCATCATTCATACTCATAACACATGCTCATCTGTCATGCAACAGGATGACGCTCTTCTGCCCTTCCATCGAGGCTACAAATGCCTCTTGTGTACCTCTCATTACGATACATGACTCACACAGCTCTGTCATTCCCACGCCTGGCAAAGATGTCTCAGCCGCCATAGGCAATCTCGGCAATCTGCTCGACTACCTCTCCGATGCACGTCGCCCTGATTACGCTCTCCAAGACGAGGTGATTTCGAAGAAAGTGTCACAACTGAGGTCGATTGTGAAAGCAAAAGCAACCGGGTTTCAAGCCGAAGACCTTTCCAACTTGGTCCGCATCTATCAACTTTACACAGAGGATTTTGTGTACTCTCTGCAGCCTTGGAGCAACGATGGGAACTTTGAGAAGTGCATCAGCACTATAATCGAAGATCTTTTCGCGGATAATCGTCACGAGCCTATGGAGGAGTGTGTGAAGACTCTAAGGCCATTGGACTCCCCTCTTCCGGAGCGCTTTCCCCAAGATTTGCAAGAGAAGCTCGAGATGGTTGTCACAAAAAAGATGAAGTCCTTGCTCGACTGCAGCACCGGCTCCTCTAAGGTAAGAAAATTAAATGACATGCTTGGAAGACTGTTGGCTGATAAAGCTCTAGAATGCCGCGGATGCCACGCCTGAGGAGAGTGCCGACGGGGAAGGCTCGGCTTTTTGAAAGTCTTTTGATCAGTCCGAACTTGCAGGCTCCGAGGAGCGTGGAGTGCCTTCTCGTTGTTCCACAGTTGACACAATGCAGCGTCCCCCTTATCTAGAAAATGAAGGTTTGAAGCAAGAATCAGTATTCTCTTCTCTTGTCAAGGAAGGGGCCGACACTAGAGATATGAACGATCGTTCAGAGGAGGTACAAGCATCGCAAGAGAGCCACCGTTGTGTTCACGTGAAAAGCGTGGGACCTGACGAGGAGCTTCGTAACAAGGGAAACGTATTGACAAAAGAGCAGGAAAAGAAAGGGGCCTTCGGACGCAGCCGGACTGTTCTGATGAGTGAGAATGAATATAAAGAGCACTACGACCGCCTTTAAGCCACCAACCGAAACCATTAAGGCCTCCAAAGCTTGAAGACTACGTCAGCACTAGAGCAGGACAAACCATCGCAGCTCGAGATACCCAAAGTGAAGTGGGCGCTGGGGCTAGATGACACGAAGAGAGAACTTCCAATGGCATAATCAAATGACAAGAATGCCGAAGACTTGACTCTGTGCCAGAAGAAAGAACTTGCTGAATAGAAGGCCGAGCTTGCGAAAGAGCAAGCCAGGAACAAGACCCTCGAAGCCGAGAAGGCTGACCTGGCGAATGAGCTTGCAGAGAAGAAGGCCGCTCTCACCGAGTGTCAGGCACAGGCGGAAGAGCTTCAAGGTCGCATATTCGCAGACGAGGAAATAGCTTTCGGTAGGAGAGCTGCTTCCGTAAAGCTGCAAGCCTTGAGCAAGGATGTCGATGACCGTAACGTTGAGCTTGAGGCTAAGCTCAGCAAGAAGAATAAGGACTGCTTTTTCGAGCATGTGGACAATGACCAATTTGAGAAGGTATGTATTTCACAATCTCCATGCATATCAATACTGACAATGTTTCGTCAGTCTCTTTCCAACCGCGAGAAAAATGTTCGAGCTCTGGGGCAAGAAGAGGCCATCAAAGCCAAGAACTTCTGCACAAGCAACCATGTGGCCAAGTCGGATTTCAAAAAGGTAGGCGTATTGCATTCCTGCAGAGAATTAACGCTGATGAAGCCACGAAATATCCTTCGCGAGCTGGCGGACGCTGGGCAGCTCCCAACCGACTCAGGGGCGAAGGTACGCATTATGTCTCGGGTCGAAGAACCCTTCTAATAGAGCCGTGCTAGATTATCGAAAAGCTACTGGAGCAACACATCGACATCGCAGACACCAAAATTGATCACGAGCTGAGGGAGACAAAGGCGCAGCTGCACGCTATTAAACGATACGGTAGCCTTTCCATCCAGCGCAACAAAGAGCTCTCTCCAATGCTCCTCCAAGAACAAATCCGCTTCAGCCAAGCCGGTAACGACCGCATGAAGAGCGATCTGGAGCAAAGCCAATTCGAGAACGGCCTTCTGGCGAAGCGCATCGAGGAGCTCTCCGGGGCGCTGGACGAAGTAGATTTCCGAGAAGGGAGCCTGACCAATCAATTTGGCGACCACATCATGGGGTATGACCAGCAGGAGATGCAAATGGATGATGGAAATGAAGTCCCCGACTTGTTCCCTGACGAGCCACCCCGAAACAATCGCTTCGTGAGCGACGCCGACGGCTTCATGAACTGGCCAGCCCGCACTGGGGAGTTTGCTCCACAGGCTGCAGCAGAGCCGCAGGATCCCAAAGTAGGGTTGCCCCTCTCGCAACCGCCAATCATGAGATACGACGCCCAACTTGCTCAGCAGGTGTATCAAGACCGATCCTCTTTCATGCGATGGGTGTAGCCCACGCTTGTGCACAACAGTCAACTGGATCGGAACACGATGGCGACTAGAAGGATGGCGGATTGAGAGGCATCGAAGATATCAAGCTTGACATAGGGTTTGGAAAGGAACCAGATCACAGCAAAACGGACACAACACTAGCACGCGCTTGCTTTTCCAAAACGGACAGCACGACAGCAGGAAGGATAGCAGGGATCAGCACTGACGGCAAGAGCGACCGACTGGCAATCGAGTGAAGCCGTGCAGCAAAGGCTCTGTGTGGTAAATATCAAGCTTGTAGATAGCAACGATTAGCCAAATGACCTGCCCATCAAAGCAAAACATGCAACATGACTGACCTGCAGCGACATCCTCTCCCAGCCCAACTTTCCCACCAAACCCCTAACCCCGCGTTCCCTCAAATAAAACCCGCCCCTCTTTCACTGCGACCCAATCTAACCACCCACCCGCACCCTCCATTCCCTAGCCTTGCACCAAACACACGCCCCGGGAGCAACCACCTACTTCCTCCACGCACAGCGCCCCCGTTCCCGCAAGGACCCCCGAAACCCCACTGATACCTCC
>JAABUQ010003225.1_pt1 | contig 30458 bp, 13 predicted proteins | sample 5560001 | NCBI WGS metagenome assembly JAABUQ01 (sample SAMN10711888, study PRJNA513371) | rock metagenome | isolation source: Antarctica rocks | place: Antarctica: Victoria Land, Finger Mt nord | collected 2015-12-18 | reverse complement strand
GGGGCTGGGTTCGGGGGGAGGGGAATTGTTGGAGGTGGCGGATGGGGAGGAGGCGGATGGGGAGGAGGCGGATGGGGAAGAGGCGAGGGAGATGGGAGCGATATCTTGGGCTGTGGGTGGAGAGGGGGAGGGCGAGGCGGAAGGGCTACTGTAGTGGGTTTGTTTGCGGCGGGGCTTCTTGGTGGGGCGGGAGCGTGGGAGAGAGGGGGTGGAGTCGGTTTTGCGCTTTTTGGAGGGTGGGTCGGCCATTGTGTGAGATTTGATCATGTTTAAGGAGGTCTGTAGGAGTCCATCGGAAAATTTTGCACTGTTATAAGGTCTCGAATACCAAAATTTTTGCAGGTTCATGCTTAGGGTTGACGCCGAATATCGTGCCAAGCAGGTTTCTATGCCGCAGCCGGGAAGGTGTCAAGGTTTCGATGGGATCATCACACAAATCGTGATTTTTCGCGCAATTGAATTAAAATCTCTTTTATCTATTCAATTAACATGCAATTGTAAAGCTTTTAGTATATCTATATAGTCGACATTTCTTTTTATTTTTGTCTTGTTGTCAATAATTCTTTTAATCTCTTTTGTCATCATCGCTATAAGCAAGTCTATCAAGACGAAAAAACTTATTAAGAAGATTGTCGTTATTGTCTTTAATAATCTTTTGTTGTTTGCAAAATCTAAAGTTACTAAATTGAAGCTCAAAATTAAAAGATAATTAACAACAAGTTTCTTTATTCTTGCAAAGAAGTTCGCGAACAAGATTTCTTCTCTTAACATTAATGTTTATCAAATATTCTTTAATTTTAACGTAGATTTTGATGTTGCAAGTAATAATAAATTCGATAGTAATAAAGATATAAACAATAAGATGTCTATTAATGCAATAATTGTAACAAAAGTCTCTTTAAATAAAAAAAATAAAATAATTGCTAGCAAAATTGTTAATTGTCGCAAATATTGTCTTTTAAATAAGAAATTTAAGACTATACAAAAAGCGAGACGAAAAAGAAAGAAGAAGAAAAATAAGTTGCTTGCTCTAAAGAATTATACGTTAATCTACATTATTGTCTTCAACAATAATATTTTCTTTAAACAAGATAATAAACTAATTGTTGTTTGTAATATTAACAATTAATTTTATATAATAATTTAAATTTATGTGCAAGATAAAGCAAAGTTGCATATTAAAAACAATGAAATTTTGTGCTATAAATCAAAATTAGAAACAATAATTATTTAAAAAGATTAAAGATTTAATTAAAGATTAGTTTCAAAACTTAGAAACAATCTAAATTAATTATTTAATATAATTTTGTATATTAAGAAGTACTTTTGTTTGCAATCTAAAAAACAAGAAATATTAGTATATATTTTGTTTTTATATAATAAAGTCGAATTAAACATACTTTTATTGCATTTAAAAAATTCTTTTTTTTCAAAAAAATTGTTTTTTGCAACAATAATTAAGATAAAGATTATAAAGAATAAAATAGTTCGCAAAGCAAAAATTGCAAATCTACTTAAAAATAACAAGATTACAATAACAAAAGAAATTGTAAATATATACAAATGCAAAAATCGTAAATATATAAACAAAAATAAAGAGAAATACTATTTAAACAATAACAAGCATTATAAATTTAATTAAGAAAATCTTAATAATTAAATTAAAGAATCTACAATTAATTAATATATACTTAGTAAGTTTTTCGATTAGCTTAAACGTTGTTGCAAGATAATTAAGCTTAATAACAATTTATATAATAGAAGAGACGTATTAAGAGAAGAAAAGTATGTCTTTTTTAAAATTTCTATCTCTATGTTGACGTCTACTTTGACGATTAATTTTATTATTAATTTTGTTAAGACAATGCTCGATTTACGTCTTATAAATATAATAAAGAATTGCGAACGCAAGCAAAAGACTAGAACTTGCAAACATAAATAAAAGCATTAAATAAAACTTGATTTTAAACAAGAATATATTAAGAATTGTTGTTGCAAACAACAAACAATTAATAGTATAAATAAAAAATATTCTTGCGACAAATTTAGAGCTTATATATATTTATTTGACGTAAATAACAATCTTTTTGTTACTTTATTAAGCAATTTTGTTAAAATACTTTTCGATAAATCTATTATAATAAACTTCGTCAATTAAGTTGTTCGCGAGAAAGATTTTGTTTTTAATAATATTTTTTGCAACGCAATACTAGAGACAAATAATGTTCTAAACAAGCAAATCTTTATATTGGAAATAATCTAAAGTTAAAAAACAAACACTAAATAATAATAATTAATTAATATATTATTCGAGATCGATATTATTTTTGCTTGCAAAATTAAATTTTACAAGAATTATTTAAGAATTAAGCAATTTGATAAAAAGATAATTAATGCAAGCTTTAATAATACGATACAAGATATAAATAATAAATTAAATCTTTTATTTTCTTGTCTATATTATTGTTTGTCTTTTTAAGATGCTTGCATCGACATTTGTTAACAAAAAATACATGTTTTTTTGTTAGCGTCGCTTAGAGAAGAATTTTTAATAATAATAATGCAACTTAAAAATATTAATTATCGCTAGCGACATTGCGAATTAACAAAGTTTAATTACTTAAAACTTAGCGTTACAAATATTAAATCTTAAATTAACGTCAATACAATCTTCGACAAAATCGCATAATTTTTTTAGATCTTTTCTCTAAATATATATATATTGATTTACAATTATTGTTGTTGTAGAATCTTAATTCTTACGTATTTGTTTATCGATAAAGTTAAAAGAATTTATTAATAATTAGATTACGAATTTTGAAAATTATGCAAGCAATTAAAATAATATTAAATGCATTGCATCGCAATTGCTCTCGAAGAATTTTATAAACAAAACTTTAATAAATTCTTTTTTTATATCGCAAATATAGACACAAATATTAATTATTTTTTTACGACAAACTTCTTCTCTTACAATCGACGAAAACAAGACTTAAGATAATATATCGAAACATAAAAACACAAACAAGAATAAAAATTCGAATAATAACTTGCTTAATTACATAAAGAAGAAGAAATTAATGCAAAATATATAAGAACGATTAAAAATTAAAGAAATTACAAATTACAAAACTCTTGTTTAGATATTTAGTTACATATATTATCGCAATACAAATAATTTATTTTTAACATTTTAAAGAGTCTATTAAAATTGTGTCTTTATTCTTGTATTAAAATAATCTTTTGCAAGAATTTCTCGAATGTCTCGTAATTCTTTGCACGTTGTTTGTAATATTTTATTTATCTTTTAAATATCGCAAAAAAGATTTCGATAAAATTAAAATCGCAAAAGTATAAAGAAAAAAACGTCAATATAACGTCGACACTATTATATATTTCTTGAAGCTTTGTTACGATAATCGTACTTTTCTTGCTTAATAGAATATTTCTTGACAATTAAGTCTATATTTAGATTTGAAGAACTTTTCTTCTTCTAGTTAGCAATTTAATCTTTATTATTATTAGTGTTCTTCTTGTAGTGCGAGAATTGCATTATTTGATAACTTTAACAAGTTTAATAATCAATTTCTACATTAATTGCAATCAGAGAAGAATATCTTATTAAAAAAAATTTATCTTATTAGAGAGAAATTATCTTATTATTATTTTTGCTTCTTAGAAGTTTGCTTTATTACATCGTAAAGTTTGCTTTTTTATTACAAAAATTGTCTATTAGAAAGAGAATATCTTATCAATATTTTGTATTGATAGAAGTCTACTTTATAGACAAACATTACAATTTCTCTTATTAACAATTTTGACGTTGTCGTCAAAATTATCAAATAAAATTATCGAGTTTGCGTAAAAGTTAAACAAATTTCTAATAAATATTAGCAAATTATTGTCGAAATAATTCAAGAAGTTTTTGTTTATTTTGCAAAGTATACTAAACAATACTTTTAAGTTAACAACTATCTATATAGTAGTTAAAAATAGTAAGGATTCAAGATTTGCTAAATTGTTCTATTATTTATTAAATTGAATTGTAAATCGATCGACTTTTACAAGAGTTATAAAAACTTTTGTAACAAACACAAAAGCATATTAACAAACGTCAACTTACATCGATCTCTTTTTCTTTTCGCAAACAAGAAAGTCAAAGAATTTAACTAAGAAAGAAAGTATTTTGTAAAATTCGAAATCTTTAATTTTACGCATCGTTACACAATTTCAAGAAGTTAACAATATTTCGATATTAAAAAGAAATCGACGTTTGTTCGATTTTTTTATATCGATCTTATTGATCTCTTTTATTTTATTTATTTAAAAGACTTTTTTCGACTTTCGAAACAAATTTATATTTCTCGTTATTTAAACGTCTTTTGAATTAAGTTCTTTCGAAGTTTACATTATTAACGTCTCTAAGAAGAAAAGACAAAAAACGAGTAAAATATTCAAAAATAATCAAAGAAAAGATATCTCGTTTATTCGAGTAAATATATTACGAGCAATAACGTCAATTATAATAGAAATCGAAGATTTAGTAAATAATCTTACAATACAAAAGCTAATCAATTAGACAATAATCAAAGAATTAGCAAGTTACATTACTTAATTGAGCAAATTGTCTTTGCTTGTCGCTCTTTTAAATTTAGTAAATTTTACTAATTAACAAAACTCTTTAAAACAATAAAGTTCTTCGAAACTAATTAAATCAATTAATAATAATATCTTAAAAGATAACCTTATGTTTCGAATCTTTAGTTTGGATTATTTTTATCTAAATTTGAAAAAATTCTATAACAAGAACAACATCGTTACTATTAAAAGAATAATTATTTATCAAGAGATATATATTTTTTGTCGCAAAGTTGACGACTATGTTACTATTGTTAAAAAAAAAAGATTAAAAATTATATGTCTACATACTTTTGAAGAAACGCATTGTACTAATAATTAAATAATCTTACTTAAGATAAGAAAGATATAATAATTGTTTTATTTAATAAATTAAATTATATTCTTCGTCATTTAAAGAAGCAATTTAAAATCTTTATATTAGTAATTCAAGATAGACTAAATCGAGAAATCTTTTTCGTAAAGAATTTGCAAAACAAAAAGAAGTTATATATATATATATGCAAAATATAGAACTATATATTACATAAATAAATTTAAGTAAAGATTTAATCAAGACAATTTAAGTTTAAAATTACTTGTTGTTAGAGTTTCAAATAATTATATCGTTGTTTATAACAAATATTTTAATTTAAAAATTCGACAAACTAATAACAAATCGAAAGAAAATATAACAACATATTACTTTATTTCAAGAAAAAAATAAAAAAGAAATAAAAAAGAAAGTCGATCTTTTAAAAGATTAAAGAATAAATCTAAAATTAATAAAAATTCTCGTTGTAATTGTTTGCAAACACAAGCAGATAAAAGAATTTTTATAAATTGTTCTTTCTTTAATTGTTATTTCGAACAAGAACGAGATAACTTTTGTTCAAATTATTAACGATCTTACTTTTCTTCGTATTAGCAAAATTTCTTATTTTATTAATCGAGCTTTTCTTCTTTGCAACAAGATTTTCTTATTAAAAAGAATATTCAAATTTTTTTTACGTCAATAATAGAATAGAAGCTTATAAAAATTAGCAAAACGCAAATATGTTTAAGTCGAATTCGACTTAAACTTATTCGAATTAATTAAATATTCAAAATATTCAAAACATTCAAGATCAAAAGATTATTTTATTTTTAACAAAACAATCGCTAATAATTATTATCAATAATATTAATTTCTATCGAAATAGATTTTACAATCAAGATAAAGTTTTTATTGTAAAAAGAAAACGCGAGAGATTCTTGTACTTTTACAAAACAAATAGTGCAAATTTCTCTTCTTAAATTTCAAATTTGCAAATAACACATTAATAAATTCAATTATACTTTAATAATTAAGACAAAGATTAAAATCAAAAAGATAAAGAAAATGCAAAAATATATTACAATTACGCGTTAACAAATATTGAGACAACGCGTTCTTAAAATCGCAAAACTAATTTTTATAAAAGATTTTCAATAGAAAAAAGAATAACAATAAAAAAGAATAACAAAAATGTTAATAATTTTTTTATTGACGTAACATATTATATCTTTTTATAGAAAAACATTGTCGAAAAATTTATTTGTTAACAATGTTAAAATACTTTCAAGTTTAGAAACAAGCTTTATGCTTACGTGCGATTGTGTAAAAAGAAGAATTAACAAAAGTTATTAGAGTTTATCGCTAAGAATTTTTGACAATATTTGTTTTCGAAATTAGCTTTTTCTAATATAACTAAACGAAAAATAACAACTTTTTTGACAATATTTTTCAAAAAAAACGAAATAACATTTGAAGCGTAACATTATATTATAGCACTAATCAAATATAGTGTTAGCAATTTATTTAATCTCTTTTGTGTAAATTTTGATTGCGATATATTTATAATAAATTGCGCTTTTGTTAAGACAAAAATATTTAACCTAAAGATTAAAAAATATCTTTTAATTTTATTAAGAGAGATCGACGTAACAAAATATGTTTTAAACAAGTAATTCTTTGTAAACGTCTATTTGAAAAACAAAAACAAAGTTAATAACAAAGTAATTACTTACATTTGTTACAAAGTTTATTTAATAAATAATCTTAAGACGAATTTTTTTATAAGTATAAACATTCTAGAATCGAAACAAATAATTATAAATATATTAAGTCGAAAATTAAAATTCGAATTTTGTAAAAGAATTTTAATTTTTGCGAAATAAAGATTCGAGATAATGTTCGAATTTGTCGAATTATTTGTATAACAAAGAACAAAATAATTTTTGCAAAATTAACAACAAAGATTGCTATAACTTTAAAGAAAAAGAATAAATTTTTTAAATGTAATTTTTTTTTGAGTTTACAATGTTAGAAGCGTATATTTATTTTATAAACGTTAACTTTTAATTTATTAATTTTCGCAACAATAAAAAAATTTCGCAAGAACTCGATAATCGTCGTCGTATTAAAAGTATCGTAAAATACAAAAATAAAAAATGTTATATAATAAAGAAGAAGAATTACTCTCTTACAACAATTTTTTTTTTCGAAGATTATCTAATTCTATCTAAATTAAATCTTGCTAAAATACGTTTCTCTCAAGAGATTATTTCAAAAAAAATAAAAGTTTAATTGAAAAACAACATTATTATCTACGAGTTACTTAACAAAATTTCAAAATATATCAAAATAATTAATCGTTATTTAAGAATTTAAAAGAATATCGACAATACAATAGATCTTTCTCTTGAAAAGCACATATTTTTTTTATAATAATTAATTAACAAATTATCGTTAACGCAAAATTAGCACACAAAGTTTATTTATTAAGTCGAGAGTCAAAAATTTTGATTAATAAAAAGTTCGACAAAATGCATGCACAAGACAAACTAAAATAATTTGAAAATTTTATGCTCTTTAAATTTTCTATCTTTGTAATGTAAAAAATCGTATATATTAATTTAGATAAAAAATTTACTCGAAAAGATAAAGCGATAATTAATATTCGAAATTTAAATACTATTAGCGTTACAAATTTGTATTCTTTGTTATTATAAAAAGATGTAATAATTAAATTACAAAATTGCTCTTATATTATTGTTGTAAATAACAATAATCAATTTTTTCAATTTTTAGTTAAGAAGAAGTATTAAGATTGTTTTACAATTATCTTTTATAAAAGAAAAAAGCAATTAAATATAACTCTTATAAATTTCAAAGAATTAATATTGTATATTCAAAATAAAATAAACAAATTTCTTAGATCTTATCGCGAGTTTTGCAAATGTTATATTAACAATATTGTAATCTTTTCGCGCAATATTATCGAACATTTAACGCATTTTAAAATTATCTTCGTTTTATTTTCTCAAATTAGAATTTCTTTAAAGTTTAAGAAATTGTATATTAAATATTTATCAATAACATTATTAAGATAGCGTGTTAATAATTTAGATTTCTAAACTTTTAAGAAAAAGTTTGTTGCGTTAAAAGAATTTAATTTTTCTAAAATGTTAAAGAACTTAAAGATTTATTTAAAAATAACAAATTAATTTCGATTAAAGATTGTTTACTATGCGCAAATAATAAAAGTTCTTCAAAATTTTAAGATAAATTTGTTAAAGAAGTTTTCAATTAAGAGTAAAAAGATTCTCGCACAATATTGCAAAAATACTAGTATTACTTCTAGCAACGTAAAGTTGCAAAGCTTTAAAATACTCTAGCAACAATTAACAAAAAAGAATATTCTTTATTATTATAATTCTTAGAGACAAATATTTATCGACATAAACAATTTCAAGAAATATAAATTCGAAACTTATGTTTATTACGTAAAAGATAATCTTGATACGAATTTCTTTTAAGTAGTTAATATTTAAATTATAATATATCTTTTCAAGTTGCTAAATAACATTAAAAGAAATACTAATTAATAGAACTTAAAATAATAGCGTTTGTCTAAATACTTAAAAAAATTCAACATATATTAAATTACATTTAAAAAAAATCTATTGTAATTTTTATTAATTATTTTGCGACAATCGATATTGCGAAGTAAATTAAATTATTATTTTCTTTTATCGATCGAATGTATCTACAATTTATTTGCATCTTATAATATATCTTATAGTTTTTCTTTAACATTAAATAAAAAGTCGAGAAACACAATATTATTCTCGACGTTCTTTTACAATTATTGCGAAAAAATTATTTACAAAAGAATTTTACCAATAACGAAATTCTAAACAAGATATTAACATATTACGTTATTTTAATTAAGATAACTTTATTTTTTAAAAAAAAATTGACAAAAATCTACAAGATTAATAAAAAGTAATTTAAAATTTACGAAATGCTTCTTAATTAACGCGAAAAGAATTATAATAATTGACAAGAAAGTCAAAACTATTTAGTCAATCTAAAACAAATATTGAAAAAGCGAAAATTTGCTATTATTATTTTGACAAAAGTTTTAACTTCGACAAAAACTTAGATTGTAATCTTAATATTTAATACAACAAATACAACATCGAAAAAGTCGACAAAGTTAAAAACAACAAAACAAAAATTTGCTATTATAATTTTGACAACTTTGATAGATTGATCGTCGATTCGATATTTGATCTCAACTTTGAAATCGAATTAAATCAACAATTCAACTTTAGAAATCGAATCGAAAATTAATTCGATTTCAATTATTTTGAAATTAAATCGAATTAAATCGAATTAAATCGAGTCGATTTTCGATTTCAATATTAGAAATCGAATTAAATCGCCAAGAATGTTAAGAATACTAAAAATAGTATAAATTAAGTTTAAATTTAGATTTTTTATTAATTACTAGATAATGCTTAGTAATAATGCATTTATAAAAAGAAATTTCTAATATATTTATTAATTAATTTAGATAGATTAACTATTTTTATTAAATTATTAATTAATTGTTACTAAAAATAATTAAATTTACTAAAAATAATAGTTTTGACAATTTGATTCGATTTTTCGATTCGATTTTCGATTCAACTTTTGAAATCGAATCGAATTGTCAATTTCAATTTTAGGAATTAAATTGCTAAGACTTTCGATTCAATTCGATTCGATTTCTCGAATCGACACGATCAGTCTAAACTTTGACAATATTAAAAAAATTTAAAAAAATTGCTATCTCGAAAAAGTTAACAACATTGAAGAAATCGATTAAATTAAAAAAAATTAAAGTAAAAGATATTTAATTTATATTAAAGAAAGAACTTGTTTACTTTCAAAATAAAAAAAAACAAACAATCAAGATCGTATATCTCTAAAGTTGTAAAAGCGAAAATCTTTAAGCTATTGTATAATATATAGACGCACGAAGAATTCTCACGCATTTATAATAGAATTATAGCTAGTTATTATATAAGAAACTTGATCAAACAATTAAAAAGATATTTAAAACATTGCTTATTATATTAGTTTACCAATATAATTAAACATTGTTTGTACAAACAACTAAAGTTTATTATTACAAAGTTAAAGATATTTTATATTATTATTATTAATTTTATTCTCGCGTTATCGAAGTTATTCAACAAGTACAATTTTCTTATATCGATAACAAACAAATTCTTTAAAAGAATTACAATAATAATCGAGAAAACAACTTTCTTAATCGAGAAATAAGTTGTTAAACTTATCGACGCTCTCGCGAATTAAGATCTCTCTTTATACATTATTTTTAATTAAGACAAAAAAATTCTATTCGCATTATAGAAAGCAAATTTTTACTTGTTAGAAGTTGATTTACTATATTTTATTGCTTATTATTTACAATTAAATAATTAATCAAAAAGATCGAATTAAATAATCGAAATAATATTGCGTTACTATCTTACAACAAATTCGAACACAAATTAGAAACGTTTTGTTATTAGACTACGTAATATTCTAAACAACTTCAAAAATGCGTCGACAAGAAAATCTTCAAACAAACTAATTTACGAGAAAATCGTTCGCAATGTTCTATTATTAATTGACTCTTACAAAGACAACATTAATTACGTCGCGAAAAAAGAAAAAAAATTAAAAAGAAGTTGCGAAATTTATAACGTTTGTTAACGTAAAAATAAAATTTCGATATAACAGTTATTATTAGTCGCTTATTTTAAGACAAAATAATAAGATTTTTCTTAAGTTTTATTTCGAATACAAGATTTCAAATTTTAAAAATTTTAAACTCTCAAATTAAAGAGTAGAATCTTTTACAATCTTGAAAGTCTATAAGCATCTAGCATTTAAACTAGATTTGTCTCTCAATTAAAAAAATTATTCGATAATATTTATTATTATGCTAAAACTTGCGTCAAAGAAGAAAGATTCGTATTTTAAAGTCGTAAATATTGAATTATTATTTATAAATAATGTTGAAAAAGATAATCGATATAAGCTCGAAAAATTACTTGACAAACATATAATATCGCGCGACAACAAAAATCGAAGGAAGAAAATCGTTTAATATTTAGTCAAGTAAAAAGACTAAGACTTAATACATAACGTATAATACGATAAAGTCGACTTAAAGAAAACTTCGAATTTGATTAATAATTACTTAAATATTTATAACGCACAATTAATACAAGAATATCAAAGTTCGTAAAGCAACATCGTCTAAATTAAGACAATAAATAAGTCTATTAAAATGTGTTTTGCTTACAAAGACTCGAGATTCTTGCTCTAATTGCTCGTTAAGAACGTATTATTATAAGATTGTTTTATAAAAATGTGTTTGTCTTGTGTTACAAGATTGTTTTGCTTGTTATGTATTTTACTTGCAAATATATATCGAAATTCTTAGAACTTTTAAACGCGCAAAACGCGTTAGCTTTTCTTTATAATCAAAATACAACATTAACATTAATATTCTTTACATTATAGCAATATGTTTCTTTGCTTTTGTTCTCGCATAAAAATATTTATTAGATAGACGAAAACAAATTAATAAAGAAATATTAATTGCAAAACGAAATAACAATCAAGAAATAAAAACTCAAAGAAATTGTTTCTTTAAACGTGCGAAACAATTAATAGTATAAACGAGAGAAATAGTCGATAATTTAGTCTTGCTTTGTATAGAATTCGCATACTATAGCAAATTCATTAAACGCACAATACAAGAAACAAGAGCAAAAAACGTAACGCAAAATCTTATAAACATCAATGTTATCTTTGAAGATATAAGACTAAAAATTGCTCTCAAGATTTTTCAAAAATAAAATATTATATTAATAAGAGTTATCGTAATTTGCTAATTGTTTTATTACAATAAAGACTTGTTAAAGAATAAATTGCTTAATATCATTTATTAGTAATTCGACAAACTTAAAGAAATCTTTGTTAAAACAATAGAAAAAGTAGTTTTACAAATTCTAAATCTATTAAATTTAATCTTATATTTAAAAAAGAAGTTAATTGCTACTTTAATTCTTAGCAAGTACAAGTTCAAATTATTGTTATTAACAAAAAAGAAGTTTACTTGACAAAATTATTTAATTATTAAGAATTGTTACTTTGCGACAATTACGAACAATTATTAGCGCATTTTTAACTTAATAAAACAAGACAAATATCTAAAGAATAAAGTCAAAATTTTAAAGAAATTGTTTAGAACATGCGACAAAAATAGAAAAAAGTTGACTTTTATATTGTTAATATTAATTGTTTATAATATAATAACAATCGCGAAAATTTATCTCTTTCTAGTAGTTTACTTAAGAATCGAAATTATTATTTCGATCTTGTTAATAATTAATTATTGTAACGAATTTACTAATTTTGCGCATTTTGTTCTTAAGACATAAAAAGAATATTAAGTATATTTTGATTTTTAAAAATTTAAGTTTACTCGAGATTTTCGATCAAAGTAATAATTTTAAAGATTTTGCTTATTTGTTATGTTAGATGCATTTAAAGAAAATAAGAATAAAATTTCTTAAAAGAGAATTTATTATTTTATTGAAAGTAAAAGCAATCGTAACATTTTAAAAATATAAAGTTAATTTAAAAGTTTTAACGAGATTAGTATTTTAAGATTCTTTACTTTGTCAATTAATTACATACACATATAATACAAAACTAAGAACTCGCGAAATATTAAACATAAACAAAGACTTTTATTTACTTATAAAAGAAGTACTTATTATTAAAGTTCTTTAGCAATTTGAAGAATATAATAACTTCAAATTAATTGCAATTCTACTTTTTCTTGCATATTACAATATAATAGTAACGAGAATTTGTCTATTAAAATCGTCGATAATACGCGTTTTTTTAACGTATTTGTTGAGATTGTTATATTTTTCAATATTATTAGCAATTTAATGTTAATACTTAAAAAAACTCACGATCTCGCAATTGCGATTTTCGATTTTTTTATATTTTTCTTTTACATTTGTATTACGATATTAAAATTTAATCTTACAATTTTTACAAATTTCGATTTTGCGAATTTTGTAAATTTTAATTTCTTAATATTAAATATGTTAATTACGAATAAGAAGTTGCGCTCTTTCTTTTATAATACGTCAATTTTAAACAAGCTTAATTTTAATAATTCTTTGATCAAGTATTTTTCGAAGAATTTCGCAATTTTTTTCGATTAATAATTTTACGAAATTCGTAACATTAAGATTGCGATGCAAAAATTATATTAACAAAAGACTTTCGTTAATAAGAGAGCAATAAAAGTAAATATATTAAGTAACAAAAAATTAGATTTTTTTAGAAATTTATCGATTCGAAAGAATTATTACGTTGTAACGTACAAGGATCTCTAGCTTATAAATAATTTTTAACGCATGAAAAATAAACATAGTAATTTTTTTAAAAAAAGAAATAAAATTGCGATCAATAAATTTACGAAGTTAACAATTTTTCTTAAAGATCTCGTCTTAGAGCAAAAATCTAATAACAACAAAAATAAAGATAACCAGTCTTTTAAAGACAAGTTTAACAAAAAAGCGACAAAAAAGAAGATAAAAAACAAGAAGCGCAAAAGCGAAAATAACGAATTCTTTAAGCAAAACATAATTAAAGAAGAAACAAAAAAGTCTAAGACAAAGAAAAAACGCAAAAGCAATATTAAAAAAATTAAAACAAAGAACAAAGACAAAAACAAGAAAATCAAGATAAGCAAAAATTAAAAAACAACGTTAAAATTAAAATTTAACATCGAGATTTTCTCGAAAAAAGTTAAAACTTTTAAATTTTTATCAACTAAATTCTTATTTTAAACAAATCGAATAATAACAATGCTTGTAAAAGTTTTTGTTATTGTTAAAAAAAATTAATTGCGCATGCAATCTTTAATTAAAATTGTTTTAACATTTAATTTATTTAAGACGAACAAGAAGAACGTTTTTAAGTTATTTAATGCAATCAAGAAATTCGTAAACAAAATTATTATAAAGATTGTAAAACAATATTTATTGTTCGCTTTTCTTAATTTTACGCGTCTCGAAAATTTCTTCTTAATTAAAAACGCCTTGTCGCATGTAAAATCTTACGCATATAAGAAAAATCTTGAGAAATTTTTGAAGAAAAAGTTACACTTGCTTAAGAAATATTGAAGATCGATTATTCTTATACTGTATACTTTATTATCTTTTCTTTGTCTTTTTCAATAGTCGATTACTCTAATCATAATTCTTAAAGGCGTATTACTAGCGAAAATTTCGCTCCTAATTGTCTATTCTCTCGCGAAGACGAAATTTCCTTTACTAGCATTATCAAAGACGTATTACTAGCGGAAATTCCGCCTCTAGTTGTCTATTTTTCTCGCTATTACACTAATAATCTTCTTTATACTTCGATCGTTTTTTTGACGTTTCTTATCAAGTTCTTTTCTTACTACGCGTCGATTTATCGACGACGATAATTCTTGTCGCCTACAAGAATTTATGTCGTCTACGAGAATCCTTGTCGTTTACGAGAATTCTTGTTATTTACAACTATTTCTTTTGTCCTTATCGAGAATAGTAATATATCAAGAAGATTAAAAACAAATGTTACGATAATCGTACTTTTCTTGCTTGATAGAATATTTCTTGACAATTAAGCTTGTATTTAGATTAGTGTGATCGTTGGGTCGAGTCGAACACTTTTTTCTCAACCCGACCCACCCTCTTGGGCCCCGTAGGGTTGGGCCCTGATTAAGGCGCGAGCTCGACCCTAGGGTCGGGTTTCGTCGGGCCAATGCCAAGAACCCAAGCTAACTTCGTCGCGTTAGCATTCGCTTATCATATCTTATCTTATTATATCTTATCTATGCGCTAGCCCAATTGGGATAGCGCAAGATCCACGCTAATCGCATATAGTTAGCGTGGACCCTTGCGCTAGCCCGATCGGGTTAGCGCGTCACGTGACATCACGTGATCGGATGGGTCGGGTTGAACACTCGGCGCATATTCTTCGCTCGTCCCACCCTGTTGGGCTAGGAAATCTGCCTGACCCTAGGATCAGGGTTGGGCGGGTCAACCCGATCGGATTGAAACTCGACCCAACGATCACACTAATTTAGATTTGAAGAACTTTTCTTCTTCTAGCTAGCAATTTAATCTTTTTTATTATTAGTGTTCTTCTTGTAGTGCGAGAATTGCATCAAGCTTTTTACTCTTGTAAGCAAAAACGTTATTTAAACAAAACACTAAATTAGAGTCTTCGTTAATTGTTAATATAGTAAGTAAAAGAACGTAATTGCTGTGATGTCAACCCCCAATGATCAACGAACACATCACTAGTGCCAAGTTATCGTAGTGGCGACTTGACATTGTGCAGAGTTTTCTTCCTAAGGATTCTCTCCCAAAATTCTCACGAATTAATGTCTCTCTAAATTGCAATTCTACATACTACGTAGTCTCGTCGTTAGCGCGTCGATGTAGCAACGTCTTGTCACACGTTCATACACAACCTTACAATATTAATTCGTCTCAATCTTTTTGAGCGATTGTTTAACAAGATGATCAATTCAACACGCAATACAAGACGAAATTTGAAGACGAATGAGAGATAGACGATGTTTTAGCGATTCTAAAGCGACGAAAATGCGAATAACTAACTTGTCTTCAACAATATTATGAAAATTTACATCACATCACAAGAAGAAAACTTGTAGAATAACGACGCTACACAATCGTCGCAATTCGACGAAGACATCGACTACGAAAAGCTTCTAATTAAAGAGAAAGCAAAGAAGCGTAAACTTTAGGCGAAGCGAGAGCTTCGCATCGCTCAAGCAAGAAACAAATTTCTCTTAGAGTCGCTTCGTAAGAATGAGATTAAAGCGACAAGTTAGCATCGTTCACGCGAAGATCACTTCGATGACAAAATCAACGAACTAGCATTGAAGAGACAACGCTTTGTTCGTTTCATAAGATCGACTCAATTGAACCTCTACTACGAAAAGAACTTCAAAGAATGAAAAAACTAAATTCGAAGTGCAAAGAACTTCTTCGAAATCAATGAAAATTAATTCTTAACGAAAAACTCAAAGATTCGTTAAGCTCAATAATATTTTCGCGACACATCGACGACGCGATGAGAAAACTATAAGAACAAGTGAACGAACAAGATAAAGAAGTGAAACTAGAAATTGTTCGCACAATATCTAATTGATCTCATAGAGAATTCGAAAAATCGTCGTCTCGCCTTTTCTCGCAAGTACAAGGAGATCAAGCAAAGTCAATTTTAAAGCGTCAACGACTTCGTAATTTACATTGAGACATTAAAGGCGAATCTTGACGAATACATTGAACGTCAACGACGTGATTATCTCTTGCATCGTCTAAGAAGATGTTACGCTAGTACTTCCCACGAAAGTATCAAAGAAGGTTATGCTATTAAAGAAATTTGTAGACGTCTTTAGGCAATGCAAGCAATCACTTGGTAACAAGGGATTGCAGCTTTAGTAGTTGTAACAATAAGTCAAGACTTAAGATAAGTTGAACACGAATCATAAGAATATCGTGTTCGAGACCTATATACTAAAGAGATTCTATCGTGCTTCTCTTGCTCCTTCATAGAGCAATGGGACACTAGTATCTTGCTCTTGCTACTTTAGCAAGGAGCGTTGGAAGCAAGCTTCTATTGCTTCTAGCAAAAACAATAAGATTACGCTCTTGTTGCTCTTGAGTAGAGACGCAAGAGCAATGCAAGTAGCTGTACTCTATACTACTCGTATTGCGTAATTCATATACTTGTTAGAGCTCGCTAGACTCGTAACACTATTTCTTTTCTTCAACGCTTTCGTCTCGAAAGCAAACTTTTCGTGACATGCCTTATGTCAAACTCGCTACTTTTGGTTCTTACGATCGTCGCCTTGCCAAAGTTGCTTCCTTAGAAATTGAATTCCTCAATATGCGTGTTTGCTAGAATTGTTTTCGCTCGAGGAAGTCTTGTCGTGTTGCTAAAGGTGTTGAGAAATGTGTCGAATGTGTTCGCATCGAACGACCCTGCGATTTGGCCCCATTGAATATTGCTCGTTGGCGAAGGCTTGAAGATCAACGTCGAAAACTAAAAAATGAATTGCGTGAAGCGTATGCGCGACAACAACGATTGCTGCGCCAAATCGATTTCGTGAAGGAAGAGCAACGTGTTATGGTGAATGGTGAATTGTAGAACTTGGAAAGTCTTCAGGCAAAGGCGACGTCGTCGCCAGGCCTATTTCTTGATCCTTTCATTGATGTTGCGTCGAAATAGATCGTGTTTTCGAATGCTTCGAAGGATTGATTCTTTACTTCGTTGGCCCCCCTTAGTGGAAGCCTGGAGATGCCTGTCGAGACTGCTATCGACAAAATTGCTCTAGCTTGTTTTGGCACTTCTTCAAGTTTCTAAGAGATTCTCACGTGTTCTTTGATGTAGAGTATTCTTTTCACTTGATAAGATACTTTTGATCTTCTTGTTGTAGGATTTTCTCAACTTCATATTGTTCTTTCTCTTGTGAATGAAAATAAAATGTGTCCTATAAAGGTGTAGTTGAATTCGCTAGTTCCAATAATGAGATATAAAATACTAAGAATACTTTGGCGTCCTTAAGTAAGTCGAATTCATAATTGATTAATTCCTTTGTTTTCTTAACAAGAAATGATTCGACTTTAATATGATTTAATTTCTTGCTTAACTTCCTTGTCTTAAGATTTTTTGTAAAAAGATATATTTTATCTTCCTCTTTTAGTTGAGATGCCATTTTTCGTTTTTTGTTTTAATATTTGATCAATCTTTCTTGCATTTTCGAGATGTTGTCGTATATCTTCTTTAGTGTCGCTATCTTTTCGATGACTAATTGAGTTGATAGATGCTTTTACTCTTTCTCGAAGAGATTGAATTTCTTGTTATAATTGGCGAAAAATGAAGTTATCTTAGTGATATTCGAAATCTTTGCATTAAGTGCTAGTTGCGCCATAGATAGAAGTGATACCCAATTGCTATAAGTATTGTTGACATAGTGTCGCAAATATTGCTTTAGACTTTGATTTATTCGTTCTATTTAATCATTCGTGATCGAATGATAAGCAATGAACATTCTAAGTCTTGTTTCTAACATTGATAGAAGCGTCTTTCAATAACTAGACGTGAAAAGCTTGTCTCTATCATTAATTAGTTCTTTAAGTATATTATGATATTGTATAAGTTGATTCAATACAATGTATTTTAGTTGTTTTGCTATAAACTTCTCTTTGCATGCGATAATATGTGAATACTTGATAAGTTTGTCAATTATTATTAGTATCGAGTCATATTTGTCTTCAATTGCTAGATTCGTCAACTTGAACAACTTAATAATAAAGTTTATCGTAACTTTATTTCATGACGATTTAAATAATTCCTAATATTGAATTTCGTCATAATTCGCATGTGTATCATGTTTGTTTTGTTAACAACTAAGGCATCGTTTAATGTATATCTTAATAGCTTGTCTTATTTGAGAAAACTAATAATGCTAACGTAAAAGCTAAAGAGTTTTGATCACTCTTAAATGCTTTTGTAGCGATTTATCATGATGTTTCTTTATATATTCGTCGATTTTGTCAATAGATATCTAGAGTTTTTCTTTCTTTATTAAAAACTCTTCTATATTGTCTCTAAATATTTGTAAAATAGCATTTAGCTCGTATTTGTTAATTAATAGTGATTCGTCTTTATTGATCTTAAGTATGTTGTAATTAAACGATTTCTTCGTTTTTATATAATTATTTCTTTTGTTAAGTGCGTTTGTTTTGTCGTTATCTTTGCTTAATGTATATTGTATCTTGAACTTATATTGTTCGAATCGCTTTAATTATCGCATTTGCCTTTTGTTAAGCTATTTAGTAGTAGTAAAATGTAAAAGATTCTTATGATTTGTGAGAATCGTAAGTTTTGATAATTCTTCGATATATACTCTTTATAACTTTAGAGATGCTATAATAGCAAGTAGCTTCTTGTCGTAAATATTATAATTTTGTTTGATTAATAAGAGTTTTCTCGAGAGATATGTTATTAAGTGTTATATGTCTTCATGTTTTTGATTGAAGCATACATCGATAACTAAATTTAATACGTCGATTTCAATTTTATTTAACAATTGTGAATTGTACATTTTTAGTATTGATTTCTTTAAGCATTTTAACTTAAGATTCTAAAATGATTTCTCTTTTGCTAGTTTTCATATTTATGGCGTCTTCTTCTTCGTAAAATTTGTCAATAATATTGCATTAGCGAAATAGTTCTTAATAAATTTCTTATTGTAATTTATGAAATTTAGAAAAAATTAAACTTTTTTAACATTAATAGATAATTTTCATTCTTTAATTACTCGTAGCTTTTTAAGATTTATGCGTATTTCATGTCGTTCGACAACAAATTTAAAAAAGTCAATTTCTTTTCGATGAAATTCGCATTTCTTTGATCTAAAATGTAAGTTTCTTTTGTTTAGACATTTCAATATTTTGAAGACATAACTAATATGTTTTTTCAAGATATTTAAGTAAATTATGATGTTGTTCAAGTATGCTATAACAAATCGATCTAGATATTGTCGTAGTACATCATTGATCATTTTCTAACACGTTGTTAAGACGTTCGTAAGTTCGAATAACATTATTGTATATTTATATAATCTATATTGTGTGCGAAAAGTTGTCTTTCACTTTTTTCTTGTTTTTATTCTAATCTAGTTATACGTTTCTTGTAAGTTCAATTTGATGAAATATTTTACTTTAAATAATCGATCTTGAAATTCGTTAATATTGAGTAGTGAGTAACGATTCTTAATCGTAATATTGTTTAGCTTTCGATAATCGACACATAGATGAAGAATTTTGTTCTTCTTAAATACAAAGAGAATCGAATATCTTGCTTGTAATTAAGATTTTCTAATAAATTTTTTTTTTTCGTTTTTTGCTAGATATTCGCGAAGCGTTTCTAACTTTTTTTTAAATAGAGCATATATAAGTTCAAACGTAAGCTACTTGTTTAATTCAAGTTTAATTTCGTAATTTTACGATTAATGTTTAGATAAAGCTTCGATCGTTTTCTCTTTCTAAAATAGATGCTCTCAACTATTGTATATTCGTAATATGTGTTTTAGCGATTTTCTCGTTGTATTAGATAGTCTAGAACTCTTAGAAGATTCGCAATTTTTTTCACTTATTTTAACTTTGTGATTTAGCTAATCTTTGTCGATGTTTATTAAGTCGAACTTTATTAAATCGTTTTTTTGCAAAAATGCAAATTCGCTACTTGCGATTAAGTTTCGACTTAATCTTTTATCTATTATTGAACGCTATCGATGCGTAGATTGAATGTAAATTGCGTAATCACATTGCGCGAATCTAAGTACTTATGTATTTTAGTCGACTTCTAGATTGTGTTACTTTAATCAAGACATTTCTAGAACAATATTGTAAGTAATTATTTTCACTATATTAAAGATTAGTTTCTTGTGATGTTGCTAAATAGCTATCGATAGTAATTTTGTCTCTTTGTTCACTTTTTTATTTCTTGCGAATAATGAGTTTTTATTTACAATTACTAGATTGTAAACGTTAGACTTCTTTCGAGTAAAATATTCTTTTCTCTTTACAAGAGTTCTAGCTATAAAATTATTTGTCGCACTAGAATTGATCATTGCGATGAGTTAACAATCGTTGATCTTAACTAGTGTGATAAAACATCGTGCGTACGCTATTGAGTTTAGTTGTTGCTATTGGGCTAACATATTGCATTTCGCTAGTATGTTCTTTATCAAAAAATTTGAACTTTTTCTTGCTTTTATGTTGTGACTTCTGCTTCAAACGTCTATTTACGTTAAGCTTTCTTTTGTTGCTAGATTGCTAACTTTAACTTTCTAGAAAATCAATTAACTTCGTTCTTTTCTTTTAGATAAGTTTAACATAAGTCGTTGTAGCAAACTATTTAACTAAGATTTGCGTATAAGTCGTTTGCTTTTCTAATAATAGCATCTTCACGCTTAAGTGTTAACATTCGTGTGTTTGCCTTAATAAGATTTAATTGTTTCATAATAATGTTAAGTATGTTCTTTTCTATAGTGACATTGCTTTCTAGTTTCTTCTCGCATTCGTTTATAATCTTCGATAAGCTAATTAAAGTTTCGAAATAATTCGTAATGTCTTTTATGCATTCGTGAAAATTCTTTCAATCGTATTTTTCGTCTAAGTCAATAGCTAAACTATAAGATTTAATAATTTTCTAAAATGCTTAATTGACTTTTTGCGTAAATGCGAATGCCTTGCCTAATAATGTTTTATCTAGAACTTTCTATAATTGATTTAAGTTCTTTATCAAATAGTAATTGTCGTTCGATTCAATTTTGAAAGTGCTCGTCTTTGTGTCGATTTACTTTCTAATGTCGTTTTAGCTATCGAATATCTCTCTTAATATAACATTGATTTGTCGACGATTTATTAAGTTTCGTAATCGATAATCTCTTGCGAAGTGACTTAATTTGCCATATAAATAGCACGTTTTTTAAGATTTGTTATCTTGCTTTTCTCTAAAGTTTTTTTCTTTGCGTCGTTAGATAAAATTCAATTTTATAAATGCAAGTTTACAATAATTTAGATTCCTATACTTCTAATTAGAACGAAATTCTTTCTAATAATATTTGATCGTTAATTTAAAGAAGATTCTTGCTCTTTCGTAAAATTAATTGTATTGTTTTTTCATAATTTTTTCATACAATTTGTCGTCGAGATCGATAATTACTTCGATGAAATTAAATATGTTGCTAAAGAATTTGTCATCGCGCATAATTTCGTTTTTAAGATTATTTTTGAGATCTTGTCGAAACATTGTTATAAGTGCGACATCGTTTCACTTGATAAAATTAACATACTTTTGAAATCTTATTGCGTAGTCTATTGCAAAGATTCGTTAAATTAGATGTTAAATTATTCTTTTCGCAATTTATTTTTCGTTAAATGTTTTAAAGATTTTTCGAAGTTCTCTCTTAAAATTGTCGAAGTTCGTGAACATCGCACGAGAATTTTCGTTATAATTTTTCAAATACTTGCGTAAATTCGACTTGAGCCAATGCTAAACTCTTTCTCTAAGAAATGTGAATGCGAAAATCGTCTTCTTGTTCGCTAAAACAAGATAGAAGATAAAATAAATATTTATTTACATAAGTTAGTTCTTTAAGTCAATTCGATCTCTATAATAGACGTTAGACTTGTTAATTCTTATCTTGTTGTCTTTATTAATAAAGAATCAACGTGATGTTGTTAAGCTAATGCTTAAGATAGAAACGCGTTAACTTGATACAAATATTCTTAGAGTGTTCAAAGTATTACGCTAGTACTTTTCACGAAAATATTAGAGAGAGTTATGCTATTGAAGAAATTTATAGACGTCTTTAGGCAATGCAAGCAATCACTTAATAACAAGAAATTACAACTTTAGTAATCGTAACAATAAGTCAAAACTTAAGATAAATTAAATACGAATCATAAGAGTGTCGTATTTAAGATCTATATATTAAAGAGATTTTATTGTACTTTTCTTGCTTCTTCGTAGAGCAATAAGACACTAATACTTTGCTCTTGTTGCTTTAGCAAGAAGCGCTAGAAGCAAGCTTCTATTGCTTTTGACAAGAACAATAAAATTACGCTTTTGTTACTCTTAAGTAGAGACGCAAAAGCAATGCAAGTAGTCGTACTTTGTACTACTTATATTGCGTAATTTATATATCTATTAGAGCTCGCTAGGCTCATAATAGAAAAGATCTTCGTAAAAAAATCAATAGTATAACTTAAATACTTAAGACGAGAAGCGCTTTTGTTGCGCTAACATAGCGCATGAAGAGCGCTTTAATCTTTCGATTTAATGTTGAAAACAAAATTTTAAATCGAAAATCGTTCTTAAAATCACGCAATAACTTCGAAGAGAATTCGTATAGTCGTAAATTAAAAAAGACTACGTTGACGACTAAGATTCGCGACGTTTTGACGACAAAAAATTATCAAAAAAGTATGACAAAACTTTTTTTGCGTAATCCTAACAAAGCTAGCTCGAATGTGCGAGAGAAGCGCATCTAGTACAATTGTGACGAAAAAAAACATATTTAAAGAGAATGTTCTAGATTTGTTAAAAACAATTCGCAAGTCAATGTAATTAACAACTCTTAAAAGAGCTTCGAAACAAACGTTTTAAAAACGTCGTCGTTACAATTTTTTATCGAAGAAGTTTTTAACAATTCGAAAAATGAAATTAGTTCGCAAAAATTGTAGTCGCAATTGCGAGTTAAAAACATAAGACAAAGATTCTTTTTGCAAAGTTATCAATATTTGTCGACAAAAAATGACACAAACGAAGAGATCTTTTCGATAAGAACGCTTATATTAATTGCATTAACGAACGTCTTGCGAAGACGTAATATCTAAAGAAGATCAAATAACTCGCAATTGAAGCGAAAGCTTTTACAATTTAAAAGACTTAATCTATAAAATTCTACGTCGCAAAAATCAAGATTTGCGACAATAAAAGACGAAAATATACAACGAAACAAGTTTTCTATGCATTTGATAAAATTGTACACGACATTATTGTCGATCTTTTCTAAATAATGAAAGCTAACTTTTACGTCAACTAGTATACGCTAATTTAGCGCTATCAAGTTACGAAAAATATCATTGTCGTTGAATTCCCAAAGAGTTTTCTAAAATCTAAAAAATAAATTTCGATGTATGCTCTAATTTATTGCGATCTTAACGTCGATAAGACGTCAACAATGCGCGTTATATTTAAGAACATTTAGAACTACGACGATGTTTTTGATTTAAAAAATGCATTCATTCTTTTTAAATACGAAAAGAAAGATTATGAGATCGATTTGCTTTCTAAAAAGAAATCGTCTTATAATTTATTATACATTCTTTTCGAACGAGAGCTAGTTGTTCTACGTAATTATCTTTTAAAGAACTTGACTTTAAATAGAATTCGCAAATCAATTAGTTTAATCAAAGTATCAATGTTGTTTGTGTTAAAGAGCGATGAAAGTCTAAGATTATGCGTTGATTATCGTAGTCTTAATACGATTACGATCAAGAATTGATATCTTCTTTCTTTTATAAAGAAGACGCTAGATCGTTTAATAAGCGTCGCGTATTTTACGAAATTAAATTTAAAGAACGCTTACTATTAAATTCGAATTTGTTAAGACAATAAGTAAAAGACGATCTTTTAAACACGATATAAACATTTCGAATACATAATAATGTCGTTTGAGCTAACAAACGTATCGATTATCTTTTAAATTTTGATCAACAAAGTTTTAAAAGATTTGATAGATTATCTTTGTGTAATTTATCTTAATAATATTTTGATCTACTTTAAGACATAAGAGAGACACTAAGATTGCGTACGTCAAGTACTTGATAAACTACGTTTCTACAAGCTTTACGCAAAGTTATTCAAATGCTTTTTCATAATAATCTTGATTAAGTTTCTAAAATACATTATAAGCAATCATGACGTATTAATGAATTTACGATGAATCGACTTCATTTAAACATAACTTTAGCTCACTACTTTACGCGAGCTTTAAATGTTCTTAAGTTTCGCAAACTTTTATCAATAATTTGTAAAATACTATGCAAAGATTACTCGAACTTTGACGAAGCTTCTAAAGAATAACAAACAAGGCAAACAAAATGATCTTTTTATATTTAACAAGAATGCTATTTTAGTTTTTCGAAAGTTTATTACGATCTTCACGCAAACGTCTACGCTAATTTACTTTGACTCAAAAACTCACATTCGCGTTAAGACAAACGCTTTAGAATTCGCGATCGCGACAATTTTGTCTTAATTAATTTATTTTATAAGAAAAGTTAATTAGGCGACGTGACATTCGATAACATTCTATTTAAGAAAGATAATTCTCGCAAAGACTTAATACAAGACTTACGATCAAAAGTTGCTCGTTATCGTTATTGGCTTCAAGTAGTATTAACATTATTTAAAGAATAGTCATTATTCAATTATCGTATTAACGAATCACAATAATCTACGATATTTTATGAAAATAACGACGCTAAATCATCGTTAATCTTGATAAGCACTTTCGTTGACGAAATACGACTTCGAAATTAAATATCGCACGAGATAAACAAATCTAATTGACGAATTCTCTCGACGCCTCAATTACAAGAGCGAACTAGATGATGAAATTTGTCTATCTACGCTTTAAAATAAGCTAAAGAATATTATTATCGTTATTATTGAAATAACACCAATACTTACAAGAGGCGTTCGCTAGGCGTTAACATTACGCAATGAGAACGAATTCAAAACTTAAGTATCGAAGATCGAAAAAAAATTAAACATCGAACTTCTTAATAAAAATGCTTTAAATAAAGAAAATACGATTAATAAATTTAAAGAAGAAGAAATTGCAAACATAACTTAAAGCGCAATGACTTAACAATTGCGTCGCAATGACGTTCGCATCGCGTACAACAAAAAGAACAACTTAAAAACTTTCTTATTTTTATTGTTATTTAAAATAAAAGAGCTACAAGAAAAGAACTTTACAACGCTCAAAGTTAAAAAGCAATTAACATCGCAAATCTTCAATCAAACTTGCGCGAAAAGAGACTAGTTAACTCACAAAAAAATAGTATTTTTCTTTTATGCTATCTTGATTTTTGACGAAATATTATTGAAGAACGAGTTGCTACGTTTGCATTATGATGACGCTTTAACGAAGCACTTTAAAATAAAAAAAAATACGCATTCTTATAAGCAAAAAGTTCTATTAATCAAAGATGATTGCGAATATTGATATATATATCAAAGATTACGACGTTTGTCAACGAAATAAGACTTTGCGTCATCGCCTCTACAAGAAGTTGACGTCGCTCTCTATTTTTACTTAATTATGAGCAAAGATTTCGATAAACTTTATAACGAAGTTGTCTATTAGTTGTTGCGAGAATGATATGTTTGACGCAATTCTAATAGTGATCGATCGATACTCTAAAATGTCTCTATACATTCTTGTTAAATCTATATAATCGACGAAAGATCTAGCTAACATTCTATTCAAGAAAATGTTGTTTGTTTATTTTAAAGTTCATGAAATTGTTTTCGATCGTAACTCGCTCTTTACTAGTGACTACTAATTCGCAATATATTATCGCATACGCATTAAACGAAAGCTAAGTATCGCTTTTCACTCTTAAATTAATAAATAGATCGAAAGATAAAATTAGATGTTAAAACACTATTTGCGTTGCTATTGCAATTACAAACAAGACAATTAAGATTTGCTACTAGCTTTGACTCAATATACTTACAATAGCGTATTGCATGCGTCGACTAAAATGTTATTCTTTAAGTCGATGTTTAAATTTGTTGCAAATTTTCGATTTAATTAGAACGACAAGAATTGTTTAAATGTTTTTGTCGTTCGAAAGCGAATTTAGTCTCTATAAGACGAACGCGATCAATTGATAAATCGTCTATAGATCGCGCAACAAACGCAAATTTAAAATCACGATAAAAAGACTACTTCAAAAAGATATTAAATCGATAACGAAGTCATGCTCTTTATCAAAAACCTTTTAAACGTTCGTTCGAAAAAGAAGTTGTCTTACAAGTTTACGAAATCGTTCAAGATTAAAAATATTATCAATTCGCAAACATATCGCTTGCGTCTTTTCGTCAAATAACGCATTTATTTTGTCTTTTATGTTTTACTATTAAAATCATATTATCGTAACTCAAACATTGTCGCTTCAAAGAACATAATATTAGTCGACAAGAATAAAAAGTAAAAAGTGAAAGATATTTTTGATCATAAGTTAAGATATAACAAGTCGTAATATCTTGTTCGATAAAAAGGATTTTCATCATATAAAAATAGTTAAATATCAAGAAATTATCTCGCGAATGCGAGACGAAAGCTCAAGGAGTACGATGCGCGTAAATCTCTCGAAAGGTTAATTGCGAAAACAAAAAAATCAAAACTTCGTATTCGCAAGAGAGATTTCAACGATAAAAAGTAAGATTTAATGCTATTACACACACTTAAAACATAAGAATAACATAGATGATGCGTGTAAATGATATTATAATTCTCTTAATTAGTAAATTAAACATTAAGAGCTATGAAAATGCGACATGAAGTGCACTCAAATCTAATTACTTTCGTTACTTAATCTTCGTTAATAAAGAGCTCTCGCACGCGCTTTATTTGATGCAAGATTTAACATTTTATTTACGAGTAACTATGTGTGTCTCTCTTAATTAATTTTTCAATTGTTGTTGTTTAATTGTCTTCGATAATGTACGAACGTTGCAAAGATAAATAATCGATAATAAGAATAAGAAATGCAATCTTTTAAAACGCAATTAGTTTTATTGCTTTAAACATGATAAAAACATATCTTAAACAATAATTTTTCGAACATAAATTCTACGTAGAAGTCGCAAAGATGTAATGTTTGCGAGAAAATATAAATGAGATTCGATCTTCTAATTGTTAGCTTTCATGTTATCGAACAAGAAAGTTGCTTACTTTAAATGCTTTTGTTTGATAATAAGCAATTCGACATATTCGAATCAAGCATGTAAGCTATCGAAACAACTATAGTATACGAGGAAAGTCTCGCCTAGACATTTACGTCGCTCTTTTTTAAAGAAATTTAAGTAGCAAAAACAATACAAATAATGTTGTTCTTAGCGAAGTCATTAAGTTACGCAAGATTTACGAACTCTTAAGTTCGTCGTTTGCAACAACATCGTTAGACATGAACTCATCGTTCTTGTTTAACTTCTTCAAAGAAAGAGCATCGAAATTTGCTCTATGACGCATTATATCGAACATTTTTTACTAGATATCGCATAGATGATCTAGCTTGACATTAATATTAATTAGAAGATTCTTGTAAATCGAACGCAAAATCAATTTGTTTTTTCGCTATTATACGTATATAATAGTGAGACAACGTCGCATTTGCGAAGCGAACGCGATCTAATTAATTTTAACATCGTTTTTATCGAAGATACGCATGCTAAACTCTAGCAAGATGTTGATTCGCTTAATATATTGAATGGCGATAAGAACACATTGACGAGTCAAATTAAATATAAGAGTATATAGATAACTTACGATCTTGCGCTTTGAAGCGCAATATTTACAATGAAGATTCTTTCGTTTAATACATTGCATGTCATTAGATCGCAAAGCAAACAAAAGTTGAAAACGTATTTGATGATCGACATTTTTGTCGATGCGAACGAGACATCGCAAGCAATAGAAGCGAAAAAGAAAAAAACGTTGCGTTTGCGCGCGAACGAGAAGAACAAAAAAAGTCATTTCGATTAATATTGTTGTTCTCATTAATTTTACTTACGATAAGATCTCGTTGAAGCATTGCTTACGTAGTTGATTCGCTATTACGATAACGAAAAATCAATAAAAACTTACGATTACCTCTATCGAAAAGGGGCTACGACACGTTAGAATAACTAGGAAAACTTACATTGAATGCGAGATTTGTGCGTAGCATCGTCGTTAGCATTAGAACGACCTAAAGGACGTCGCATTTATTTATCAACTATAAATCGAAAAATAATATGAAAAGAGAGAAATTATAATGATGTTGTTGATAAATATTACCTGCGAATCAGTCGCGCTAACCCAATTGAATTAAACAAAGAAAATAGAGATAATTTACTTAAATGATAAGTTAAGCTAAACTTAGAATTCATGAGATTCAAATGAATTGCAATACATTACTCTTAAGTAGTTGTCGCGACGACGACGCAACGACATAGCGATTAAGAACAAAAGATCTTTTCGTTCGTCAACTTGAAGTCAACACACGATGAGACGCTTGAAACGAATCGCATAGCTTCTCGTGATAATATACGAAAGAAGTTATCGTCGCTTCTTAACTCTCCCTCGAATATTTAAGAAAGATGAAGAAAAAAATAAAAAAATAAAAAAATCTCTTTTATAGACGTCTTCAAGCTTTGACAAGAAAATACATGAACTAGAAAATGCGTCGCACATAAAAACATAAAATATTACTTGTTATCTAATTATATCTTAGAAATTCTAAAGAGAACTCAATAAAAGATCAACGTAATCGCGCAAACAAGACGTCGTCATAACACATTAATCTTAAGAATCAAAATTCAAAAGAGAGAGACAATTGTAATGTCAACCCTTAATGACCAACGAACACGTCATTGGTGCCAAATTATCGTAGTGGCGACTTGGCATTATGTAGAATTTTCTTCCTAAGAATTCTCTTCTAGAATTCTCACGAATTAATGCCTCTCTAAATTGCAATTCTACATACTACGTAGTCTTGTCGTTAGCACGTCGATGTAGCAACGTCTTGTCACACGTTTGTACATAGTCTTACAATTGCGAACAAAGTTATTAAAGATTGTCTATATAATAGATTTATAATAAATAATTTAAACAATATATTCTTTAATTATAAATGTCGACAATATTAATTATCTCTTTAATTGTTTAAATATTGTATGTATCTTTGCTTTGCAATCTCGCAACAATTACTTGTATTTTCTATTATTAATTCTTTCGTAAATAACAAATTTATTTAAAAACATTAGTTAATATATTTTTTATTAACATAGTTATACTTGTTAAACATTATGTTGTGTCTAATCTTTTTGCAAAGCGCAATAAGAGATTTGCAAAGCATTTGTTAATATGCAAGTACAAAAGACGTTTATATATTGACTTTCTTATGCGTTTATTTTTTTCTTCGAAGCATTCTCGCGATTGTGTCGATATTAACGATAATGTCAAATTCGTTATACAAGTAGAGATACATCTTGTCAAGATAAACGATAAGACGAAAATTAATATAATTTAGAAAACTATTCTTTATTGTTTTATCAATTAATTTGTTAGAATTTCTTCGATATTAAGAAGCGACGACAAAAGCATACAACTCGATGTTACGTCTTATCTTGCGTATTTGACGCTCAAATACATTCTCTAGATGCGATATTTGAGCAATATTTTTATCGATTCTAATTAGACTGATCGCCGGGCCGGGAATCGGTACCAACTTTTTGACCTGGCCCGAATACTTGGTATCAACTTTCTGATTTGGCCCGAATACTCGGTATCAACTTTCTAACCCGGCCCAAATACTTGGTACCAACATCGTGATCTAGCTCGGAATCGACCCAGGTCAACGATTTCTTGACTCGACTCGACCGACTCGCCAAGCAATCGAAAATGACGTCAAAATGCCAAGATTTTCTATTTTTAAAAAAATTCGCATTATTTGAATTACTAAAAATAGTTTAAAAATAATAACGCACAAATAACGTACAAATGCAT
>JAABUQ010003224.1_pt1 | contig 30466 bp, 27 predicted proteins | sample 5560001 | NCBI WGS metagenome assembly JAABUQ01 (sample SAMN10711888, study PRJNA513371) | rock metagenome | isolation source: Antarctica rocks | place: Antarctica: Victoria Land, Finger Mt nord | collected 2015-12-18 | reverse complement strand
TAGGACGCGCAGACTGGCAAGCAGCTCGCGCTCGGACCGACGCCGCGGATCAGGCGGCGGGTTGTGACCCGCCTGCAACGGCTGGACGGTGCCTGGAAGGTGGTCGCCCATGAAGCGTTGGATCCGCCCGCCGACGGCGATGGCGACACGCGTCCGCCGGGGCCGCCAACCACCGCGTCGCCCATGAGCCAGGCCGAGGCGATCGGCATCGCCTTTGGTCGGTCGCGGCAGCTCATGGCGCGGGCCCGTGCCACCGGTGATCCCGCGCCGTTGTCCGAGGCACTGGCCGGTGAAGCGCTGGCCCAACAGCAGGCAGCCCTACGGCAGCAGCCGCTTCTCGACCAGGATCTGGTGAGCGAGCACAACTACCGCGTGATGGCGCTGGCTCCAGACGTGGCGGAGGTCTACGACCAATTCATCGAGGGGCTACCCGCGGCCCCGGGCGAGGGCTCCAATGCCTCGCCGCCGCCGGAGCAGCGCGCCGCCGCTCGCCTGCAGCTGCTCGCTGGCGGGTGGAAGGTGGTGGCGGAGGAGGCCTACAAATAAACCCCCGCAACGCTACGACAGAAACCAGCAAGACTTGAGACCACCTGCTTAGGACAGCAACGAACCACCCGGCTCGTGCACCTCAACCGGAAACGGGCTTCGGTCCGCCTACTATGGTCGGTGATGGCAGCACACCAGCGGCTTCTGCGGTTCACTGATCTAGCGCGAACCCTGGGACTGCCGCGGACCCTCAGCATCGCGGCACGCTGGCTGTTTCGACGAGAGTACCTGGTGCTGGTCAGAGATCTACAGGCTACGCACGTCCAGCCGCCGGCTCATGGACCCTGGCAGTGGCCACCGCTGACTGAGACGGCTACCCGGCCGCTGAGCGCGCTGAATCCCGCTATGACCGATAGGGAGATTCGCCGCCGCTGGCGAGAAGGACAGGTCTGCCTGGTAGCCTGGCATGGGGACGTGCCGGTTCATTACCGCTGGGAGACGGCGGGTCCCACCTGGCTGCCCACGTTGGGAATCGTGTTCCAGCCGCTCGAGGGAGACACGATTATCGTTGACATCTTCACCCATCCAGCATTTCGCAGCCGGGGCATCACGTCGGCTGGCATGGTGATGGGCTGGCACCGCGCCAAGCACCAGGGCTACACGCGCTCGATTGGGCTGGTGGCGTGGTGGAATGCGCCATCCTTGCGGGTAGGCCAGCAGACAGCCGGCAGGCTGGTGGCGGGGCGAGTGGGCTACTGGACGGTCGGTGTGGGCAGGCGCTACTTTGCCACAGGCGCGGCGCGGTTCGACGAACGAGGTCGCGTGTATGTCCTCGCGAAGGCCTGTCCTGGCTGACTCAGTCGGAGCGACGAACGAAGGGCGGAGTAGAGAACCCGGTTCTACTCTCCGGGCAGGCCGACGCTGGTTGACTCGAGCTCGGCGGAGATCGTGGCGACGCGCTGTGCGAAGTCGGCCATGGTCGACCGGTACAGGCCTGTGGCGAAGCTGATGCGTCTGACGCCGAGCTCGCGCAGGCGCTGAAGCGGTGGTCCTTTGGGGAAGACCATCGCGTTCACGGGCGCCTCGAGCTGGGCCACGAGTGCCGCGATGTCCTGCTCGTCGGCCACGCCGATTGGGTAGAGGCAGTCAGCGCCAGCCGCCAGGTACAGGCGAGCCCGCCGTAGCGTTTCCGCCAGGCGGGCCGCCGGCGGACCAACCTGGCGGATGAACACGTCCACCCGCGCGTTGAGGACCACGTCCACGCCCGCCGCCCGGGTGGCGGCCTTGAAGGCGGCCAGCCACGCCGCGTGCCGCTCGGCATCGCGGAGCCCGCTGCCCCGGTGGTCCGTGTCCTCCACGTTGCAGCCGACGGCGCCAGCCGCGAGCAAGCGCTCGGCTACCTCTTCCGGCCCCAGGCCATAGCCCGCCTCAATGTCTGCCGTGACGGGCACGTCGACCGCGCGGGCCATCCGCCAGATCGCGGCGAACATCTCGTCGGGCGGCGTCTGCTCGTGGTCGGCCCAGCCGAGGGCGAGGGCCACGCCGCCGCTGGTGGTCGCCACCACCGGGAAGCCGGCCGCGACAACCGCTCGCGCGCTGCCGGCGTCCCAGGCGTTCGGCAGCACCAGCGGCCACCGAGCAGCGTGCAGGGCGCGCAGCTGCGCGGCCCTGGCCGCCAGGGCCGGCATCATCGGTTGCCGCCGGACACGCGATCATCTCCCCCTGGCGCTGTCGACGCTGTCATAGAGCAAAGGTATGACAACGCCAGGGCGGTCTGGGTGGCGCTGCTAGGGCGCGCGCGGTGGCAGCATGCACGCCGCGGTGATCGTGCGCGAGACCAGCCCGATCGCCACCAGCATGAAACCGATGCTGACAATGGTGAGCGGTGTAGCCCACTCGTGCACGGTGACGTTCACCTGGAGCAGCGTCATCCCCGAGAAGCCGACGAAGCTGAGCAACGCCGGCAGGATCAGTGGCGCACAACACGACATGCTGAGCATGCCGAAGACGCTGCCAAGCACACCGCCTGTCCCCCCGGCTACGCTCCGCGCCTTGGCCACCGCTGCCACTTCCAGCGGTAGCAGCAAGCCAAACAGCACGGCGAGCGCGACCATCGTCACGGTCTCCTGGGCGCTGGCGTCGAACTCCCAACCCGACGATGGATAGTACGTCACGACTCCGCCGCTCCAGGCCAGCAGACCGAGCATGCCGAACGCGCCCACACCGGCCACAGCCCACGCGAAGCGTGGGGAAAAGGCGATGCCGAACGCTAGCTTGATCGTGCTGATGAGCCCCAGGCGCGACTCGGAGGCCGAAGGGCGCTCCTGGTCCTGTCCTTTGGCGGCGGTGTCTACTGCCTGCATACTGCTTCAGGCTGGCCGCCGCTCGCGCTGCAGATCAGCCTGGTGATGTTGGCCGCTTCGGCATTGATAGCGTTGGTAGCATCGGTCTTCTCACCGGACATCAACTGATTGTACACGTCGTCAAATGACTTGTCGTCGATCAACTTAGGTGAATAGCCAGCGCCGATCAACGTGTACTCACCATTGATGTATAGGAACGGCCACTTCCCTTGCGGATTGAACTGATTCATCATCTGCTGTTCATCGGCATCGAGCGTGTCAAGTGGCTTTTTGTCGTGGTCCTGACCTTCTTTGTCAGAGAGTTTGATGAACGAGCTGGTATACGTGGCGTTGCGCAGATCCCAGGTGGGGACCAGATCGAAACCCGCCACTCCCTGAGTGTGGTGCTCCTTGCCCCAACCAGACAGCGTTCCGAACTTGGTGAGAGCGCTGACCAGCGCCCAGCGTTCAGCTCCGCAGAATGGTCAAAACTGCATCCCGAAAAAGAACACCCGCACTCTGCCGCCTGGCGGGGGTGTGTCGGCGACGGACTGGAACTTTCCGGGGAGGTCGGCCACTGGCGTGATCTTCGCCGGCGGCGCCCAGCCGGCCGGCGCTGTCGGTGCCGAACCGATCGGTACTCCGGCGGTGACGCTGCCAGCTTTCGCGGGCGCCCCTGTCGAGACATCAGGCGCGGTTGGAGCGGTTGGATTGGTCGCCCCGTTGCTCGAGCAGGCTACCGCACATAGCGACACCGCCACCAGCAGCGCCTGGACAACGCCGGGTCGAATCATGATGCATCCCCCTTCTCGCCCGCGTGCGTCATTGTGTGAGCTCCTTCGCTTCTTGTTCAGCCCACCTGGTGGCACAGCGTGGCTGGCGTGTGCGGCTGCGTGTGCCGGACATTGTACGCGGTACGCGGCGGCGTGACAGGGCGTACGCACCTCAGTCCACAATGGCCGAGTAGATCGTCGCCCGCAGTTCGCGGCGAATCGGATAGGTGGACGAGGGTCTGAGCTGCGTGAGAAAGAGCATGATCAGCTCTTCGCCCGGGTTGACGAAGAAGGCGGTGGAGGCTGCGCCGCCCCAGCAGAACTCCCCCGGTGTACCAAGGATCTGCGCGGCTGTCTGGTCCAGCAGGACGGCGAACCCGAGGCCAAATCCCTGGCCTTCGCGCTGCGTCTCGCCGGCGTTCTGCGCCATGGTGGCCAGGTCCTGGCCACCGGCAGGTGGTTCAGCGTCATCAGGCGCAGCGTGCGCGGCCCAAGGATGCGAACGCCGTCGAGCTCACCACCATTGGCCAGCATGCGACAGAAGCGCAGGTAGTCGGCGGCCGTCGACACCAGACCGCCGGCACCCGAGAAGTAGCTGCGGGGCCGCGCGTACGAGCTCGTCAGCGGGTCGTCGACCAGCTTGTAGTGCGGGATACCATCCGCGCTGGGCGCGTAGAGGGCGGCGAAGCGGTCGAGCTTGCCGGCTGGCACGGTGAAGCTGGTGTCGGGCATCCCGAGAGGGCCGAGCGCGGCTTCACGTGCGATGGGCTGTTCCGGTGCGAGTGCGAGAGCCATTCAGCAGCCCCCCTTTCAACCTTGACTTAACCAGTTGACCAGCCACAGTAGCACCCACGCCGAGATGGGCGCGACAACGCGGCGCACGGTGTGTCACCTGGTCCACCTGGTCTGAGGGCATCTTGACAAGGGCGTCGGCACGCGTGTAGCGTGGCGACAGGCCGCCCGACGCACACGCGCCGGGCGGTCGCGGGCAGTAGCTCGGAGGCCGCCCGGCAGAACGGTCTGGCCGCTCGGCTTCAGAGCCATCGCACACAGCACGAGGGGGGCTTCGGTCAGTGACGCTATGGCCTGGCACGCGCGGGTTCCGCCGCCGTGCGGCTCCTCCTGGTTAGCGAAGAGAGGAGGCGCTTAGCGAGTCTACGGGGGCGACCCGCGATCCTACCCGTCCTGAGCACGCACGCAGAGAGAGCACTACGATGCCAAAGACTGTCTTCAGTGTTGACCAAGCGAAGTCGATGCGCGAGCAAGCTGTGCCGGGCCACAACCGGTGGCACCCCGACGTCCCGTCGGCGGTGAAGGTCAGGCCCGGGGAGGACTTCCGCGTCGAGTGTCGGGAGTGGACCGACTCGCAGATTCAGAACAACGACAGCGCCAACGACGTACGGGACGTCAACCTCCTGGTGGCGCACATGCTCAGCGGGCCGATCGAGGTCGAAGGCGCCGAGCCGGGGGACCTGCTGGTGGTCGACATCCTGGACCTCGGACCCTGCCTGCCGCCCCAGGACACCGGGCCGGCTCCCGGACAGGGCTGGGGATACACCGGGATCTTTGCCAAAGTCAACGGCGGCTGCTTTCTGACGGACTACTACCCGGACGCCTACAAGGCGGTGTGGGACTTCCACGGCATCGAGGCGACGTCGCGCCACATTCCCGGCGTTCGCTACGCGGGCATCACCCACCCGGGCCTGTTCGGGACCGCGCCGTCGGCGGAGCTGCTCGCCACCTGGAACCAGCGGGAGCAGGAGCTCATCAGCCGCGACCCGGACCGGGTCCCGCCGCTGGCGCTGCCGCCGAACCCCGACAGCGTGCTGGCCGGCACGGCGACCGGGCAGGTTGCGGAGAGGATCGGGCGTGAAGGCGCGCGCACGGTGCCCTGCCGCGAGAACGGTGGCAACCACGACATCAAGAACTTCACCCGGGGCGCGCGCGTGTACTACCCGGTCTGGGTGCCAGGCGCCAAGTTCTCGGGCGGTGACCTGCACTTCTCCCAGGGCGACGGCGAGATCACCTTCTGCGGGGCCATCGAGATGGGCGGCTACATCGACTTCGGTGTGGACCTCATCAAAGGCGGCATGGAGAAGTACGGGCAGATGTCCAACCCCATCTTCTTCCCTGGCCCGGTCGAGCCGAAGTACTCCACCTACCTGTCCTTTATCGGGTTCTCGGTCGAGAACGAGCGCCAGGAGTACATGGACGCGACGATCGCCTACCGGCGCGCCGTTCTGAACTGCATCGAGTACCTGAAGAAGTTCGGGTACTCGGGCGAGCAGGCCTACCTACTGCTGGGGTCGGCGCCGATCGAGGGTCGCATCAGCGGCATCGTGGACATCCCCAACGCCTGCTGCTCGCTGTACCTGCCGACCGAGATCTTCGACTTCGACATCAGGCCGACGGCGGCCGGCCCGACCATGGCCAGCCGCGGGTCCGCGGCCAAGGCTTCCTAGACCGGAGCGCCCGCTGGGCGTGGCCAGGAGCGGTCTCGCCCAGCAGGCGCTCCAACCGTCCGCGGCGAGCTGCGACGGCAGCGGAGGTGGCGTGTGCCTTTGTACGAATTCGCCTGTGCGGTGTGTGGCGCGTTCGAGGCCCGGCGGCCCTTGAGCCAGGCGGGCGACCCCGCGGTGTGCCCGCTCTGCGGCGGCCCGGGCCGGCGGGTCTACACAGCGCCCGCCCTGGTCCGCACGCCCGCGCCCGTGCGTGCCATGCGAGCGCGCGAGGACAAGAGCGCCCACGAGCCCGAGGTCGTCCAGGCAGCCCCGGGCGGGCTGCCGGGCCGCCGTCTACGATCGCCATCGCGGCCGCCGGCCACCCCGAGCTGGGCGACGCCGCGACCCGCCAGGAGGCCGCCTATCTAGTCTAGCCGGCCGACTCCCGATTCGTCCCCGGCCACGCTCGCGCACGCGACCGGTGGCTAGCGCCCGGGCCATGCTCGGGAAGGAGCTCGCATGAACGCTGTCACAAGCGACCTGCCGGGCGGATTCGCCGCCATCGATGGAACGATGCCCGCATGGCAGAGACGGGTCGAATCCATGCCAGTTGTCGACTTCATCGACTACTGCCTGCGGGGCGTCGGTCAGGTCGTGTTCATGAACAACCCGGTCACTGGCCTTCTGATCCTCGTCGGGATGTACGTCGGATCGAGCTGGCTTGGAGCGGCTGGGACGCTCGGCCTGGTCGTCGCCACGCTCACGGCGCTGATCCTGGGCCTCGACCGCGGCGCGACTCGGGCGGGCCTGTACGGCTTCAACGGGATCCTCGTCGGCGCTGGCCTGGCGACGTTTCTGGCCGGGGAGTTCAGCCCGTCCACGATCCTGGCCATCGTTGCGCTGAGCGCCTTCAGCACGGTCCTGCACGCGGCGCTGGCACGCGTCACGCTCCTCACCTGGTCGGTCCCGCCATTCACACTCGCCTTCAATATCACGACGCTGATGTTCCTCATCGCGGCCATCAACGTGGGCAACGTCAAACTGTCCCCTCTCGTTGCCCCGGGCGCCCCAGCGATCAGGGACCTGTCGGGTCAGGTGGGCCTGCGGGCGGCAGCCGACGCGCCTGCCGCGCTGGACGCGGCCAACCTGGCCAACGCCCTCCTGCGTGGCATCAGCCAGCTCTTCTTCGCGGACAGCGTGGCGTCCGGCGTCGTCATCATCCTCGGCATCCTGGTGGCGTCGCGGATCGCCGCCGTCTTTGCTGTTCTGGGGTCGCTCGTCGGCATGCTCACCGGCCTGGCCATGGGCGCCAGCGGTGTGGCCATCTACCACGGTCTGTGGGGCTTCAACTCCTTCGACGCATGCCTGGCAATCGGCGGGGTCTTCTACGTTCTCACATGGCGATCCGGCGTCTTCGCCGTTGCCTGCGCCATCATCACGGCGGTCCTTTTCGGGGCGATCGGCTCCCTTTTTGCCCCCTGGGGTCTGCCGGCCCTGACCCTGCCGTTCTGCTTCGGTACGCTGGCGTTCGTGCTCGTCAAGGACGGCTCCGCTCGTCTTACCCCGGTGGCCGTCGCGGACATCACGACACCGGAAGGGCATCTTGGCTCGCTCTCGAGCGAGCGCGGCCGGCACGGGCCAGGGCGGGACGCGACTGGCGAGATGCAGAGCGCCTGAGTCCGAGTCTGAGCGAACAGCGGCCGACGCCTGTCGGCAATCAGCTCAGCTCAGCTCCGCTGTCGCGTTCCGCCGCACCAGGTCCCAGTCGATCTCGTAGCCCAAACCCGGTCCTGTTGGCGCGTGCACGAAGCCCGCCCCGTCCACCTCGATGTCGCTCACCAGGCCGTGCTTCTGCGCCGCGTCCGGCTGCAGCACCTCGAAGTATTCGCAGTTCGGCACCGCCATCGTGACGTGCAGGTTGGCGACGTTGTTCAGCGAGTTCCCCCCATGGTGGATCTCGCACTTCATCCGGAAGGCTTCCGCCAGGTGCGCGATCTTCATCATCGGCGTGATACCGGCCTTGAGCGCCACGTCGCCACGCAGCATGTCGGTGGCTTGCTGGAGGATCCACGCCGTGTACCCGTACAGACCGCCAGGCGAGTACTCAGTGGCCAGTATCGGGATGGTCAGCTTCTGCTTCAGCTTCACGTAGCCGTAGATGTCGTCCTCGGCGAGCGGGTCCTCGTACCAGTAGAAGCCCAGCTCCTGGGCAGCCAGGCCGACGCGGAGCGCCTCCTCGTAGCCGTAGGCCCACATCGAGTCGAGCATCAGGACCATATCGTCGCCGACGGCCTTCCTCACAGCCGCGCAGATCGCCACGTCCTTCTTCGGGTCGCGCTGAGGGTGGATCTTGTACGCCTGCCAGCCGCGGGACTGGAAGTCGAGCGCCTCCTGCACGTACTGCTCGATGTGGCTCATGGAGGCCGAGGAGGCGTACGCGGGGGCGCGCTCGCGGCAAGTGCCCAGGAGACGGTGGATGGGGAGGTTGGCCGCCTTGCCGGCGATGTCCCATAGCGCGACGTCCACCGCGCAGATCGAGCGCGGATCAGCGTACCGGTTGAGAGCCCAGAGATCGCCCCAGATCGCCCCGATGTCCAGGGGGTTGCGGCCGACGAGCAGCGGCTTGAGCCGCCGCAGCACCTGGGGGGCGAACTCGTCGGCGCCTGAGCTGCCCGAGCCGAGAAATGCGTGCCCTTCGATCCCCTCGTCCGTCCTGACAGTCACCACGCCAACCTGCTTGGTGCCGCCAACGTCGACGACGTAGGTGGTCTTCGGAGTATCCCAGCGGTGGAGAGTGATCGTCAGGTCGGTAATTTTCACGCTCGTCCCCCTTGTCAGCCGTCAGCTATCAGCTATCAGCTATCAGCTATCAGCTAAAGAAGCGTACCGCCGTGTCGGACCCAGGCGCAGCGGGCCTCTCACTCTGACACGTGCTGACGGCTGACAGCTGATGGCTGACGGCTCGTCCTGCATACTGGCTGTGATGCGCCCAGGAGTCGCTCAGCGCGTCGTGACCGTCGGGGCGCTCGCGGCGTGGCTGGGCGCGGACCTGCTGCAGGCCCGCTTTGCGCAGCCGGCGCTGTGGGGAGCCCTGGACCTCGTCGCCCACGCCGCCGTGGCGGCATTGTGCGTCGCCTGGCTCGTGCCGTCGTGGGGTTGGGCGCCCGTCGTCGCCGCCGCGTGTGCCGCCACAGCGCTAGACGTCGACCACATCGCCACCGCGCGGTTCGAGGACGCGCGCATCACGAGCCTCGGCACACGGTCGCCGCTCCACTCGCTTGTCGGCATACTGGCGCTCACGGGTCTGGCCGGGTGGCTCGGCAACCCGCGCGTCGCCCTGGCAACCGGCGCCGGACTGCTGACACACCTCTGTCGCGATGCCACCCAAGTCCCGGGCATCCCGCTGTGGGTCCCGTTCAACGCGGCCGACGACGTCATGCTGCCGTCCTGGACGCTCCCGGCTGTCGTGATGCTCCTGTCGGTTGGCGCGGTGCTCGTCGCGCGCGGCGGGCTGCCGACTCGGCGGGGCGCGCCGCCCCCGCTGCACGCCCCGCCAGGTCCGTGACGGCACGTCTGGCGCGCGCGCTGGTCGCCGCGTTCGCGGTGGCGGCCTTCACCGTGGCGGCGCTGCCGCTCGGTGCGCACGGCGTCGCGCTCGACACGGGACCGCTGTTCGGGACGCTGGCGACCGACGAGAGCGTGGCGGACCGCGAGTACGCGGCTGGGCTGCGGCTGGCTCACGTCGACCTCGCCTGGGATAAATACGAGCCGAGCGACGGCGCCTTCGACGCGGCGTACGCGGACAGCGTGCGAGACAAGGTCACGGCGCTTCAGGCGGCCGGGCTGCGCGTCGTGGTTGGGCTGAACGTCCAGCGGCCGCCGGCCTGGGTCTTCGACTACCCAAACGGCCGGTACGTGGACCAGTACGGCACCGCGGCCGACGCCCCCAACCTGACGTTCAGCCGGACGCTGCGCATGGTTGCCGAGAGGTACATCGCGCGCGTGGCGCAGGATCTCGACCCGACGAGCTTCTGGGCGGTGCGCATCGGCTCGGGCGGCGACGTGGAGACGCTCTACCCGCCAGAGAGCGACAGCCGGGGGCACGGCAACGCGTACTGGGCCTACGACGCCAGCGCCCAGGGCGGTCCTGATCGGCCGGCCTCGATTCCGCCGTCGCCGTACCCTGGTTGGAAGCCTGGCGACAGGACGTACCAGGGCCGGCCGTTCTCCTCCGCCCAGGTGCAGGAGTGGTTCGACTGGTACCTGGGGGCCATGGTGGACGGGGTCAACTGGCAGATCGCGACCTACAAGGCGCAGGGCTACAGCGGCCAGATCCAGGTGCTGATGCCCGGTGTTGGGACACGACCGGGGGGGTACCTGGCCGCCATCGAGAGTCATCTGGATGGGGGCGGCGATGACAACGGAACGATGGGTCGGGGGGCGGTCTGGCACAAAGTGATCGACGGGCTGGCCGATCGCGAGGACGTGGTGGTCTACGTGTCGTCGGTCGCCGACGGGTCGGGCCATGACGACGGGTGCCAGCCGGACGACGGCGACACGAGCCTGGACGACCCGATCGTCGACGGCTGGTCGGCGACGCGCTGGCTCAGCTACAACGCCGACCGCTACGGCATGGCGAAGGCGGGCGAGAACCCGGGCGAGCGGGACCAGCCGCGGCTGTACGGCGTGGGGATGCTGGAGGCCAGCGTGCGGCAGATGCAGGGGTGTGGTTTCGAGAGCCTGATGTGGGCGCACGACTTCAACCTGTACGGGGCGAACGCGGCGGTGACGCTGGCGGAGTACGCGCGCGTGATCGCGGCCGAGACGCGCTGACCGCGGGCCGACCCGCGGCCGGTAAACCCCACACCCTTCTCTTTCACTAGTATAGTGAAACAAAGCCGTCGTGTTGGCGGCGCCGCTCGCGCTCGGGCTGCTGCTCATCCCCTGAGGCCGCCCGCCCCAGAAAGGCCGCCGCGTGTCCCACCTCCACCTCCCGCCCCCCACGTCCACCGCGAGACGGTTGCCCGCTCCCCTCGCCCTCCTCGCGGCCCTGCCGCTCATCCTCCTGTCCCTCGGCAGCGTCGCGGCAAAGGCGCCCACGACGCTGCCGAGCCCGCCCACCCGCATCGACGCCGGCAGCTCCGCCAGCTTCACCGATCCGACCGGCAACGTGTGGAGCGCCGACACCGGCTTCGTTGGCGGCAGGACCCACAACTACGGCCCGATAGCGATCGCCCACACCGCCTCCCAGCCCCTCTTCCAGACCGAGCGCTGGGGCATGAGCGCGTACTCCCTGCCTGTCGCTAACGGCACCTACACCGTGCGACTCTCCTTCTCCGAGAACTACAGTCGCATCACCGCGCCAGGGCAGCGGGTGTTCGGCGTCGACGTCGCGGGCACATCGCTCGGCACGCTGGACGTCTTCGCCGAGGCAGGCGGCCGAAACCGCGCTATCGTCAAGTCGGCCACCGTCACCGTCAGCGGCGGCCAGCTCACGGTGACGTTCACCCCACACGTCCAGAACCCCATGATCGACGCCATCGAGGTCGTGCCGGCCAGCTCCGCTCCGACAGCCACGCCAACCCCGACCGCGCCACCGCCACCGGCTGCCGCTAGCCACCTGTACGGCCTGGTTGGCCAGGGCGGTCTGGGCGAGTCGATCGACCCGGCCCTGCTTCAGCAGCAGTACGCGGCCGGGGTTCGCGGGCGCCTGCTGGAGCTGGGCTGGGACGGCCTGCAACCCGGTGGGACCAACGACTGGAACAGCGCCTGGGGAGCGGCCTTCCAGCAGCGCATCGATGCCTTCGTCGCTACCGGCCCGGACACCGTTCTGTACCTGGACCTGGGCCTGGGGTACGCCCCTGGCTGGGCAGCGGCCACCAACCGTCTCACCGACCAGTACGGGGCGACGTGGGACCCGAGCAACGGCGGCGGGATCAACGTGTACTTCAGCCCAACGGTCCGGCAGTATGTGGCCAACTACGTCCACAAGATCTTCACCAACCTCGACTTCCACGGGCGCCTGGCCATCGTCCGCGTCGGCATCTACGGTGGTGAGCTTCTCTTCCCGTACAAGAGCAACGGGTCGTCCCAGCCCGATTCGTTCTGGGCCTACGACGCGACCGCCCAGGCGACCTCTCCCGTGCCAGGCTGGCGGCCTGGCCAGGCCACCCCACACAACGAGGCGCAGCGCTTCTATTACTGGTACGTAGACACCCTGACAGACACCTTCAGCTTCGTGCTCGGGGAGATTCGCAAGTCGTACGCGGGCAACGTCGCCCCGGTGACGCCGGGCTCGGGCATGTGGGACACCAACGTCGCCACGCTGGTATCCCACAACCTGTACGTGCCCGGCTGGGCGTACACGGGTACTGGCAACTTCTGGCAAAGGATCTACGCCAGGCTGCCGCCAGCGAGCGCCAACGTCGTGAACTGGCAGTCGAGTGTGGGCGACATCTCGGGCACCAACGACAACAGCACGAACCCCATGGATTGGAGCTCGGCCCACCAGCACGCCTATCTGGCTCATCAGAATGGCCGACAGATCTACGGCGAGAACCCCGGTCGCAATGCCTACGACACGTCGACTGGCGCCGACCCCCGGACGACTATGCAGTGGGACTTCCAGGCCATGCAGAGCTACGGCTTCGCGGGCCTGATGTGGGTCCGCCAGTCAGATATGGCGAACCCGGCCTACGCGTCGCTCCAGCGCTACGCCGCTATGATCGCCCAGTACAAGTAACAAGTAACAAGTAGGCTGCTAACCCGGCCCATCGCTTTCAGTGTCAGAGCGTCGTCAGCCGGAGTCGCCAACCGGCTTCCCTTGCCCAGCCCGCTCCAGATTAATCGCGTACACCTCGGTGCTCCACTGCCACCCGCGGAACACGTACAGAGGTGCGCCGTTGGCACGCACGAAATCGTAGTACCCTGGATTCGCTCCGCCGTAACCCTGCAGAAGCGACTGGCCATTCAAGATCGCGTAGGGCGTATGCTGGCTGAGAACGTCGTCGGGGTTGACGGAGCGCCCCGTGTAGCTCAGATACCCGTAGGCATAGACGACGTTCTTCGGCAGCAAATACATGTCCAGCACGTCCCGGCCGAGCACGCCAGCTCCCGGTGGCAGCGTCTCCGCGAGGTAGCTGTCGACTTGCGCATAGCTGTCGTCCCGCCCCAGACCGTACCGCAGAGCCCAGGCTCCCAGGTTGTAGCCAGAGAGAAGCGCCAGGACGACCAGCAGCGCAAAATGAGCGTTGCGCCTGAAGCCGCCGGGCGCGCGCCGCCGTTGCCCGGTACCAGTATCGGTCGCCAGCGCGCGCTCGACGAGGTGCCCGCCCGCGAGGGCCGCGTACGCCACCGCCATAGCCACCATCGGCATCGCCATATAGAAGAACTGCTCGTTGAGGACGCCCCCTACTTTCCAGACGACGACGAAGAACCCGTAACAGCCGATGATGAAAGAGCTGACGAACTCCGCCGGGCCGTCGCGCAAGCCTTTCCGAACGTAAAAATAGAGAAAAAGCCCTGTGACGATAGCCGCTATTGCCAGCAAGACGAACCATGGCCAGTAGTCGCCGACGAGGGCGGCCAACGTGTTTGCCACGGACGCGCCGGGTCTGGTGATCCCGGTATCTTGGATGTGCCCTAGGAGCCGTTCAAAGAGCCAGGCGCGAGCGCTCGTCCAGCCCTCCAGCTGCCCGCTGAGCAGCGCCCACAGGGGAAAGAGGGAGTACACCAGCCCGGCGGCCACCAGGACGACGAGGAGATCGCCGACCCTGCCTCGGCGAAAGAGCACCGCGTGCAGGACGAGAGCGGGGACGTAGAGGACCGCGAGCTCCTTGCCGAGCAGGGCAAGCCCGAGAAACACACCCGCCAGCAGCATCTGCGCGCGGCGCCGCCGCGCATCCCCCGTGGAGAGCGCACGGTAGTAGAACAGCACTGCCGCCAGGCCGAGAAGGGTAGCCAACGGCTCGAGCAGGTTCAGATGCCGTAGCCATAGGGTGTACGGGTCCACCATGAAGAGCACGGCGGCCAGGATCCCTGCTCCGTTGTCGAGCAGCCGCGCGCCAAGCAGGAACAGGAGCGCACAGGTCAACGCCCCGAACGTCGCGACGAGATAGCGGCTGGCGACGATCGCGTGAGCCAGGTTGTCGCTGTCGAGCGGGGTATCGGGCGGCAGAAGCGCTTCGCCGACCGTGTACGGGGCGGCGACGAGCCGGTCGAACAGGGGCCCCCGCCCGATGTCGCGCAGCCGCAGGTAGAGCCCTTCGGCCGCGAATTGCAGCGGCGGATGGACCAGGAATGGGGCGCCGTTCCATTGCGTCATCCCGGTCCGCTGGAGAGCGACGCTTTCGATGACGTAGGTGGCCTCGTCCGATCGCAGGTCCATTGCTTCGCCCATGCGAAACCAGGTCAGCATCCCGGCGGCGACGAAGAGCGCCATGGCGACCAGAAAGGTAGTCACGGCCTCTCTCTCGCGGGGTCTGGCCCGAGACAGAGCGCCGCCATACTCGTTCTCGTGCTCGTTCGCCACGCGCACGGCTCCGGACTCCGGCCGTCCGCTAACGAGAGGTCGCGCCATACCCTGCACCTCGCCCGAGGGCGTTGAGCGTCCGCGCCGCCCCGAGGACCACCTGGATGGGGCGCCCCAGACGGCCGGCCCGCGCTAGCAGCGGCACCCGGGCGATGTGGTCGGCATCGAGGAGCCCGACAAAGAAGCAGCTGGCGACGTACAGCGTGCTGGCGAGGCTCACCCAGAGGGCGACGAGCGGGCGGTCAGCGTCGACGTACCGGAGTGGCGCCATGAGCAGCCCCAACCAGATCAAGGCAGAAACGTGCCCGGCCAGATTCGGGATGCTCAGGCGGATCCGTCGTGCTTGCCACAGGAGCAGCAGGAAGGCAAGCGCGCTGGCCACCAGCGACGCCGCGGCGGCTCCAAGCGGGCCGACCGTCGGCACCAGGAGGACCACGCCGAGGATCTGGACCAGCACCGCGCTCGTCATGGCGGTGGCCGCCCAGCGGGGTCGATTCGAGGCCTGGAGAACGGCGGTGATCGCGGCGGCGAGGATGAGGAAGACCATGCTGCCGGCCAGTACCACCAGGAGCGGCTCAGCCGCGCTGTAGCGCGCCGGGAAGAAGAACCGCAGGACCGATGGGGCGCCAACCATCATGATCACGTTCATCGGCAGCACGCCAAGTGATAGCCAGGTCATCAACTCCTGCGCGGCAGCGGTCCGCCGGCCGGAGCCCGGTAGCGTCGACTCCCGCGCGATCCGCGGGTAGAACACGTCCACGAGCGCGGCCGAGACGAACAGTGGCGCGCGCGCCAGCACCGCGGCCGCCTGATACGTGCCCACGACAGCGTCGGAGTTGCCCCCCCCTGCTGTCAACAGCTTGACTCCCAGCAGATCGACGTTGGTGAGCAGGACGGTGCCGAAGATACCGAACGTCATCGGCAGCGCTGCCCAGGCCGTGGCAATGCCACTCCATCCTTTCGTCGACCAGATGGGCGCATCGCGCAGGAACCACAGGTACAGGCCGCAGACCAGTATCGCCGCCGCGGCATACCCGGTGAGCGCTCCGAACGCGCCGAACCCCAGCATGACCAGCGCGACACTGACGACGACGTTGAGCACCACCTCGGCGAGCCGAGCCAGCGAGATCAGCCCGAATCTGAAAAGACCCTGGAGGCCAGCGTTGGGCACGGCGCCGACGCCGAGACTCAAGACCACGACGCCGACCAGTGCCAGCAGCGGGCCGTAGGCGGCTTCGAGCCGCAGCCAGCCGAGCCTGTACGCCAGCAGCAAGCAGGCTACCAGCAGCGCCGTCAGCGCTGCGTTACCGACGAAGGCCGTCTTGTACGTACGCCAGGCTATCGCGGCGGCGCCCCCGTCCGTGGACTCCTGGGACACGCCACGCGCGACCGCGCGCGCGACCACGTAGGGAAAGCCGGCCTGCAGGAACGACACACTGACGAAAATGAACGTTTGGGCCACCCCGACCTGGCCATACGACTCGACGGACAGGTTCCAGCCGAGCACCAGATTCAGCCCATAGTTCATGACCGCGATCGCCAGCGCGGCTCCCACCATGAGGACCGCGCTACGGGATGCGCCTGTCGGCCGTGCCGAGCCCTTGGGCAGCACCTGGGCCGGCGGGACCATCGTCACCTGAGAGATCGTGCGACTCCTTGGCTCACGCCCGCGAACCGCCCTCTGTGACCTGGAGCGCAACGGCGGCGTAGCGCTGAGCAGCCACCGGCCAGCTGAAGCGTCCGGCGTCGCCGCGATTGGCCTCCGACATCCGCGCCCGCGCGTCGCGCGCCCGCCACAGGTCGACCAGCGCCGTCGCGTACTCTTCCGGGCGGTGGCCGGCGATGACCACGCCGTTCCGTCCAGCCTGGACTATACCGGCGGGGACGGCGTCCGACACGACGACGGGCAGCCCAGCTGCCATCGCCTCGACGACTACGAGGCCAAAGCTCTCGTAGCGCGAGGGGAACAAGAAGACGTCAGCGTCGCGGTATGGCGTGTGGACTTCCGTGGGATCGAGGACGCCGCGCCAGACGACCCAGTCCGGCCCCTGGCGCGGTGGCAGGCCGACCACCACCAGGCGCAGCTGCGGGACGGTGGCGCGGGCGATACGGCACGCTTCGAGCGCCACGTCCAGGCCCTTGCGGTGGTCTGCTTGTCCCACCCACAGGACGGTGTAGCAGTCAGCGCCGCGGGCCGGCGACGCCTGCTGGAGCTTGCGCAGCATGTCGGGCTCGATAGCGTTCTCCACGACTGTGACGGCGTCCGTGAACCCGTAGTACCGGCGCAGGTCCCGCGCCACCGATGCGTGCACGGCTATATGGGCGTCGGCCGGCAACGCGCGCCGCTCTTCAGAGCATCGGAACCAGGCCAGCGCTCGCGCCAGCGGATCGCCCGGAGACCGCAGCACGAGGTACGGCAGCGGGCCGGCGCCGTGCCAGACCGCGACGAGCCGCACCTGGCGCAGGACAAAGCGGCGCAGCAGCTGCATGACCGACATGCATTCGGGACAATGCACGAAGACGACGTCGAATCTACCGCGGAGCAGCCGCCAGGCCAGCACCACGGTGGCGACGAGGTCGCTGACCCCGTTTATCGACTCGACGCCGCCCGCGTGGGAGAAGGCGGCGACCGGGATGATCTCCCAATCCGGGCGCTGGGCGGCAAGCTCATGCGTGACCGCGCGGACGACGTGCTCGACGCCGCCGTGCTGCAGCGAGGGGCGCCGATTGAACATCCCGACGCGCAGAGCGGGTCGGCCACGTCCAGCCGGCAGGGTGGACCCCGCCGCCGACGGGGTGCCCTCGGCGGCGCGGAGCGGGGCTGGCTCAAGCACTCTCTTGCTCTTACTCTTGCTCTGGCTCATGCACAGGTATCTCGTGTCCCGCTCACCTGATTAGACGCCAAGGGCCGCGTACACCTCGAGCGTTGAGCGGGCCACCCCATCCCAGCTGAAGGCGGGCACGCGCTGCAACCCGCGGTGGGCCAGATCGGCGCGCAGCGCGGGGTCCCGGAGCACCCGGCGTACGACGGCGGCCAGCCCGGCTGGATCGCGGGGGTCGAACCCGATGGCGGCGTCACCAGCCACCTCGGGGACGGAGGAGGCCGTAGACGCGGCCACCGGGGTGCCACAGGCCATCGCCTCGAGCACTGGTAGACCGAAGCCTTCGACAAGCGAGGGGAAGATGAACAGATCGGCCAGACTGTACAGCGCCGCGAGGTCTTCTTCACGGACCGACCCGGCTCGTACGACGCGCTCGTCCAGCTTGTGGGCCCGGACGCGCGCCTGCACCTCGTCGGCGAACCGGGTATCGGCGTCGCCGGCGAGGACGAGCGCCGGCGCCACCGACGGCTCCAGCTGCGCCAAGGCATCGACCAGCAGGCCCAGATTCTTGTGGGGGCGGCCGGCGCCGAGGGCCAGGACGAACCGCTCGGGCAGTCGGTAGCGGGCCCGCACCGCTGCCAGGCGTGACGGATCGGTCTCGCGGTGGAAGGCGGCATCCACCGCGTTGCCGATAACGCTGACCTTCCCCGTGCTGCCCGGGTAGTACGTCTCGATATCCCCTCGGCTCGTCTCGGACACGGTCAGCACGGCGGCGGCTCGGCGGACGCCCCAGCGCGTCAGCGCGCGGTAGCACTCGCGGAGCCAGCGCCGCGGCATGTAGTCCGGGAAGCGCTCGAAGATGAGGTCGTGGACTGTCATGACCAGCGGCAGCCGGGCGAGCAAGGGGAGGGCAATGTACGGCGAATGGAACAGCGACGCGCGCGCCTTTGCCAGCAGCCCCGGCCACGCGATCTGCTCGTGCGGCATAAAGAGGGGCAGGTTGACGGAGCGCAGCGCGACGTTGGGCCGCTGGCGCAGCAGCTCCCAGTCGAAACGGGCGTTCGCGGAGCGAGGGTTGTAAAACAGGAGGTAGCGTCGCGTAGGATCGAGCCGGGAGAGCGCTTCGGCGAGATTGAAGGCGTGCCGTCCGATCCCGTGATAACGGTCGGTCACGTACCTGGCGTCGAAAGCGATCGTCACCGTGCGCGCCAGCGCCACTAACACTGCCTCCGTTGCTGCTGCTGCCAGGCGAGCAGTCCAGGCGAGACGTGCCGGGCCAGTCGCTGCAGACCGTCGAGATCGCGCTGGTCGAACGGGTCCTGGCGTTCGGCGACAAAGGCGCCAAAGCGCCGACAGCCCACCTCCAACGGAACCCCCAGCATCGGGAGCCGATCGGCCTCCAGCTGGGACATGAGCGGGAGCGGTCCGCTATCCCGAGCGACCAGCACGCTCTCGCCCGTCTGGCGCGCATACGCGGCGACCATCGCCGCGCCGCGCGCCGCCGGCGGTGTCCCCCGGAATCCGAGGGGCGCCGCCGAGCCGACGGCGACGTGGGCGTCATCGTCCGCCGTGCGGAAGACAACGTCGGCCCGCTCGGCCGCAAGATTCGCCAGGATGTGCGCCGCCAGGGCCTCGGGCAGAGGTGCGTCCAGGACCTCCGTGCCCGCGACGTGGGCGTTGACTTTCCGCGCCATGACGAGGTCCTGGAACAGGCGCTCGTAATCGGAGATCGTGCGCTCCCACGTGAAGAGGGACGCCCGCGCGCGGGCGCGTTGCCCGACGTCGCTCACCAGCGCTGGATTGTCGCGGAGGAAGCGCAGGGTGCTGGCCAGGGCGCGCTCACTTCTCACCGGGAAGGTGAAGCCGATGCGGCCCAGCACGTCGCGGACGCCTGGCAGGTCCGATGCGACCGGAACACAGCCGGCGGCCATGCCCTCGAGCAGGACCAGGCCGAAAGCCTCGGCGTTGGTCACCGAAGGCAGGACGATGACGTGGGCCCGCTGGTACAGGCGCCGGAGGTCGGCATCGGTGGCCGAGACGTGGAACTCGACGTCCACGCCGAGCGCGGCGCCCAGGGCGCGGTAGGCCTGCTCGCCCGCCCCCCGTCCGGCGACGATGAGCCGGCTGCCGCGCACCTTCGCCATGGCGCGCAGGAGGAGAGGAACGCCCTTGTACGGACGGAACTGGCCGACGAAGAGCACCGTGAACTGCTGGTCTTTGCCCCGGCCGGTGGCGAAGCGGGCGACGTCGATGCCCAACGGAATGATCGCCGTATCGTCCGAGACGCCGAGATGCGCCGCGTAGCCCGGCGTGGTGCATACCTGCTGGTCGGCGACCGAGCTCAGCCGGCGGTGCAGGCGGTTGTAGATCCCGGTCAGGACACGCGCCGACTCTATCCCGATATCGCAGTGGTGCGTGTACACCAGGGGTGGGTGCTTGCCGCCAGCGCGGACGGACAGCAGGAATGCGTCGCTGAGGGTCGGTACGGCTCCGTGAAGGTGGACGACATCGTAGTCGTTGATGGACCGGCGCAGCCCGGGCAGATGGGACAGCAGGTTGTACAGGCGCACCTCGCGCAGCACGAAGCGCGACACTGCCGGGTGCGCGAGGACGTCGACCTGGTGGCCCCGCTCCGTCAGGCCGGCGCCCAGCGACTCGATGGTGCGGGCAATGCCGCTATGCGTCGGCGGCGCCTCCGACGCGACGACGAGAATACGGAGCGAGCGGTGGACGGGTCGGATCGCGACCGGCGCCGCGGGGGACGGACGGACGAGCTGCTCGATCATACGTCCACCTCGGACAGAGGCCCGCGGCGACCGCTGGGCCAGACCCGCGGCGCTCGGGCCGCGCCGGCGCCGACCGCGCGCTCCTCGTCGGCCGGCTGTGGCTGGTGAGCGCTGGCTGGATGCTCGAGTCCGCCGTCAATGTCCGCCAACGGCGCCGCGCGCAGGCCCAGGCGCAGACGAAGGACCAGCAGCGTCGCTTCCACCACGATCCGCCAGGACATCTTCGATGCGCCGCGCTGCCGGTCCGGAAAGACGATGGGCACCTCGGCAAAGCGCAGTCCGGCGCACATGCAGGCGTAATTGACTTCCACCTGGAAGGCGTAGCCGTTCGATTCCAGCTGCTCTAGATCCAGGGCCTCCAGGGCGGCGCGGCGAAGGCACTTGAACCCGCTCGTGCAGTCCCGAACGGGGAGCCCGAGCACCGTCCGCGCGTACAGGCTCCCGCCCTTGCTCACGAGATGGCGGATCGGCGACCAGTTCTCGGCCCGGCCGCCGGGCACGTTGCGCGAGCCCACCACGACGTCCGCCGAGCGCACCGCCTCCAGGAGCCGCGGCAAGTCTTCAGGTCGGTGCGAGAAATCGGCGTCCATCTGGACCACCACGTCGTACCGGTGGCGCAGCGCGTAGCCGAAGCCGTCCGCGTAGGCGGTGCCCAGGCCCAGCTTGCGCGGTCGGCGGAGCACGCGCACCCGGCCCGTCCGCTCCGCCAGGGCGTCAGCAGCGTCTGCCGTGCCGTCGGGCGAGTTGTCGTCGACGACCAGCACGTCTAGACCAGGGTCTACCGCCAGAATTGACGGGATAAGCCGGGTAACATTCTCGTGTTCGTTGTAGGTTGGGATAATGATGAGGGTAGGCATGCTTCTCCATGTCCTTAACCAAAACCAAAACGTGCCCGCACGCCCACGCCCACCGATACCAGCACCAGATCGCCATCGGTCACTGCTACGGCACGACCATGGCTAGGTCAGCAGCAGCGCACTAGGCCAATTCAGTGGGCGGGTGTATTCACCCCAACCTTGCCGAGCGTAGCGAACATGGGCGGCAGCCTGCATACACCCAGCGCCTGCGTTGGGTGCCTCCATCATCCCCATGGGACATGCTTGTGCGCCAGGCTGTGTCTCGGACATGGCCGAATCGCGGCAAGACCCGCTGTGCGGGGCGGGGTGTTCCGACTATAGCAATCGGTGCGACGGATCGTTCCCTTTCACGGTCGAGAAAGTGTTTAGAGAGTGAACAGACGGTGAACTTTCGGCGGGACTATGCTCGGCCGCTGCCTTCATATTCGGTATAGCGAGGCGGAAACGCCGCGGCATTGGGCGCGGTGTACGAAAAAGAGGGCGGCCAGTTCTCACTCTCACTCTCACTTTGGGCCCGTGTCCGGCGCCGGCTTCTCAGGCCGCCGCCATCTGGGCGCGGACCTGGTCCGCGAGGCGCAGCGCCAGCGCGACGATGGTCAGCGTGGGATGGGCGTAGCCACCGGTGGGGAAGGTGGCGCTGCCGGCCACGAAGACATTGGCCACTCCGTGGAGACGGCACGCCGCGTCCACAACGCCCCGGGCAGGATCCGGGTGCATGCGGGTTGTGCCCATGTGGTGGTAGCCGCCGCGCAGCGACCGGGGAGGATGGCGGCCACTGTCCCCACGGGGAAGCTCCAGCGTGCCCGCGCCCGCCAGGCGCAGCTCGTCGGCCAGGATCTCGTTCGCCCGGCGGATCGTCCGCAGCTCGATGGCGCTCAGCCGCCAGTCGAGACGGACGCGAGGCCGCCCGAGTGGGTCGCGCGTGTCGGCCAGCGTCACCCGGCTGTCCGGATTGGGAATCTGCTCGACGTAGGTGGTCGTCACCAGCCGCTGCTTCGCGTCGAGCGCCTCGACGAGGCGCCAGAAAGCAGTAACCGCCACGTCGTCGAGGTGGGCGAGGACGGTTCGGAGTCGCTTGTCCCACTTGTAAGGCGTGGCGCCCCGCCCGATGGCCCGCACGAGCTGCTCCAGAGCCATCGTGCCTTCGGAATGGAACTCGGGGCGGGCCCGCCACCGAGGCGGGATCTGGACCGCGCAGCGCACCAGCCGCTGCTGCGCCGCCAGGCCGTCGCCAATGGCCAGGAAGCCCTCGATCTTGGTGCGGCGGCCCAGGCGGCGCGCGTGGTGCACCGAATACAGCCGCGAGTACCTGGCTGGATCGGCCAGCCGCAGCTCGCCGTACTCGAGGCGCAGGTGGTCCATGAAGAAACGGCCCACAAGATCGTGGTCGTTCCCGAGGCCAGTCGGACGGCGGGTCCTGGACAGCAGCAGCAGCCGCGGGGTTTCGATCCCCCCGGCGGCCAGGATGAACACCCTGGCGGCAATGGTGAAACCCTTGCCCTGCAAGGTTGCGACGCGGAGGTGGGTCGCGAGGCGGGCGTTGTCGGTGGTCTCCAGGCTCACGGCGCTGCCGTAGAACAGGGTCGTGATGTTCGGGGCGTGGCGGATGGCGCTCCGGTAGATGGTGCCGAATCGGGCCGGTCGACTGATCTGCACGATGTGCGTGTCGACGCGGCCCGGGCGCACGGGCAGGCTGGGGCTCGTGGCATCCGCCCAATCCCGCGCGTCGTACGCGAACGGGCCGATCTGGCAGACGGCCTGCGCGCGCACGTAGAAAGGCTCGAGGTGCGATCGGGGGAACGGCCAGCCGCTGAAGGGGACCCAGTCGCGCACCTGGAAGTCGACGTCGTCCAGGGGGCGGCAGGAGCCGTGCCACTGGCTCGTCGAGCCACCGAAGCCGGTCGCGCGCGTCTCGTCCAACGGGAAGCCCGGATGGCCTGACAGCTCGCCCTGGTAGAGGGCCTGGGTGGCGTGATCGGCGCGGGGCCCGCCAGACTCCAACAAGCAGACCCGGAACGGCTGCCCGCCGAACTCGCGCGCCAGGGTGATGCCAGCGGCGCCAGCGCCGACGATGCACACGTCCGTCTCGATGCGGGCACGGTCTGGCAGGGTGCGAGCATCTACTTCCATCCGTTGCTGCTGCTACCGTAAGCATCCCTGGCGCGGGGTGCCAACCTCGTCGACTAGCGGACGTTCCCTGGGATCACGACGCCCGGAGCCGGGGGTCCAGGAGATCGCGCAGCCCGTCGCCGAGAAGGTTGAAGCCCAGGACGGTCAGCGCGATGGCTGCGCCGGGCAGGACGGCGATCCACGGGTCGATCAGCATGAACTGTCGGGACGCGTTGAGCATCAGGCCCCACGACGGCGCGGGCGGCTGGGTTCCCACGCCGAGGAAGCTCAGGGCGGCTTCGGTAAGGATCGCCGTGGATAGGGCGACGGTCGCGTGGATCAGCAGGGGGGCGGAGATGTTCGGCAGGACGTGGCGCAGCATGATGCGCCAGCCCGGCAGACCGGTGGCGCGGGCGGCCTCGATGTACGGCAGCTTCACGACTGTCAGGGTCGGCCCGCGGGCGATGCGGGCGAACGTCGGTGCGTAGACGATGCCCACGGCGATCATGGCGTTCGTCAGGCTGGGGCCCAGGACGCTCGTGATGGCGATCGCCAGGACCACCGCCGGCAGGGAGAACAGCACGTCCATGAGGCGCATCAGGACGCCGTCGGCCAGGCCACCGTAGAACCCGGCGACGATGCCGGACGACGCGCCGAGGGCCGCGGCGATGGCCACGGCGAACGCGCCGACGTACAGGGCGATCCGGGCCCCGTGCAACAGACGGCTGAGCTCGTCCCGGCCCAGCTCGTCGGTGCCGAGGAGGTAGCCCTGCCCCGGCCTGAGCAGCTGCTTGTCGACCTGCGCCGTGGGATCGTACGGGGCGAGCAGCGGCGCGCACAGGGCGACCGCCATGACGCCGAAGACCAGGGCGGCGCCGAGCACCAGGGCGGGGTGGCGCCCGGGCCGTCCCGACCGCCGCCGGCCCAGCGCGGCCGCCGGTGGCGGCGCGAGCGACCCGGGCGTCGCACTGACGGCGGCCACCGGGATCGCTCAGTACCGGATCCGGGGATCGAGCGCCGTGTACAGGACGTCGACGACCAGGTTGATCGCGGCGAACATCAGCGCGAACAGGATCACCGCCGCCTGGACGACCGGGTAGTCGCGCTGGTAGACGCCGTTCAGCAGGGTCCACCCCAGACCGGGCAGGCCGAAGACCTGCTCGGTGATGACGACGCCGCCGAGCAGCGTCCCGAGCTGGAGCCCGAGCACGGTGACGATGGGGATGAGCGCGTTGCGCAGGGTGTGGCGCAGCAGGACGGCCGGCCGCCCAAGCCCCTTGGCCCGCGCCACCTTGACGTACTCCTCGCCCTGGACCTCGAGCATGGACGAGCGCGTCATGCGCAGGATGACGGCGGCCAGGCCGAGGGCGAGCGACAGGACGGGCAGGAGCATCTGCTGCAGGTTGGTCCCGGGGTCGACCCACGGCATGACGAACAGGACGGGCGGCAGCCAGCCAAAGGCGAACGACGCCGTCAGCACCAGGACCACGGCCACCCAGAAGCTGGGCACCGACAGGCCGAGCAGGCCGAGGACCTGGGCCAGGGCGCCGAGCCGCTTGCTGGTGGAGGAGGAGACGAACACCCCGAGCGGGATCCCGACCAGCGCGGCCAGGGCCAGGGACAGGAGCGCCAGCTCGACAGTCAGCGGCAGGCGGGACAGCAGTAGCGCGCCCACCGCCTGGCCGGTGCGGAAAGAGACGCCGAAGTTGCCCCGCAGCATGCTGGCGACCCACAGCAGGTACTGGACGGGCAGCGGCTGGTCGAGCCCGAACTGGCGCAGCACGGCCTGGCGCTGGTCGGCGCTCAGCTGGCCCTCGGATCCGGCCAGGGTGGTGGTGATATCGCCGGGCAGGAGCCTGACGAGCCCGAAGACCAGGACGGACACACCCAACAGCACCAGCACGGTGGACCGGAGCCGCGTCAGGACGTAGCGCATACGAGCCGTCAGCCGTCAGCCGTCAGCCGTCAGCAGCAAGCTGACAGCTGATAGCTGATAGCTCGTCACGCCGCCAGCCACGCCTTCTTCAGGAACAGCTGGCGGCCAGTGAAGGACTGCGAATAGCCCATGAGCTTGTTCGAGACCGCCTCGAAGTTCAGCTTCGCGTACCACCAGAAGTTCGGCGACGCCTCCAGCAGCCCCTTCTGGATCTGCTGGTACAGGCTCTTGCGCTCGGCTTTGTCAGTGATCGAGCGCGCCCTCTCGATCTGCTGGTCCAGCGTCGGGTCGTTGAAGCCGCCGGCGTTCAGATTGCCTTTCGAGTCGAAGTAGCTCCAGACGTAGCCGTCGGGGTCCGGGCGAAACGTGTTGGCCGAGTTCATCAGCTGGTAGTCGCCCGCCTGGTACTGCTGGTTCTGGGTGCCCCACTCGAGCTGCAGCAGCTCCGTCTCGACGCCGATCTTCTTGAACGACTCCTGCATGATGGTCGCGGTGCTCACGAACTCCGGGTACTGGGGCGAGCACTTGAGCTGCACCTTCAGACCCGCGCCGTCCGGGTGCCCCGCGTCCGCCAGCAGCTTCTTCGCGCCATCGATGTCAGGCTTGGTGTACGGCAGCGAGTCGCTCGGCAGGAACCAGTCGCCGTAGCCGGTCGGGATCGGGCCGGACAGCACACCCGCGCCGAACACAGACTTCTGGAGGACCTCGTTCGAGTCCACCGCCATCCGCAGCGCCCTGCGAACGCGGGCATCGTCCATGGGCGGTCGCGACACGTTGACGTAGGTGACAGCGACCCACGCGTACGGCTGCTTGAGGACCGTGGCCGCGCTGTTGCTCTTGAACTGGTCCACCATCTGGGCGCTCAGCAGCGCGTACTGCACCTGGCCAGCCTGGAGCGCGGCCAGCCGGGCGTTCTCCTCGCTGAGCACCTTGAAAGTCATCCCGTCGAGGTACGGCAGAGGGCTGTCCCAGTAGTTGGGGTTGCGCGTGTAGGTAGCGTGGTCCTGCGGGACGAACTCGGCGAGCTTAAAAGGCCCTGTCCCGACGGCCGTCAGCTTCAGATTCTCCTTCTCCCCGATGCCAGACGGGATGATCGCGGAGGCGCGGTTGCCGGCCAGCCCGCTCAGCAAGCCGGGGAACGGGGCGTCCAGGATGAGCTGCACCTTCGCCGGGTCGGCAACCCGCGTCTCCTTGAGCGGGCCAAGCCAGCTCTTGAAAGGCGCGGCCGTCTTCGGGTCGACGGCGCGGTCGAGGCTGTACTTCACGTCCTGGGCGGTGAGGGGCTGGCCGTTGTGGAACGTCACGCCCTGGCGGAGCTGGAAGGTGTAGGTCTTGCCGTCGTCGGCGACGTCCCACTTCTCGGCGAGCGCTGGGACCACGTTCAGCGCCTCGTCGAAAGCCGTGAGGCTCTCGTAGACGTGGTCGTACGCCTGGAGGGCAGAGAAGTTGGAGCTGGCGTGCGGGTCGATGGCGACGGGGTCGGCCTCGAAGGCGCCGACGAGCGTGCCGCCGCGCCTGGGCTGGCCGACCGGCGCGGCGCCGCCGGACGCCGGCGCCTGGGTCGGGGCTGGCGCGGGCGCTGCGGCGGGGCTGGCGCACGCCGCCAGGAGGTCCAGCGCGCCAAGAGCGCCGCCAGCGATGAGCACCCGGGCGAGGAGGGCGCGACGGCTCAGAGACGGGACGTCGTACGAGGTGGCGGCAACGTTCTCCATCGGCGTCTCCTGCTGGGCGGGATGCGCCAGAACATAGCCCCGCGCCGCCAGGTCGTCAAGACGGGCGAAACGTGACAACGTGAAAGCGTGGGGCGATGGGATTCCCGTCCGCGGGCCGGTTCTGTACGCTAAGGGCTGCGGGTAAAGGTGTATGGCAGTGGACACCAGCGCGACTCTCCTGACCCGTCGTGCCCTGTTGACGCTTGGCGGTGCCGTGGCCGGCGTCTCGCTCCTGGCAGCGTGCGCGCCGGCGCCGCCCAGCCCGAGCGCGGCTCCAGCCAGTGGCAAGCCACGGCGTGGGGCCACGCCGGCTCCTGGTTCAGCGAGGACCTGAGCAAGGCCTACTTCGACGACCCCGACCACGTGGACTTCCTCCAGCAGATCGTGGACATGCGCTGCAAGGACCACGCGATCCCGATGGCGGGTGACTTGATGGGTCAGGGCAACGCGTGGCGCAACGGGCTCGTCGCCATGACCATCGCCCACCATTCGCAGGTCTTCTTTTACAACGCCGAGAAGAAGACCTTTAAGTTCGACGTCGCGCCCGCGCCGGTAGGAAAGAATGGGCAGTTCGACGCGGCCGGGTGCAGCGGCTGGGCCATCCCGGTGAAGTCGCAACACCCGGACGAGGCCTGGGAGTTCATCAAGTTCCTGACCAACGAGAACACGCAGTGCACGATCGTCAAGGCGAAGCGCTGGGGCAGCGCCATCAAGCCGTGCGAGAACAACCTGTTGCCCCGCGACAACAACCCGCCCAACTTCAAAGAGGTGCTGTACAGCCCGATGCTCGGCCAGTCGAGCGTCAAGACGCAGGCCATTGCGTACCCGCCACTGCTGAGCGAGATGCGCCAGGTGTGGAAGAACGAGTTCGACGCGGTGTTCAACTGTGGCGGGGGCCAGGTCGCCGAGGCGGCCAGGAGCGCCCAGCCCCAGATCCAGGCCATCCTCGACAAGGCAGCGCACCTGACCTGACAGCCGATAGCCGATAGCCGATAGCCGATAGCTGATAGTTGATAGTTGCGAGGGGAGACGTGAGCAAGCTCGCCATGCGTGAGGCCATCGACGGCTACCTCTTCATCCTGCCCTGGCTCATCGGGCTCGTCCTGTTCACCGCCGGACCCATGCTCGGCTCGCTGGTCCTGGCGTTCGTCGACTGGGACCTGCTGGGGACGCCGCGCTGGGCCGGCCTGGCGAACGTCCAGCACCTGATGTCGGACAGGCTGGTCGGCACCTCGCTCGTCAATACGGCCTACTACACGTTCCTCTCGGTGCCGCTGCGGCTGGCCCTCGCGCTCGGCGTGGCGCTGCTGCTGAGCGCCTCCGCCAGGGGCTTGTCGTTCTTTCGCACCTGCTTCTACCTGCCGGCCGTCGTCCCGGCCGTGGCCAACGTGATTCTCTGGATGTGGCTGTTCAACCCCGCGGCCGGCTTGCTGAACATGGGGCTGGCCGCGCTCGGCCTGCCGAAGCTGCAGTGGCTCTGGGACCCGGCGCTGTCCAAGCCGTCGCTCGTGCTGATGAGCCTGTGGACCACTGGCAACGTCGTGATCATCTTCCTGGCGGGGCTGCAGGGCATCCCCCGCGGCTCTACGAGGCGGCCGAGATCGACGGCGCCGACGGCTGGCAGCAGTTCGTCCACGTCACGCTGCCCATGCTGTCCCCGGTCATCCTGTTCAACCTCGTCATGGGCATCATCTACTCGTTCCAGGTCTTTACCAACGCGTTCCTGATGACCCAGGGTGGCCCACTGAACTCGACCCTTTTCACCGTGCTGTACCTCTACCAGGTAGCCTTCGAGCAGTTCAAGATCGGCTACGGATCGGCCATCGCCTGGGTTCTTTTCCTGGTTATCTTCCTGTTCACGATCGCCCAATGGAAGCTGGCCGACTACTGGGTGTACTACGAGGGCAAGCGGTAGGAGCGCCGTGACTGTCGGGATCGAGCGGCTGCGGTGGCCGCGAACGTCGCGCGTCCTCGGCTCGTGGTCGGGCTGGACCCGGCCCAAGCTCCTGCGGCGGGTGCTCCTGTACGCGGCGCTCGTGGGGCTGAGCCTGGTCTTCATGCTGCCGCTGCTGTGGATGGTGACGACGTCGCTCAAGGAGCAGGGCCAGGTCTTCCAGTACCCGCCGCAATGGGTGCCGGACCCGTGGCGGTGGGACAACTACGTCGAAGCGGCGCGGCGCGCGCCGCTGTGGCGGTGGCTCTGGAACACGGCGCTGATCACGGTGCTGACGACCCTGGGCGACGTGCTGACCGCCTCGATGGTGGGGTTCGGCTTCGCCCGGCTGCGGTTCCCCGGGCGGAACGTCCTGTTCGTGGTGCTGCTGTGCACCATGATGCTGCCGCCGGTGATCACGCTGGTGCCGCGGTTCCTCCTGTTCCGGTCGTTCGGCTGGAACGACACCTTCTACCCGCTGATCGTGCCGTCGTTCTTCGGCACCGGCGCCTTCAACATCTTCCTCGTCCGCCAGTACTACCTGACCATCCCGTTGGACCTGGACGAGGCGGCCAAGATCGACGGGGCCAGCAGCTGGCGGATCTGGTGGAACGTCCTGATGCCACTGTCCACGCCGGTCTTGATAGCGGTGGGCATCTTCTCGTTCGTGCAGCACTGGAACGAGTTCTTGGACCCGCTCATCTTTCTGCAGAGCGAGGGGCTGAAGACGCTGTCGCTGGGGCTGCGGGCGTTCATCAACCCCGGCGACGCGTCGTACCACCTGACGATGGCTGCCAGCATGTGGCTCATCGCGCCCATCATCGTGATCTTCTTCCTGGGCCAGCGGCACTTCATCCAGGGCGCCACCATGTCCGGCATCACCGGGCGGTAGCCACCTACCGAGAGCTGAGAGCTGAGAGCTGAGGGCTTAAGGCTTGAACTGGCTTGGCGCCCCAACCTAGAACCTGGAGGCTGTTCCGCGATGAGCCAGACACCCAGCGACACGTACCAGCTGGCCAAGAAGTTCGCCTACTTCCGGACGACCGACGTCGCCGACGCGCTCGACGCGCTCGGTCGCCAGAACATCACGTTCGTCGACGAGCGGGTGAAGCCGCTGTGGCAGGGGATGCGCTTCTGGGGCCCCGCCGTGACGCTGCGGGCGCTGCCGGCGAACGTGCGCATGCCGGTGCTGTCGCCGGAGGAGGCCATCCGGTCGCACCAGATCTGGTTCGCCGAGCACGGCGGCATGATGATCGGCGACGCGGTGCGGCCGGGCTGCGTTGTGGTGACCGCGACCGCCGGCTGCCCCGAGACCGGCATCTGGGGCTCGAACAACGCGCTGGCGATGGTGGCCAGGGGCGCGGTCGGCGTGGTGACCGACGGCTACGCGCGCGACACCGACGAGCTGATCCTGCAGCGGACGCCGGTGGCCTGTCGCGGGCGGGGTCGGCCGATCATCCCCGGCCGGGTGACGTTCGCCGGGGTGAACGAGCCGGTCGCCTGCGGCGGCGCGCTGGTCCGCACGGGCGACATCGTCGGCTGCGACGGCGACGGCTGCCTGGTGGTGCCGAGCGAGGTGGCCCACGACGTGGTGGTCATCGCCAAGGGCATCCTGATCGACGACGCGAAGAAGCGGCGCGGGCTGTACCAGCGCCTGGGGATGCCGCCGGACCAGACTGTGGCGGTGGACGAGATGGAGGCGTTCTACGCGGACGTGTGACGCAGCTATCAGCCGTTAG
>JAABUQ010003221.1_pt1 | contig 30476 bp, 25 predicted proteins | sample 5560001 | NCBI WGS metagenome assembly JAABUQ01 (sample SAMN10711888, study PRJNA513371) | rock metagenome | isolation source: Antarctica rocks | place: Antarctica: Victoria Land, Finger Mt nord | collected 2015-12-18 | reverse complement strand
TACGACAACATCGTCGATCATTGCGCCGAGGCGTGGAATAAGCTCGAGGCCCAGCCCTGGCGCATCACGACGCTCGGACTGCGCGACTGGGCGCACGGGTTCTGATCACTCAGGGTTGGTATAAGGCGAGGTACGCGACTCGCCCGATCTGCTTGGACAGCGGTTGAAACGGCCTGACGTTAAGCGGGCCATCATCCTCGATGAGGCGACCGACCCTGCAATCGTGCAGAAGGTGATAGCGATGGGCTACGCGCCCGATCTCTCGGATGTCGAGATCGAGCAGATGGGTCGCGACCCGTTTCTGATTGGCTGCGGCCGCGCGCTCCCCGACCGGATGGTGGTGACGCGAGAGGTGTCACGGCCGAGCGCTCAGCGGGCCAACCGAAAGGTGCCGGACGTACGCAAGACGATGGGACTCGTATCGATCACCGACTTCGAACTCTGGCGGGTCCTTGCATTCTCAATCAAGTAGGCGCCGGACGCGAACTGCGAATCCGCGGCGCGTGCAGCGTGGCCCTACCCGATGATGGTCTCACCCGCCTGGGTCGATCGGCACCGACGTCGTTCACTCGGCCTCTGTCTGTGGCGAATACGCGTCCGATTGTTGCGGGCTCGGCTGCCTTGCGCCCATCTCACTCGGCGCCGTTGCGGTTGCTTCTACCCAAGAGCGGCCCTTCACGAAGCGCTGCTGCAGTGTGAGAGTGGTTGACCAATTCCACTGCAGGCTGTCCCGAGGCGTGTGGCACAGTAGGCCGAACCGTGGCTTGCCAATATCAAGCAACGTGCAGCGAGACTGTTTCCGGCAACTGCTCGCCGTTCTGAGATAATATTATCGATTGCGCGTCGGCTCCCGTATTGTCGCGGCGGTAAACGAAGTCGATGCGCAGTTCGCCTTGCGGGAAGTCGCCCCCTGAGGGCAAGAGCACGAGCCCGGTGCCGTCGGCTGCGCGGACCATCGTCGCGGCCTTCGCGGCGTAGGCGGCCGCAGGCCTGAAGCGGCGCTGGTGCAGCACGGTCCTGACCGCATCGACGAACCGCAGGTCTACGCCTTCTATGGGCAGTCCGCGCCGGAAACCAGCCGCCGGCAGGCCCTTCCATTCCACTTCCTCGCCGGCAGGCGAAGCGTAGCCTGTCGGAGCGACGGCGGCCGAAACAAGCACGCGCCGCCCCGAAACGCGAGCAGGTTCGGCTGCAAACACGTGCCATGGCTCAAAGCCCGGGGCTGCATGCCGGATGTCGAAGGGATTAAAGGTCGCCGCGCCTGCCATGCCAGAGAATGCGCCCACGGTGCCAGAACCCAAGCCGGAATCCTCGATGTCGGCAAGCAATGTCGCGCCGATCCAAGCACGGAGGCGATGCCCGATGGCCTCGATTGTTACGGGCCACTGGACGGGCGCGCCCGACAGCGCCGGCAGCGGTAAGGCTCCGGACCACAGGACCGTGTCCGCGCCGCCGCTGCGGGCGACGATTCGTGCGGACTTGGCGACCGGGTCGATTGCGACGCGGAGATTATTCTCCGCAGAAGCGTAACGCCACAGCAAGCCGATCTCGCCCGCTGCTGATGCGGGAGGCACGATGATGCTCGACATGCGGAGGTCCGCCCAGTTTCCGCCCTCGATGACGGCATCGCTCTCGCCGGACGCGGACGGCGCCCCCGGATCCTTGCACAGGGCTCCGTGGGCGATACGCCACACGCCCAGGTCGCCAATGGGGGAAATGTCGTCGATCGGCCAGTCTCCAAGCGAGCGCGAAATGCGGTCAACGGACACTCGGTCAATGGCCAGTTGCGGCATTCCTTGGCTGTAGAAGCCGACCGCGCCGGCGCCAGGGCCTGCATCGACGACGGAGGCGAAAAGTGTGCCGTTGACCCAGACCGAGACCCGGCTGCCGACCGCCTCGACGACGACGGAACTTGTGCCGGCTCCCGCCATCGGGAGGCCAGCGACGTGCAACAGCCGGAAGGTGCCAGAGACGAAGCGTGACAGAATCCGTCGGTTTCGGCGCCTGTCAATCGCGAACCGATAGTAGTTTTGCTCGTTGGCATAGCGGAAGACCACACCTGCCGCACCCGTGGGCTTGATGGCCAGCCTTGCCGAGATCCTGATGTCGGCATTGCCGAGAGCCGGTCCGATCGCCACCGTGCCGCGGGCAGGCCGTTCAATGGGGAACCCGGGCGGCGTGTCGTCAGGGGTGGTGAAGGTACCGGTCTGGCGGACCTCACCGGCGACGGCGCTCCACTTTGCCACGCCAATGCCTGCCGCCGGCGCGATTAGCTGGAGCCCGGACAGGTCTGCCAGCGGTGGGGCCCAGAGCACGAAAGGCAGGCCTCCACCGATTTCAGCCGACGTCACAAAATCGCCATTCCAAATCGGCGTGCCATCGGGGAGATCAGGCGCCCCAGGGCTCGGCAGGATGCGGCGCTCCAAGGCATGGCCGCTGAGATCATGATCCTCGAGAAGAACGATGCTGACCGATTCCTGCATCGGGTCGGGCACGCCGCCCGCAGCGAAGCTGGCCGAAATCATCTTCACGGCGCCTGCTGGCACTGGCGGGGGGACCGAGTCGCCTGCGGCCAGCTGTATGCTGCTGCGGGTCCAGTCGATGGGTTCAGCGGAGCGCAGCAACAGGGCAACGGCCCCGCTGGGGCCGGTCAGGCGGGTGGCTTCCAACCGCTCAGCCCGCTGCCGAGCGGACGCGCCGATCGCGGTCAATTCGACGGCGTCGTAGGCGCGGGCCTCGGCTTCGCTGGCCGCGACCCTGGCTGTGCCGCTGCCCGGAGTGACCGCGCTTGCAGCTGCGGCTGTAAGCGAGGGCAGGTCCGCGCCTGCGGTCCGGACCCGATCGTCGCCGCTAGACACGTGATGGCGGAAATCGGCGAGGCAGAGGTGGTGAACTTGAAACGGTAGACCACCGGGGCCCCCTTGCGGAGGTGGTCCACCCGAACGTCTGTGAAGCGGGCGCCAGCATTGTTTGCGGCATACAGCGCGACGGTGCCGGCCGGGCGCGTGCCATCGGTGATGTCAAAGGCCAGCCCACCGTCGATATGGACACGAAGCCGGTTGCCCACTGCCTCGACGGAAACATGCGTGTCCGTATCGAGCGCATAACCCCCGTCAGCCTGGACCAGCACGTTGGCTCCGCTGTCTGATAGCAGCACGAGCTGGCGGAGGTTGCGCTGCTGGTCGAGTTTGACGAGATAACCGCTTCTGCCGCTCATGCGGACCCCGAAACCCAGGATGCCGCCGATAGCGGAACGCACAAAGCCGGCCAGGCGATAGTCAGTCCATTGCGATGGCTGGTCGGCACCGCCCGCGGGAAGACGGGCGACATCGTTCAGCAGCAGGAGGGCGCCTCCGGGGAATGGGTCGTTGCGGACGGCTGGCCCGCCGTAAAGGCTCGACGTCTGCTGGACGAAGCGGGCGACGGGCGTTCCGGTGGCGGCGACACGCCAGAAGGACGGCCCTCCGACTGCGCCTTGGTCGCGCGCCGTCCAGCTCCACAGGTTGCCTGACAGCACAGCGCCGGTGCGCGACGCAGTGGCGCCTAGGCCATAGCCATCGAACGAATCTGCGGCGAGTTGCGGCACGAGCCGCCCCTCGTAGGTCGTGACGGGATCGAGGACGAAACCGGAGAGCGCAGCTGCTTTGTTGTGGGTGACGGTTCCCAGGTCGATCGAGCCTCCGGTGCATCGGGCGCGGTCGAGCACATCGAGCCAGCGTTGCTCGCTTTCGCTCAGCGACAGCGTGTCGGTGCGGCCCCATCGGTTGGGTATGGTCAGGATAAGGCCGCGGGAATCGCGTACCGGCCGGTCATTCGTGTCGTAGAGCGCAAGCGCGAGGTCGCGTCCGGCCAAAGCATACATCAGGTCGACGTAGTTGATCGTGAAGGCAACGCCGACATCGTAACCGCGGTAGACCGGACGCGTGATCTTCGGCGATCCCTCCGTGGTGACTGTTGCCGGTATGGTCTGGGCGACATAGCGCGCAAGGTCTTCGAGCCCGGTCTGCAGGACCGGCGGATCCTGCGGGGCGCCGCTCCCGGCACCCGGCACATGCGCAGTGCCGGCATTGGCAAGCGCGGCGAGGCCAGGCGGACCCTCCGTGCGGAAATAGGCGACCTGCGTGATGGTGCGCGTGCCGCCAAAACCGCCCGGGAGGCCGGAGCCAACCGGCAATTGGACGCCAAGGGAGGTGACGAGCTTCAGGCGCAAGGTGGAATATGGCGGCAGCACAACGTCGTCGGCCTGCCAGCGGGCCAACTCGTCGACGACATGCTGTGCCTGTAGACCGTAGCCGAGACGATCCGCCTCGCCAGGTCCGAAGACCGCGCAAACCCGCACCAGGCAGAACGGGCCATCCGCCTCGCCATGTACGACGAATCTCGCCGCGCCGACGCCGCTCACCGCGGCGGCGTCGGGATCGGTGCGTTGGGATGCGATGATCCGGCCCGCGCCGTCGAGGGTATCGATCACAACGACGCCAGGCCTGCCGGAAATTGAGCAGATCTCATGAAGGAGGGCGGAACCGCTCTCCGTCGCTGAAACAACGACGCGGGCGATGGGCGCTTCGGCGCTTTCGAGCGTGATGTCCGCAATACCGCTGATGCCCCCGACGTCTTGCCTAGCAACCGCGCCGCCTTCGGTGTTTAGCGCTGTGACCACTGTCCTGGCGTTTGCGGAAGAGAGTAACACGCGCACGGAGCTGCTCGTCGTAGGTAGGTCGCAGCGCAGCTCGATGCCGCATTCGAGGCCGCTGGCCGTAGTTTGTCCCGCAACGGGAACCAAACGGATCTCTGTTGCCTCCGCAAGCGCGCCGCCGTTGCGGTAGACGGTGAATTCGTAGCCGCCTTCCTGGCGCGGATTGGCCGCCTTGGAAGGAACTCGGCCACGGAAATCGAGGCATTGTTCTTGATCGCCCTGGCCGGTGGCGACTTCGACGAGCAGTTCTTTCACTGCGGCAGTCGGCACAATAACAGCGCTGCCGCCCGGCGGGAAACAAAGCGCGCATACGTCGCCGTGCGCCTCGACCGTAGGCGCTGGCGGTCCGCCCCAGGTGACGAAGAAGGCGTCATTGCCCTTGCACGCCCATGGAGGCGAGGGGCGATCGCCAGGATTGTAGCCGGAGAAGTCGCAGCAAATACGACGGTCGGACGGGACGTCAATGCAGGGATAGTTCGGATAGAGCGAAACGAATTGGTCGGTCCACGCCGATCCGGTATGGCGGCTGAAGCTGAACGGGGTCTTCGACCAGACCCGGAGCTTGGTCTGCCCGGGACCAGTTCCGCTGCCTGTTTCGGGTGGCACCGGCATCCAGCTTCCATAGACCTTGTCGGGGGCTGCCGGGTCCGGGCCGGACCCGGCCTGCGCGAGCCCCTGCCACGCGGTCCCAGTCCATTTGTCCAGCCTGACTTCGGTCAGCGCTGGGCGGATCATGACAGGGCCCTGGTTTTGTGATGGATCTCCGATGCGTGCCCAACCGGCAGGAACCGCGGACGCATATTGCGGCTGGACGTTGGATCCGACCTGCGCATCGTCGTGGACGGAACGACGAATGTGATTTCAGGCCGGCCGTCCATGGGAATGACGGGCAGTTCGGCCGCCGCTGGGGGCGCCTGGTCGGGGTTCGGTAGGCCCTGCGGCTGGTCGCTGAAGAACTCGGGTTGCGGAGCCCCGGCATTCATGTCGGGCAGGAGCAGCGTACCTGCTGCGAGCGGCCAAGTGGCACTGACGATCTCGTGGCTGATACCGACCTCTTTGACAAGCACCGGAAGCAACGGCGGGGTCGGCTCGGGGCCCCACTCGAGGCTAAAGTCGACATCGAAGTCCGGCAGCGGCCAGGGCAGGCCAACCGACACGTGCAAACCGGCAAGGATGTGGAACGGATCGAACACGCCCGTGGCGATGGTGGCGGTCGCGCTGAGGTGGAAACCGAAGCCGAAGACCGTCACGCTGAAACCGCCGTGCAGCGAAAGCGAGCCTTGGAAGTAGACCGGCTTGAATGAGAGTTCCGCTTTGCCGTCGATCCACGCCTGAATCGAGACCGCCAGCGGACCAAAATTCCACTTCTTGTCGATGCCGGTCCATGCACCGGTCTTCACCCGGTGGGCGTCGATCATGAAATAGGAGTCAGAATGGAATATCCGGAAGAAGATGTCCGCGCCGATGCGCCGTTCGCGCGGCTCGTCGATGCCGAGATAGAGATGCCATGCGGTCAGGTCGGTGAAGGAAAAGAAGAGTTCCAGCGACCCGTGCAAGTCGATCAGTTCGCCATTGTCGGCGATGGCGTATCTCGCGTCGATGCCTGCGGTAAGTGTACCCTCACGGCCGTCGATCACCAGGAGTGCCCGGAAGATTGCCTCCTCGTCCAGGCTCGACCGCTTTTTCAGCACATTGGCCCGGCCCTCGACCAGGATGATGGGGCCGGGGAACACGATCGCCAGAAGCATCCGGCCTGCGAAGGTGAAGCCGTTGTCGACCACGGTCCCGATGGTAATGCCGGCGCCGAATCCTGTGCTGCCCTTCCGGTCATCCCACTTGCGCAGGTTGGCCACACCCACTCCCGGCGGGTTGCGGTGATACCAGTCCGGGCTTGGCGGGATATCGTACCAAGCCTCGTCGGGATGCCGCCCGGGTTCCATGTTGAGGGCAAAGAGACCAGCCAACCCGTATAGGCCGAGGCCGGTGCTCCACAGAGGGATGCCGACCGGTAGATCGACGCCGACGTAGATGGCAAAGAAGGTAAAACCCTGGGGCTGGTTGTAGCCGATGACCAACTGGCCATCGAGCGCAAGCTCGGGCGTTACCAGCTTCAGGACGATGTCGCCGTCGAAGCGGAACTCGCCGGGATTTGGCTCCCGCATGGAGACAAAACCGCGGAAAGACAGGACATCCGGGATGTCGAACTCGACTCCCACCCCTTCAAGTGTGACGTGCGGGTTCAGCGGGCCACTCGGCGACCAGTTGACCCGCATGCCCTCGACGGAGGCGCCGGCCGTTAGCCCGTCGACCAGCTTCAGGCCGCCGTTGAAACCGATCCAGCGGTCGCCTCCTGTGGTGGTGCCGAAGCCCATGCGGCTGATGGAGAACTGGAACCCGTAGAAGTTGAGAATGTATTGGTCGCGGAGCTCGATCCAGCCGCCTTCAATGGTGACGTGTCCTTGGTTGTCGATGGTCAGCGCCTGGACGCCGAAGGCCGGCCAGTCGAGCCCGCCGACCTTGGGGGTCAGCTTTCCGCTCAGGGCGACCGAGAAGACGCCGTTCTCGCGCGCAAAGGTCGCGCCATTGATCTCCATGGACAGCAGGCCTGGCTTGTCGATCGTCACTAGGCCGCTGCCAGGGGCGCCCTTCAGGCCGACCGTTAGGTTTCCCTGGAGGTCGAAGCCGATGTCGACTGCAATCGGCGCGTCGAAGAAGGGCAGCGTCAGGTTTCCGGCTAGGCTGACGCCGATGAGCGCGTTCTGGCGCAACTCGATGCCGAAGGCGGCCGGTGAGAAAGGGAAGCCAGCGAGTTGCCCGTTTCCCGGGGCACCGTTCAGCGTCACTTTGCCCGACACGCCGCCCGAACCAATGCTGAAATTGATGAAAGATACCGAGGCGATCGGAACGGCCCCTGTGATCGCGGGCGGCAGATGCGCCGTCAATGTGCGGAAGATCACGCCTCGCCAGCTAGGCGGTAGGCCAAGCGCTGCCGCTTCGGGCAGCTGTGTCGTCTCAGAGAAATCGAGCGCGACCTCGCCTTCGAGCACGATTCCGGAATCGGCGACCATCGCCGGCAGCAGGTTGAAGGCATTGGCACCGTCAAAGGAAACGTTCCAGTCCTGGTCGATGATGATGCCGGCGGAGACGGCTATCTCAGCGAAGGGACGGCTTGGATCGTCTACCCAGTCATTGCCCGAGAGCATGACCGGTTTCAGGATTTCCTTTGGGAAGCGAAGGCGGGCGCCGGCGCCGCCGATCCCCGAGGATCATCCGCGCGGCGACGCCTACGACGCGGTCTGGGCGTCCGGCAAACCCGCGCTGTACCGGCTGATTGGCGCGCGGCCTGCCACGCCGCTCGGCCACGCCATGCGTGTTGCCGCATTCCTCGTCTACGACGAAGGCGAACTACTCAACCGCGCCAGCTCGATCCGCTTGATCGAGGACCGCCTGCTCGCCGCCATCCTCGTCGATTTCGCTGCATGCGGTTGAGCGGGCCTGGGCCAACCATCGCGTCATCCGCTGAAAGTGGCCCTCGAGGCGCGAAGCCGCACCGTTCGTCGCCCTGGTTCCGCCCTGGTTCCGCGCGCGAGGCGGGGAGCTACGGAACCAGTGGCCATCCAATCTAGAGGTCTGTAAATGTTGAGATATTCTGGAGCGGGCGAAGGGATTCGAACCCTCGACCCCAACCTTGGCAAGGTTGTGCTCTACCCCTGAGCTACGCCCGCACTCCCGTTGAGCCGCGAGTTTCTAGGAGGGTTACGAACCCATTGCAAGCGGCCCCGGACGATCGGCAGGGCTCCGAATCCAAGTTCATGCCGCTTTTGCGTTGAGCAGTTTGTCGAGGTAATCCGGTGTCCAGCCTGCGAGCTTGCGTCGGAGTTTGATGGAACTTTTGTCTTTCGCGGCGCGGACGAAGTTGAGGGCGAAGTGCCGGGCGACGGCCATGTTCTTTGCCCCGAAGCCTTTTCGCAGCCGGGATTGGTCGTCGCCGAAGCCGACATCAAGTACCCAGTGCAAGCTGTTCTCGATGGCCCAATGGCCTCGGACCGCCTGTGCAGCCTTCGTTGCATCGAGTGCCGCTGAGGACACGAAGTAGCGGGCTTCGGTGTGCATCGTTGCGCTCCGCTGGATGTGGGCCTCGACGCGGATGACGCAGGCGACACCCGGCAAGCGCAGCTCGCCGGGAAAGCGGCGGTCGCCCGACAGTCAATCGACCTCGCGCATCACGCTCGTGGCGCGTTGCTCGATACGGCCATGGCCCTTGTCGTTCTCGGTGTGGGTGTCGATGGCGCCGGGTGGGGTTGAGGTGAAGCCGGCTTCGACCTCGGCACGCAGGGTGGGCTGGTTGGCTTTGACGGCCAATAGGTAGTCGGCACCAGCATCCTTGATGGCGCAGGCAACGGTGGCGATGGCGTCGATCGATACGATTGCCCCGCGCAGGCCGTCCTTTTCGGCGAGCCGTGCCAGCAGTGCGGGGATTGCGGTCAGCTGGTTGGACTTGTCGGCGACAGCCTCCTGGCCGAGCACCAAACGGCTGGTGGTGGCGAAGGCCGAGACGAGGTGGATGGGGGCGACGCCTTCGGCGCGGTCGTGGCTGCGGCGCGAGGTCTTGCCGTCGATGGCGACGAAGTCCGGGCGGTTGGGCCAGGTCGCCCGAACCCAGGCAGTAAAGGCGGCGGAGAACAAGGCGGGGTTGATGCGGTTCATCAGGATGGTGAGCCAGCGTCCACCGGGCACGCCGTGCTCGTAAGGCAGGTGACGGCGCGGGAAGTCGAGGTGCGCTTCGCCCCAGGCGGCGATGTGGTCGTAATCATCGCAATCGGCCATGGTGCCACAGACGACGACCAGGAGGGTTCGGCCAGGGGATGCGCGATCCGGCGCACGTCGCGCGGTTCGTCGACCCCGGCGAAGTGCTCGAGCAGGACGCCGAGGCGGGACTTCTCCGAGGCTTGGGCGAGGGACAACGACATGAGGGCGCTCCGAATCGGCATGCGCCCCCATCGAATCGACCTAGCGTCAGGATGTCATCCGCTGAAACATGAGTTCGTGGCCCTGGGACGATCGACTCTCACAGCAGGACGCAAACGTCCTCGAACGTGAACCGCGGCCCCTTCGGCCGCACCCCGGCCGGCTCACCGTGTCCCATGTTGACGAGGAAGTTGGATTTCCAGCCCCGGTCCGTCAGGAAAGCCGCGTCGACTTTCGCATTATCGAAACCCGACATCGCTCCCACATCGAGCCCGAGCGCGCGGGCGGCCATGATGAGGTAAGCCCCCTGCAATGTGCCGTTGCGGAAGGCGGTGGCCTCGGCCAGTTCCTCGTTGTGAGCATACCAAGATCGAGCGTCGGTGTGCGGGAACAGCCGCGGCAGGTGGTCATAGAACTTGGGGTCGTAGGCCACGATCACCGTCACCGGTGCGGCCATGGTCTTCTCGGTATTGCCGGCTGACAGCGCCGGGCGCAGACGCTCCTTGGCGTCGGGAGTGCGAAGGAATACGAACCGCCCGGGCGACGCGTTCGCCGAGGTCGGCGCGTGCTTCAGCACGTCGTAAAGCCGGTGGATCGTCTCGTCGGTAACGGGGTCGGCGGTCCACGTGTTATGCGTCCGCGCTTCAAGGAACAGCTGGTCGAGCGCGTCCTGGTCGACCGCCGGCATTAGAACTCCACCTGCTCGACCGCGACGACCTCGGGCACGTAGTGGCGGAGCATGTTCTCGATGCCATGCTTCAGCGTGGCGCTGGAAGAGGGGCAGCCGCTGCAGGAGCCTTGCATGTGGAGCCGTACGACCCCGTCGCGATAACCGCGGAACACGATATCGCCGCCGTCACCGGCGACCGCCGGACGCACGCGCGTGTCGAGCAGTTCCTTAATCTGATCGACGATCTCGGCGTCATCGGGGTTGACGTCGTCCTCGAGCAGATCGCCCTCGTCGCCCTCGACCACGGGGCGCCCGGCGACGAAATGGTCCATAATGGCGCCGAGCACCCGCGGCTTGAGGGCCGGCCAATCAATCTCGTCGGACTTGGTGACGCTGATGAAGTCGCCGCCGAGGAACACCCGCGCGACACCCGGCAACTGGAACAGCGTCGAGGCCAACGGGCTGCGGGCGGCAGAGGCCGCGCCGGCAAAATCCGCGGTCGCCAAGCCCATCACCTCGCGGCCTGGAAGGAACTTCAACGTGGCCGGATTGGGCGTGCCTTCGGTTTCGATGAACATGGGGCCTCCTTCAAAGAGTGCTGCGGACGAAACTCCAGCGGCAAACGTCCGGTCCTGCGACCTCCCTACATCGGCAGGATAACCAGGGAAGGCAAGAGTTCAGGTCGTCGATCTCAGTTCAGCCTCGCACGCAGTTCCTCCATGATGTTGCGGGTGCGCGCGGCCATCTCGCCTTCGGGCACCAGAGTCAGGAACCGCTCGAAGCAACGCAGCGCGGCGGCAACCTGGTCCAGCCGCTGGTTCATCAGCGCCGTTTCGCGCCACAAGGCCGCCTGGTCCGGCGCAATCCGCAGCATGTCCTCGGCACAGGCGAGCGCCGCACGCAGATGTCCGGCGTGGAGGCGCCGTAACTTGATGTTGTTTTGCAACCGGAGCAGCACGGCGCGCGTGCTCATCGGCTGCAACAAGCCTGGGCGAAGCTCGGCCTTCTCGCCCTCGATCTGCTTGAGAAGTCCACGAAGCGAGCGGGCGTCAAGGGTTGTCCCGCCGCTGAACACGTCGAGCACCGTCTTCGTGCCCTTGCCTTCCAAAGCGATGAGGAAGTGGCTCGGGAAATCGACTCCATGCGCCTCCCACCCGGTCGCCCGGGCCGCATGGAGCCAGAGTACGCCGAGAGCCACCGGCAAACCCTGCCGGCGTTCGATCACTCGGATCAGATTGGCATTGGCGACGTCGTCGTAGGTGTCCGCATCGCCGCCGTAGCGATATTTGACCGCCAGCAGATCGGCCAGCGCCGCTGCCCTGGCGGCGAGGTCGCCGGCCCGCACCTCCGCGGCGAGAGCGACGGCGTCGCGCGCGAGGTCCGACAGGTGCTGACGGGCGGCAAGCCATGCGCTGTCGGGGACGTCGACGCGGGCGAATTGCAACGCCGCATCGGCGATGTCGATCTCGGTATCGGGCAACTGCCCGATCGCGTCGAGCGCGGCGCGCGGATCGGACAAGCGGGCACTCCATTCTCGCGTAGTCGATTATGAGCGCGCGCGGCACCGGCTCGCAAGGCAGGGCAGCTGGATGGCCTGCGGCCGGCCCGGCGCCCCCGCCGGCGCCGACCTATTCCGCCGCGGTCTCCGGCAGGTAAAGCGCCTTGCCGCGTTCGCGAAACTCCTCGCTCTTGGCGTCCATCCCCGCCATCCGCTCGGCATCCGCCCGAATGTCTTGCGTAATCTTCATCGAACAGAATTTCGGTCCGCACATCGAGCAGAAGTGCGCCACCTTGTGCGCGTCCTTCGGCAAGGTCTCGTCGTGGAACTGTCTGGCGGTGTCCGGGTCGAGCGACAGATTGAATTGGTCCTGCCAGCGGAACTCGAACCGCGCCCGGCTGACGGCGTCGTCGCGCAGCTTGGCCGAGGGATGCCCCTTCGCGAGATCGGCGGCGTGGGCGGCGATCCGGTAGGTGATGACACCCGTCTTCACGTCGTCGCGGTTCGGCAGCCCGAGATGCTCCTTCGGCGTGACGTAGCAAAGCATCGCCGTGCCGAACCAGCCGATCATCGCGGCGCCGATCGCCGAGGTGATGTGGTCGTAGCCGGGTGCGATGTCGGTGGTGAGCGGTCCGAGCGTGTAGAACGGCGCCTCGCCGCATTCGCGGAGCTGCTTGTCCATATTGACCTTGATCTTGTGCATCGGCACGTGGCCGGGGCCCTCGATCATCACCTGGCAGCCCTTGTCCCAAGCGACCTTGGTGAGCTCGCCCAAAGTCTCGAGCTCGGCGAATTGCGCGGCGTCGTTGGCGTCCGCGATCGAGCCCGGGCGCAGCCCGTCGCCGAGCGAGAACGAGACGTCATACTTGCGCATGATGTCGCAGATTTCGTCGAAGCGCTCGTACAGAAAGCTTTCCTTGTGGTGCGCGAGGCACCAGCGCGCCATGATCGAGCCGCCGCGAGAGACGATTCCGGTCAGGCGCTTGGCGGTCAGTGGCACGTGCGGCAGCCGCACGCCGGCATGGATGGTGAAGTAATCGACACCCTGCTCGGCCTGCTCGATCAGGGTGTCCTTGAACACCTCCCAGTCGAGCTTGTCGGGCTCGCCGTTCACCTTCTCGAGCGCCTGATAGATCGGCACGGTGCCGATCGGCACGGGGGCGTTGCGTAGGATCCAGCCGCGGATGTTGTGGATGTTGCGGCCCGTCGAGAGGTCCATCACCGTGTCGGCGCCCCAGCGGATGGACCAGACCAGCTTCTCGACCTCCTCGGCGGCACTTGAGGTGACGGCGGAGTTGCCGATGTTGGCGTTGATCTTGACCAGGAAGTTGCGGCCGATGATGACCGGCTCAAGCTCGGGGTGGTTGATGTTCGCCGGAATGATGGCGCGGCCCGCAGCGATCTCGGCGCGGACGAACTCGGGTGTGACGAAGGCGGGGATGGAAGCGCCGAAATCCTCGCCGTCGGCCCGGCGTTCCTCGGCGTCGGGCAGCATCGCGGCACGACCAAGGTTCTCACGATGGGCGACGTAAATCATTTCCTCCGTGACGATCCCGGCGCGGGCGAACTGCAGCTGCGTGACGTGTCGGCCCGGCAAGCCCTCGAGCACCTGGCGGTCAGCCGGGCAAGGCGGCACCAGCCGATCCACGGGAACGAAGCCATTATCCTCAGGCTTGACGAGGCGCGGCGCCACGTTAGCGAAGCCCCGCTCGGCAAGCCAACCGCGCCGCACCGGAGGCAGGCCCGCCTCGAGATCGATGGTGACGGCCGGATCGGTGTATACGCCCGAGGTATCGTAGGTGCGAAACGCCGCCTCCCGCGCGGTCGGCTCCAGCGCGATCTCGCGAAACGGCACGCCGATGTCCGGCCGTCCCTCGGGGCTCGTATAGATCTTGCGGGAGCCCGCGATCGGTCCGGTGGTCACCGTAGCGGGCCGGGCGGATGCAGGCTTCGTGTCAACCGTCATGTCATTTCCTCTCGTGTCGGTGGCGCGACGGAGGAGGGGGTTGTGGCGCTCGCATGTCCCGTCCCTCCGCCGGCATGACCCGGTTCAGGTTCAAGGGTCACCGCGCCTCCGGTTCGGATCGGCGGTATCTCAGCCCCCTGCCGGGGCACCCCTCGGATGAACCACGATGGGACGAGTGCCGGTTCCTGTCAAACGCGGCACGGCATGTTCGCTTACCGGCTTCGACCAGAGCTGAGGTCGTTGCGCCGAGGGTGCTCCAGGAAGAACCGCAGCATCTCGCGGGTCGCGTCCGGCCCGCTTGCGTCCGTGTAGGACCCCGCCGGACTGCCGCCCGACCAGCTATGGCCGGCACCGTGAACAACCCACTGCTCGCAAATGACGCGCCCGTTCGTCTCACGGTACAGGACGCGGGTATAGGCGTGGCCGCCGGGCACGCGGCCTTCCTCCACCAGCCGCTCGGGCCGCGTGGTCTGCGCCCGGGTCAACTGTGCGACCACGTCGTCCCCGTTCGAGGGGTTCACGGTAGAGTCGCGATCACCATGAAACACGATCGTCGGAAGCCCGCGGCCGTCTACTCCGGCGGCCGAGAACCCCTCGGTTCGCATCCGGCCACTACCGCCGTTGCGCATGGCCATGAAGGCCGAGGTCATGTCGTGCGCCGCCCCGCAAGCGAGACCCGAATGCACCCCAATGGCGGCATACAGATCGGGGTATGCGGAACCCATATTGGCCGCGGCCGCGCCGCCGGCAGACAGGCCGGCGATGTACACGCGGGCCGGATCGATCGCGTAATCTTGCATCACTTGGCGGGTGATGCCTGCGATCAGCGATGGCTCGCCGAGATCGCGCTGTTGGTCGTCCGGGCTGAACCAGTTCCAGCATTTCGAGTGGTTGGCGGCGGACGTTTGCCCAGGGTAGGCGACGAAGCAGTCCTCCGTCTCGGCAGCCGCATTCATCCGCGTACCGGTTGCGAAATCATCCAGCGATTGCGTGCAACCATGCAGCATGACGATCAGCGGCAACGGCTCGCCGCGGTAGCCGCTTGGTATGTACAGCTTGTAAGGACGGCTCCCAGCCTGATTGCTGAAGCTCCTCGCCAAGAACTCGCCGTTGCCCGCATCGGCCGATTTTGACTTGGTGGGCGACGCGCCAGGTATTGGCAAGTCACCAACCCCGACACGATCAAGCAAGCTTCGCAACGCCTGAGGCAGCGAAGTCGCGGACGCGACAGGTGCGTGGCCGAGCCCATTCTGCGGCAGATCCTGAAGCGTCTGCTTCACGAGCGCGGCGGCCTGGGCAACGCCGCTTGCGGTTGCAAGGCGAGCGGATTCGAGGGCGCCGCGGCGCCACACTGGGTTCATGATAGTGACTTTCGGTTGGGAGGGACGGCAGCCCGGTCTCCGTGCGGAGTCTCGCACTGCGTCCGTTTCTAGGTCAGTTCATTCTGTCGGCCAGGGCGGCCTTCACTTCAGCGCTCGCCTGCAGCGCGCCGAGGACCGAGACTGAAGCGATCGTCGCGCGGGCAAGATCGGGCGTGACATCCCGCGCAATACTAGCCAGTCCTAACACGCGTATCCGTACCATGTGCCCGGCAGCACGCGCCTCCTCAAGTTCCTCGCGATCGTAGTGTCGCGACCCAAGGTCGAGCGTCTTGCGCGCAATCGACTGCCGAACCGCGTCGGCATGACGTTCAAGCTGGTTGCGGATCGCGGTCCGGATGAAATCGGTGCGGTTGGAATAGAAACCCTCGCGCACCATGAGGTCGATCTGACCGAGATCCACAAATCCCAGATTGAGGGTGATCTTCTCACTATCGGCTGCTTTCTGCCGTGACGCTTCGACGCCGATCATTGAAGCCACCATCCTCCCACCATCCCACCAGATGGTATGGATGATGCCGGGATCAAGGGGCATTGACGCTGAACAGAGCCGTCTGTCCTTGATAGGCAGTCCAGCTACAGCTCCACGCGAGTGCCCAGTTCGATGACGCGCTTCGGCGGAATCCGGAAGTAATCCGATGCGCTGACGGCATTGCGCGTCATGAAGGCATAGAGTTTCTCCCGCCATACCGGCAACTCAGGGCGCAATGTGGGCACCGGCGTTTCGCGACCCAGGAAAAACGAGGTCTCGTCGATGTCGATATCGCACTCGGCTCGGTGTGCCCGGAGCGCCGTCGGGACGTCCGGAGCCTCGGCGAAGCCGAATTGCAGCGCCATCTCGACGAAGCCCTTCTCGAGTTGTTCGACGGCCATGCGCCCGCTGTCGGCCACGTAGGGCACCCGCTCCGTGATGACGGTCAGCAGCACGACGCGCTGGTGGAGAACCTTGTTGTGCTTGAGATTTTCCGACAGCGCATAAGGCACGGCCTCACGGCGCGCGGACAAGTAAACCGCCGTGCCCGCGACACGCGGCAGCTTCGCCGGGTCGACCTGGCTGATGAATTGCGCCAACGGCAAGTTATCCTCGCCGGTGCGCTCCAAGATGATCGTGCGACCGCGTCGCCAAGTGGACATGAGCGTAAACACGGCCGCTCCGACCAGCAGCGGGAACCAGCCACCCTGAGGTATTTTCAACGCGTTGGCGGCGAAGAACGTCACGTCCACAATCAAGAAGAAGCCGATCACGACCGCCGTCACGAAGGCACCCCATCGCCAGACCCGGCGCGCGACGAGCGCGAGCAGACCAGTCGTGATCACCATCGTGCCGGCGACGGCGATGCCGTAAGCGGCGGCCAGATTATCGGACGACCCGAATGCCAGCACCAGCCCGACCACGCAGACCATCAAGAGCCAGTTGATCTGCGGCACGTAAACCTGGCCGATCGCTTCGTCGGATGTCTGCTGCACATCGAGCCGCGGCAGCAGACCAAGCTGCATCGCTTGTTGGGACAGAGAGAACGCGCCCGAGATGACCGCCTGGGAGGCGATCACAGTCGCGGCCGTCGCAAGCAGCACGACGGGGATCAGCGCCCAACCGGGGAACAGGCGGAAAAATGGGCTATCCAGCGCGTCGGGATGCGCAAGCACGAGCGCTCCCTGGCCGAAGTAGTTCAATATCAAGGCGGGCATGACGAACGCAAACCAATCTAGGCGGATCGGCGCGCGGCCGAAATGACCCATGTCGGCGTAAAGCGCCTCTGCGCCGGTCATGGCCAGGAAAACCGAGCCAAGGGCGAGAAAGCCAGTCCAGCCGTGGTTGCTCATGAAACTGACTGCATAAAACGGGCTGAGCGCGGCCAGCACGCCTGGATTGCGAACTACCTGGTAAAGCCCGGACGCCGCGAGTACGACGAACCAGGCCGCCATAATCGGACCAAAGAACGCCCCGATCCGTTCGCTGCCGCGGCTTTGCACCGCGAACAATCCGACCAGCACGACAATGGTAATCGGAATTACGTACGGCTTCAGAACCGAGGTCGCAACCTGCAGTCCTTCAACCGCGCTGAGGACGGAGATCGCCGGCGTGATCATCCCGTCGCCATAGAACAGCGCCGCACCGGCAACGCCGACCAGCAGCAGGGCCACACGATGCTTCTGGTCGGTCAGGCTGTGCACCGCCAGCCCGAGCAGCGCCATGATGCCGCCCTCGCTGTCGTTATCCGCGCGCATGACGAACAGCACATACTTGCACGTGACGACGATTGTCACCGCCCAGAGGATCAACGAAAGCAGGCCGAGCACCGCGCCGGTGTCGTTGCCCCCCGTCTTCAGACATTCGCGCAAGGTGTAGATCGGGCTGGTTCCGATATCGCCGTAGACGACCCCGAGCGCTCCAACGACGAGAGCGGGGCGCAGCGGGCTGGCTGCGGCAGTGCTGTCCACCAAGCTGCTTGCCTCCGAAGCGCGCCGGGCCGGCGCAGGTTTCAGGCGATATCGCGGTCACTGTCGAGGAAGGCCAGCACGCGTTCCATCACCTCGCGCTTCGGATACATGGCGCCGAGCGCGCGCGCGCGGGTGAGCGGGTCGCCCGCGAAGAAGCGTTCGTACAGCACCTGCCGGCTGCCGAAGGATGTGCCCGCGACGTCCCAGGCAAGGCGGAACAGCTTGACGCGCTCACGGGCCGACGTGGTGTCCGTCGCCAGGAACTGCTCGATGGCGCCGGCGAGCGGGCCGTCGAAATCGGCCTCGCTCGGCGTGACTAGGAAGCTGCTGGAACCGAGCAGGTGCAGAATCTCCACCATGCGCGGATAGGCGGTCATGAAGAGGTTGCGCGTGATCTCCATCGGCAGCTGCGCCGGCGCCATTACCCCCCATTCGTCGACCGCCGCATCCGCTTCGGCCGCCCGCATGCAGGCGCGCATCAGCTCCGTCTGCATCATGAGCTCGCCGATACGGTCCTCAACATGCGGCAGCTTGGCGTTGCCGAGCGTCTGCGTGATCAACAGGGCGATGCCGAGCACGAACTCGCACTTGGCGAGGTTCTTCGCCGCCCCCTGATGCGCGGCATGCGCCGGAGCGTGCGTCGCATCGCCGGTGCGGTTAAGCCGCTCCACGTCGCCTAGCAGGAAGACGCGTTCCCAAGGCACCAGGACGTCGTCGAAGAAGGCGACGCTGTCCATCTCCTCGAAACGTGAGCCGAGCGGCCGGTCGAAATGCGAGCCGCCGCTATCGAAACTGTCGCGGCAGAGGAATTTGAGCCCGGGCGTGCCGCACGGGATCGCGAAGGTCAGCGCGAACGGACTATCAGGCTGGGCGTATTCGCCGGCCCTCGGCGAATACACGGCAATCTCGTCCGACAGCGGGCCGAGGGTGGCAAGCACGCGCGCGCCGCTGACGACGATGCCCGCGTCGGTCTCGCGAACCACGCGCAACGCGGTGCCTTCCTCGAGATTGTAAACGCCGGAAACGGTGCGGCTGCGCTGCAAATTGATCAGCGCGTGCGTCAGGGTGAGGTCGTTCTCGCGGATGTACGCGTGGTAGCGGCGCATGTTCTCGCCGAACTCGGGCCTGATTTCGCCGAAATAGCCTGCGGCGGCGGCCCAGGCGCTGAACGTGACGTTCATGAAGTCGGGCGAGCGGCCCATCATGCCGCAGGTGGCGCGCGCCCAGTGCAGCATCATCACCCGCCGTTGCTCGAGCTCCGCGTGCGTGCGCGGGATGATGAACGAGTAGCCGACGCGGTCCCCGGTCGCGGGCGAGGCGAAGGTCAGTTCATCCTGCAGCGCCGGATCGTGCTGCATCTCGTAAAGCGCAGCAACGGCGCGGGCGCCGCGGCGCAGGCCCGGATGGGCGGTGATGTCGTCGATTCTCTCGCCCCGAAGCCATACGTCGCGCGGCTGCTCCCGCAAGCGTGTGAGGTAATCCCGTCCCGTGCGTGCCGGCATGCCCTGGGTTCCCCGCCCTGTTCTGACGCGCTCGGCGGGGAACATGGCACGAATCCGGCTGAGGCCGTAGAGGCTACCCGCCTAGCGCCGTCGGACCGCCACTGCCGCGTCAATCGGACGGATCAAGGCACGGGGCTCGCCATCGGCTCGGTGGCGAGCCCGTCGTCTTCATCCTCGAGATCGAGCGTGGAATCGGCCTCGAACGAGAACGCGGCCGCCATCAAGGCCCGCGTGTAGTCTTCCTGAGGCGCTGCGAAAACCCGGTCGGCAGGGCCTTCCTCCACCACGCGGCCGTGGCGCAGCACAACGATCCGATGGGCCAGCGCCCGCACCACCTTGAGGTCGTGGCTGATGAACAGGTAGCCGAGATTGTGCCGCTCCTGCAGGCCGCGCAGCAGCCCGACGATCTGCGCCTGCACCGACATATCGAGGGCGCTGGTCGGCTCGTCGAGGACGACGAAATGCGGCTTGAGCACCATCGCGCGCGCGATCGCGATCCGCTGGCGCTGGCCGCCGCTGAACTCGTGCGGGTAGCGCTCGGCCGAATCGGCAGCGAGCCCCACCTCTGCCAAGGCCTCGCTGACCCGCGCGTCGCGCTCGGCGCGCGACAGGCCCGGCTCATGGACGGCGAGGCCTTCGGCGACGATTTCCCCGACCGACAGGCGGGGCGAGAGGCTGCCGAACGGGTCCTGGAAAACGATCTGCATGCGCGCGCGCAAGCGCCGGAGCGCGCGTTTGTCGAGCTTCGAGAGCGGATGGCCCTCGACCGCGATGTAACCGTCGGCTCCCAGCAGCTTGAGCGCCGCGAAGCCCATCGTGCTCTTGCCGGACCCGCTCTCGCCCACCAATCCCACCGTCTCGCCGGCATGAACGGTAATGCTGACCCCGTCGACCGCACGCACCTGGGCGACAGCGCGACGCAGCAATCCGCGGCGGATGGCGAAGTGCACGCGCACGTCCCGGGTCTCGAGGAAGGTGGGCGCGTTGCGGGCGAGCGGTTTCGGCCTGCCGCGCGGCTGGGCGCCAAGCAGCATCCGCGTGTAGGGATGCGAGGGCTTGTCGAAGACGTGGCCAACCGCGCCCGCCTCGACGATGACGCCGTCCTTCATCACGCAGACGCGGTCGGCGTAACGGCGGACGATCTCGAGGTCGTGGCTGATGAGCAGCAGGGCCAGGCCCCGCGCCTCCTTCTGCTCGGCGAGCAGCTTGAGGATTTGCGCCTGGATGGTGACGTCGAGCGCCGTGGTCGGCTCGTCGGCAATCAGCAGCGCGGGATCGTTGGCGAGCGCCATCGCGATCATCACCCGCTGCCGCTGACCGCCGGAAAGCTGGTGCGGAAACGCGTCCAGCCGGTGCTCGGCATCGGCGAAGCCCGCATCGCACAGCAACTTGACGACCCGCGCCCGCAGCTTGGCGCCGCGCTGCGGACGATGCAGGCTGATCGCTTCGGCCACCTGCTTGCCGATGCGATGCAGCGGATTGAGGCTGGTCATCGGCTCCTGGAAGATGATGCCGGCGATCTCGCCGCGAGCGCGGCGCAGTGTCTCGGGTGCGGCGCCGATCATCGGCTTGCCGTCAAGCACGATGCGGCCGGTCGGGTTGCTGCAGCCGGACGGCAGCAATTGCAGCAGCGAAAGCGCGGTGAGCGATTTGCCGGAGCCGCTCTCGCCCACCAGCGCGAGCGTCTCGCCGCGATCGAGCGCGAAGGTCACGTGGTCGACCACCCGCTTGGCGCCGAAGGCGACGGAGAGGTCGCCGACCTGAACGAGACTCACCGGGACGAACTCACCGAGGCAAGCGACGCGGGTCGAACGCGTCGCGCACCGCCTCGCCGGTGAAGATCAGCAAGGTGAGCACGCCGCCGAGCACAAGGAACGCGGTGAGCCCGAGCCACCACGCCGCCAAGTTGTTCTTGCCCTGCGACACGAGCTCGCCGAGCGAGGGCGAGCCGGGCGGCATGCCGAAGCCCAGGAAATCCAGGCTGGCGAGGATGGTCACCGAGCCCGACAGGGTGAACGGCAGAAAGGTGAGCGCCGCGACCATCGCGTTCGGCAGGATATGGCGCCACATCACGTGGACATCGGACACGCCGAGCGCGCGGGCGGCACGCACGTAGTCGAGATTGCGCCCGCGCAGGAATTCGGCGCGCACCACGCCGGTCAGGTGCATCCAGCTGAAGGCGAGCAGGAAGCCCAGCAGAATCCAGAATCCCGGCGCGATCATGCTGCCCAGGATGATGAGGATGTAGAGCTGCGGCATGTTGGACCACATCTCGATGAAGCGCTGGAAGAACAGGTCGACCAGCCCGCCATAGAAGCCCTGCACCGCCCCGGCCGCGATGCCGATCGCGGACGCGATCGCGGTGAGGGTGAAGCCGAACAGCACCGAGACGCGGAACCCGTAGATCACGCGCGCCAGCACGTCGCGCGCCTGGTCGTCGGTGCCGAGCAGGTTGCGCCAGGACGGCGGCGACGGCGCCGGTTCGCTCATGCGCGTCATCGACGTCCCGAAGCTGTACGGGACCGCCGGCCAGATCATCCAGCCTTGCGCCCGGATCGCGCGCGCCACGTCGGGGTCGGAGTAGTCGGCGTCGGTGGGGAGGAAATCCCCGCCGAACGTGTCCTCGCTGTAGTCGGCGAGCACGGGGAAATACCAATGCCCGTCGAAATGGACGACGAGCGGGCGATCGTTGGCGATGAACTCGGCGAACAGGCACACGACGAACAGCATGAGGAAGACCCACATGGACCAGTAGCCGCGCTTGTGGGCACGGAAGATGGAAAGGCGGCGCTGGTTGAGCGGTGATAGGCGCGGGCGGCGCCTCGATCCCCTCCCCCTGCCTCCTCCCGCAAGGGGAGGGGGTTCTGCGCCCTCTCCCCTCGCGGGAGAGGGCCGGGGTGAGCTGGCGAGTTGGACGGAAGCTTCGTTCACCGCCGCGCCTCGAAGTCGATGCGCGGGTCGACGAGCGTGTACATCAGGTCGCCGATCAGCTGCATGACCAAACCAAGCAGGGTGAAAATGTAGAGCGTGCCGAACATGACCGGGTAATCGCGCTGGATCGCCGACTGGAAGCCGAGCAAACCGAGCCCGTCGAGCGAGAAGATGATCTCCACCAGCAGCGCGCTCGAGAACAGTATGCCGATGAACGCGGCGGGAAAGCCCGCGACGATCAGCAGCATCGCATTGCGGAACACGTGGCCGTAGAGCACGCGGTTCTGACTGGCGCCCTTGGCGCGGGCCGTGACCACGTATTGCTTGTGGATTTCCTCGAGGAAGCAGTTCTTGGTCAGCATGGTCAGGCTCGCGAACCCGCCCGCGACCAGCGCGATCGTCGGCAGGACCATGTGCCACAGATAGTCCGCGAGACGGGCGGGCAGGCTCCAGGTCTCCGCACCGGGGCTGGTCAGGCCGCGCAACGGGAACCACTGGACGAAGCTGCCGCCCGCGAACAGGACGACGAGCAGGATCGCGAACAGGAACGATGGCACGGCGTAGCCGATCAGCACGATCGCGCTGCTGACCACGTCGAAGCGGCTGCCGTCGCGCACCGCCTTGGCGATGCCGAGCGGGATGGAGACGACGTAGACCAGCAGGGTGGACCAGAGCCCGATCGAGATGCTGACCGGCATCTTCGACAGGATCAGTTGGATCACCGTCTGATCGCGGAACAGGCTGCGGCCGAAGTCGAACCGCAGATAGCCCAGGACCATGTCGCGAAACCGCTGCAGCGGCGGCTTGTCGAAGCCGAACATGCGCTTGATGTCGGCGACCAAGTGCGGATCGAGCCCGCGCGCACCGCGGTAGGTGCCCCCGGACGAAGGCGCGGCGGCCTCGGCGCCGCCGCTGGTCATGCGGCCCATCGTGTCGCCGTGGCCCTTCAGCTCGGCAATCATCTGCTCGACCGGGCCGCCGGGCGCGAACTGGATGATCGCGAAGTTGATCGCGACGATGCCGAACAGCGTCGGGATGATGAGCAGCAGGCGGCGGATGAGGTAGGCGGTCACGCGCGCGCTCCCCTCACCCTGGCCCTTTCCCGCAAGGGGACAGGGAGAAGAGAGCCCCCTCCCCTTGTGGGAGGGGGTTGGGGGAGGGGGATGCGACGCACTAGGGCGCGCTCTTCTTCGCGGTGTCCGTGGTCGCCGCGAGCTTGGGATCGATCCACCAATCGTCGAACACGAAACCGGAGCGGATCGGCTTGTCCGGCCGGGCGAACTTGTTCCAGTAGGCGAGGCGCCAGATCTCGAGGTGCCAGTTCGGCACCAGATACCAATTCCACAGCAGCACGCGGTCGAGTGCATGCGTGGCGGTCAGCAGCGTCTCGCGATCGGACGCGTTCACCACCTTCTTGACCAGGGCATCGATCATCGGGCTGCACACGCCCATCACGTTCTCCCCGCCTTCCTGCGCGGCCGCGCCGCACGTCCAGTAGGCGGTCTGCTCGTTGCCGGGACTATCGCTCTCGCCGAAGGATATCAACGTCATGTCGTAGTCGTAATTGTCGAGGCGGCGTTGATACTGTGCCGGGTCGACCGTGCGGACATGCGCGTCGATGCCGATGCGGCTGAGCGTCTGTGCGTAAGGCAGCGCAACCCGTTCGTAGGAAGAGTCGCTGAGGAGCATCTCGAAGCTGAACGGCTGCCCGTCGGGACCAACCAACTTGAGGTCCTTCACCTGGTAACCGGCCTGTTTGAACAGATCGAGCGCGTGGGCGAGCTCGCGGCGATTGTTGCCGGAGCCGTCGGTGACAGGCAGCGCGAAGGCCTGCGTGAACAGTTCGGGCGGAAGCTGGTCCCGATACGGTTCGAGCAACGCGAGTTCCGCCCCTTGCGGCGTACCGGAAGAGGCGAAGTCGCTGTTGCTGAAGTAGCTCGTGTCGCGCGCATACGCGCCGTAGAACAGGTTCTTGTTCGCCCACTCGAAGTCGAACGCCCAGGCCAGCGCTTCGCGCACCCGCCGGTCCTTGAACATCGGCCGCCGCGTGTTCATCACGAAACCCTGCATGCCGGTCGGCAGGCGATGCTTGATTTCCTCGAGCTTGACGAGGCCCCGCTCGCGGGCCGGGAAGTCGTACGCGGTCGCCCATTGCTTGGCGATGTTCTCCTGCCGGAAGTCGATCTGCCCCGCCTTGAAGGCTTCCAGCGCCACGGTCGCGTCACGGAAATACTCGACCCGCACGACATCGAAATTGTTGAAGCCCCGGCCGGTGGGCAGGTCCTTGGCCCACCAATTGTCGACGCGCTTGTACGCGATCGTGCGCCCGAACTCGAAATGGTCCACCCGGTACGGGCCGGAGCCGAGCGGGGGGTCGGTGAGCGGGCGGGAAAACTCGCGGCCCTTCCACCAATGCTCAGGCAAGATCGGCATTTCCCCCAGGATCAGCGGCAGCTCGCGGTTCTGGTTGGACTTCAGGTGAAACACGACGCGGCGGGGATTCTCCGCCACCACGTCCTGCACATCAGCGTAATACTGCCGGTAGTAGGGGCGGCCCTCCTTCACCAGCGTCTGGAACGTCCATGCAACGTCCTCCGCGGTCACCGGCGTGCCGTCATTGAATTTCGCCTCCGGCCGCAGCTCGAACGCCACCCACATGCGGTCCGCCGGCATCTCGACGGTTTGCGCCAGGTGACCGTACGCGGTGACAGGCTCGTCGGCGGAGGGCGCAAGAAGCGTGTCATACACGCGCCCGATCTGCTCGGCGGGCGTGCCGCGAACGATGAAGCGGTTGAAGTTGTCGAACGTGCCGACCGCGCTGACCGCAACCTCGCCGCCTTTCGGCGCATCCGGGTTGACGTAGGGAAAGTAGGGAAAGTCGGGCGGCAGCTGCGGTTGCCCGAGCGTGGAGAAGGCGTGCGAGCGCATCGCCGATGGCGCATCCGCCGCGATCGCCGGCGCGGCGAGCAGCAGGACCAGCAGGGATGTCAGAATTCGCACGGATCGCCTCCTCTCGTTTTCCGTCAGTATTCTCGCCACGCACGCGAAGCATACTGAAATCGGCGTAACAACCCACGCCTGATTTCGACGTCAGGCGAGCAGGGCCACAACCTCATCGAGAAGCTTAGCGTCGCCGAGGGCGAGCGCCCGCCCGTCGCCGTCCGGACGGAGCGGACGCCCTTGCCAATCCGTCAGGCTGCCGCCGGCTCCCTCGATTACGGGGGCGAGCGCGGCCCAGTCCCAGACTTGCAGAGTCGCTTCCGCGATGATGTCGATCTGGCCCAGCGCCAGTAAGCCGTAAGCGTAGCAATCGCCCCCGAAGCTCACGCGCCCGGCAGCTGCTGCCAAACGCTCGAAGCGCGGCAGGTCGGATGAAGCGAAGATGTGCGGGCTGGTGCAGGCGAGCTCGGCCTCGGCGAGCCCGGCGCAGGGCCGGCATCCGACGCTGCCGCCGAGCGGGCTGCGAAAGGTGGTGGTCCGGCCCGCCGCGCCGATCCAGCGCTCGCCGGTGACGGGCTGGTCGATGAGGCCGAGGACGGGCGTCTCGCCGTCGAGCAGGCCGATCAGGGTGCCGAACAGCGGGCGTCCGGTGATGAAGGCGCGGGTGCCGTCGATGGGATCGAGCACCCAGCGCAGCCGCGCCTCCGGCCGTTCGAGCCCGAACTCCTCGCCGAGGATGCCATGCTCGGGGAAGCGCCCGGCCAGCACCGCCCGCATCGCCTGTTCGGCGGCGCGGTCGGCAACCGTGACCGGGCTTGCATCACTCTTGCGTTCGACCGCGAGGCCGGCACGGAAATGCGGCCGGATCACCGACCCGGCCGCGTCGGCCGCAGCTTGGGCGGCCGCGATCAAGCTGTCGATCGCCTGGATCAGTGCGAACTGGCGTCGGGCGTGGGCGAGCCGCCACCCGCCGCGCCGCCCTTCGTCTGCTCAGCGCCGGGTTGGGTTTGCTGGGCGCGCGCGGCGGTGGGCGACTCGCCGGCCGGGGCGCCGGAGGCGGAGGGCTGGGTTCCCTGGCTGCCGCCGGTCTGGGCGGCGTCGCCCGGGCCGGGCGTGGACGCGGGGGCCGCGGCGGGTAGCGGCTCCGGACTAGCCGAGAGCGTGCGCAGGTAATCAATCACATTGGCCCGCTCCTTCTCGCTCGGGATGCCGGCGAAGGACATGCGGGTGCCCGGCGCGTAGGCGGCGGGCTTGTAGAGCCAGTGGTTCAACTCCTCGTAGGTCCACGGCCCCTGCTTGGACTTGATCGCATCGGAGTAGTTGAAGCCCTGCATGTGCGCGTGCGGCCCCCCGAGCACGCCGTAGAGGTTCGGCCCGACGCCGGCTGCTTGTCCCTGGCCGAACGTGTGGCAAGCGGCGCAGACTTTCTTCGCGTAAGCCTCGCCAGCGTGCTCGTCCGCCGAGGCAAGGTAGGTCGCGATCGGCGGGATTTCCGCCGGCGCGGGGGCACTCGCGGCGGCGGTCTCCTGCACGCCCGCGATCTTAATGGCGGGCTCCTTCAGCTCCCGTTCGTGCACCAGGCCGACGCCGATCGTGCCGGTGACGAAGAACGCGATTCCGGCGACAAGGACCGCGGCGATGGCCTTATTGCCTTCCAGTGTATCCATGCGGGCGGGACTTCCTCGACTTAGCGGGCGACAGCTATTGGACGACCGGCCCGCTCGCACCGCGCGACGTTGCGCGCGCAACCGGGCCTGCCTATGAACGCGGCGCACCATAAGGAACGAGCGTTGCGGCTACAACAGGGCGTCAGGCACGGATTTTGAACCCGATCGTCGTCATTCCGGCCCGCATGGCGTCAAGCCGGCTGCCCGGCAAGCCGCTGGCCGACATCCACGGCAAGCCGATGATCGCGCACGTGCTGGATCGCGCGCGGGAGGCCGATATCGGGCCGGTGGCGGTGGCTTGCGGGGAGCCGGCCATCGCCGAGGCGGTGCGCGCGTTCGGCGGCACGGCGGTGCTGACCGATCCGTCGCTGCCTTCGGGCTCCGACCGGGTGCACGCTGCCCTCAACGCACTCGATCCGCAGCGGCGGCACGACGTGGTCGTGGTCCTGCAAGGCGACTTGCCGACGATCGAGGCCGCTGCCGTGCAGGCCCTGGTCGCACCGCTCGCCGAACCGAGCGTGCATATCACCACCCTTGTCGCGCCCATCAAGTCGGATGCGGAGGCGCAGCGGCCGTCGGTGGTGAAAGCGGCTTGCGCCTTCGCGCCCGGCAGCCTGGTCGCCCACGCTCTATACTTCTCCCGTGCGGCGGTGCCGTGGGGCGAAGGGCCGCTTTGGCATCACGTCGGCGTCTACGCCTACCGCCGCGCGGCGCTCGACCGGTTCGTCGAGCTGCCGCCATCGCCCCTTGAACGGCGCGAGGGCCTCGAACAGCTGCGCGCCTTGGAGGCGGGGATGCGGATCGCCTGCGCGCCGGTGGAGCACGGCCCGTTCGGCGTCGACACGCCGGCGGATCTGGAGCGCGCCCGCGCAGTCCTGGCACCTGGTAGAGAGCGCCCATGACCGGCCCGATCGCATTCCAGGGCGTGCCCGGCGCCTACTCCGACCTCGCCTGCCGTAGCGCGTTCCCCGCGTTGGAAACGTTGCCGTGTCCCACGTTCGAGGCGGCGATTGAGGCGGTGCGCGACGGCCGCGCCGCGATGGCGATGCTGCCCTGCGAGAACACGCTCGCCGGCCGCGTGCCGGACATCCACCACCTGCTGCCGGAGAGCGGCCTATACGTCGTCGGCGAGCATTTCCAGCGCGTCGAGCACTGCCTGCTCGCCCCGCGCGGCGCCACGATCGACGGGCTGCTGCGGGCGCACTCGCACCCTGTCGCACTCGGGCAGGTGCGCGTGATGTTGCGCGCGCTCGGGCTGCAGCCGGTGGTGGAGGCCGACACCGCCGGCTCGGCGCAACTCGTGGCGCAATGGGGCGACCGCGCGGACGCCGCGATCGCGTCGGCGCTGGCGGCGGAGATCTACGGGCTCGACGTCCTGCGCGCCAACGTGGAGGACGCGGCGCACAACACCACGCGGTTCTACGTCATGGCCCCGGCGCCGCGCTTTCCGGACGCCGCCGAGCCGGACCTGATGACGACGTTCGTGTTCCGCGTCCGCAACGTGCCCGCGGCGCTGTACAAGGCTCTGGGCGGGTTCGCGACCAACGGCGTGAACATGACCAAGCTCGAGAGCTACATGGTCGGCGGGCACTTCACCGCGACCCAGTTCCTGTGCGACGTGGACGGCCATCCCGAGCAGCCGCCGTTGCGGCGCGCGCTGGAAGAGCTTGGCTTCTTCTCGACCGAGGTGCGCGTGCTGGGCGTGTATCCGGCCGCGCGGTTCCGGCTGGAGCAGGCGATCGCATAATTCAAGCGCTGAATCGGGCGCGGTAATCCTGCGGTGTGGCGGCCAGCAGGCGCAGGAAGCTGCGGCGCATCGTTTCTTCCGAGCCGAAGCCGCAACGCTGCGCGATGCGCTTCACCGGCAGGCGCGACTCGGACAGCAGTCGCCGCGCCGCTTCCACCCTCAGCCGCTCGACAGCGCGGCCCGGCGTCAGCCCGGTTGCCTCCGCATAGTGCCGGCTGAAACTACGCTCGCTCATCCCGGCCTGACTGGCCAGAACCGGAAGCGACATGTCTTCGCCTAAATGCCCGTTGATCCAGTCATGCAGCGCCCCGAATTTGTCCTCTGCCGCCTGCAGGGAAAGAGCGGCGCTGAACTGCGCCTGCCCGCCCGGACGCTTGAGGAAGACAACCAGGTAGCGAGCCACGGCCAGCGCTACAGTCCGGCCGAGGTCCTGTTCCACGAGCGCCAGCGCCATGTCGATGCCGGCCGTCACCCCAGCCGAGGTCCAGACCGGGCCATCGCGCACGAAGATCGGATCGCGCTCGACGCGCACAGCGGGGAAGCGGCGGGCAAGCTCGGCACAGCATGACCAGTGTGTCGCCGCCCGCCGGCCGTCCAGCAATCCTGCAGCGGCTAGCAGGAATGCCCCGGTGCAGACGGAGCTGATGCGACGTGCCCGCCTCGCCCGCTCCCGCACCCAATCGAGCAGCATCGGGTCCGCGATCGCCGCCTCGACGCCCCGGCCACCGGCGACCATCAGGGTGTCCAAATCTGCTCCGATGGGCGGAAGCGGACCCGCGACGAGCCCCAGGCCGGCCGAGGCCGTGACGGCCCGCCCGGCTCGCGCCACGACCCGGGGCGCGTAGGGCGGCGTTCCGCCTGCTTCAACGACGAGATCGTTGGCAGATGCAAACACCTGAAGCGGCCCCGTGACATCGAGCAGCTGCACCGACGGGTAGGCGAGCACTTCGATCGCGCGGGAAACGTTTGGCGGAGAGCGAGGGGTTTTTGGCATTTCCGCCAAGCCATGCCCGAGTAGGGTCTCCCTGTCCACTCGTCACCGTCAACTCGGAGATACCCGTGATCCCGCATGACAATCACCTGCAAATCGGCTCCCTGCTGTTCGAGGGCGTGGATCAGATCGATCTGACCGGACCCTTCGAGGTGCTGTCACGCATTCCGAACGCGACCTATCGCATCTACGGCAAGACCGCCGAGCCGGTGCGCGACCTGAAGGGCTTGCGACTGACGCCGGATGCGGCCCTGGCCGACGCCCCACGGCTCGACGTCGTCCACATACCGGGCGGCTTCGGTCAGGAGGCGCTGATGGAGGACGCCGAGGTGCTCGCCTGGATCCGGCAGCAAGCGGCAGGCGCGCGGAGCGTCTTCTCCGTGTGCACGGGGGCCCTGCTCTGCGGCGCAGCCGGACTGCTCCAGGGACGCCGGGCGACGACGCACTGGGCCTCGTTCCACCTGTTGCCGTTCTTCGGTGCGATCCCGGTCGACGAACGGGTGGTCGTCGACGGGAACTGGGTCTTCGCCGCCGGCGTCACGGCCGGCATCGACGGCGCCTTGCGCCTCGCGGCCGAGCTGCGTGGCGACGACGCCGCACGGGCCATCCAGCTCCACATGGTGTATGCGCCGGAGCCGCCCTTCGACAGCGGCACGCCGGAGACCGCCCCGGCCGCGATCCTGGCGCAGGCGCGGCAATCCGTGCGGGCGATTACGGCGCAACGGGAGGCGACCGCCCGGCGCGTGGCTGCCAGGCTTGGCATCATCGCAGCCGCGGCTGACTGAGCCCGGCGCCGCTGTACGCGGCGGCAACGATGTCCTCATCCGCCGCTGCCGCGCAGCCCCGAGCAACATCCAAATCACCCAGGAGCAGAACATGACCGCAATCAGCTTCACGAAAACCGCGCCGCCGGAATGGCTGCTCGCGATGTGGAAGGAAATCGACGATAATAACCACGGCTCCCTGATCACGACCGCTGCGCCCAGTCTCGCAGGCCGATGGACATGACCCGCCAGGGCTGATCGGCGAGCTTATTCCAGGCGTGGCAGCAATGGTCGACAATGGCGTCGTAGGACGCG
>JAABUQ010003220.1_pt1 | contig 30488 bp, 21 predicted proteins | sample 5560001 | NCBI WGS metagenome assembly JAABUQ01 (sample SAMN10711888, study PRJNA513371) | rock metagenome | isolation source: Antarctica rocks | place: Antarctica: Victoria Land, Finger Mt nord | collected 2015-12-18 | reverse complement strand
GGGAACGAAAGCTCGCAACACACACTTTGGCTGGCGACATAAAAAGTCGGCTGCTGGAAGGGTCGCGGGGCTAGATGCGGAGAGTTGTGTGCCGGGAGACGGGCGATGCGGGGAGGAGATGAGGCCTCTGCTGCGGGTCGACCGAGGTGCTGGAGGCGGGATGCGAGAAGACGAGACCTGCGACAACGGATGTGCGCTGGTCGAGTGACATTTGCTCGGTCCAGGTGTTTTTGCCGGACACCAGCACTGGCTGCTCCGTGCACCCCTGGTGGAGGCAGAGAGCAGGTTTTTTCAGCAGCATGGAACCCGGATGGGACCTATGATCTCGGCTCAAGGGAGCCTGCTGCATGCCGTCCATCGGCATGCCCGCGATCGACATGCGATCCATCACGGGAGCCTTCCTCTCCGCCCGGTGTCCCTCCGCAGGGAGAGCGCCTCCGTGACAGGGAGTGCTGATGCCGATGAGGTCACATCGGATTTCACAGGCGGACGCGACGGATGACAAGGACAGAAGAATCACTGCCAGCAAACTCGCCAATGCCGCCCGGAACCGCATAGACACAGTATCAACCCTTGCCGAGTTCGATGCAAAGTCGTGGAAGAGGGTTCGTGGACACGTTTCCTGTTCGGATCAGGCGTGGAGTCGGACTCGCCATGATCGCGTTCGACTCTGGAGCAGAGCGTCACCGATCAGGCTGACTTCGCGTGTTGCCGAAGCTACCGGTGAGAGACTGATTCACCCTTTGAGGAGCGTGTGAAAGACTTTGTCCATGGACATGAGCAAGGGTGCAGTGCGGTGGATTCTGATTGCGGTCTTGATGGTCTGGGTTGACAGCGCGCCAGCGCAGACTGGGACGCAAACTGGGACGCAGACTGGGCCGACTCGGCCGAGGTTCGATGCGTTCGAGGTTGCCACCCTCAAGCTGGCGAACGAAGAGGAGAAGGGCCGCTACATCAAGATGGAAGGCGCGGACCGCTTTGTGGAGAAGGGATATACGTTGAAGCTTCTGATCGCGGCGGCGTACGACCTGAACCCGAAGACGATCTCCGGCGGCCCGGGCTGGGTGGACTCGATCCACTTCGATATTCTTGCCCGAACACCTGGCGAGGTGCGGCCCACCCACGAGGAACAGATGAAGATGGTGCGGAGTCTGCTGACGGAGCGGTTCAAGCTGAGCTTTCATCGCGAGAAGAAGGAGTTCGCGATCTACGCGCTGGAGGTTGGGAAGAGCGGAGCGAAGCTGAAGCCGAGCGCGACGCCGGATCAGCCGCCGACGGTTGGGCCGGGGGTGGTATATCCGGAGCGCATCTCGCTTCCGGGGCGCAACGCCTCGATGAGCGAGCTTGCGTCGCTGCTGCAGCGAGCGATTCTGGATCGCCCAGTGGTGGACAAGACGGGGCTTGCCGGGCGCTTCGACTTCGACCTGGACTGGGCGCCTGATGAGAGCCAGTTTGGCGGGGATGTGCCAGCCGCCCGGGACACGGCGCCCAGCCTGCCTCTGTTCGCGGCCATTCAGGAGGAGCTTGGTCTGCGTTTGGAGGCGATGCGGGCGCCTGTCGCCGCGCTGGTGATCGACGCGGCGCAGCGGCCGTCGGAGAACTGAGCCGGCTGGAACTGAGCTGCCTAAGGAACGAGCACGATGGGAGCTCGCCAGAACGTTGCCTTGAGAGCGGTGGGGTCGACGACCGTAACCTGGCAGACGTACTCTCCGGGCGCTAGGCCGGTGAGCGCCATGTCGAAGCTGAGGGGCATGGTTCCGAGGCGGCTGGCGGCGTTGGGGGAGACGGCTGTGGGTGGGGTCTGGAAGGCTTTGACGCCGGCGCGGTAGAGGCTGACGAAGGCGAAGAGGGGCTCGGCGTCTGCGGGCGAGGGCTTGTAGGCCTGGAGATAGACGAACATCGACCGAGCTGAGCTGAAGACGCGGGTGACGCTGGGAACGAGCTTTCTTCCGTTCTGGACGAGGGGGTTGACGGCGGCTTCCTTCTCGCGGTCTTTGCTCTTGGAGGCATCGTAGAGCGCGTCCTTGAGGTCGACGCGCTGGCTGCTGAGCACGACCGAGCTGATGGGGATCTGCTTCTCCTCCTTGTTGAGGTTGGGGATGACGAAGGTGGTTTGGTAGGTGCCGATTCTGCCGGTCTCGTCGTCACGGGCGAGGAATTTGATCATATAGCGGCCGGGGAGGAGGGTGAAACCGGCGTCGTACTCGATGGGGCGGTGGGCGAGTTCGGCGGCGGTGGCGCCGGTGAGCTTGATGTCGACGTTGTCGCGGACGTTGGTGATGGTTGCGCCGCCGACGAGGTCCTTGATCTCGCCGACGAAGTCGATAAGGGTGTGCTCGGCGCCGCCGCGCTTGGCGAGGGCGAGCTCGCGGCCGGGGATCTTGACGACGATGGGGACGAAGTATTCGGCGCGATTGAGCTGGAAGTGGTCGATCTCCATGGCGATCGAGAGCTCGGTGATGGGGTCCTCGAGCATGAGCGCGTCTTCGAGCTGACGCTCCTTGTCGACGGCGGTGAAGCGGCCAAACTGCTTTTCGGCGTAGTAGCCCTGACGGTAGGCGAGATCGACGGCGGGCTGCTGGTTGAGGTTGATCTTGACGCGGCGGAACCTGCCGTTCTGCACGGTGTTGGAGGTGTAGTAGCCGAGGATGTAGTACTCGGAGACGGCAACCTGCGCGTTGACGATGCCGCGGGTGAGGTCGTTGTTGTCGAAGAGCGCTTTTCCGCCGGTGTCGCCGGCGAGGGCGAAGAGGGTGTCCTGGGACTGCTGGAAGGTGTCGGTGAGGGCGAGGGCGGAGGCGCCGGTGTAGATGCCGGCGCCTCCGGGCGAGCCCTGGGTGGCGTCGCCGAGCGGCGCCTGGGCGACGAGGCCGCGCGCGTCGACGGGCCAGAAGGAGACGCCGGCCTTGATGGCGGCGTCGACGGTGGCGTGGAGCTGGGCCTGGTTGTCTATGCCGTTGAGGCGGAGGCCGCTGGCGAAGTAGATGAGCGACTTCTTCTCGTTGAGCTGCCCGAGCATGCGAGCCGCGGTCTGGAGCGCTGACAGCTGGCGGTCAGTGTTGAAGACGTTGAACTCGCTGTCGTCCTGGCCGAAGGCGGCTCCGGTATCCGCGCTGCTGGCGTCGTCGATGGTTTCGAGCGAGCCCTGGCCCTCGCCGACGATCAGAGTTTGAAGGATGCTGAGCAGACGGTTGCGATCGGCGGTGAAGTCCTGGAGCACGTCCACCGAGCCGCCGGAGTAGCGGAGGATGGAGACGAGATCGACGGTGGTCATCTGCGTGCGCAGGAACTTTTCCGCGGCGGAGAGAGCGCGGAGCTGGTCGGCGGGGCGCATGGCGGACATGTCGAAGTAGAGGGCGAGGAGGCGGCGATTTTTGTAGCGGCCCTGAGCGCTGGCGGGGCCGGGCGCTTCGGGGGCGATCTCCGTGCGGGTAAGGCGCTTGTAGAGCTTGAGATCTTCGGTTCCGGGTGGAGCGACGGGCAGCGGCGCGGCGTCGGTGGCGAGGTCCTGGTGCTCGCAGAAGCGGATGGTCTGCGGAGCTCCGTCCTCGGTGAGGGTGAAGTCCTTGGCGGTGAGTCCGTGGATGAACTTGCCCGCCTTGTCCTTGACGACAACGGTCTCGATGACGAGTCGCGTCTGGACCGAGAGGGTCAGGGTGTCGGGGGCGCCCGCGGACTTGTTCTGGCCGATCTGCTGCGCGAGCGCAGACGCGGCGGCGAGGGCGAGAGAGGCGAGGAGAGCTGCGACGATGCGCATGGTTAGAACCTGAGGCGCAGTGTGGTTTCGAGGCTGCGCATGGGATTGGCGGCGACGGGAACGCCGAACTGCGTGCTGTTCGTGATCGGGTTCCAGCTGGTGAAGACGACGTGGTTGAGGAGGTTGGTGGCGTCGACGCGAGCATCGAGGTAGAGGCGGCCGCGGGGACGGAAGGTGCGGGCGAGGGAGGTGTTGAGCGTGAACTGGCTGGGACCGGTGATGGAGTCTCTGCCGGCGGTTCCCCATTGCCCGGGCCGTGGCGCGGTGTAGGCCGCGGCGTTGAGGAAGTAGCCGGATCGTGCGTTATAGATATTTCTGTCGATCTGGTCCGGCCGGATGGTGCCGGTGAAGCCCGCGCCAGGAACCGCCGCGAGGTAGATGGGGGTCTCCGGCAGGCCGGCGCCGGCGACGACCTGGGCGAGGGTGGTCCACTCCTTGAGCAGGCGACCGCGCCAGCCGCTCAGGAGGCCACCGCCGCCGAGGCCCTGGCCGCTGGTGTACTGGAGCTGGAGGTTGAGGAGATGACGTTGGTCGAAGGAGGAACGGGAGCGCTCGCCGCGGAGGTCGAGCCAGTTCTGGGCGATGGTGGGGGTGGTTTCGGGCGCGGTCTGATTTTGCGTGGGCGGGGAGTTGGACGGTGGGGAGTTCTGGCCTGGGGACCTGGTGGCGCCAGCGGTGACGCGGCCTCCGCCGCCGACCACGGCGTCGTCGTCGATGGACTTTGAGAAGGTGTAGAGGACGGAGGCGGTGAAGCCGCTGCGAAGTCTGCGCCGAAGCTGGAGCTGGGCGGACTCACGGGTGGAGTCGCCGCCGGAGGTCTGATAGAGGAAGCCGGCCGGGCAGGCGGGGCAGGGCTTCGAGGCGCCGATCGGGTAGGTGTTGGGCAGGAACTGCTGCACGCCACGGGTGCCTTTGACGCCAAGGTAGGTCGCGGTGAGTTGGAGCGCGGCGGGCAGATCACGCTGGACGGCGAGCTGCCAGGTCTGCGCGTAGCCGACGCGGAAGTCGGGATCGATGGCGAAGGTGTTCGAGGTGACGGAGCCGCAGGGATTGAAGCCATTAGCCAGCGTGAGCGGGCAGATCGGGGTGTTCTGGACGTTAAGGTTTTTGGAGAGCGGGGCCTGCTGCGCGAGTTGGAGCGCGGGCGCCTGGTAGACGGAGGTGTCGTGGTAGATGCCGTAGCCGGCGCGCACGACCACGGTGGAGGCCGGGATGGGGCGCCAGGAGAGGCCGATGCGCGGCTCGAAGCCGAGCCGGTCAGGACGGATGAGCGAACCGGGGTAGCGGAGGCCGGTAAGGGGGCCCGTGGGGCTGGTCGCGAGCACGGGCGCGGCGGCGGAGAAGCCGGAGGTGAGGTCGAGGTTGACCAGGCGACCGCGCAGCTCGGTGATGGGCGCGCCGTATTCCCAGCGCATGCCGGCGTTGATGGTGAGCTCGGGAAGCAGGCGCCAGTCGTCGGTGGCGTAGATGTCGTATACGGGTTGCCGGAGGTGTTTATCCGCGTTGCCCAAGGCGATGGAGCTCGTGTCCGGCAGACCGAGGAGGAGATCCGCGAGGGCAGAGCCGCCGACCTCGGAGCTGCCGGCGGGGCCCTGGGTGGCGGCTCCGGTGAAGGTGAAGGTGCCGCGCGGGTCCTGCTGGAAGAGGTCGTTGAACTGCTGCTTGCGGAGGTCTCCGCCGAGCGTGATGTTGTGGCGGCCGCGGTAGATCGCGACGGAGGCGGAGAAGGCGTCGGTGCGGGTGCGATTGAAGGAGCTCTGGGCATCGGTGAGCGACGAGAGGCCGCTCGAGAAGTTGAGTGTGGGCGGACCCCAGAAGGCAGGCTCCTGATTGTTGCCCATGATGCCCGCCGCTCCCGAGATGTTTTCCCGGTTCTGGAAGAAGGGTGTGACGTGGGTGCGAAGGCGGCTGAAGCGGTACCCGCCAAAGAGAAAGAGGTGCTGGCTGAAGCGGTGGGACCAGTTGATATCGGTGTTGATGCCGAGGGTGGCGGAGCGGTCGATAAAGCCGAAGAGACTGCCGTTCCCGGCTCGGATGCTTTGGACGTTGAAGGCGCTGTAGAGCTGGTCTTTCCTGCCGAGAGACTTGTCCAGGCGAGACAGGAGCGCGTCTCGATGGCTGCTACCGACCACGGGAATCTGGTAGTTGTAGCGCGTGGTTCCGGCGATGTTCGGCAAGGGGTAGAGCTGCAGCAGGGCACGAGCCTGCGGGCTGACGGGGACGAGATTGCGGGGGAAGGGAAGGGAGGTGCCGGGATCGACGATGGACACGGGCTGCCCGAGGGCGTTGAGATCGCCGGAGAGATCGCCGGATCGTTCGGCTGCGGTGGGGACGAGCCCGGCCTCCGCGACTTCGGTACGATCGCGGGTCCACTGGTAGGCGAGGAAGAAGTTTGGCCCGTGCCGGAGGAGGTGCGGGATCCTGATGGGACCGCCGAGGGTGAGGATGCCGGTGAACCGGTTGTACGAAGCCTTGGGCGTGTCGAGCCCGCTGAGCGAGTAGGGTCGCGCGTTCAGGGCGGAGTTGTCGATGATCGCGGCCAGCCCGCCGTTATAGAGGCTCTTACCGCCGGAGCGGCTGTTGCCGAAGGCCTGGTCGATGGAGTACTTGGAGGTAGCGGCGTTGTTGGAGCTGCCGTTGACCAGGAAGCCGTCGGAGGAGCGCTCGTCCTCCTGCGGCTTGGGGATGTCGGGGGCGATGTTGGCGGTCGCTGAGGTCGGGGAAGAGTTTGGCCTGGTTTGCAGGGCGGTGGAAGCGGGGTTCGGTGGGGGACTGGATGGAGCATTCGGCAGCTTGGCCTGAGCCAGCATCTGCTCGAGCGAAAGGAGCTTGAGCTCCCAATGGCCGGCGGTCATGTACGGTGCAATGGTGACGTCCGCCGTAGCCGTTGAGAAGCCCTGCATCTGTATCCTGATCTTCCAGGCTCCGTCCGGCAGGTCGGCGAAGGTATAGAGGCCACCCTGGTCCGAGATGACTGTGAGTTCCTTCTCCGCTTGTGTAGCCGTGACCGTGGCTCCGGGAACCGCGAGACCCGCGAAGGTGACCTGGCCGCGATACTCGGAAGCGGCAGCTACGCCCGACACGGCGAGCCAGACCAGTGCGCGAACGAGTGTCAGGATCTGCTGCGTTGGTCGGCACGCCTTCGGTCTCATGCTTTCGGGCCCGTCTTAAGGTCAGTTGTCGGAGGGCTTCTCGATGTGGTCGAGGACCAGGACATCCGCGGGCGCCTTCATTGCTTCGAGCTTCAGGCCTATCTGCTCCTGAATGGCCGTGTACAGGGCCGGCGCCGTAGTTGCGCCAAGAACAGCCTGATCGAGCCATGATTTTCTGCTTCGATCCCTGCTTGCGGACACATGCGGTGGCACCATGAGAACGGACCTCTTTTCCGGTTCGAATCAGCTTACGTCAGTCGGGGCAATCTGGATCACTCAGAAGGAAACTACCTGAAGGCGATGACCTTGCCGTAAGCTGCTAGTTCTCCGTGGGCGTTTCGGCGTGATCGACGACGAGCGTCTCGACGGGCCCCTTGATGGGCTGCAGCTTGAGGCCAAGTTGTTCCTGCAGCGCGGTGAAGATCGAGGGCGCGGCCTCGTTGGCGTTGGCTTGTCCGCTGTTGTCGGGGCCGGCTATGGCCGTCTGCTCGGGCGTCCACTTCAGGTGCAGATCGTACTCGCCCTTGAGCCCGGTCTTATCGATCACGGTGTGGTCCAACTGCGTCGACAGCTGATGCGTCAGTGTGGAGAGAGGCACGGCGGTTGCGGTGATCTCGTTGTCGCTAGTCCAGAAGCTGCCGCGCGTGGGTCCCGCCGACGGCTTCGCCGGATCCGGGTCAGTGATGGCCGGCGGGCTCTCCTTGAACTTTGGGCCGTCCTTCATGATGACCAGTTCGTACTCTGGGCGAATCTTCGTCTCTCTATGGACCTGCACGTGAAAGCGACCTGTCAGAACAGGGACGAGCATCGCCTTGCGTTGCTCCGGCGTAAGTTTCTTGAGTGCTTCCAGGTCCGGGTCCACGATCTTGCATTGACGTCGTAGCGTGCCGACCCAGCCCAACCCGGCAGGCCGGAGATGAGGCCTTCCCGGAAGTCGTAGGCGTTGCTCAACAGCGTTTTCAGGGACACATTGCTGGCTGTAAAACTCTGATACTGCGTCGAGATGCTGACGTTCCCGGTGCCGGATCGATTGGGTTTAATGGAGACCACGTCGTAAGCGGGCAGCGCACGGACGACCTCGGCGTCTGGGGACGAAGCTGGGGGAGCCTGTCCGTATCCCTCAGGCGCTGACAGGACGAGGTAAAGCGCAATCGGGAACGCATGGGAGAGCTTGGCGACGGCAGTAACACGGGATCGCAAGGGTCTTGGTGTTCCTTCCTGGCGCCGCAAGCCGGTGCACACGGGGCAAAGCCTGACGGCTCTGCAGTAGAGCATGTCAGACGCGTTGCGTTATGGACAGAGCAGATTGCGAAATCGTTAGCGATCGAGACAACATTCCTCGTACGGAAGCGGTGGGTGAGTGAGTGTCTCCTGACGGGCGGCTGAGGGAAGAAGGGCCGAGCCTTCAACCTTTCGCCAACCCACCCGCCTCAACCGTTTCGCTCATCTCACGTGCCCCCAACATCAGCTCCACGACTGCCCCGAAGAGCCGGTTTCGGGTGTCCAGCCGAACCCCTGCCCGCGTGACGTACCGAACCACGATGTCCACGCCCGCGCCCGCCGGCCGCAGATCCACGGAGGGCGTGGCACTGAACTGCGGGACCCCCTCTTCCTTCGTGACCCGTTTCCACTCCTCCTGGGCCATCTTGGCGTCGGCCTCCGTGGCCTTCACCGTGGCGTCGCGAATCTTCTCGATCAGGGGATACGCCTGGGTGCCTGGAGGGATGCTGACCTTGATCTCATCCCACATCCACTGCCCGGTGGTGGAGAAGTTGAAGTATTTCCCGCGAATCGCAAAGCCGTTGAGAAACGAGACCCGGCGCCCGGTCGGATGGCCGTTTGCCGTCCAGTTTCCGGTTTCGAGCAGCCAGGTCCGGAACAGGCCCACCCTTACCACCTCACCGCCGACGCTATCGATCTCGACCCAGTCACCTACCCGGATTCCGTTTCGTCCCATCAGAACGAACCAGCCGCAGAACGCCAGGATGAAGTCCTGGAAGACGACAGTCAGACCGGCGGTTGCCAGCCCCAGGATTGTGGGCATCTGCCGCGGCGCGCCGAAGATGACCAGAAGCACCAGCAGCAGTCCGACCAGCTGCGTCCCGACATTCAGGATCGTTCGCAGGGTTTGCCGTTGTCGCTGATCACGAAACATCCGGTCCAGCGCCACCTGCAGCGCCCAGCCAGCCAGGATCGTCAGCAGGACAACCCCGGCGATCAGAGTCAGCGACTGCAGCATCAGGTGAAGCACAATCTGGCGCTGGAACTCGACCTGTTTGCCCCACCGTACGTAAAGCGCGGCCAGCTCCTGTTGCGCGCCAAGCCGATCGTCGATCATGCTGACGATCGTTCGCTGTGCCGCGATGCGCTGGAGATCGTTGACGCGGCCCAGACCGGATTCTCCTGCCGCCCTCGTGGCGGCCGCAGTTGCCTCAGCCGCCTGGATCTCGCCGTCGAGCCTCGCGTGATCCGCCGTGAGGGCAGCGATGTCCGCCCGGGCCAGTTTTTCCGCCTCCGCGATCAGTTGCTTTCTGCTCCGCTGAGCCGCCCACGCGGAGATCTGCCCAGAGAGGGTTGTGTAACGTCCTGCGGAGGTGACCGCGGCGAGTCCATCGCCCGACGTCAGCCCCGCGTCGTACTTCTTCATCGCGGCCTCGCGCGCGGCCAGCTCCTGCTGAATCTTTCCTCGTTGATCTCCACTCTCCCGAGCCAGGTCCTCGATCGAGGCGGCCAACTCGTCCTGGTCGAGGCCCAGTTGTGCCTTGGCGACATCCAGGTCGTCCCCGACGACCCCCGTTCCACCTGTTGAAGCAGCCTTTGCCGTTAGCGTCGCCACCTGCGCCTGGTCTTGCTTTACCGTTTGTTGCTGCTCCGCCACCCGGCGCTCCAGGGCGAGTGCCTCGCCCTGGAGCCCGCGGACCTCCAGAGTCGCCTGCCGCAAAGATTGGGAGAAGGCCTGGTCGACCTCGTGGTCGGCCAGCCGCTCCGCCTCCTGAGCTAACTCGCGCTCCTCCGCCGACACGGCCAGCCCCGCCAGGGTTGCCGCCGTCTGCCAGGGCCGCTGGTCCACAATTCCATGAGGGACCTCCGCTCCGTTCCAACCTGCTTTCTGTCCATGGAGGAAGGGCAGATACTCCATGACGCCCCGGGTCATGAAGCTGCCGGCGAGACACAGAACCAACACTGCCAATGTCACCGCCACCGCTATTTTGCGGGCTTGATTCATCCGAGCCAACTCCTTATTCCGCGGCATGCGCCACTGCGACCCGTCACCGAGTTGCTCTGATCTTAACTGCTGGGGCGACCGCGCGGGTGTAGGCAAGGGGCTGCCGGTGAGCAGGGCGGAGAGCGTACGGTTGCCCGCCAAGCATCACAACCTGTGTATTACGATGCAGCAGAGCATCCCAAACCAAACACCAGCCAGCCTTTCAGGAGAGCAACCATGAGCATCGCAACTACCCGCGGCGACGGCGGCCAAACCGGCCTGGCAGGCGGTCTCCGCGTGTCAAAGGCGGATCTACGCGTCGAGTCTTATGGGACGGTCGACGAGCTGAACACGTTCCTCGGACTAGCCCGCAGCATTTGCCAGAACGCCGAGGTTAAGGCATGGACCGAAACCATCCAGCGCACACTTTTCCGGCTGGGTGCGGCTCTGGCCACGCCGCCCGAGAGCAAGAAACAGCCCCCAAGCATCTCCGCTGAAGATGTTGACATGCTGACCGAGCTCGTTCACAAGATGGAAGCGGTAGACGGCATCCTGTCAGACTGGTCGCTCCCTGGCGCACACAGGGAGTCCGCGGCCTATGAAGTGGCGCGCACCGTCTGTCGTCGAGCCGAGCGCAACGTCGTACGATTTGTCGAGAGTGGCGGCGTCGTCAAGCCGGACATCATTGCTTACCTCAACCGTCTCTCCGATGTTATCTGGCTGTTTGGCCGCTTGATCGAGTTTAACGCGGGCATTGATGCACGCCTGCGCGACGAGACGAAGACGGGACCCAAGTGGTCGAGTGCATGGTAGTGACCGGACGCGGGAAGTTTGAGGTGCAGGATCGCGAGGCTATCGCAATTGATGAAAACTTGCGGGCCTGGCCCGTCACGACACTCGCCTCGTGCGCAGTCGCATCCGCGCTGGGAGAACCATCCTTTGCGGGATGCACCATACGATAAGACGCTCGATGAAGATCTCGACTGAGGACTGGATTGGAAGCTGTGAGGATTGAGGTTTATCCCTACCGCCCGGACGTTGACGCGCCGCAGTACGAACAGAGCTGCAGATTGAGTACCTGCTGAGCGCATTCGCACAAGAGTCGTCGCAAGCTAGGTGTTCGTGCCCTCACTGACCGAGGTGTAGCAGGCTCTTAGAATGAGAGCAAGACGAGTAGATGCGAAACGCGCGTCAGGACGCAAACGATAAGGAGACTATGAGGCGGGCGGAAAAGGGTAGCGTATACCTCGTCGGCGCGGGGCCGGGAGATCCAGAGCTATTGACGATGCGCGCTGTTCGCTTGCTGAAGACGGCAGATGTCGTCTTCCACGATGACCTGGTGTCCGAGGAGGTGTTGGGACTGGTGCATGGGGATGCACTGGTGACGAGCGTCGGGAAGCGATGCGGACGACCGAAGGTCGCACAGGCCGAGATTCATACATTATTGATCGAATCGGCCCGGTCAGGCCAATCGGTCGTGCGGCTGAAGAGCGGAGATCCGTTGGTGTTCGGGCGTGCGGCAGAGGAGATTGCGGCGCTGCGCCGTGCGGGAATCCCGTTTGAGGTGGTGCCGGGTGTGACCTCGGCGCTGGCGGCGGGCGCAGCGTTGAGCTTACCGCTAACGGATAGAAAGAGTGCGTCAAAATTGATTCTTTGCACCGGGCATCATGCGAGGGAAAGGAATAGCCCGCCCATATGGGAGGGGAAGTTGCCCGACGACGCGACGCTGGTGATCTACATGCCCGGGCGTGATCTTGAACGCATTGCCTCGGAGCTCACAGCAGCCGGTGTCCATCAGGAGACTCCGTGCTGTGCCGTGTCGCAGGTGACAACGGATCGGCAGAGCTTTGCGGCGTGCAGGCTAGTTGAGTTGGCTCGATTGGTGTGTGGGCCAGCACCGTTATTGATCCTGATAGGGCGTGCCATGGAGTCGTTGATTTCCTGAGATCAATCAACGCGATCTCGCGGTCAGCAAGGGGACTGGCGATGCCGAACTCTACGGTGAGCTTGGCTAGGCGGTTTGTTGTAGAGGGAGATCCCCACTTTCCTTAAGGAGATCGGGCGGGCGTTTCCAAAGCACATAGGCGGTGACGGCGCAGGTGATCGCCAACCCGGCCCCGAACTCCGTCGTAAGGTAGAGCGCCTTGCCCGCAGGGGCGGTCATGCCATCGAAGACCGCCTGGACGAAGAGGTTATGGCTGGCGTGGAGCATAGCGCAGGGCCACAGACTGTTCGATCTCAGCCGCAGCCAACCGAGTTGGAAGGCGTCGCCGATCACCATGACGGTAAAGCAGGTCATGGCGAACAGTTTTGGCGTGCCGGCGTTGTAGTCGGCAAACAGAAGCAGAGGGTAATGCCAGACGGCCCAGATGCAGCCGCTGATGAGGCAGCCGGTCTTCCAGCCGAACTTTTCCGTCAACCGCGGAAGCAGAAAGCCGCGCCAGCCAATCTCTTCCCCCAGAGCCCTGGAGAGGCTGCGGATGATGCCGAAGGTGGCCAGCACGGGTAAGCCTAGAAAAACCGTGGACGCGCGCGGCCAGGCGGGGAAACCGTAAGGCGTTCCCAGGCCTGCGGCGAAGTTCCCGAAGGCGAAGGAATGCGGGATGAGCAGCCAGCAGGCGAGATAGACAGGCGTGGCATACAGCAGAGGCAAGACATACGCGAGCACTTCGAAGCGTACGGGGCTCCAACGCCAGCCGAGGGTGGCGTTGTCGATACCGAGAAGGCGGCAGGTGAGAAACGCCGCGGTGGCGGGCATCCACATGAGGAGGCCAACGACGAGGCCGCCACCGACGGCAAGGTGGCCGGCGTGGATGACCAGGAAGTACGGGCCGGCACTGAGCGCGAAGACCAGCACCAGAAATAAGGCGATGCCACTTCGCTGACGTGTCACGCAGGGCAGAGTAGCGCACCGCAACGCCTGTTGCGCAGAGAATCGAGCGAACAGACAAAAATTCTGTTGCGAGGTTCTGTTTCGTTTGACAAGTGTTTTCTCTCGATGGATATTGAGGGAGTCCGAGAAACTTGGCCGTTGCGCATGCAACGAACGTTGCGATGCGCCCGGAGCGCCGGTCGAGGACTCGCTACCTTTGAGAACCGGGACACGAAGGAGAGTGCTCAATGCGCCCCAGGGTCATGCATGTTGTCTGCCTCATGCTTTCGGTTTCCGTTGCTAGCTCCCTTTCAGCACAGGTGTTAAAGGCATCGTTGGCCGCGGGTGGCGTCCTTGGCCTCGCGCAGGCAGCGGAGGGTGTTGCTCCGGGCAAGTTCCATCGCGTCGAAGAGATGATCCCCATGCGCGATGGAACGCGCTTGCAGACAGTGATCTTCACGCCTGTCGCAGGGACGCCGGCATTGCCGATACTGCTGACGCGGACGCCCTACGGTGTACCCGCGGACGAGCATACCCTCTCCTCCACAGAAAGCCCGTATCGTCCGCTGATTGCGGATGGCTACATCTTCGTCTACCAAAACCTGCGAGGGCGGTTTAGGTCCGAGGGCACGTTTGTGATGCAACGAGCCCCGCGCGACGAGCGGGTTGCGGGCTCCGTAGATGAATCCACAGACGCTTACGACATGATCGACTGGCTGGTGAAGCATGTGGCGCACAACAACGGCAGGGTGGGAATCTGGGGTATCTCCTACAGTGCGTGGACCGTGGTGATGGCCTTGCGGAATCCGCACCCGGCGCTGAAGGCAGCGTCTGAGATCGCTTCGCCGGCGGATATGTTTCTTGGCGACGATTTCCACCACAATGGAGCCTTTCGTTTGAGCTATGCGATGGAGTATTCAGCGCTTGTGGAGGCGGAAAAAGAAAGCAACTTCAACTTTCAGTTCGACACGGAGGACACGTACGAGTGGTACTTGAAGCTGGGACCGCTTTCGAATGTGAACCGGAATTATTACCACGGCAAGATTGCCTCATGGAACGACTTCGTCCAGCATCCTGCACGCGATGAGTACTGGAAGGCGCAGGCGACGGAATCGTGGCTTCATGGGACGTCGGTGCCGGTCGAGAACGTAGCGGGGTGGTGGGATCAGGAGGACTTTTATGGACCGATGAAGACGTTCGACCTATTGGAAAAGAGTGGCGCCGGACGGCTGAACTACCTGGTGGTGGGCCCGTGGGATCACGGCGGCGGATTTCGCGAAAGCGGCAGTCATTTGGGCGATATCAGCTTTGGCAGCGCAACCGGGGTGTACTTCCGAGCGCAGGTGATGGCGCCCTGGTTTCGTTACTGGCTGCATGGCGAAGGTCCGGCGCCCGCGGCCAAGGCACTGATTTTCGAGACCGGGGCGAATGTTTGGAAGCAGTACACGGCGTGGCCACCAAGGGACGCGAAAGCGACGTCGCTGTACCTGAAGGGCGGCAGAGGCTTGTCTTTCGATAAGCCTGAGGAAAGGCCTGCGCCTGAGTCCACGGCATACGACGTCTATGTCTCCGACCCGGCGAATCCGGTGCCCTACCGTCCCCGGCCGATCAGCCCGACATACCCTGGACCGGACTGGACAAAGTGGCTGGTACAGGACCAGAGATTCGTCGATCACAGGCCGGACGTCCTGAGTTTTCAGACCGAGCCGCTGGCGAAGGACGTGCGCGTAGCCGGACAGATTGTGGCGCAGATCTTTGCGTCCACCACAGGAACCGATGCCGATTGGGTGGTGAAGTTGATCGACGTGCAGCCCGAGGATGCGAAGGCGACGATCCCGGCCGAGGGTGCCGAGCCCGCGCGCAGCGTTGCCCTCGGAGGGTACCAACTGATGGTTGCGGACGAGGTCTTCCGCGCACGTTTCCTGCACGGCTTCGAAGACCCGAGACCGATCGCCGCCGACGCGGTGCTCTCCTATAGCCTCGATCTGCATACGACCGATCACGTGTTTCAACGCGGCCACAAGATCATGGTGCAGATCCAGAGCACATGGTTTCCGATCATCGATCGCAATCCGCAGAAGTTCGTGACCAATATCTTCGACGCCCGGGCGTCGGACTATGTGCCGGCAACCCAGCGCATCTACCACTCCCCAGCGTATCCCTCGCACATCGTGCTGCCCGTGGTGGCAAGCGAGTAGGCGCGAGGTCAGGCGGACGGCTCATACCAGCGGAACCCTTCGCGCTGTTCCTTGGCGGCTTCGCGAAGGTGCATCAGGGTCGCGCCGCGGTTGTAGTTAGCGCAGGCGACGAGCAGAAGGTTAGCCATCGCCATGGGTGCCGCATAGGAATCCAGGAACGATTCACTGTCGACAGAGGCCACGAAACACTGATCAGTGAATCGCGCGACCGGCGAGACATAGGTGCCGGTGATGCCGATGCAGTATGCCCCGTTTTCCCGGGCACGCTTGAGAGCGTCGACGGTCTGCCGAAGGCCGCGGCGAAAGCTGATGGCAATCACTACGTCGCCCTTGGCAAACAACCGCGAAAGATGAGTACTCCGGCCGACCGTGGTTGCACTGTAGACGGGCAGGCCGATGACCGTAAGGTGATGTTCGAGGTAGTGCACCAGACTTTCCGCAAGATCGCCGCCAACAACGAGGATTCGTTTGGCGGCGTGGATGCGTTTTGCGGTCAGAGCGAACTTCTTGACGTCGAGCGTGTTGCGAATCGCGTTCAGGTTTTTGAAGTCCTGTTCGAGCATCGCCTGGAGATGATCGGGAATCTTGGCATTGAGATTCTTGCTGGCCTGCATGCCATCCAGCGAGGTTGCGTTCGCGATGGAAAGGTCATGAAGGTAGTTCTGAAAGGCGCGGTAGCTTTCGAAACCCAGCTTCTGAATGATGCGGACCATGGTCGCGGGATCCGTACGGAGGCGCTCGGCCGCGGAGCGCACACTGAGCAGGACGAATTCGCGCGGGTGCTTGAGGACCTGGCGAACGATCTCCTGCCGTCGGGGGCTGAGGTGCGGAATGGAGAGCGTCGGGTCGACGGACGCGGGGGCTTTCGCGGCACTTTGCATTGTCCGCAGCATTCCCCAGCGCGGCGCTTCTGTCAACTACAGCTAGTTCCGGTTGCCCCGTGGCCAGCCTTTTAAGCGACCTCTGGGTCCCATCGAAGCGGTGTTGTTGGGGTGAGTGAGACCGGTCGTCCCCGAGCAACGTTTGTTGCGCTATTGATTCTTTGGGGGCTGGCGATGAGGATTGCCGAATCAACAAGGCTGGGCCGCTTGTCAGAAAAGATTTGACAGGAGCGCGCCCAACGCCGACACTAACGCCAGACTCTCCCTCTGTAACATATGTATCGTTCTTCGCTGCTGCCGGAGTACGTCCATGGCTAACGCGCCTTCTATCAGGCGCAGGGCCAGGGTGTTCTACAAAATGCTATTTTGAGGGGCCATATGACATTGGATCCGCAAGGCGCTTGGACAGGAAATTGCTTTTTCGGGACGGGGCGCCTCCGCCTTGTTCTTCTGGTCTCCGCTATCCTTGTCGCGCTTGCACTGACACCCTCCCTGGGCGCGCAGACCACGGCAAATGTTACGGGCGTCGTCAACGATCCCACTGGGGCGAGAATCCCGGGAGCAACGGTGCAGGTGGAAGGCAAGGAGACAGGAATTACGCGCTCCGCGATCACGGATGATCGCGGAGTGTACAACATCGCCGCGCTTCCTGCGGGAACGTACCGAATGACGGTGACTCGGCAGGGGTTTGCGACTGAGGTCGTGTCGGATCTTATCCTGACCCTGAACCGAACAGTTACCCTCGATGTCACCTTGAAGATAGGCAGCGCCACAGAAAAGATCGAAGTGTCAGGCGACGTGCCGTTGATCGACACGACAACGCCCGCGACTGGGTTGACGATCACACCGGAGCAGATCCGCAACCTGCCCCTGAGCGGGCGCAATTACCTTGACCTGCTCCAGATCGTTCCTGGCGTGACGATCAATCGCCAGGCTGATCCGGGCACGGACACGGCGATTTCGGTTCTGGGCGAGCGCGGCAACAACACTGGTTACCTTATCGATGGCTTGAATAATACGAACCAATTAACCGGCGGCGCGTCGGCTCAGTTCAACCAGGACACTATCTCTGAGTTCGAGGTGATTACGACCGGCTATAAGGCGGAGTTCGGCCATGCCTCGGGCGGTGTGGTGAACGTCATCACGCGCACGGGCGGCAACGATGTTCACGGGCTAGCCTCCTTGTTTGTGCGCAACAACGCTCTCGACTCTTCGAACATTCCGGGAACCGGCGTTCCCTCCCTGCAGCGCCTGGATTACGACGCGGCGTTGGGCGGCAAGCTGGTGAGAGACAAGGTGTTCTGGTTTGCCTCGGCGGAGCGGATCACGGAAAACCAGCATCTTAATTTCATCGTTCCGCCCGGCGCTCCGGCGGTTGTCGTAGCCAGTGAAAATGGATATGACACGGACGCGATCAATAACGAGACGCGCCTTTTTGGCAAGTTGTCGGAGATCAAGGGAAGGCATTCGATCACGGAAGAGGTGAACTACACCAACCTTCACATTGGCAACTACAATCCCTTGTCGGCGTCGTTCTCGCTGCCCTCAACGCGCACGAACCAGGGACTTCGTGCGCTGATGATCGGTGTGACCGACACGGCTCTGGTGGGCGGTCAGGGCAATCCTTATGTGCTGAACCTGTACGCCCAGTTCCGCAACGAACCGTCTTCGATAGGGCCAGCGCACCCGCTGGCCGGACCCGATACTACGTTTTATGGGTTCACGAAATACAACACGGGGGGGCTTGTCGGAGATGTTGCCCCCATCGAGTTTGGTTCGCTGAACACGCAGGGCACCTTACTGCAGAAGTATGGGGACGCCGGCGCGAGCCTGACGCGAACCTTCAAAAAGCATACTTTCAAGTTCGGGTACGACTACCTGCGGACGCAGGTGGATGGTGTGGAACAGAATACGCAGCATAGCCAGCTGTTTGCCACGCTGGACGATTACGCAACCTATGGACCGACGGCTGCGGGCTTCTTGATTCCCTTGACTACCGGCGGTCTTACCCCCGCCGCCAACAATATCCAGCTACGGAATAATTACAGTGGAGCGTATCTCCAGGATGACTGGAAGCCATTCTCGAAGCTGACGGTTAGCGCCGGCCTACGCTGGGACTACGACTCAGCTTTCAAGACCGGGAAGAACTTCGGTCCGCGCATTGGCTTCTCCTTGGAGACGGACGATAAGACCGTAGTTCATGGAAGTTTTGGCGTCTTCTTCGATCGTTTCCGGATCGGTCTGGCCCGCGACATCCCGGCCTTTGGCGGAGCGGATCTCCGCATCATTCAACCCTTGTCGTACCCGCGCCTGTTTTATGGAGTCCCGACGATCGCCCCCGGCCTTTTCGGCCTCTGCCTGTCGCAGACACTCACCGATGCGCAGTTGGCGGCGGGACAAACGGCTGGCCCGGCGTGCGCCACCAAGGGACCGGTCTATGGCGTGGATCACCTGAACAATGTGGTCGCCGCGGGCCACGCCCCCATCCCGGCAAACAGCGTCGTGACGCAGAACAACATTCAGCAGCTCTCCGGCCTGGATCCAACAACCTATCTCAACCAGGCCGCCGCTGCGATCGGGAAGCCTGGCGGCTATCTCTTCTTTGGTCCAACAGGCGCGATCTCGTATCTGGTAAACCCAGCCGGCAACTTCCCGGTCACGCTCGATCCGTCCTTCGCAACCCCGTATACGCGGAGTTTCACGCTGGGAATCCAGCACCAGTTCACTCACGACTCCGTCTTTTCACTCGACCTCTACCACAAGGGAATCGAAAACATTCTCGGGGTTCGGCAAACCAATCTTCCCTTTGCAGCGCGGGTCACCGGCTATCGGGGTTCGTTTGTGAACGGGTATGGACCCTGGTTTTCGGGCACGTACAACGCGGTTATCGGCTCATTTGAGAAGCGGTACAGCCATCGCTTCACCTTTGGGGGAAGTTATGCCTTTACCTCCGAGAACGACGACGCACGCTGCGCCAGCCTCGATCAAGGGCCGGGGCAGGTCGGAGCTTGCTATCCAACGGACAGTTTTCAGGGCACGGCGACAGCGGTAACGGATCCTGCTACGGGGCAGAGTAACGCGAGTGGCTCCTTCGTCGACACCGCCACCCGCAACTTTGTTCCACAGGCCGGAAGCTACTATGACGGCGCAAAGCTTGATCAAGGGCCATCCGACTTTGCGCTTCGGCATGTGATGCAGCTGCACGGCATGGTGCAGATCCCGTACAAAATACAAATGACCGGTATCTACCGGCTGCAGAGCGGATTTCGTTATACGCAGGAAGCCAGTAGACCAGTCGATCAGGACGGCAACGGCAACTATAGCGGGAGAGATCTGGCGACCGGCCGTAATCAGTTCGTTGCTCCTCTCTTCTCGAACCAGGATCTCCGGATTGAGCGCACCTTCGCGATTGGCGACCGCATAAAGATTGAGCCGATCTTCGAGTTCTTCAACCTGTTCAACAACGCAAATCCGGCGGCTGTTCAGCTTCAGCAGTCGACTCAGAATCAGCCGTTTGGAACGGTGTCGCAGCGCCTTCCCGGACGCCAGGGTCAGGCTGCACTACGAATCGAGTTCTGATCCCGGGGAGGGAAGCGTCGGGCAGCGCATCGTCGCGAGTTGGTCAATTGGCGAAGCGAGTGCGACTATGCGAACGGGAGTGCACCCAGACGGCTCCAGACACGACAACGAGAGAGCAAGGGGAGAAGGACAAGTTGACATACAGCGTGGTGATGAAGAGTGCACAGGTCGCGGCAGGGGCAGCGTTGCTACAGTTTGGCCCATTCATGTATGCCCAGGCGCCATCCCCGGTGAAGACGCTCGGTCCGGTCGTGACGCAGCCGGCAGCGTCTGCGGCGGCGGGGAAGCAGCCGGCAACCTCCTCTGCCGTCCCTTCGCCAGGCTCGCACGCCATGACGGCGGAGGACATTGGCGCGTTTCTGGATGGCATGGTTCCGCAGCAGCTGGCGCTCGAGAATATCGCCGGAGCGGTGGTGATCGTGGTAAAAGACGGAACCGTGCTGTTTCAGAAGGGCTACGGCTATGCCGACATGGAGACGCTCCAGCCGATGACCGCCGACGGCACGCTGGTACGTCCTGGTTCGGTGTCGAAGCTATTTACCTGGACGGCGGTAATGCAGCAGGTGGAGGCAGGAAAGATCGATCTGGATCGCGATATCAACGACTATCTTGATTTCAAGATTCCCGCCACCTATCTAAAGCCGATCACGATGCGCAATCTGATGACGCACACCTCGGGCTTCGACGAGGTGGAGAAAGACCTGTTTGTCGATCAACCGAGACCATCAATCTCGACCGACGACTACATACGGACGCACCTGCCGCGGCGCGTGTATCCTCCCGGTACGACGCCCGCCTACTCGAACTACGGCGCCACGTTGGCGGGCTATATTGTGGAGCGAGTCTCGGGAATACCTTTCGATGACTACGTCGACACACATATCTTCGGTCCGCTGGCAATGACGCACACCACTTTCCGCCAGCCGCCGCCGGAGCAGCTTTTGGCAATGACGTCGAAAGCGTACACTCTGGCGACAGAGAAGCCCAAACCCTACGAGATCATCAATGCCGAGCCCGCGGGAAGCTCTTTGACCTCCGCTGTCGACATCTCGCACTTCATGCTCGCGCACCTTCAGGGTGGTGAGTGGAACGGCGTTCGTATTCTGAAGCCGGAGACCGCGGCCCTGATGCATTCCAGGCAGTTCGGCGTCAATCCGGTGCTCTCGCACATGGCACTCGGATTTTACGAAGAAAACCGCAACGGCCATCGCATCATCGGCCATGCAGGGGACACGAATTACTTCCACAGCGATCTGCACCTTATCCAGGATGCGAATCTTGGATTCTTCATGTCCTATAACAGTGCCGGCCGCGGTAACGCGGATACAGACCGGAAGGAGATATTCAATTCGTTCCTTGATCGCTACTTTCCGTATACGGTTCCGGCAGCTTCTAAGCCGGCGGACGCAGCGGGGGACGCAAAGCTTGTGGCAGGCGAGTACATCGGCAGCCGTCGTTCCGTGACAACTATACTTAGCGCTTTCTTTTTTCCCGGTAATTTGAAGGTCGTTCCTGGGCAGGATGGCACGATCGTGGTCGATGGGCTGAAAGGGGAAGACCAGGTTCCCCGGATCTGGGAAGAGATCGGGCCGCTGCTGTATCGCGCACGCAATGGGCAGAGTCTGGTCGGCTTTACCAGAGACAGTGACAACCGGTTAGTCCTTTCCTTCGACTATCCCTTTGAGGTCTTCACCAGGGTTGGATTGGCCGATAGCAAGGGATTTAACTTGCTCCTGCTCGAGATCGTTTCGCTGATCTTGCTGCTGACACTGATTTGTTGGCCGGTCTCGGCCTGGATGCGCAGGCACTACGGGCATCCGCTTGCGCTGACGCACTGGCAGCAATGGCTGCGAAGAACGATCCGGATCGTGGTTGCCATCGATGTCGTGTTCATCCTTTGCTGGGCGGCAGTCGTGGTCGCCTCCGGGGGCAAACCGCTGTTTGCGGCAAGTCTGGATCCGATGTTTCGGGTGATCCAGGTTATTGGCTGGATCGGCTCGCTCGGTACGCTGATGATCCTGTATGCCGTGGTCACCTCCTGGCGCACAGCCGGAGAGTGGTGGCTAACCCACATGGGATATGTTGCCGTCGCACTCAGCGCAGTGGGCTTCTCGTGGTTCCTGCTGCACTGGCACCTTCTTGCTTTCAGCTTGCGGTATTGATCGCTCCAGCAACGTGAGGACGTTCCATGACGAGATTCCACCACGCCTTTCGCGTCTTCCTGTTCACGGCTGCGGCCTCCTGCTGTGCGGCAGCAAGCGAGCCAAGCAAGGCTCCGTCGTTCAGCATCGAGCAGATCCTTGGGGCGCCCTTCCCGACGCAGCTGACGGCTGCGCCTCACGGCTCGGACGTTGCGTGGGTCTTTGCACAGCGGGGCGCACAAAACGTGTGGGTGGCGGAAGGACCCGCGTTTCTTCCGAAGCAGGTGACCCACTATACCGGGGATACCGGTCAGCCGATCGCCTCGCTGCGGCTCTCGCTTGATGGCAAGAACATCGTCTTTGCGCGCGGAACCGAGGTCAACGGAAAGACACGCAGCGCTAATCCGGTAGCCGACGCCACACAACCTAAGCAGCAGGTCTGGATAGCGGCTGTCGATGACGGCGCACCCCGTCTGCTGGGCGAGATGGGGTGCGAAACGGAAGGTTGCGAAGATATCGAGATCTCCCCCGATGGCAGGTGGGCTGTTTGGGAGGCGAAGCGGCAGTTGTGGATCGCCTCCACCGGCGCATCGTCGAGCGTGGCGAAGCAGCTAACCGACATTCGCGGCAGTGTTTCCTCGGCGCAGTGGTCACCGGACGGAAACCATCTAGCCGTGATCGTCGATCGGCACGACCACAGCCTCACGGCCGTCCTCGATGTGCATGAAGGAGTGCTGCAGGCGGTTCACTACGTCGCTCCCTCGACTGACCGGGATCTTGCACCGCATTGGTCGCCGGATGGCGGTCATATTGCCTTTCTGCGCATGGGTGGCCTCGAGGAGAGGCGTCCATTAATCCCGGAGCATGTCACACCATGGAGCTTGTGGATCGCCGACGCGCAAACCTATACGGCCCGAACGGTCTGGCACAGCGGCAACGGACGTCGCGACTCGCTGCCGTCCTTTGGGCCGGGGCAGCTGATGTTCGCAGCCGATGACCGGATCGTCTTCGCCTCGGAGGCGGATGGGCACAATCACCTGTACGCGATTGCTGCCTCTGGCGGCGAAGCGAAGCTACTCACGGCTGGAGACTACGATGTTGAAGAAGCGTCGCTGAGTCAGGACAAGCGATCTGTTCTGCTGGCTTCGAACGAGAACGATGTCGATCGCCGGCATGTCTGGCGTGTCCCGATCTCTGGAGTCGCAGCGCCTGAGGAGCTCGCGAAAGGGGATACCATCGAGTGGGCGCCGGTCGTCACCGGGGACGGCAAGGACGTGCTTTGCCTGGGGTCGAGCGCGGTCTCTCCGGGTCTCGTGTACCGCCTCACGGGTGGCGCACGAGAGCTCATCACCAAGGATGCGCTGCCCAGAGACTTTCCTTCCGCACAGCTGGTAGTTCCCAAGCAGGTGATACTGAAAGCTGCGGATGGGATGACGGTTCATGGGCAGCTGTTCGTTCCCAAGGGACAGGCCAAGGCGGGCCCTGGTCTGATTTTTACCCACGGTGGACCGTCGCGGCAGATGCTGCTCGGCTTCCACTACATGGACTATTACAGCAACGCGTACGCGATCAACCAATATCTGGCGAGCCTTGGCTTTACCGTGCTTTCGGTCAACTATCGTTTGGGAGTGATGTATGGCGCTGACTTCCAACGCCCGCCGAACTCCTCCTGGCGCGGCGCGTCAGAGTATAAGGATGTGCTGGCGGGAGCTCATTATCTCCAGAGCCTCCCTAGCGTCGATCCGAAACGGATCGGGCTTTGGGGAGGCTCGTATGGCGGCTTCCTGACGGCTCTGGGCTTGGCAAGGAACTCAGATGTTTTCGCCGCCGGCGTCGACTTTCATGGAGTTCATGACTGGAGGGACTTCCTTCCGTCGCATGAGGCGGGCGCAGCGTCTGCGCCAGACCTAAAGGAGGCGGAAGCCCTCGCGTTCTCCTCCTCCCCGAACGCGTCCATCACTACTTGGAAGTCCCCCGTGCTTCTAATCCACGGGGATGACGACCGCAATGTGTCCTTCAGCCAGACGGTGAGCCTCGTGCAGAAGCTACGCTCGCAGGGCGTGCCCTTTGAGCAGATCATCCTCCCCGACGAGATCCATGATTTTCTGCTCTGGCGTGACTTCGTTCGGGCCTACGGTGCGACGGCCGAGTTCCTTCAACAACACTTAAATCCGAGATGACTATTCACCGCGAAGTCCTGAAAGCTCACGTTCCGTCGGGTCTGCTCGATGAGGTCTCCCGAAGAGAAGCCGATATGGGGGAGCGCATTGGTACGCTGGTTTCGATCGAGTCGCCCAGCAACGACAAGGCTGCGGTAGACCAGGCACAAAGCTGCTTTCTGGAATGGGCTCGAGCGGCGGGCGCTGAGGTCGTGAGGCATCCTTATCGCGAGTTCGGCGATTCGTTGCAGGTAAGTTTCGGGGAACAGCATCGCGGTCAGCCACCGATCATGCTGCTCGGGCACCTGGATACGGTATGGAATGTGGGCACACTGGCAAAGATGCCGTGGTGTGCAACACCTGACCGGCTGACAGGGCCCGGAGTCCTGGACATGAAGTCGGGTTTGGTGATGGCGTTGACCGCGGTGGAGGTGTTGCAGCAGCTCGATCTGCTGCAGCGCCCCGTGACCCTGTTGATTCATGGCGACGAAGAGGTGGGGAGTCCGGCTTCTCGCGAGCTGACCGAGACGGAGGCACGTCGTGCGAGTGCGATTTATGTCCTCGAGCCGGCACAGGGAGAGGCGGGTGCATACAAGACTGCGCGCAAAGGCGTGGGCCGCTACCGACTTCGGGTGGACGGTGTGGCGGCGCACAGCGGAGTCGACTTCGAGAGCGGCCACAGCGCCATCGTCGAGCTTGCCCGACAGATCGAAGTGCTGCACTCGCTGACGGATCTGCGGGAGGGAACGACGATCAACCCGGGCATCATCGGCGGGGGCACGGGTTCGAACGTGGTGGCTGCCGAGGCGTGGGTCGAGATCGACCTGCGGATCGCACGCGAGCAGGATGTGGCGCGTGTGGATGGCGCGCTGCGCAAGTTGCATCCCTTCGATAAGGCGTGCAGGCTAACCCTGAGCGGCGGGATGAATCGTCCGCCCATGGAGCGTACGCCGGGGACCGTGGCGCTGTTTCGCCGCGCACAGATGCTTGGCGAACAACTTGGCCTGGTGCTTGAAGAAGCGTCCACCGGGGGCGGCTCGGATGGCAATTTCACCTCCGCGCTTGGGTTACCCACGCTGGACGGGATGGGCGCTGTGGGAGCAGGGGCCCATGCTCCCCATGAACACGTGGTGCGGTCTCAGCTTGTGCCGCGGACTGCCCTGCTGGCCGCGATGCTGCTGTGAACCTGGAGTGCGTATGATCCGCCGGTATCCCCTTGGTGCTTTCCCGATTTTTGGTCTTGCCCTCACTTACGGATGTGCGCTGCAGGCACAAGGGGGGAGCACCGCCGGCATACGACGTGGTGATTCGCCATGGCCGTGTTCTGGATGGAGCCGGCAATCCGTGGATCGCGGCCGATGTAGCGATCTCGGGAGATCGTTTCGTCAAGATCGGCAAGGTGGAAGGGACGGGCAAACGCGAGATCGACGCCACGGGCCTGTATGTCTCGCCTGGATGGATCGACATGATGGACCAATCCGGGGAGGTGCTGTTGAAGAACGGCCTGGCGGAGAACAAGCTGCGCGAAGGCGTGACGACGGGCATCGCGGGGGAAAGCGGCACACCGGTGGACGCGGCCCATACCGGCGAGTACTTCGCCAAGCTGAAGGCGCAAGGGATCAGCATGAACTTCGGTTCGTACTACAGTGAAGCGCAGGCGCGTGTCGCGGTGCTCGGCGAGGTGGACCGGCCGCCGACGCCGGCGGAGCTCGAACGCATGAAGCAGCTGATGGCTACGGCCATGCAGCAGGGTGCGATGGGGATGACGACCACGCTGATCTACCCGCCGTCCAGCTATGCAAAGACCGATGAGCTGATCGCGATGGCCAAGGTGGCGGGCGCGTATGGCGGGCTTTATGCCAGCCACATGCGCGGCGAAGGCAAGGAGGTCGTGCAGTCCGTGGACGAGCTGATCGAGATCTCCGAGCAGGGTCATCTGCCAGCTGAAATCTTTCACCTGAAGGTCGCTTACAAGCCGGGCTGGGGTAAGTCGATGGCGGAGATCGGCGCCCACGTGGCTGCGGCGCGCGCGCGTGGCGATGAGATCGCTGGCGATTTGTACCTGTACACCGCCGGGGGCACAGGGTTGGAATCGACCATCCCTTCGTGGGCGTTTGATGGCGGCGAAGACGCGTTGAAGAAACGGTTGCGCGACCCGATCATTCGCGAGCGGCTGAAGCAGGAGCAACTGACCGGATCGCCGGGCTGGTGGAACATCATCGAGGCTGCAGGCGGCTGGGATGGAATTATGCTGGTCGATGCGGCCAACCCGGCAAACCGCAAGTACGAAGGGAAGACGATGACCGTGATCGCGAAGGAGATGGGCAAAGCTCCCCCGGACGCGGCGTTCGATCTAGTGGAGCAGGGTAAGACAACGGTGCTGGCCGTCTACCACATGATGAGCGAGCCCGACATCGAGACGGCCCTGCGGTTTCCGTGGACAAGCATCAGCAGCGACTCAGGCTCGAGTGCGGAGGCCGGCGGCCCGCGGACCTGAATCATCCGCGAGCGTACGGAAACTTCCCCCGCGTGATTGCCCGCTATGTGCGCGACACACACACGCTGACGCTGGAGGAGGCCGTGCGCAAGATGACCTCATGGCCGGCCACACGATTGCGCTTTTCCGATCGGGGCGTGCTCCGCGAGGGCGCCAAGGCGGACCTGACGATCTTCGACTACGACAAGATCCAGGACACCGCGACGTACGAGCACCCGGTCTCTTACGCCGAGGGTATCCCTTATGTGCTTGTAAATGGTGTTGTGGTTATTGAGCACGCCAAGCACACCGAAGCCAAGCCCGGCGAGATCCTCTATGGTCAGGGACACAACTTGAGAGCGCCTCTGCGGCAACAATAGATACGGGCCTCGATTACGGCTCCGAAGTACGGGATGGCGTTGAGCCGTCGACCAGGCCCTCAACCGAGCTTGGGCGATGCCGTAACAGGAGATACAGAGGAACTCCGAGGAGAACCAGGCCAATGCCGTACGCGGCATGCAGCGGATCCGCAACGATCGTGCTGAGCGCGATGCCGGCGGCGGCGAGCACGAACGCGAGCGGCACCCACGGGTAAGCGGGGGTTTGGAAGCTTGTACCAGGCACTTTTTTGCGCCGCCGCAGGATGATCACACCCGCGACGGTAAGGCCATAGAAGATCCACGCGGTAAACACGACGTAGGTAAACAGCTGCTGGAAGCTGCCCATCAGCGTGAGTGCCGAAGCCCACACTCCCTGGGTGACGATCGCGAAGACAGGCACACGGAACCTCTTACTCACCTCGCCAAACTTCGCGAGGAAGACCCCATCTCTTGCCATCGCGAAGTAGACCCGAGGTGCCGTAAGAATCATGCCGTTCGTGGCGCCGAGAATGGACGTAAGAATGACGGCGGAGATCAGCAGCGTCGCGCCCTGACCCCAGGCAACGCGTATGGCTGTGCCGGCAACACTGCTGCTCGCGCTTACCTCGCTTGAGGTCAGGACGGCATAGTAAGCGACCGTCAGAAGCAGGTAGATGGAGGTAACGATCAGCGTTCCCAGGAAGAGGCTCTTGGGGAGGTCGCGGGCAGGATGCCGGAACTCACCGGCGGTGAAGGAGACCACATGCCAGCCTTCGTACGCCCACAACACCGCAATGAGCGCGGTTCCGAACGGCAGCAGAAGGGAGCGCGAGGGATGGGGCGGTAGTTGCAAGCTGAGGAGATGCGTATGGCCGCGACTGATGAGCAACGCAAACGCCAGCGCGATTCCGACCACCTTCGCGATCGTGGCGGTGTTTTGCACCAGCTTTGCCAAGCGGATGCCGAACAGATTGATGACCGAGAAGCATAGGATGCAGGCGATCGGGAGGATCTTCGATTCCAACGCGGTAAGCGGCGCAATCTTTGAGACGTAGAGTGCAAAGCCCGAGGCCAGGGTCGCGATGCTGCCGGACTGAATGAGGCTGAAGAGAGCCCATCCATAGAGAAACGCGAGAGGCCGACCGTAGATCTCTTTCAAGTAGATATACAAGCCGCCCGCCCCCGGATACTCTGCCGCCAACTCCCCAAGGGACAGACTTCCAAACAGACTCAGCATCCCGCCCGTGATCCAGACCAGCAGCACCAGGGTAAGTGTGGGGAGTTGACGAGCGATGGGACCCGGGACGAGAAAGATGCCGGAGCCGATGACCGTTCCTACAACGATCGCGATACCGTCCCTGACTCCGAGGACCTTGGCTAGCGGTTCGCCGGAAGGCCCACGGCTTGCACCGGGGGAGGAAAGAATCTGTGCCATGCGTCAGGCTCGCTTGTCGGAATGTTGTGATGAATCAAATGTTGCATGCGTTCCTGCTCGAGAAGTGCGCATGCGGAATAGTTCTTAACCGGCTGCCGGCTCACAACCTATTTATAATCGAGCGGCGCGTTTCGAAGAAAAGAAACACAGGTTGCACGTCGTGCCCGGAGGAATGAAGCCATGTCGTCAACGCCGACTTCCGGGACGGTCCAGGAATGGGAGATACGCGCGCTCGAAGGTCCAAGCGATTTTAAGAAAGCCGAACAGGTGCAACTGGAGACGTGGGGCTATAGTGAGCGCGACGTCGTCCCTGCGGCCATCTTTGCCGTGGCTCGCAATTTTGGCGGGCAGGCTCTTGGCGCGTTTGAGGGAGCGCGAATGCTTGGCTTTGCTTTGTCCTTTGGTGCGGTGGGGGCCGGGCACCTTCATTTTCACTCGCATATGGTGGCCATTGTTCCGGAGTACCAAAGCCGAGGTCTGGGACGGCTCATAAAGTTGGCGCAACGAGAGGACGCGCTACGTCGCGGTGTCGACCAGATCATGTGGACCTTTGATCCGTTACAAATCAGAAATGCCTACTTCAATCTCGCCAAGCTGGGTGGCGTCGGCGTGCGGTACATCCCAGACCTATATGGAAAAACAAGCAGCCCGCTGCATGGCGGCATGCCGACCGATCGCTTGCTCATCGAGTGGAACCTCGAGAGTGAAAGGGTCCTGCGGGCGTTGGATTCCAGGCGGGGAAAATCGAATGCCGAGGCCGTCCTGGTCGGCATCCCGCCGCTCGGTGAGGATCTGCCATTTGCCGAGCGGCTGACGCGGCAATCGGGCTTGCGCGAACGCCTCCTGTCGCTGATCGGAGAGGGTTACGCGATTACCGGCCTTGAGCGCCGTGGAGACACAGCGAGCTACATTCTAGAACTGAGCAATAGCGCGATGGAGAAGCCATGAAGATCGAGTGCATCACTGCCCGGGAACTTCGCATGCGCCTCAGGGAGCCTTTTGAGACAAGCTTCGGGGTCACGCAGGAACGTCGCATCGTCCTGCTCGAGATGCACACCGACATCGGGTCGGGCTGGTCCGAAGTGGCCGCGCTCGAAGGTCCTTTCTACAATGCAGAGACCATTGATACAGCGTGGATGATGTTGGAAGACTTTCTTTGTTCGCTGGTCCTTGATGTGGACGTCGACCTTCCGTCGGATTTGCCAACGCTGATGGAAAAGGTGCGCGGCCAGGAGATGGCGAAGGCTTCTCTTGAGTGTGCGGCATGGGATGCCTTCGCCCGGTCGAGGGGGGAAAACCTCCGCAAAACGCTTGGAGGCACACGCGACGAGATCATCAGCGGCGTCTCCCTGGGTATTCAGGCCGATACGGGACGATTGCTGGAAATGTTGCGAAAGAAGTGGCGAGCGGATACCGTCGGGTGAAGCTAAAGATAAAACCGGGCAGCGATGTGACTGCCGTTGCGGCCGTGCGCAAGCAGTTTCCTGACATCGATCTTACCGTGGACGGAAACTCTGCCTATCGTCTCGAAGACGCGAAGTTGTTGAAGCAGCTAGATGAGTTCGAGTTGAGCTACATCGAGCAGCCGTTACCGTGGAATGACATCTACCAACATTCCTTGCTGCAACCACAGCTGAAGACAGCGATCTGTCTGGATGAGTGCATCCATAGCCTGCGGGATGTCGAGGCCGCACTTGCGCTTGGGGCATGCCGGGTGATTAACATCAAACTGGGGCGAGTTGGCGGCCACAGCGAGGCCCGACGGATCCAGGCAATCTGCCTCGAAAGAGGCGTTCCGGTGTGGTGCGGCGGAATGCTGGAGTCGGGCATCGGCCGCGCGCATAATATCGCTATGTCCACGTTGCCAGGGTTCACGCTGCCCGGCGACGTTTCGGCAAGCAAACGTTACTGGGTCGAGGACATCATTGAGCCAGACGTCCAGGTGACGTCGGAGGGTACGATCCGCGTTCCGACAGGGCCAGGGATCGGCTTCCGGAGCAACGTTCCGGAGATCGAGAAACGCACCGTAAAGCGTGTTGAATGGACCAAGCGAGTCAGCGTCGCTGTCGCATGAGTCACCTGAGGCGACCGCCCTGATCGCTCCTGCGCCGGTTTCTGCTTGGGGCTAGAAGAACCGGCTCAAGGCACACGCTACAGGACATTGTTCTGAGAATAGAAAGGTCTACTCGACCGCAAACGTGTTGTATCCGAGCTTCTTCAGGCAGCGCATATGGTGCTGAACACGTTCGACATTTCGGTCGTCCGGCGTGATCG